>Ga0302319_10006941_pt1 | contig 22362 bp, 15 predicted proteins | sample Bog_T0_2_FD_203319 | JGI IMG/M metagenome (GOLD analysis project Ga0302319, IMG submission 203319) | Peat permafrost microbial communities from Stordalen Mire near Abisko, Sweden - Bog_T0_2 | ecosystem: Environmental > Terrestrial > Soil > Wetlands > Peat | place: Sweden: Abisko, Stordalen Mire... | reverse complement strand
GACACTCCCTGCTGGTGGAGATAGATGATGTCGTCCACGCTCAAGGCATAACTCCGCCCGGAGTTGGAGATGTAAGTGTGGATAAAATCGTCGCTCATGCCCGCCTTGGACAGATTCACGATTTGCTGCAAGCCCGGTGAAAAGTCCGCCGGCGCAGTCTGGGCCAGGGCCATACCGACGGACCCAGCCCAAAGGCCCGCGCAAATCACGCCGGTTACGGCCAGGCTCCGTGCCCGGTTTCCGCTGCCTGCTGCTTTATTGTCTTTCTTCATAAACTTCTCCGAGGTTGAATTGTTACCGGCTTTCAGCCGGGGGCACGCCATCATCTCACTCATCCATACGAGTCGGCCGCGGCCATCTTGCACGATAAATTTGCGGCATCAAAAAACGTCTTTACTTCGAGGTAAACACAACTGACGAAAAAATACAACCCGCCGTGGGTCTTGTCTTAAAAATGGGTGAGGGAGTGCCGGGTTTTGGCCCGCACTCCCCTGCCTTGCTTGCAATTGGTTCCTCGAACCCCGGTCCGGACAGTCAGCGCCAGCCCCGGCCGTAACGCGCATCGACATGGCCGTAAGCGTATCCGTAACCACCGTAGCCATGGCCGACTAGGACCGTGGCCGTATGATGGCGCCAGGCACCGGGCACCCAGACCCGGCCATAAGTTCCAACGGACCAATACCCAGCCACCCAGGCATAATCCGGTCCCGGGCAGGGCGGAGTCGCCACGTAAGCCGTGGTCACCACGGCGGGCGGCGGACAGGCAGGCGCAGCTACCACCACCGGCAAGGGGAGTGGCAACCCGATCGAAACCCCAATCCGAACACCCGCATGTGCTGACAAACTGGCCACACCGAGCATCGCAACCGCGAGAAGAATTTTAGTTTTCATGAGATTATTTCAGTTAAGTTTTATTGTTTATGTTTACTTTCTTTTCCAGGGCCCCGCAGCTTCTGCTGCTCAACCCTTCACCCATCATTACGGCCGGGCTGGGGTGATCTTGCAGGGAAAGTGGAAAAACAATAAGCCGCTCAGGTAGAGACGGTTAAAATCGAAAACCGAGCTGTGTTTCTCTCACGGATTCGTGACCTCTAAACGAATAAACCGCTCCGAAGACGCCGGCACCGGCACATTGTCTCGCACCACCAGTTGACCCGCCGTGTTGGTGAGCGTCACCGTGTTTGGCGGACCGGATACCCAGCCTCCCAAAAGATTGCTTGAGACCTCGACGATGTAGGAAACATCGGCGGGATCCGCCGCGCGATTGGCGGTTAGGGTGAGATAATTCTGGCCGCCGAAAACTTGAATACCGCCGGCAGGCAACTGCGACCGGGTCGCGACGTTGGTCGGGTTGAGACCCAGGGCATATTTGAGGAGGTTCAGCACGCCATCGCCGGAGGGATTGGCGCCATTGGCACCGGCACCGACGTTCGATGGATTGCCAAAGTAGGTGTTACGCCAGATTTGCAGGGGTGTAAGCGTGGAAGTGTCCAGCAATCCCAGCACGCCCACGTCGTTTTCGGTGCCCACATAGACTCGCGCGCTGGCGATCATCGGCGTGATGAATTTGTTGCCGGTTCCAAAATTATCCCGGCCGCCGGCCGCCTGGCTGCTGTTGTAATATTGCGTGGCCAGATTGGTGACGGCGTAGGCATAGAGGACCGCCGGCGACGTGTTTGCCGTGGCCCAGACAATGCCGTTTGACGTGCCCCAGGCGGAGACGGATGGGGTGGTGCCTGGATAGCCAAACGTGATCGCGGTTTTTGAAGAAAAGCTTTCCAGCAGCGCATTCGTGAAGGGGAACGCCTGGAGATAATTCGCCGAGGAACCATAATAAAGCACGCCGTTGAAATACGCCGGGCTGGACCACACGCCGCCCGACAGCGCGCCGCTCAACTCCTGATAGATGGCGTTGTTGTTGTTTGGATTGAATTTGCCCATGTTCGTGGTGTCCACCAGATAAATGTTCTCGTCCTTGCCCGCGCCGACAGCCAGTTGTTTCACGATCCCGGACGAGTTGGTCATGGGCGGCAAAACCAGCGCGCCGCCCGAGCCGAGATCGGTGTCATGGGTGTTTTCGTTGGACTCATTGAACATCTCAAAATAATCCGCCACCGCAAGATGATTGCTGATGGTGGATAATTTGATAAAGGCGTTGCCGTAATCGCCCTTGTCGGGAAAGCCGTTGACGAGACTGGTGTCAAACGAACCGTTCGCATCGAGAAAATAGATGTTACCGGAGGTGTCCGCCGCCAGGCCGTTGCCGGCCTGCCAGATGGCGCCTTCATTTCCATTGGGGGTCACATCCAGTACGCTGACTTGCGCCAGGGTATGTTCATCGTAGCCCATGATCCAGCCCGTATACGGCCGGTCATCGCAATGGGACGCCCAGGACAGATACACCACGCCGTTGAGCAGCAACAGACCGGCTCGTTCCTTGTAATCTGCCGGAGCGAAAACCACATTCCCCCCGCTGGAGCCATCGCCCGTGCCGGGATAGGTGGCGGCAATCGTCACCGGCGCGGCCTCATTGGTGCCTGTGGCCAGATCCAGCGCATGCAGCCGCTGGTAATAATTGCCCGACCCGTCCTTGCTCATCGCCACGACAAAGATGGTTCCATTCGGTCCCAGTTGCCGGTCAATCACCGGCGTGGAAGTAATGCCAATCTTGGGTGTCACCTGGCTGCACCCCCGGTCGTCGGAAGGTGTCTCGCCCGTACCGAGCGTGGAAACCTGCCAGAAAAGGTTGGTGCTGTCGGCGTCATAGGCATAGACGCTGTCATTTTCCGTAACCACGATCACCGCATTACGAATGCCATTGGAGGGCGTATTAACGCCAGCGGCATAGAGCGGCTCGCCATCCACCAGACCATCCGCCGGCAGAGTCCACAATTTGCCGAAGTGACTGCTAACAACGTTGGCCGGCGACAGAATCTGCTCGTTGAGATTCTGTCCAGTGCGGCCGTTATCATTGTGATAAGTCAACACGTCCGTGGATTGCCCCGGCGCATGAAGCGCGAAAAAAAGCAGGCACGTCACCGCAACGCATTCCAGGAAGTTTAATCGTTTCAAGAGTTGGCACATGTGCTCAACCTCGCCCATAACCGACAGAGTTCAAGCAACAAATCGAAGACAATCTTTTTTTTGGCTCAGGGACTCGGCGGTGAATCGACGAGGGTGATTTTGCGGACGGTATGATTATTCGTGTCCGCCACGTAAAGGTTGCCATCCTTATCCACGGCAATTCCCGCCGGGCCATTAAAGCGCGCCTGCGGCCCGGGACCATTGGCGGACCCGGCGGACCCCGCCAGACCCGCGATCGTCGTCACCTGACCCATCGGGCTGATTTTGCGGATTGCATTATTACCCGTGTCGGCCACGTAGATATTACCAGTGCCATCCACGGCCAAACCCTGCGGATTCCAGAACCGCGCAACCGCTCCGTTGCCGTCGGCGCTGCCCGCATTCCCGGCTGACCCCGCAAGTGTGCTTACCACCCGGCTGGGCGTGATTTTCCGGATCACATCGTTGCCGCTATCGGACACATAAATATTTCCGGCGGCATCCTCCGCCACGGCGGACGGATTATTAAACTGGGCATTATCCCCAAAGCCATCCAAGCAACCAATCGTTCCCGGTTGACCAGCCAGCGTGTAAACCATTCCAGAGGTTGTTAACTTGCGGATTGAGTCGTTGCTGCTGTCGGCCACCACCATATCCCCGTCTGGCTCCACAGCCACACCCCAGGGATTACGAAACCGCGCGCTCAACCACGCGCCATCCGAGTTGCCCGGCTGCCCCGCACCTCCGGCCAGCGTGGTCACGGTGCCGTCCGGCAAAATCTTGCGAATCGTGTTGTTGCCCGTGTCGGCCACAAAAAGGTTGCCGGCGGCATCCACGGCAATCCCAAACGGACCATAAAACCGCGCGACCTCCCCAACCCCGTCTTTCGTTCCGTGCTTATGGGCGCTTCCCGCCAGTGTGATCACCAACCCGCTTGCCTCAATCTTCCGAATCGACTGATTCGCGGTGTCGGCCACGTAAAGATTTCCGGTCCCATCAACCGCGAGGCCATTGGGACAACGAAAGCGGGCTACCGTCGCGAGGCCATTGGTATAACCGCCCACCTTCGCTTCCCCGGCCAGAGTCGACGCCATCAAGACCATCGGGCGGGCGGGCGCGGGCACGGCCGGAGTTGGTTGCACCGGGGTGGGAGGAGTGATCGGGGCGGCGGGATTAGTTGGGAGAGCCACCGACGCGGGCTGGTGAACGCGCATGCGCCCCGGCCAGAAAGCCCACGCGAGCACACCCATGGCCGAAACGAGCAGGGTGAACGCAACCTTGGTCCAGGACGGTCGCGCCAGGCTGACCATCGCCCGGCCCGAAAAACGTCCATGACCGGTCGGCGCCTGGTGATTTTGAATCCGCTGCAAGTCCTTGAGAACATCCCGCATGTCGGCATAGCGATCCCGCAACTCGCGGGCCATGCAAGCTTCCACCACCGCCACCAGGTGGGCAGCCGCATCCGGATTTAATTCCCGGACCGGCCTGGGCGGTCCGGCGATGATTTGATCGAGGATTTCCCGGGCGCCCCGGCCGCGATACGGCGGATAGCCGGCCAACATTTCATAGAGCACCGCGCCAAAGGAATAAATATCGCAGCGAGTATCCTCGGCCTCACCGGCGGCCACGGCTGGCGACATGTAAGGAGCCGTGCCCTCGTGACTGCGGTTCTCCACATCCACCACGGTGTCGTTGAAGAGTGTGCGGGCCAGGCCGAAGTCCGCCAGGCAGGCGCGGCCGCCGGCCGCGAGCAGGACATTCGCGGGTTTCAAGTCGCGATGAATAATCCCGCTGCGATGCGCGAAACTCAGGCCCGCCGCCACCTGGACCGCGATGTCCACGATCGATGCATACTCCAGCGGCACGCCCGGCTTGATCCGAGCCGCCAGGCTGCCCTGATCGAAGTAAGGCATTACAAAATAAGGACCGGCTGCGCGATCACAAATCGACTCGACCGGCACAATATTTGAGTGCCGCAAGCGCCGGAGATGACCGGCCTCCTTGAGAAAACGATGAACGACCTCGTGATTCGTCACGAAGTCGGACCGGACCATTTTAACCGCGACTTCGCGGGTGGTGCCCGCCGGGCGCGCCAGGAATACGAGGCCCATCCCGCCCGTGCCCAGCAGGCGGATGATTTCATAATCGTCCAGCGTCGCCAGCAGGCCGGGACGGGAAGGAGGCAGCAACATGCGCAGGGCAATCAATTCCGCGACCGGTCCGGCAAAACTGGAGACCGGCGGCTGAAACGCGAACGGGTTTTTATCGTCGTCGCTCATGGATGGGTGCGGCTGGCCGGAATTTTTTCCAGCGCACGGGCAAGCAATTCGCGGGTGGGAAGATCAAGCCAGCCCTGCTGGAGGGTCAATTGCAAACCTCGGCGGAGGTCAGCGTCCGACAAGCTGGAGATCCGACGGTCCAGCCGGACGAGCGCGGCGGCGAGGCTGACATAATAGAGGGCGGCGGCGATTTCCGGCGGCAGCGCACTGCCCGGATGATCGCGGTTGGCCTTGGCAAAATCCTTGATCAGAGTCAGTAATTCCAGCGGCGGCGTCGGATGCAGAAATAGATCGGAAAAGCTTTTTAGAAGCAGTCCCCGCTGGGCGCCTTCGCGCTGCAAACGCTCCGCGGAAGAGGCATCGAACGTGCCTAAATCCACCATGATCGGGGCCGCCATCTGGTGACGGAAGATTGCCGCCAATTCCTCCGGCCGCCAGAGATAATGGCCCTCCTCGCCAGCCGCCAACAAGGAGGCCAGCTTTTTCGCGCGGCTCTTAAATACCGCTTCCGAGGAATCAAATTCAGACATGACAGTTCCCGCTCCTACTACGGCTCCTTTCGGCACATCTTGCATGAGTACTTGGCCGCAAAGATACAGACAGGTTGGTTGTTCGCCCTCACCCTAAGCCTCTCCCCTGGAGAGGGAACAAGCCATGGCCGCGTCTGGCAAGCCACTTAACCGTGAATTCCGTCACGCGTGCGGTCAATGCTCCTTCTCCCGGGGCGAGAAGGCAGGGATGAGGGCGGGCGTAGTTCTCGACTTCATCTTTCCGGCCTGGGAATGGGGAAGGCAATATTTTGCCATTCCGGAGGCGCGCTGGCAAGAGCGGACGTCGCAGCGCGGCCCGATGATCGGGACCAGTCCCTACCAACCAATGTTTCGTAGAAAGTTTCATCACGCAAATCCTGTTCATCCTGCCTAACCTTTTCTACCCAAGCGAACCAGAAACGCCTCCAGCGCCTTGATTTCGGCAACCGTGGCGGCATCCTGACCGGAATATTCCTGGATCACCTGATTCAAATGCGTCTTAAAGATGCGTTTGGCGCTTAAAAGTGTATTGGAAGCTTCGCTGGGCGATTTCAGGCCAAACCGGCCGATCAACTCATCGTAAGGCGGCGGCTCGGCATCCTCGAAAACCGGATCCAAGAGGCGCAACCGGAACATCTCCCAAATATACGAGCGCCGGGGTTGTTCCGCGGCGGGATTTTTACAGTCCGCTTCCATCCGCCGCAACGTTTCAGCCAGGACCGTGCGCGCCCAGGCCAGATCAAACGCCTCTGATTGGGTCTGATCCCCGGCATCGGCCTGCGCAGGTTCCTGGGGGAGATCATCCAGCGAAACCGGCGGGCTTTTAACGTCCGCACGATTCAAATAATCCAGTACAAAATTGCGGAGACTCGTCTTGAGAAAATCCCGAAATCGACCACGATTCTGGTCCGCCCTAAGCAACCAACCCTCTTTGAGCATCCGATCCTGCGCAAAATCCTGAAGCAACGTCTCGACCTGATCGCGCAGGGTGGGAAAGGAGGCCAAAAGAAATATCTTCAGCGGTTGCCAATACAACCGGATCAACTGATCCAGTCGCGCCGCATCGCCCGGCGCCTGAACCAGACCCGCCCAATCCGTCCGGGGAAAAATCGATCCCACGGACGGCGAGGTTGAACTGGAATCTAACGGTTTTTCGGCCATTTCGCTGCGGACATGTGACTGGGTGGTGAACGGGTAATCAAGACAAATTGGGTGGGGGAATATTTTGACAGGATGAACCGGCCGAAGACAGGATTAAAAAAGATTCAGATCCGCCACGACGGCGCGCATGAAGTGGCGCGGCCTACCTGCGGCCTCACCGCCGCGCATCCGCTCCCAAAAGCAAATAACCAAGGGATACACTAATCACATGGAGGAAAACCTTGAATAAACTATGCTTTGAACAGGAACACGCTGGATTCCTGACGCGTGCGTCGAGATTTATTGGGGTATGTCCCATCTCCATATTTCAGCATTCCGTGGTATCCAACACTGTGCCTCCGTGTCTCTGCTTGTCGGGCCATAGTCCGAAGGACGACGGCCGATGGCCAAATCTGACTTCCCCCGCGAGATTTTCAGACAGACTCTCCGCGGTGGGCGGGTTAAGGTGAGAAAAATGACTGAAACACCGCCGATTCAATCACCGCCCGGGACAAAGACTTGCTTTGGGGTTTTGCCGGGCATTTTGGTGATTCTGGCACTGGTGTTGGTGGTTTATCGGCCGGTTTTGCCGGGGGTGTTTTTGATGGATGATGCGCGGTTGATCGGGCCCGACAACCCGCTGGTCAACGGGAGTCTTACCCCGCGATCGATCTGGTTTCAAACAGATTTCACGCTGGCCTCGTTCGGATGCTGGGTGGAGGATCTGGTGTTTGGCCGGACGAACCCCGGCGGCTTTCATCTGGTGAACTTGTTGCTTCAAGCCACGAGCGGGATCCTGTTGTGGCGACTGCTGGCGCAATTGCGGATATCAGGAGCGTGGTTGGCCGGGGCAGCATTTGCGATTCATCCGGTGGCAGTGTGCTCGGTGGCCCGGGTGGCGGAGTTGAAGAACACGCTGGCACTGCCCTTCTATCTTTTGGCCCTGATCGCTTACCTCCGTTACGACGCAATGGCTTTGTATCCAGCCCACGAGGCGGGAACAGGTGAAAGGCAAGCGGGCCGAAAGGTGGCAACGCTTTGGCTGATGATTTCCCTGCTGTCCTTCGTCCTGGCGTTGCTGGCGAAGACGGCGGTGGTGATGCTGCCGGTAATTCTCCTGCTGTGCGCCCTTTGGCAGCGGAGGCGGATCACCGTGCGCGATCTGGTGCACTTGAGCCCGTATTTTCTGCTCTCATTGGCGTTTGGTCTGATGTCGGTCTGGTTTCAAAAGCATCAGGCGCTGACCAGCACGCATGTGGTGCTGCGACCGTCGGGTTTTCTGGAACGACTGGCCACGGCAGGTTATGTGGTGTGGTTTTATCTGGGCAAGGCACTCTGGCCCGTGAACCTGAGCGTCGTGTACAGCCCATGGAGAGTGGATGCCGGGAGCGTGGCGGCTTTTGTGCCGGGTTTACTTCTGGTCGCGGTGGTTGCCGTGTGCTGGCGGTTCCGCCATGGCTGGGGCTGGCACGTTTGGTTCGGGCTGGGTTGCTTTGTGGCAGCGTTGTTTCCCACGCTGGGTTCTTTGACGCGCAATTCATGACGCGCTGGCAGGTGTCGGATCATTTACAATATATTGCAATGATTGCCATCCCGGCGCTGGTGGCGGCGGGTCTTGCGAAAGTCGCAGGTTGCGGAAGTGGCGAGGCTTCGGAGGAGCGACGCGGGGGCGGCTTTGGAAATCCGCGATACAGCAGACTTGGAACTCTGCGGGACCGGGTAGCCAGAGAACTCTCCAGGTTGAAGCTGTCACCTTTTCGGGTGGCGGCGATGCTGGTGCTGCTGGTATTGGGAGGCCTTACTTATCAGCGGGCGAAAGCGTTCTCCTCGGAAGAGTCCTTGATGCGCGATACCATTGCGAAAAATCCAGTGGCGTGGCCGGCGCACACCGATCTGGGCGTGGAGCTGGCCAGGCAGGGAAATATTCCGGGGGCAATCACCGAATTCAAGCTGGCCTTGGAGGAGCAACCCGACAGCCCGGATGTACACCGGGATCTGGCCCACGCTTATCTGGCCCAAGGCAAGGTGGCGGAGGCACTCGCCGAAATGACGGCGGCGTTGAAAATTGATCCGGGTGATCCGTTGATTCAGCGGGATTACGGGAATCTGATGAAGGGTATGGGGCGGAACGACGAGGCGCGAGAACATCTGGTGATGGCCAATGCGTTGAAGCCGGACGCAGTCACGCGCCAGGATCTGGCTTCAATTTATTATCTGGCCGGTGATCCCGTCGCAGCGGCGCGGCTATTGCACGGGGCGCTGGCGCTGAACCCGGATTCTCCCGAGGTGCTCAAAACGCTGGCCTGGATTCTTGCCACCAGCCGGATGGATACCGTCCGGAACGGGGTGGAGGCGGTGCAGGATGCGCAACGGGCCTGCCAATTGACAAATTTTAAACGCGCGGAGTTTGAGGGCATTCTGGGGGTGGCGTATGCGGAGGCGGGCAATTTTCCGCAGGCGATCGCCGCGGCTCAGCTGGCCAATCGGCTGGCTACCCAGGCCGGCGATGAGCGGTGGAGGACGATCAGCAGTCAATTTGAGGCGAGTTTTCAGGCGGGTAAACCGTGGCGGGAGTAATTAATCTGCCATTCCGGGCAATAAAAAACTCCTCCCCGGTTAAGGGGAGGAGCGCGCAGGAGGATAGTGTGTTTTGCGCTATGGACTGGTCAACACGCGGAAGAACATCTGCGGATTATTACGCGTGGAAGTCAGATAGCTGACCGAGTTGCCGGTGCCGGCAATGGGACTGCCGATGTTATTCCAGCCGCCGCTCAGCTGAGTGATGGCCTGAATTTGATACGTGGCACCCACCGTGGTGTTAAACGACACCTCGGCGGCGGTGTAGATCTGAATGTTGCTGTTGGTGGCCGAATTGTTGAGCTGCGAGCCATTCTCCCACACCACTCCGCCAGGAACGGTGATTCCGGACGAGGTCGGGTTGAGTCCCAGGGCATACATCATCCAGTTGGGGACGCCGTTGGTGTTGTTGATGGCATTGGCCGCCGCGGCCGGATTGGTGATGGAGCCGAAGTACTCAACCGTCCAGGCATCGGGCAGACCGCCCGCCGTGGAAGAACCCGTCAGGTTGGCGATGGACGCCTGGAGCAGACCTACCGCGTAGGCCGTATTATGCACTCCCATGCTACCGTCGTTTTGCACGAAGATGTAATTATAGGCGGCCTCCAGTTGCGGTGCGGTCCAGCTGGCGCTCGGTGAAACGGAATTATTGGCAACATTAGCTTCTCCGCCGGGCAGCAAAAGCGCCAATTGATTCATCAAGTTTTGCACCTGGGTTTGCACGCCCTGATCGATGGAATAACCATCGAAGTTTTCCACGGGGAAGTTAAAGTTTGTCAGCGTTCCCCCGTGACATTGTTGGCAGGCGGCCACGAGACTTTCCGGCGGATTCGTCAAGGTGCCAGCCCAGGAAACATTAAAGGTATGGCTGCCGGCATAGAGAAACGCCGGATCCGAGGACGAGATGATCTGCATATGGCAAGCCACGCACGTATTCGAAATGGAGGCGTGGTCTGAGCTGGCGATCACCTGGCCGTAGGTGTAACCGTTCGCGCCCTCCAGCATGTCCGCCTGCGGACCGTGGTGGGGGCCGAAATTTGAATGATAGGTGCTGGCGTAGGTTGAAGCCTGTACGCGCGCTTGATGGCATTCCATGCACAGCAGACCTTCGCCGGCATTGGTCACGACAGTTCCATCCTGGAGCGTGACACTTGCCAAGGTCCGAATCATGTGCGGATTATTGGTGGGAACGGTGGCGCCATGCGGCTCGTGGCAGGTCTGGCAGTCGATTGGCAAGTAGCTCAGGTTGACGTTATTCGTAACGCCACCAATCCGGGCGATAAATCCATAGGCAGTATGGCACCCCACGCAACTGGCATTACCGGCGGGAATCGTGGTGGTCACGGCATGCACGGAGTTCAACCACTGCGCGCCATAAGGATGGTGAGTCGGGTCATCGTGGCATTGGTTGCAATCGCCCGCATCTTCCGCGACTGAGATGCCGGGCCAGTTGGGGCTGCTGGTGTCACCCAACAAACCGGCGTGGATGCTGCCGGGGCCGTGGCAGCTTTCGCACTGAACATTGGCGAGACCGGCCAAAGAGGGATAATGGGTCTCAAAACTTGTATAGTTGCCATTGGTCAATACAGAGGGAATCGCCCAATTGGTCAAGGTTTCCAGGTTATAGAATCCGCCATCAACGGCATTGCTGTTGACATCATAGCCGGTGGTATGACACTGGAGGCAGGATTGCCGCATGGGTTCACCCGCGAAATTGGCGTTCCCGTCGATTTCGTTGGAGAACACCTGTGAGTGCAGGGTGGTAACCCAGGTCGACCACTTGTCTTGGGCAATCTGGCCGCCGCTATGGCACAGTTCGCAGGTCTGAACTCCCAAATAAGAGGCGGCGGTAATCGTCTGGGTCACGTTGGTGGTGCCGTTTGCGGTGGCGATCAAGGCGCTGATGGTGTATTGGCCGGCAATGTCCGGGCGCAGAAAGGCGCGGCCGGCCACTTGCAAAGCCAGGCGGTCAGAGGATTCATAGATCGGCACATTGGCTCCCAGGGGGCTGTTGGTGAGCACGGCGCTGGAACCGATTGGCCGGCTGGTCAAAGTCCAGGTGACGCTGTAGATGTTCGTGGGAGCGATGGCGATGTTCACATCGGCTTCCGGATAAACCGCCGTACCAACTCCCACCGTGGTGAGACCGCCGCCAATCTCCGTGGTCGCGGTCAGTCCGTAGGTCGCCTGATCGTTGGCGGTCAGCGGACGCAGAACGAGCTCGCCATCGAGAGCCGTTGCCGCTTGTGCCGCCGTCAAAGCTCCCGCAGCGATTAGCGCGGCAGCCATGATGAGGCCGGACATCCTATTTATCATAGGTTTCATTTTCATATATTTGGAGGGGTGAATGCGTACTGTTTTTTAATTGTGTTCATTTCAAGCCGTGCTGACCGGTTTGCGCTTGTCCGGGAATCCTTCCAGCGCCGAAAAAGTCAGCAGGTCAGTTTCCCAAATTGTCTTCATTGGTTTAGTCGGTGGCCGCGGCACCCCACACGCCCCAATCGGGCACGCTGGGCAGTTCACGGGGTTCGGTTTGAACGGGATAAAGCCGGGCGATCAACGCCGTCGCGCGGCCGGTGATGATTTCGTTGCATTTCGAAAGTTCCTGCTCCCGCATGCGTGAGTTTTCGCGGACGATGCTTTCGAGGTGGTCGATGTTGTAGAGATACACATTCTCCAGTTCGTCCACGTCGGCGGCGATGTCGCGCGGGACGGCGATATCAATCAGGATCAAGGGACGGTTCCGGCGGGCGGGCAGAATGGCGGCGATATCCTGCTTGTGGAGGACCGTGGTGGGGCTGCCGGTGGAACTGACGAGAATATCGGCCTCGATGAGCGCCTCGGCGCGCTGGTCAAAGGAAAGGGCGCGGCCGCCGAATTCCGCCGCCAGGGCTTCGGCCCGTTCGACGCAGCGATTGGCGACGAGCACCGAGCGCGTCCCGCGCTTGGCCAGGTGGCGCACGCAGGCTTCGCCCATCTTGCCGGCACCGAGGATCATCACGGTCCGCCCGGACAGGTCACGGTCAAAAATCTTCTCCGCCAATTCCACGGCCACGCTGCCTACGGAAGTCGCGCCCCGACCAATGCCGGTGTGCGTGCGGATTTGTTTGCCCATTTGGAAAGCGGTTTGAAAGAGGCGGTTCATCACCGGGCCGGTGAAGCGGGCATGCTGCGCGGCGAGATAGGCGTTTTTCACCTGGCCCGTGATTTCCGTTTCCCCGATCACCATCGAATCCAAGCCGCTGGTCACCGCGAACAGATGCTCCGCGGCGGCCGCATTTTCCTTCACATACGCATAAGGGGTGACGTCCACGTCCGGGCAGATTTGCTGGAAAATCCGGTGCACTTTGGACCGGGCCCAAGCGGTCGTGCCATAAATCTCGACCCGATTGCAGGTGGAAAGGATGACCAGTTCTTCCAGGCCGGCGTGCAATTTGAGCCGGCAACCAAGACTGGTGAGCTGGGCCGGACGCACGGCCAGCTTTTCGCGAACGGCCACTGGAGCTGTCTTGTAGCTCAATCCAGCGACGAAGAGTTTTGAAGCAGGATTACTAATTGCGGCGTTACGAATCATGCAGCCACTTTAATATTCCAGCTAAATCTGGCTCTCCATTCGTTGGCAATTACCTTGCATTAATTGACCTGTCCTTGGCCAATTCGGGTCGAATTACCCTGACACGTGAACGGAGAAAGGGGAAACCGGGGCTTTGGTTTCATTCCCCGGGCGTGCCTGCCGCATGGAAAGCGGGGCACCAACTGATGGAAATATCTGAACCTAAACTGGTTTCCAGATGGAAGCTCCCACCACAGAGCCCCCGGCGAGAGTCGGCGAATTTCCGGTGGGACTGAGCCGGAATCACGCAAGGGAAAACACGCTCGCCCTCCGCATGAGCATTAAATTGGGATGGTTGATCATTAAAGTTTTGTTAGGCGTCTGGGAATCAATGAATGGGATGACGCCCGCCCTCAACCCGCCCCCCGGGGAAGGGGAATATATCTCGCTTCAAATGGATGCCACCGATCAATGGTTTGCCAGACGCGTCATGTGTGTGTTCCCTCGCCCCCACGGACCGCCGGCTTCCCAGCCGGCTTTCGACGGATCGTGACCAAAAGTTACGATTTGCTTACATCGGCCGTATTAAGCCGGTTTGGAAACCGGCGCTCCGGGACGCAAATTAATCGACCCATTTAGGGCGGCGGAAATCAAGCTAGTCCCATCTTCTCGTCCGGTTCACACCAGACAAGCCTAGATGGAAATTCAGATACAAGAGGGCCAGGCGGGCAATTAAACTGACTGAATTGTTCCGGCCGAGAGCGGGGTCAGGTACGTCCCGACGACCGCGACAAAATCCTGCCGGATTTGTAATCGCAATGATGCTTCCGCTTTGGCACTGTGATTGGATGAGCTCCCCCGGTGGGTCCATGACGATGTTGACGGTTCCGCAAAGTGATTATGAACACAAGTGAAATCCCGGAAATACGCGTGGAATCGGTCGGTGATGAGGTGACTTTTCACCTGCCGCCACGACCGCTGGGCCGGCTGCGATTGGCAGGATTGCTGCCGATTGGTTTCAGCGCAGTGTGGTTCGGCACCCTCAGCAATACCCTGCTGCCTCAATTCCGCCGGCTCGCGAACCATCCGCAGCCGCACGATTATTTCATCGGCATATTTCTACTGGGTTTTGTCCTGGCCGGTTGCGTGCCGGCCGGGTTGGGGCTGATCATGCTATTTGGCCGTTGCCGGATCCGTTGGCGCGACGGGCGGTTGATGATTTCGGAGCGGGTTGGCCCGTTCGGCTGGCCTCGCCGGATGCCTGGCGGTACCATCCGGAAATTTATGGTGGTGGGTGGCGGCGTTCCCGGTGCGGGAGATCGTCCGCTGCCGGGCGCATTCGGCAGCGTGGCGGCGTTGCTGGCCAGCTTTGAAAGCGGCCTTCCCCGCACAGTGGCCACTGGCTACCCGCGGCCATGGCTGGAAGCCATCGCGCGGGATTTGTCGGCTCGCGCCGGCATTGACCAATCGGCCGTGCCACCGCCCGTCGAGGTTTACCATGCGCCGGACGCCGAATTATCCGCCGAGGCATTGGAAAAACCGGCCGGCAGCCCGGTGCTGATGCAGCAAGGCAACCAGGGCATCGTCCTGGATGTTCCACCGGGTGGTTTGTGGAAAGGCAGTCAGGGTATTTTTTTCTTCGCCGTTTTCTGGTGCCTGATCGTCGGGATGATCACTGTGGGTTTGGCGCGTGAGGGTAAGTTTGAGCTTAAATCCTTACCGGTATTTGGTGTGTTCTGGCTGGTGGGGCTGGGGATGCTGGCGGCCGCGATCAATCTCGGCCGCCGCCGCTTCACCTTCACCACGGGGCCGGGCCAGCTCACGGTGGTACGGTCGGGCCCGTTTGGGACCAAACAATTTGAATTCAAACGCGGGGACATCACGGAGATCAGCGTGGGTCGCAGCAACGTCGAGCAGAATCATCGGCCGGTGCTGGAGCTGCAAGTCAAGCTGGTCGACGGCAAGAAGGCCGGTCTTTTGGCAGGGCGCGACCCGGAAGAGCTGCGCTGGATCGCGACGATGCTGCGACGTTCACTGGACTTGGCGGCACCGGCTCAAGCCGCCCCTGCGGGATTGGCCGGGTGGCTGGCTGGCCGCACCGTTTCACGGCAAACGGCCGGACCGGCGGGGAACATTCTCGGCCTGGTGATTTTTGCCCTCGTGGCGGCCGGCTTTTTCTGGAATATATACAGTCACACCCGCTCGCGAACTCAACACCGCAGCCAGGCGCCGCCGTCCGGAGCCAATTCATTTCTGACCAACCTGCCCATCAGCACGGATCCCACACTAGTTTTCAATGCGTTCGGTCCTTCCGGTGCCTACCAGACGAGCCATTTCTGGTTCGTCGGACAGGCCGCCCACGCGGAGTGGTTTGTGCCCACCCTTTCCGGCAATTTGTCGGAAATTCTACTGGCCTTGTTGCCGAATCCTCCCCAGATGAATCCCGGCACGGCGACAATTTTCCTCACCGACGACCACCGTGGATTTCCCGGCCAAAACCTGGAATCATTCGCTGTCAGCGCCAGCGAGGCCAAAGATCTGATCAAGCTGGAATCGGTGCGTCAACCCGCGTTGCAAGCCGGAGTGAAATACTGGTTGTGTGCGCGCAGCGAGGGCGGATGGCACTGGTATTTTAACAATCAAAACATCGTGCACGGCGCGGCGCGGCAAACCGGACCGGACGAGTGGGCCTCCGCCGGAGATTTCTGCTACGTTCCTGCCTTCAGCATCCGGGTATCCACCAACCAATCGCCACCAACCTTGGCTCAACCAGCATCCGGGGATAATGCGGATAGCTCTAGTAATCATTGAGGGTGTTAGGCATATTCTGGTCACTTCTCTTCACGGTGCCACCAACGTGCTGCCGGCAGCTCAAACCCGGCCCCGGGTTTCCTCAAAGACTCCCGTGCCGATAATCGACTGCCTTCGTGCTTAAACCTAACCTGAGGCCTTGGAGCCGGACGTTCTAAAGCCGGACGGGTAATCAACCACGCTGCCACAAAGTGCTGATTACCAGTGTGGTGTCGCATGCCTAACGGCCGTCCTAATGCCACGGCCTGGTCTCGTCCCATTTCGGGAGTTGAAACGGAACACCCCACTTATTCGCGCAAGCCCATTTTGTAAGCAGGGCACAATTCATGCGATAGCGCCGCAAGATTAACGATGATATGGTCTCCCCAATGACCCACTGATGAGCTTCCCGGCTAAAGCAGCCAGCAAATCGCTTGGTGGGGCCTTTAAAGAACCTAACCTGACTAAACAATCGAGTAAACTTATGAAACAAAACCTATTAACCCTGGCCTGGGCCGGGCTTCTGCTGTGCGCAGTTGGAATCATGACCGCTCAAGGTCAAAATACCTACATCACCTTTAGCGTGGATGAGTCCTCGAATCTCGTCGCAGGTACCTTCAACCCACCCGCAGCAGCGACGATTGGAGGAAATTCCTATGGCGGGAGCGGAACCGATATCGTTGCGGTGCGTGGCACGTTTGATGGCTGGGCTTATCCAGGCCTCCAGTTGTATCAGGTCGGCAACACGGCCGTCTTCACCAATACCGTCGATGACACGAGCGCCCAGGATCAAAGCGATGGAAACGTGAATTTCATCTATGATGACACCGAGAATGGCGGCGAGGCGCCGGGCGATTACCAAAACCGGATGGCGTACCTGCCGCCCGGCAATAATGCAACGCTCGTGCTGCCGACCCCTTATTTTAATGATATCGGGCCTGCTACCTCAGCCAACGTGAAATTTCAGGTCGACATGTCCGAACAGATTGAAGTTGGCGCTTTTCATCCGCAAAGCGGCGACTCCCTGGTCGTCTTCGGCAGCTTTCAAGGTTGGAATGCCACGGCCGGAGGCACCTGCGTATTGACCAACGACCCCAGCATCGTGGTGACAAATTATAATTTCACTCCGCCCGTGATCGAATCCAATGTCTGGGTAACCACCATTGCCGTCACCGGGAATGCCAGGCCCTCAGTAAACGACCTGGCAACACCCAATTGTGCGGAAGAATATAAATATATCATCGAGCCGGAATACAATTATGACAGTCCAAAGTATCCCAACGATGATCCGGACAGCGGCAACCGGTTCTTTACCGAAGGCAACCAAACCCTGCCGATAGTAAACTTTGGCGACGCGCCGCTGACGCCGCTTGCCAAAGTAACGTTAAATCTGGACATGTCGGGCGTGGCTCTCTACGACACTAACTATGTCCCCAATTCCGTGTCGGCCTGGGGATCGTTTAACGGTTGGTCTGGTCCAGTAACTTTGACCAACAATACCGCCGCGCCCAATACGAATCTGTACAGCGCAACGGTAAACATGGGGGAAGGTGCGGCATTTGTGCTGCAATACCGATATACCAACTCTTCTTACAATGGCTGGGTATATGACTACGCGCAGGATGGCGGTCCAAACTGGGTCAATAATAATAATTATCGCCGCAGCCTCTATTTTCCGGTTACGACCACGCTGCTCACCACCAATCTGCCGGCCGTTTACTTTAACGACCTGGCCCCGGACGACTATTTGCCCGCCGCCACGCCGGTACTTTTCAGCGTGGACATGAATGGCGCCGTCGGAACAAATTCGTACGCCTTCAACCCCTCGACGGACAATGTGTACATCAACGGCATGTTCGCGGGCGCAACACCGTCCGATCCCAACCCGGTGGCAGGCACTTCCCAATACTGGTATGCCTGGTCGGGTGGAGATAATCTGTCCGGAGCCCCGGCGGGATATCAAATGGTGGAAGTGGGAACAACGACGATTTATACCAACACCATCATCCTGCCCCGGGGAACACCCGTGGCGTTAAGCTACCAGTATGGCATGGATGTTGACAGTGTGTATGGTGGCCCGGAAGAGAATGAGGCGGCACCGAACTTGGTTCACTATCGCGCGGTACGCTCAACCGGAATCAATCCATACGTGATGGCGACGGATACTTTTACGAATCAACCGTATGTCGAGCCATTTTTCAGCACCGGTAACATTGGCGCCAACGGCAGCCTTGCCGGTGGCAACCTCAGTGTCGGGTCCGTGGCGGCCGGAAGAGTGCCGGTAAGTTGGTTAGGCCGGCCCGGGGGGCAATTGCAGACGGCCGCCAGTCTGGCGGGCCCCTGGACCAGTCATCCGGAGACGGATGGCACCAACTGGACAGCCGGTTCGAGTTCGATAAACGGCCTGGTAAGTCAGACGAACTGGCCCGCGGCCGGGACGACCTTGTTCCGCCTGGTAAAGCCTTGACCGGGACGGTGGGGTTGACCGCCCGGCTTTCACTTTGGAAAGCCGGGCGGATTTGTCTCAGAGAACCAGTGGAAACCATGATAAAAATATGAAAAATCGGCGTGCGGGATTTACCTTGATTGAATTGCTGGTGGTGATTGCGATCATCGCCATCCTGGCTGCCATGCTGTTGCCCGCCCTGAACAAGGCCAAGCAGCGAGCCATCGCGGCGTCTTGCATGAGCAACAACAAGCAACTCGACCTGGCTTGGGTCATGTATTCAGGAGACAACAATGAGTGGCTGGCCATGAACATGGATGTGCGCAACAACACCCAAAACCCGCAAATTTATTACGATGGGGCACCGGCCTGGGTAACCGGTGTCATTGACTGGGGCACCGAAACCTATAATACAAACCTGGATGAGGTGATTAATTCAAAGTATTCGTTGCTGGGACAATATCTGGGAAATTCGGCCAAGGTATTTGCCTGCCCGGCCGCGAATTATTTGAGCCCGGCGCAAAGAGCCCTGGGCTGGAACAACCGGGTGCGCAGCGGTGCGATGGACGCCGCCGTGGGTGACGGCCCCAAATACCCCATTTCCAATTTTGGCTTTAACCAAAGCACGTGGTATGTCGCCAAAAAGTCTGGCGACATGCACTTTCCCGGCCCAAGCGACGTCTGGGTGTTTTCTGATGAGCATCCCGACAGCATTGATGACGCACTGATGTATACGGCCAACTATGCCGTGACCAAGTTTACGGAGCTGCCGGGTTGCCAGCATGGCGGCGGCTGTGGCATGGCTTTTGCCGACGGCCACGCGGAGATTCACCGTTGGACCGGACCGGTAATGGCCGCTCACCAGCAAGTGACCTATACCTCCGTCCAGCAACAATCGTGTTCGCTGACCGATCCTGACATGCTGTACCTGGCTCAACATACGCCGCAGAATTGATGGGTTGGCCGTTAATGAAACATTGTTGCCAGGCCTTCACCCTGATCGAATTATTGGTGGTCATAGCCATCATTTCCATCTTGGCCGCGATGCTGTTGACCGTGTTGGGCCGGGCAAAAATGAAAGCGCAGGGAATTTACTGCGTCAATAATCTGAAACAATTGCAGTTGGCCGTGATTATGTATACAAGCGACAATCAGGAGAAATTTCCAGAAAACCCGGGCGCCGGCGCCGGTCTTAGTGCCTGGGTAGCCGGGGTTATGAGTTGGGACACGACGGCCCAGCCAAATTTGCAGAACACCAATGCGGTACTACTGCAAAATGCGGAAATTGGACCGTTTGTTGCGAGAAACACGGGTGTCTTCAAGTGCCCGGCTGATGTCGTCCCCGGTGCGCTTGGAGCGCGGGTCCGCAGCGTTTCGATGAATGGCTTCTTCGGCGACGTCAATAACATTGCGAACTTTATAAACGGGCAGCAAACCCACAATTGGCGCAGATTTTTCAAGACGGGCGACCTGACGACTTTTGGGACCGCGAATGCGTGGCTTTTGCTCGATGAATGCCCGGACAGCATCAATGACGGATTTTTCGCCGTGCGCATGCAGCCCGGTGGTTCCGCCAAATGGACCGATGTACCCGCCGCCACCCACAATGGAGCGGGGGGATTCTCCTTTGCCGACGGTCACGCGGAGATCAAGAAGTGGGTCGATGCCAGCTCAAAGGCTGCGGTCATTCGCCGTTCTCCGTGCCCGGATAACGAATTATATTCCCCGGACGACATGACCTGGATGCAACAACGCACGACGATTCAATGAACGAGCCATCGCCATTCCCGGCCGTCAGCGGCGAGTGCGGGCACCGCTCGGGGCTCTTCCAAGACCTGCGCGCAGACTGCGGCCGGAGTCGTTCGCAGGGCATGGGTTTCTCATTTCCAGCCGGATGCCATCATGAAATTATTAAGTCCCCTAAAGTGATATGAAACCCGCCTTGACTCGTTTTCCTGACTGGCTGCTGGCCGGATTGTGTGCTACTCTCTTTTATCAAGACGTGCCAGCCCAATTGGCGGGGATCGCGCGTACGCCGCCATCGTGGCTCCGCACCGGAACCATTTACGAGATTTTTCCGCGTGACTTTTCCCCGGCCGGCAATCTCAAGGGCGTCACCGCGCAACTTGACCGGCTGGAGGATCTGGGGGTGACCATCCTTTGGACGATGCCCATTCATCCAATCGGTGAAAAATCCCGCAAGGGTGAACTGGGCAGTCCGTATGCGATCAAAGATTACTATGCGGTAGATTCAAACTATGGAACGTTGCAAGACTATCAGCAGTTGGTGGGGGAAGCCCATAAACGTGGTATGAAGGTTATCATGGATCTGGTGGCAGACCATACGGCCTGGGATTCCGTGATGATGCAGCATCCGGAATTTTACAAACACGGGCCCGGCGGAAAAATCATTCCGCCGATGCCGGACTGGACGGATGTGGCGGCCTTGAACTATGACAGCCAGGAATTGTGCCAATACATGACGGCCATGCTTAAATATTGGGTTCAAACGTGTGATGTGGACGGATTCCGGTGTGACGCCGCCGCCATGGTACCCACCGCATTCTGGGAACAGGTTCGCAGTGAGCTCACCCGGGTCAAGCCGGACATTATGATGCTGGCCGAGGCGAGCAAGCCGGAATTGCTCACCAACGCGTTTGATATCGATTATTCCTGGCCGTTACTTTCGACCCTGAAGGAGGTTTTGACCAAAAATGCGCCCGCCTCAAACATCCGGCATTCCTGGGAGGAAAGTTATGCGCGGTTTCCGAAGGCGGCGCTACACATGCGGATTGCCGATGATCACGACGAGGATCGCGCCATTACACACTACGGTCTCCAGGGGACAGTCGCCGCCTCGGCGCTCATATTCACGCTCGACGGGGTGCCGTTGATCTACAACGGCATGGAAGTCGGCGACTCAACCCCATCCGATGGCGAAGCCTTGTTCGATAAGCGGAACATTGCGTGGGATGCGACGACGCACCCGGAATTGCGCGACTTCTACCACGACCTGATCCAACTGCGCCGTCAATACCCCGCCTTCAGCAATTCAGGGGTGGATTGGCGGCATAACTCCGACGAGAACCGGCTCACCACGTTTTTACGTGCCGACGCCAAGGATGAGCTTCTGGTCGCCATCAACTTTTCCGCCCGCCCGCTGACGGCCAAGGTGGACTTGAAAAACGTGGACGGTTTTGTGCCCTTGAAATTCCCGGGCGGGCGAAGTTCCGATGACGGCCCGTTGCCGGTGCTAAAGCTGGACCGCTATGAGTGGCGCATTTATCATCGTGAGTCTAAACCAGCAACGTCTGTGGCAAGCCTTGCCCCGGACCGGAATTAGGTATCTTGAAAGCGCACCGTCTTCAAAGAGCTTACACTCTCGCTTTTGTGATTGCCGCCGCCGGGCTGTCTGCCCCCGCCCAGCCGGCCGCCATTAATGGCAGCTACGATCCGGCTTTTGGCAGCCCGCTCGCTGTCCAGACTGACGCCACAGGATTCGGGGTGGACGAATCCGAGCTGGACGCTGCTTATGGTTTGATCGCCAATGGAACCCTCTACATTTTTATTTCCGGCAATCTTCAGAACAATGGCAATAACATCAACCTCTTCATCGCCGGGGCCGGCGGCCAAAGCACTTTGAATGCGGCGAATCCGGGGAATCTCGGGGCTAATAATTTATCGGTCATGAATGGTTCGGTGTTCAGTCCCGGATTCTCAGGCGTCTACGCATTTAATATCAACAACAACAGTAGCACGCTGACCGTCAGCCAATATAATTTGACCAACAACACCGCCGTGGATGCGCTGGGAAGCCTGGGCGAGAGCGGCCACATCGTGGCCAATGGAACCATCGATAATTCCGTGGTGGTTGGGTTTAACAATAACAATTCGAAAAGCCAGTCTGCCAATATGGGCGAAGGGTCAACGGGTTTGGAGCTGGCGATTCCGCTGTCTTTGCTGGGCAACCCCGAAGGCCCCATC
>Ga0302319_10006939_pt1 | contig 22371 bp, 24 predicted proteins | sample Bog_T0_2_FD_203319 | JGI IMG/M metagenome (GOLD analysis project Ga0302319, IMG submission 203319) | Peat permafrost microbial communities from Stordalen Mire near Abisko, Sweden - Bog_T0_2 | ecosystem: Environmental > Terrestrial > Soil > Wetlands > Peat | place: Sweden: Abisko, Stordalen Mire... | reverse complement strand
CTCGAAATCAGACGTACTCGCAAGGGTACCGGGGGTTCGAATCCCTCCCTCTCCGCCATATATTGATTCTAAAGAAGATATGACCGCCGTTACTATAATCTGTTACTAAAATCGCTCAAATCGCCAACTTTCCAGTATTTGAACACTGGAGACATTAATGGCGAACACAACCTGCAAACTATACATCAGAAACAAAGTAGGGTATCGCAAGCCACCCAAGAAGCTTGCCGACCTCCCTGAGGGAGAAACCTTCGTGCTGTTCTGGTATGAGGGGAAGGCGAAGAAGGCCAAAGCTGTTGGCCGCTTTGCGGACGAAGCCCAAACCGCCCTCATCAACAAAGAGGCTGCTCTCCGCAGAGCAAGCGTCGCGGGTGCCGTACCTGCATCCACTGCTGTGGAGCCCGAGAAGCCAACGACCTCAGGTCGGGACTTCCCTGAGGCCGTCAATCAGTACCTATCCGAGGTTAGACGTGGCAAGTCGAAGAAGACCCATCTTGCGTACAGCATCGCCCTCGATGGGTTCTCTAAGGTTTGCAAGGCTCAAACTATTGAGGCAATATCCCGTGGCGATGTGCTCAAATACACGGACATGCTCAGGGACTCTAGCTTGACTCCACGCACCATCGCCAACCGCCTCGCTTTTCTCAAGACGTTTTTCAAACACTTTGACCTTGCATGGCCAATGTTCAAGACCGACCGCGTGAAGTTCACAGAGAAGACCGTTGAGGCGTACAGTTTGGAGGATTTGCAGAGCCTTTTTGCAGCGGCAAATCTGGAAGAGTTCGAACTTTATCAATTCTTGCTCGGTACTGGCGTCCGTGAGCAGGAAGCGATGTTTGCCGTGTGGAAGGATGTGGACTTCAACGGGAAGTCCTTCAAAGTCTCTGAGAAGCTCGACCTCGGCTTCACGCCGAAAGACAAGGAAGAAGGTTCTATCCCGATTCCAGACTCTCTGGTTGCCCTGCTCAAGACTCGTCGGGAGCGGTATCCTGACACGCGCCTCATCTTTCCCTTGCCTGACGGCAAGCCGAACGGCCACATGCTCCGTACACTCCAGCGTCTCGCCCATCGGGCTGGACTCAATTGTGGAGGCTGCTACAACCGTGCCGGTCGGTGCTGCAAAGACGAAGCGATATGCCACCACTGGGGTTTGCATCGTTTCAGAAAGACGTTCGCAACGATGCACCACGAGGAAGGTATTCCAGCGCGGACTATTCAACGTTGGCTCCGCCATTCCAGCCTTGACACTACACTTCGTTACTTGGCCGGTAGTGATGACAAGAGCGCAAAGACACGGCTGAAGGTCAACAATTCGTTTGCGGGGTTGGGGAAGATTCGGTCGAAAAAGAAATGATGCTCTTTGTATGTATGGGTCGGGGGCGGGAGCCTCCGGCCTATTTTTGTTGGGCTGCTACTCCGAAGACCGGATTTCAAGAAAGGCTGCGACCACGGACGGGTCGAACCGAAGCCGGTTACCGATGCGGACATATGCCAGCTTCCCTGAGGCTGCATAGCGGCGGACGGTGGCAATGCAACTGCCGATGATGTTAGCGACCTGCCGCACACTAAGCAGCGACCGCATCGAGCGAAGTTCCTGTACTCTAGTCATTCCTCTCTCCTATAGTTACCTCGACTTATCTACACTATCGAGAACTAATGCTTATTAATACTCAGTTTTTCGGTGAGGACGGCGGTCGCTCAGCAGCCAGCATTTCCGCCATGACCTCCAACCGGGCACGGTCCTCAGCACTCACATCTTCGAGCAGCGTTACGTTCACCATAGCATTATCACTTGACTTGGTTAAGGCCGGTGGGTGACCACCGGCTTATCGTGGTAAGTCTCGGAGCAAATTCCCATCCCAACTTTGCCATAGTATTGTTGCGAATGGCTCCGGATTCCCTTGTCCCAACTAAGAAGGGTGAGCCGGAGCCCACCCTTCTTTTCTTCATGTCATGTGGTGTGTCGTCTTATCGTGTCGCATCAAAACGATGTCAAACGACGTGGCGTCTCACTATATGTCATGTCTTGTCACGTCTTGTCTCATTCTGTAGCTAATTTTGGTTTCAACCCACGTACCCACTAACCCGTGAGTACGATGTTACATTCTCAGAATACCACAGAATCGGGTGAAATAGCTAAGAAAGTTGTGGATAACTATTTTCCAACATTTCCGCTTTAAGCATGGTGAGTTTGAATCAACGTCCAGATGTTAGCGAAAGGCATGTCATTAGTGGGAATTATTGCATTTGTTGCTCATACTTTAGACTACTAAGGTTTCGGCGTGATTTTGGGGAATAATTATTAGTATGTATGTTTGCAACCTATCGCACATTGCGCTACTTATATTGGCAGTAAGAGCGACACATAAGCGGCGGCCTAAGTAGCTGCTGAATCATCGAACACGCTTCCATGCAGGAAGGCTCACGGGAGGCGTGCCTGACGGGACAACGAGGCTCCGTCTGAAGGTAAGGTTCACCAACGTTCGCTACTATAGGTTCCCCGAGATACCAACGACGCTTAGCCCGATGAAAGTACAGTAGCAGAGAGGGCTCTCACTGGGCTTGCTACCATGCCTTGCTGGCAAAAGGTATTCTTCTGCCGCAGGGAACGGCACCGACCACTATTATTCGTTTTACTTCCTACTTCGACGCAAGGCGGTAATTGCTGCCCGTGTACATTCCCTGACCGTGAAAGCCAGATTCAAGGCGACCGTCCGCGACCATACACTTCAGAACACGAGCCACCTGACGGATGTCTAGCGTCCGCATCCCATGGAAGTGCCTGACCAATTCCGGGCAGATGCTGATTTCCTTTGTTGTCATGCGACCATTCTTGCGGAGCGCCTCAACGATGCACGCTTCGATATGAGCAACGGTAACGGACTTATAAAGCCTGAAGTGTGCCATGGTATCTCTCCTATCTCCAGCGTTGCTGGTAATTTAAGCTGTACACGCTATGCTTCAGTCATCACTTTCACCGCGTCAGGTGACAGTCCCATTTGGGCGAGTTCTTCTTGCAGCCGACATTCCACCATCACGCCGAGATGTGTTGTAATTACCCGCTGGCATGTGGGACAAAAGTCGCTCTGTACCATCACCGTTTTTGTTTGCGTCTTAACTGTGCAAACATCACACAATAGACCCGCATCGAGTACAGCAGCTAATGCATCATTTATAGCCACCGCGTCAAACATCAGTTTCACTCGTTGCACATTCATGCACGTTCTCCTCATGCCGCCTAAGGGCATTGCCACAGGCTCCGTGGCCGGTTACTTAGTTCACTGACTCGGTATTCCAGCCCAACCAATCGCACCAGCTTATCCAACTGTCCTTGTAGACTTCATCGGGGTTTGAAGGAACGTTGTCAGGCTTCTGACCTGACTTGCAGTATTCACACCATGCGGCATGGGCGGCTTCTTCTCTACTTTCGAAACTGGTGTATGGCATGGTGCTTTCTCCTTGAAGGTTGTGGTCGATGAACTCCAACCGGGTTTTGACCTGCCTCACAGCAGCGAGTCCATGAGGCCGGTGTCAGGGGCCGCAAGGAAACGCCGCTGCTTAGAGCTAAGTTCTGCAATGAGGTTAGACATTGTCTGTTGCTTCCATAGTCCGAAGCTCGGGTGTGCTTGGCATGACTTCCAAGAGTGTCACATCCAAAAGCACTGGTTCCTTATATGTGAAAGGGACGCCATTCGGGCTGCACCCATCCGCCATATAGCTGTCCTCCCGCGCTGTGATACGCACACGCTTGCCAATCGCCACGGCGAGGTTCGTGCGATACTCGATATAGCAGCTATCATCTGCCACGTCGTACCTCTCGGTGGAGACAAACTCGATGCACTTGCCGGACGCATCGACAATATCCGTAAGCTCCAACGTGTCGATGCGGTCACTGCTGTCGCGGACAACGCCGCTGTACTCCATGACCGGGCAGCGGCTATCCGTGTAATCCAATGCGTAGTTGTAGGCGTCGATGGACTCCATCAAATCGGCGCGTGAGGAAAAGAAGCGATTTGCGTCCCCGTCTGTAATGTTCGGGTCGAAGGAATAGAAGCTCCCATCCTCGAACCCAACGATGTCACCGTCATCGTTCATCGTCTTGTGATGGTCAAAGAGAGATTTGGAAACATCCTCCATAATCTCCCACTTGTCGCCATCAGGATTTGCCTGAATGGCGTTGTATACTGCTTTTGCAATTGACATAGTGTAGCCTCCATATTCTTGCTAAGACCAAGCCATCTACTCAGTAGCGTCTCTCGACACCAGACTTTCAAGCTTGGTACAAGTGGTGTTGTAGGCGCGGCGGGTAAACAGGCCCGCTGAGCCCCGGATGCTGTGCGTGGTTGTGGGCTGGTTCACTCCAGCCGCGTCTTTGCTACTCAGAGGCAGTCTGACTTCAATCGAAGCTGTACTGAACTTCGCTTCATTACAGAAATCAGCTTGTCGAGTCAGGTTCCGATTTCCAATGTTGGGTTCCGTTCCTTTCTCATGCTGCTGGCTGATAAAGCCCATTCAGAATTTCTTCACAAGCCGCCCGAATCAACTTCGGGTTGACCCACTGTTCGGTCACTTTAGACCGAAGTTGAAACTGTCTACGAATACGCGCCAGTTCCCCGACCAAGGGGTAAACGACGAGGGATACGTTCCGGGTAAGGCGGTAACTCGCCGCGTGGTTCCATTCATAGTTGCTTACCAGCAGTCTGCGGCGTCCCTTGTAGTGCGGGAGAGCGAAAGCCTCCACCAGCGTGTCACCCCCGACGACTACAGCGGGATGGCACTGGTTACGAGCGGTTTGAAGCACCCTCCCGAATACAGCGACACTCACGGCACCGTAGGCGTCCAACAATTCATTCGGTACCGCGCCATAGAGCAGGTCCACGTACTCAATCGTGGAGCCCGTGGCTTGGGCAACCTTCCCAAAGGCCCGGATGCGACCACATGGGTCAAGCTTCCAGAACTCTTCAGAAGAGTTGACGACAAAGTATGAGTCACATTGACGGAGTTTCCACTTAGTCATGGTCGGGGCTATAGTTGCGAACGACCCGGACTCCAGCTTCGGAATCACGACATTGGCATTCGACCGTTCAGGACGCGGAGCCTGACCACGGCGGATGGGTTTGACCGGGAGAAGTTCCACGCTGGCAAGAGCGGGAGCGGCTGGCTTCTCAGGCAAGCGGCCATCCAGCATCCGACGCAGGAAGGTCAACTTATTTAGAGTTGCCCTGTGGTCAGAAGGTGTCGAAGCCATCACGACTTCTCGCCCGTCCGGAAATCTATACACCCTGTGCTTATTCTGGCGCACGAGAACCGCACCGTTCTCGTGTAGCAACTTATCGATTTCGGTTTCATACTTATCCATGATTGTCTCCCTTCTTAACCTTGTCGCCGGTATAACCCAACCTTCGTTGGTTAGACAAAGTTCTCCCGACCGCATGAGAGCCTTTCTTTCGGCGTCAGCGGTGCTTGACTACTTGCAAGTTGTTTCTGGTTCTTCCGCTACTACTATTGCCAGCTATCTGCGCTGGCTGGTCAAAGGCTTCATATACCTAAGCCGAGGTTGACTACTTCATTTCTCAATCTTCATTACTGGACATTGGTGGAGGCCGCAATCTGCTTTTTGGTCTCGAACTCGGCGATGAACGCACGTGTCACCACGTCTAAGCACTCTCGGGAACACATGCCCCATGCGTGGTAGCCAATAATTTCGCGTTTGGCGTTAACGACCGGGATAGACTCGCCAAGGCCGCGTGAATCTAACAGATACTTCGCAGCCTCCGCACTGTCGAAGACATGCGTGTGATGGCAACCTGCGTATGACACTTTGATTTCTTTCATATTGCTGTTTCTCCTTCAGGGCAGTTGCAATGCGTTGGGGTTGAGGCCGGCGCGTTGAACCGACCCGTAATTGTTTGCCGGTGCGCCCGTCTGTCGATTCGACAAAAGAGCACACCTTGGCGTAGCCGTTACCGGCTCTCCGTTGGCGCGACAAGTTGTAAGGGTCACCCGCACTCCCTCGGGCGATAGGTCGCGGCATAGTGCCGCTGTATCTTTAGATGTGGTCGATGCTTCGGTTGATTGCAGCGGATGCCGTCTGCTCCACGCCGACCACGGGTCTAATTCCTACTTTGCTTCAGCGTTCATGCCCACTCATTCGCGGGTTACATATCTCTTCATTTTCAGTATACCGGAACGAATTATGTTTTGGCTACTAATTTTGAGAAATAACAACAAATATTTCATAACTCGCCAAATGTGTATAAGTCTTGAGTAAGTGGACGATTGATTAGCCGCATAGGTCATGTAACATCTCCTTGCATAGTTACACTCTGCCATAGTGAGAAATGGAACGCAAGCAAACTAACTACTATAGTTCAACTATGGTACGGAGTATGGTAGAACGACTTATCAGCGTCACGAGCGAGGATTGTTGTAGTCTAGTGCCACTTAGTTATACCTGAAAATAAATCTAACTATAGTATTCCCAAACCACTGCCGGTGCACTGAACACTGGCTTGGCCTCAGACTTCACAGCTTTCTAGTTATCAATAACGCCAACGTCTTCAACTATTCGAACCTGACTGAAGATATTCTGTGGCTGGCGCGGCGGTGTGGGTTTCGTCATCCTGCCCTTGCCCAACTACAATCTCAAGGTTGTCGAACAGTACGTCGGCTTCAGGCGGACGCAGGATGAGTATGGCGGCAGTTGGGCGATGGCTCAGTTCATTCTCGCGACCGAGACCAACGACGAGGATGAGCGCAACGCCCGAATGGATGAGATTCTAAGGTACAACGCAGAAGACCTCGGGGCGACGTGGGCAGTCTTTGATTGGCTGCGGAAGAAGTGACACCAATACCGTGGTCAGCCATCCAAACCGGAGCGTACAGGCATCTTTTCTCCGTGTGATGTATGGGTTGCTTGTTTGCAGTACCCATACATCACACATGGTGGAAACCGCTCCGGAGCAGTTTCTTGTTGGAGGGCGGCAGGGTCACTTGTGCTGCATAGTTCCCCGGCGCTGCCGCTCCAGCATAAGTCGGCTGTGCAGATGGTTGGTGGTCGTGGTCGTCTTCGCCGCATCGCTTGTAGGCACATTAGGCATGATGGTGGGAGCGGTAGTGGGATTCTGTAGGAACTTCGCTGTGAACTGGAACATGGTGGTTGCCTCCTATCAAGGCATCCGGTAGCGAGGAACAACACGAGGGGTAAAAGTCGGGATTCTAAGCGGAAATCTCGACTTGCTTGGGTTGAACCAGCTCCTCGACCGTGGGGCGTTTTGGGTAGGGCAAGACCGGCCAGCGGAGGGCAGCTTTCAGCATCCGCTTGATGCGGCGGTCGCCGTAGATGCCAACATAGCGAAGCTTGCGTATATCGTCTTTGAAGAACTCACAGCCCTCTTCAATCATCAATTTTTTTTGAGCGGCACGACTCCGTTTGTATTTCGGCGTGCCGCTTCGGTGGTCGCGTGAGAGGTTCCTCACCTGCCGTGAGTCGTAAATCTTGCCGTCCGGACGGCGGAACTTCTCTGTTGGGCTGGTTGTCCCGCAATACAGGAAATTGCAGGCCTGATAAACCGTGCCAACCTCACCCGCTTCCGGGTCTGAGTAGGCGACAAAGATGTGGTATCCCTTCTTTGTCATTTCTCTGCAAGCCGCACTTACAAGGAACGAAGCAGAGTGTGGATGAGCCCAAAAAAGATTTGCCCCCCTGCAAAGTGTGATGACTTTGTGCCGGTGTTCTTCACCGCAGATGGACGCGGCAACATTTGTTCCCGCCGTCGAGCCGAAGCACGCAACGCCAGCGAGGTACTTGCCAAAGAAGAGACCGTACGTCCATTCTGTCGTTCCCATGTTCCCGAGCCATTCATTCGCAAGGATGACGTTTTTCGCTTCGTCGTAGGTGATTTCGCGAACGGTGGCATTCTTGAAGTCAGCGGCGAGTCGCTTTTTCTCTTCGAGGTCAGTCTCAGGTTGAGTTGCCATGTGCTCCCGAATGAGACGCTGATGCGCCTTACCGTTCGAGGGCGGTTGCTTGAAGTCGGCGGACAAGCTGTGCAGGGATGCCGCCAAATGTTTATTGGCATTTTTGAGGGAGGCGATTAACTGCCGCCTTATGGTGGGGTTCAACCGGCTGCGTAGGCGGACGACCTCATCCAGCCGCCCTCGCCGGGTGGGAGAATCGAGTTCCCGAGCAATCTCGGCGGCGATGACGTTGATGTCAGGCTGTACGTCGCGGCTCTTTGGCCTCACGACCTCTTTGAGCATCCGCAACATGCCAGCCGTGGTGAGTTCCCCAAACGTGTCCTTGGCTCGTCTGAGTGCCTCCTCAAACGTGTCGTCATCAACCAGCCGCGCCAGCCTTTGCCATTTGGAGGATTGGTCATGCGTAATGCCAAGTTTTGGAAGCGTCGTAGGAAGTCTCGTGGTTGACGAGACTTTTCGAGGACGACCATTTTGCTTCGCCTGTCGCTGCCCGGATTCCCCCATATCCACGAGCAACTGACCTGCTTTGCGCTCGGAGAGGATACGAATCTCAGCTGCTTGATTTTGGAGGGTCAGGTCGCCAGCTTGCTTGGCGTAGACCAGTAAAGCGGTGGCTTTGTCGTGAATCTTCTTGACCTCATCAACCCGATGTGCGGCGGCGAGAGCCCTCCGAGCATTGTCGTAACGAGTGAGTGCGAAGGTCATTTCCTCAATTGTGCAACAACCGGGGGCCATTCGCAAGCGGCGGCAGGTTGACTATTCAGGCGTGTGCTGCGAGGGGAGGGGGAGACCTTCACTTTTCGGTTATTCTCCCCCATTTATCGTACCCTCTCTGCATCAGTCATCCTCTTCGAGGAAGTCCAGCAGCGGGGGCGGCTCTGGGTACTCCCTCACCACGTCGCGTAGCGGCATCTCCCGCCGAGCGTAGACCTTTGCGCCGTACTGGCTGATACGGTGGATGTTTGGGTCGCCTTCGAGCGTTGCGGCGTACCAGCGAGTTCGCTTGCCGTCTATGACCTCCTCAATCTCATACGTGAGGTCGTAGTCGGGCAGCAGATGCACATGTTGCTCCCTTCCATCAGGCAGACGCTCGTACCGACGCTCGAAAGGATTCTCTAGCTTTTTGAAATATCCAGTCAGACACCCGAGACCGAGAACCGACACGCAAGAACCGGGATAGGCGACCCGGAGTTCGATGTATTTCTCCTCACTTTGCATCGCTGCCCTCCTCTATCGCTGTAGCCGAGTGGATGCAGCGTTCTGCTTCTTTCTCCTCATTCCATCGCCGCTGGACGGCTTCGCTAACGTCTGCCATCAGCGCGTCACGCTCTTTTAGCAGTCGCACCTGCTCAACCAGTAAGTTGTATAGTCGTTGAAGCTCGTCGCCAAGGTTGCGTTCGAGACGCCGACGAAAGAGCAGGTCTTCGAAAACATAGTTTGGAATTTTCTTTTCAGTTGCCATTGTTGACCTCCGTTGTAGATGACTTTGGGCGCGGACCGACCGGCCTTGTTATGCCATCCATTTGAGCTATACGTTGAACCGTTGCAAGACTGCACCCAACGGCGTCCGCTATTTGTTGATAGGTACGACTGTCGTCGGCAAGTTCTGCTCTCACGTCCGCATGTATCTTTTTGCGAACGTCGCATACGGCTTTAATCAACCTTGATTTACCTTCCTGCATATTTTGTTCCTCTTCTCCGTTACCAGCTTTCTGCTAGTAGCTGTTAACTAGGAACTCATAGTCAGAAACTTGGTTCACCTGCGGGAATTTCGGGAGCCAGCTATTAAAAGATGGCGACCCGGTTGGGCAGATCCGCTAGAGGGCGTTGTCGTAGGAGACGTTTAGCGTGACCCGTTCAGAACTAGATACCGCTTACGCGGTATACAGACGCGACCCGACGCCCAACCGTCTCACGGTGGTGCTGGCTGACTGCCAAAGCTTCGCCCACGCTCTGGCTGAGTCATTCATCATCCCGCCGCCCTGGACGGCGCAGCCGAAGCCCTAGCGCGATTGGTGCCCTGTCTGGCGACGTATTAGCCTCGCCGCCTGAGTAAGGGAGGCCGTGGCGGCAGGAGCCGTGACCTTCTGCTGCTCAGCTCCCCCATGGGCGCTTCAACTCACTCAGGCGGGTATCGATGAGTGCGTTGTGGCTGGCAAGCAGAATTTCAAAGTCATCGGCATCCCCGGCATGTTCGCTGGCAAAAATAGAACCCTGACGAATCAACTCCGCTGGAGCCGGCAAACGTCGGGTGCTCACGTCCTGAATTACAGCACCGAACACACGCGATAAAAGTGTGATGTATTCAGAGGCCTAAGAAAGTAACCAAAGAATTGTATTTGTTTTTGTATTTATATTGTCGGATGGGTCGATAGAGTAACACGTGCAGAATCAATGCGTTGGAAGATTTCCCTAATTTATAGGCAAAACTTCACTTTTCCCAATGGCATCGGCATTTTTATCGTGGCGAGACTAGGGCGTTCTACCCCTCTCCTAACGTTCTTCATAAGCTAATTCTCGAAAATTCTCGCAGGTTAAAAATCTTGTCGCTATGGACTTCTGGTTGTGTGGACAGTTGAGCACCTCGGCAAGCCGAGTGACCAAGAACGCCACACCAAAGAGGGTCTCATGACCGAAGAACCAGAAGTAAACGAAACACACACACTGATTGCGGCATACATCCGCAACCATCCTCGCGATAGTTTTCAAGTAATCGCCACGCGGCTCGGAGTGGCAGTGTCCACCATCAGCCGCATCGCGCGTGCGAATAATCTGTCTCGCCCTAACAACATCACCCTCAACCCAGAAATCTTAGACAAGGAGAAGTAACCATTTATGGATGACTATAAAGATTTATTTGCTGAACCAACACCTGATGTCGTCACTACGGCTGCTGCGGCTCCCGCAGTAGCAGTGGTCGACCCTTTCGCTGCGGAAAACTTCACGCAGAGTGACAACACAACCCGCTCGATTGAAGACCTTACGATTGAACTCCGCACACCGAATGACGAGGAGTTCGTCAGGGTGTCAACTGACCCACGCCATTCCTTAACTGCACCGCTGTTGGTCGTCAGTCGAGAAGATGGCTATGGGAAAAGTTTTCACCTGCTCACACCAATGATGCGTGGCTGGGTGAAAAACCAGCCGAGCCTGCAGAAGTTCTGCAAGGACATGAAGCTGTTCCTGTTCGTCAATCAGGATGGCGAGTTCGGTCTCTGGCCTATTCGTGACTCATACGATAACTGGTCAGTGAGCGACCTTCAGGTGGTTGAGACTGCCAAGAAGACTTGGACGCGGCGGTACAACGCCGGCAAAGTTCGCAAGGGTCACACATCCACATCCATCACAACCGAAATCGAGTGGCCGGACAAGCCGATGTTCGGCGCCGATGGAATTCTGGCGCAGGTGTTTGGTGAGGCTTTCGTCATTGCGAGCACGGACAACGCAACCATTAAACGGTTGCTGAGGTAGTCGCAATGACTTGGGCGCACGAGCTACAAGACGAACTGAACAAACTCGGTGCCGGTATCGAGCACATTTGGATAGCGGACACCGAGTTCTACGGCGCGGACGGAGACCTTCCGGTTCCCGTCTGCGCTGTCTTCCACAACCCGCTTACCGGACAGATGCTTCGCCAATGGTATGAGCCCGGAGATACACCGCAACCTCCCGTACGACTCGACAACTCGACTCTCTTTATCGCGTTTGCCGCCCAAGCTGAGTTGATGACATTCATCCAGCTTGGGTGGGAGATGCCAACGCGCATACTTGACCTGTTCATCGAGTATCGTCATCTGAATAACGAATACTACCGTGTGCAGGAGATGAAGAAGCAGAAGGCGTTTAACCTGTTGGCTGCTGCCAGCAGATACGGCGTCCATTTGGAATCTGCCGAGTTCAAAGAGGAGATGCGAGATTTGATTCTCCGCGGGCATCCATACACGCCCGAAGAGCAGCTCAGAATAATGGACTACTGCGAGCTTGATGTGCTGGAGACTGCTGGTCTTGCAGAGAAGATGTGGACGGACATTCCTGACCTCCGCTCCGCCGTGTTTCGCGGTGCTTCAGCAAGAGGTTTTGCATGGGCGCGAACAACTGGAATTCCCGTTGACGCGGATACGCTCCACCAGCTCAACGCACACTGGACTGAAGTCAGTGCAGCGCTGGCGAAGCAGGTGCAGGATTACTTCCCAGTGTTTTTGCCCGGCTCAGCAGACATTGCACCCTCCCTCTGGAGAGACTTCCTCTCTCGTTTGGGCTGGTTAGAAAAGTGGCCACAGACACGTGGAGCGAAAAAGAAGGGTGGAGCCGCTAAGCCTCAGCCCAAACGTGACGAGAAGACTATACGGGCAATGATGGTCAAGTATCCCGAACTCGAGCCACTGCACGCTTACCTATGTATGCGCAACAGCACAAAGCTCGGTCTGAACTTTCCCGTAGGTCGTGATGGTAGAAGTCGGGTTCACTTCTGGGACTTTGGCACCGTCACTTCACGCTGCTCACCCAGTTCTTCGCAGTACGTGATTCAAGGTGGCTCACCTGCGTTCCGGCATCTCGTAAAGCCGCGTGAAGGTGAAGTCCTGATTCAAATCGACTGGGCAAGTCAAGAGATTTGGATTGCGGCTTATCTCAGCGGCGACAAGGTAATGCAGGAGATGTTGTCCAAAGGTGACCCGTATGTTGCTTTCGGGGCTCTTGCCGGTCTCCTGCCAGCAGACGCTACGAAGAAGCCAGAGAAGTCGCCTTATTGGGCTGCTGACCCGGAACTCGCAAAGAAGCACACGGTCATGAGGAACCATCTAAAAGCCGTCGCACTAGGCGTCCTTTATGGTAAGACCTCGTACACGATTGCCCTTGAAGAGGGGATGGAACTGGACGAAGCGAAGGCACTTTTGAAAACGCACCGCCGCCTGTTCAAACGGTTCTGGATGTGGATTACAGGCGTGACCTCTGAGGCTTTGGCGACTCGCCGCATCTCTACGAAGTTTGGCTGGACGCAACTTCTCCTTTCGCGCAAAGAGCGCGAGGCGCACCTGAACGAAGAGGGCAGAGTCAAGAGCATCACCAACTCCCTCCAGAACTATCCGATGCAAGCGCACGGCGCAGAAATGTTGCGTCTCGCGATGACCTATGCAGCCGACCAAAAGGTTCCCATCTGCGCTCCACTGCATGACGCCTTGTTTGCCGTGGCGCCTGCTGATGAGGAACAGGCTGTCACCGATGCTCTGCTTGCCTGTATGAACCGTGCCAGCAAGGATGTTATCGGTGTTGTTGTCCCTACCGAAGTGGAGGTCGTCCGCTTCCCTAACCGCTTTGTCCCCACAAAGAAGCCTGAAGCTATTCAGACGTGGGCGGCGATGATGGAGGCGCTTGAGCGCCTAGAAAGCAAAGAGACTGAAAATGAAAGACCCGTTTTGCAAGAACGAATTGCTTGACCCCGAGCTGGAACAGATGGTCGAGCGAATTAACTGTGGTTGTTATGACCGCGATGAGAAAATCAACAACACGCCCGACGAACCCGAAGGCACCGTGTGGAGGAACCCGGACGGCACCGTCGTCAACTTCCCCCCAGTGCCCATGAGCGTCCGGTATCTTCCGAAGGACACGTCAATCGAGGTCAAGAAAAGGTATCGTGGCAAATATGTCGGTGAAGGATTTCTTATTGTTGATATGGAGTACATGTGCTCAATTTATAACGATGACCCATTTATACGAGAGTGGAGGACTGTGAATTCGCATTGTGTTGCCATCCAGCCGGAATGGGAAGTCGAGAGGATTTGATGACTCATATTGAGTCAGAGCTTTTTCGAAGACCTCAAAAGCCGCCAGTTAAACAGAATTTCCACTACGAAAAATATTGTAGGGGCGTTTATGCCCTGAGCACGCAATTTGAATCGAGGTCATTTCATGTACGAACTCTACGCACCCCCCGAAATGTTTTTGAGTGAAGATGGCTGTTACCGTCCGCTGTGTCCGGTTGAGGACGAGTATGTGGCCGGGGAAATCGTCAATCGTTGGTTCCATCGTGAGCAATCTCGTCGTTTGAAAGACATGCACGAAATGGAGATGTTGAAGTTCGATGCGGAACTTGCAGAGTTGCTCTTTCGGAGAAAGCAGATGCTCTCGCGGCTTGGCCGCAACGGCCAGTGGAGTCTCTGGCTGCGTCAGCAAAAAATTCAGCGTTCGACCGCCGACCGGCTGGTCACACAGTACGCAGAGTCCCACGGCCAGACGGATATGTTACGTCATCGTGAAATTGCTGAGCCTCTGGAAGGCAACGTCTGCTTAGCCGCCAGCCGTGTTTTCAAACGGTTGAAGAATATGCTCACGACCCCAAGGTCGCGGATGACCTTCATCCGGGCTCTTGCAGACTTGTTCCAGTTAACAGTTGACTGTGATGGTGGCTTTGACTCGGTTCGACTGAGTATTCCGCCTCCGCTTGACGAGAACGAACCCTCCTCTTGTCGCGTCCCAAACGTAATGGAGATTGGGGCCGACGGCAAGCCGAAGCCGGTCAACTATGAGCTCAAGAATGAATATCGCGGAGATTTTCCACTTTAAATCCACGGCACGTTCTGCCAAGCATCCGTCATAGCCGGTTGGACGATGCTTCATCCCCGCCCGCACGGGCATTGCCGCTTCGAAGCCTTGTCTATTTGTTGCCAGTGGTCGCTGACGGGGACAACCGAAAGCCTCATTTTTGCGAAGAAAACGGCAAAATTCGCCTCGCGGGGCTGCCGAATAGGCTCGGCCTGTCGGCGAGATGTAGGAAGCACGCCGACTGCTTCCGGAAACGCCCGGCACGAAATCACCCATGAGCCCTTGAGAGCGGTCGGATAGGCGGGGATAGGCGGGTTGGCTAGTTCAAAGGCTCGGAAGCCCCGCTTGAACCTTTTAAACCAGGCTGGCGTAGCCCTCCAGGCGCAATTGCTTGTGGGGCTGCCCAAACCGGAAAGTCAGACTGCCGGGATAGCCTGTCCGGACACCGACATCCCGGCCAAGCTGCTCTCAGCATTTCTTCGCTAGGCAGATGAGAGCGCCCTTGGCCGTCTGTTGGTCGAGCTGACTGTTCTCCAGGCAGCAGCTTCGCCCAACGAATCCAGGAATATCCTGCGCGAAGCCGCTGAGTTCTACAAGGTGGACGTGGGAGCCATTACAGCCAAGGTCAAGCTAGAATTCGCCACGAAGGACAAGGCAAAGGTCGCGAAGACAGCCACGCCTAAACCGACCGAGAAGGGCACAAAAATCCCATGGCGGCCTGAAACGTGCATTGAATTCATTTGGAGCCGGCATGAGCAGGCTCCTTTTTATACAGACTATTTTAAATAATGGCGTCTCTCGATCCAAATTCAGAAATAGGCTTTGCCTTTAGACAAATGTTTCAACGCCTTTTTTGAAGTAGTATTTAACGCCCTAGACGATTAATGCTTTGTTATTGCTGGCTCGAATGTTTCTCTCAATGCAGTGACAGGCCTCCAACTTTCCAGAAGGCAATGATTGCGGAGTGTTGTCATTTCTTTGCTCTAAATTCAGTTCACGGTGAAGTTGAATACGGTGGAGCTGCTGCTGCTGGGGTTGACCACCGTGACCGTCCAGGTGCCGGGGTCGTTGGCGTTGTTGAACGCCGGGTCGGTGAGCTGGCTGGAGGAGACGAAGGTGGCGCTCTTGCCGGAATAGGGGTTGTTCTGAGGATCGTGGTAGGTGAGCGTGGCTCCGCTTACGAAGTTGCTGCCGTTGATGGTTAGCTGCTGCGCACTGTTCGAGCCCGGCACTGGGCTCGGCGATACGCCGCTGGCCGAGGGTACGGTCGAGGCCGACTAGAAAGGAGATTCGAGGCTTTCCCTCACTGAACGTCGGAAACTTTCTCGTCCACGAAAACGATCTTCATGTCCTTGTACACGTAGATCATCTTGCTTCCCAAATGAACAATCTTGTCCGGCTTACCCAAAGCCGCTTCGACCTGGGTTGGCGTCTGTCCAAGATCCACACTCTTTGTGCTCGCGGCTTTGACTTCTGACTCGGGAGTTATTATGGCTTCCACAGCCTTCTCGACAGCAGCTGCGTCCGCAGTGGCCAAGAAGTCCTTTCCCAGCAGGAAAGAGAGCTGCGCTTTATAGCGAGTTTGCTTGGTTGATCCATGAATGGCGACTTCGTATGTATCGCACGTTATGACAAAGAACTGCACTTGATCGTCTTTGACATCAATTCTGAAGAGATATACTTTGTCGCCGGTTTTGAGATCGCGGCTGGTTGTTTTGCCCTGCATAGCGGCCATGAATCCGCCAGCCTGGGCGATCTGCCCGTCGCTCACTTTGTTATTCAGAAAGGTCATGTCCGAGGCGAGATCGCCACTAATGCCATCTTTCTGAACAATGAAAACCGTTCCAGGCTGCGTAACGCGCACACGGTCGATTCCTGTCTTGGTGAGCTGATATTTTGCTTCCAGTGCATCTTTAATTGCAGAGTGGTCACCTGCCCATGCGGAGGCACAGCTTGCCAGGGCAACTATTAAAAGGCCGACGAATCGTACTTTCGCAAACCGAATCTTCATCAAATCTCCTTCTGTCAATTCTCAAAACTGTGTGAACCCCAGTGGCCTTTGCGATCAAGAGAGCGGCGCCCCTCTTGAGGATAAAAGACCTTCACGGAGTTGGAAGTTATTAAACACCCGGAATGCCGAGCCGGAAGACAGTTCCGAATTTGATGTCAGTGCCACCATAGTAGGTGGTGCCGTACAGGTATCCATCCTTGCCGAGGATCAAGCCTGCGTATGGAGCATTTCCATCGCCGCTCTGCGGTTCTTCGAACGCGTGCAATACGGTGATATTACCCAGCGGATCCATTTTGAAAACAGTGCCGCAACCCGAACTATCGACGTACGGATAGTTTGATCCGACATTGGCATACCATGAACCGCATGTGAGGTCGCCGCCTGCCCAAGTTGTGCCATAGAAGCTTCCGTCGCTTCCCTGAATCAGTGGAGCAACAGGTGACGAGCCGTCCGACCCAGAGAACGTATGGAGAACGGTGAAGTTGTTCCCCGCCGTATCGATCTTGAAAACCTCGCCGCCCGATGTGCTGCTGTTCGGGATAGCGGTCGTGGTACCGTACAGATTGCCATCGGCAGCCTGCAATAGCGCCGCTACCGGACCACCGCCGTTCGTGTTGGACAGGGAATACAGCACCTGCAGGTTTCCTAACGCATCCATCTTGAATATGGTCCCGTATCCATTGGCTCCGCCGGCGCTCGTTGTTCCGTAGAAGTAGCCGTCGGCACCCTGAATCAACGGTGCCTGAGGGAAGTTGCCATCGCTCTGGCCGGAGAAGGAGTACAGAACCGTAACATTCCCCGAGGAGTCCATCTTGAAGACCGTTCCGCATCCATAACCTGCCCCTGGATTGTAGTCAAACGGTCCGTATGCTGGAACGCCGTAACTATTAAGAGTGCAGGAAACATTGCCGCCTAGGTAGGTGGTGCCGTAGAAGTCTCCGTCTGAGCCCTGAATGAGTCCTGCCCAGGGATATGCTCCACTTGTGGTACCCGAGTTTGTATTGGGGAAGGAATACATAGTGGTGACATTGCCAGAGGTATCCATCTTGAAGATTGATCCGGTGCCCTGGGAGTTGACGCCGTAGAAGTTGCCATCGTTTGCCTGAATCAGAGACGAGATAGGCGCAGACGGCGACGATGAAAGTTGAGCTAGCTGCGTGAAGGTGCCAGACTCACCTATCTTGTATGCGATCATCTCGTTCGTCCCATAGAAGTTCCCGTCCGTTGCCTGGATAAGCGAGGCGGATTCGAAAGCGTAGGAGAACGAATAGAGAACAGAATAGGCGGTTGCAGCGACTACACTGACCGTAGCCGTAGCCGTTTGTGCGGAGTTTGCGCTGTTGGTTGCCACCACATGGTAGGTTCCTGTTGAGGCTGGAGCCGTATAAATGCCTGCGGATGTGATCGAGCCTCCTCCCGCACCTTCCTTAACGCTCCAGGTCGCACTGCCACCGCCCGGCACGATAGCCGCGAATGTCTGCACCGCACCTACGGGCACAGTGACGGACGACGGACTGACGCTGATGCCCGTCACGGAAGCGCTAACGGTGAAGACGACACTATTCGAAGGCCCACCTCCCGGCACAGGATTAGTCACCTTCACCGAATAGCTGCCTGCCGTGGTAAGGTCAGCCGAAGTGAGTGAGATGGTAAGCTGTGTTGCATTGACGTAGGCTGCGGCGTGATCAGTGCCGTTGAAGGTCACGGTGGAGGAGGTAAGGAACCCTGTACCGTTGATGGTCAGTGTCTGGGCCGCTGAACCGGCCGGTAGCGAGGAGGGAACCAGTGGCAGGGTGATCGTCGGAACTGGGTTGTTTGCCGCCACCGTAAACGGCTTTGAGTTCGAAGGCGTATTGGATGTCCCCGGATTCGTTACCGAGACTTGAAATGTCCCTGCGGAAGTGACAAGACTCGACGGCACGCTTGTCGTCAACTGCGATGGGCTTTGATATGTTGTAGCGAGCGATGTACTGCCAAAGTTCACCGTCGCCCCTGGAAGGAAGTTCGATCCCACGACATTCAAATTGAAACTAGAGGCGCCGGCGGTTACCTGCTGAGGAGTGATCGATTGGATTGCAGGGGCGACCGACGATGGCAAGAACGGTCCGTTTGCGGATAGGATCGGATAGGAGTAGTCAAACAAGGTTCCAAGGTCGTAACTGGCCAGGTTTTCGCCAAGAAATGTCACGTCCAGGCTCATTGGTCCTTCGATGCCGCCGGTGAGTGTCCACCACGGATTATTCGCGATGTTCGCCTCTAGATCGAGGTAGCCGTCGGGCTTGAAAGACGGTCCTACAACGTCGTACACATAAAGATCGAATTCGATGCCCGCATAGGCCTTCGCACTCAGGCTGGCGTTCAGCGTCGGAGGCTGGTAGGCAAATTGGAACGATGGTGTGAGGGGAACCGGGGACCAGGCTCCAGAGCCGTAGGTGACGCCGCCAGTGAAGGACCCGGCTGCACTCACCTCGGTAGATATTCCGGAGGAAATATTCCCACTCGCACCGACAAAGACGCTTACCTCGGGCGTTATCCACACCGGCAGTCCAGGAACTTCAATAGGAGGAAGATCGAGCGTGCCGAGCGTTACAGGGGCAGGGTTGAAGTATCCGGAAAGAAAATCACCTTCTAACGTCAGATCGGAAGACTCTCCCATCGAAGCCGTTGCGGTGAGAGAATTGACCGCCGGTTGCAGCCCCAGAAACCCAGTCCCGACGATGTCTACGCCGAAATTCAGCCCCGAGCAGATTTCGACACTGCCGCTAAGGGTCAGTCCAGGCATAGCATCCGTCTCGATGGACTTGGTTACATCGAAAACTCCAAGAGAATATCCTGCACAAGGATCGGATGGGTCCGAAGTGCCCAGGGAATGCACATCTCGCCGCATTGAAGCGCCCTGGCGGAAAATAACCCCGGGGGCGGTACGCACGGCTTGAATGGAAGTGGAGGTCAACTGGGTTTGAAGCAGGAAACCGACCCGCTGGAAGGCATCCGCCAAAGTTCCACGCTGAGTGATTGCCACAACCTCGCCATTGCTACTGGCGATGGAGACGACCTTGCGTAGCATTCCCATGGGCGCGACGCCGCTTGCCGATGTCGGAGGAACAACAATTACATTGCCTACGCCAAGCGATTGCGCCACGGAGCTCGAAGCTGGCATGGTGAGCGTCAGCCCGTCGGAAGAGACGGACAAGCCGGATAGAGCAGCCGCGTCCAATACCTTGGTGTTGGCTGGAACAACATTCTTGTAATCGACTGTCGCATTGGCAGCATTGCCTGCGGTGACAACCACCGTCTGCGTCGGCAGGATTGCGTTGTAGGTGTTAGTCCCCGCAACCACCGGCGCGGCAACAATGGTATAGGTTCCGGGAATGGCGCTGATCGTTTGACTCGCAGTGAGCGTTGTTTGCTGGCCGTTCGGATCCGTCAGGGTCACCTTGGCGGCCGTTCCCGCTGGCAAATCCGTTATCGATACCATCAGCGCGGTCCCCGTTGCAACTGTGACAGTCGCTTGACCGGATTTCGTCGTGTCCTCGGTCGAAGTCGCCGTGATGGTGGCTGTTCCGGCTAAAGACGGTGTAAAAACTCCGCCGCTGCTCACTGTCCCGATGGTGGAAGGGCTAACGGACCAAGTAACGGCTGAGCTGTAGCTTCCGGTGCCCGTCACTGTAGGCGTACAGGTTGAGGTTTGACCAGTTTGAATCGACGATGGCGAGCAAACCAGTGAAACGCCTGCAATGGTCGATGAACCCGAGCAAGAGAATCCATTGACAGGCAACACCACCGAAACGGTGACATTGCTCCCAGACGAGGTTGCGGGGGTAACCGTCATATTCACGGAAAAACCGCCCTTCGCCGCATAGATTACAAGGAGAGTACCGCCTGCATTAGAGTTCGTAATCGTCCACCCCGCTGAAACCAAGAGGCTCTTGTAAACGTTGAAGACCGACTGAGGCGACTCGCCTGTTGAGAATTCAGCTGTGGCCTGTACGACATAGGGGCTTCCCGAATAGTAAATATCGTAGCTATTTGTCACGTGAAAGGAGGAATCCAAGATGAGCGAGCTCGGAAAATAGCCGACGATCTCACTAGCTGGGGCGAATGACGGCACTGTACACTGAACCGCTACGTTGGTCGGTGCTGCTGCTGTCAGAATCTCGCGGATTCGGTTGTTGGATGTGTCCGCGATATAGAGATTACCCGAAGTATCGAGGGCGATCCCGTGGGGAAATGCCAATGCCGCGCTGGAGGCTGGGCCGCCATCCCCGCCGTAGCCCGCGTTCGCGTTTCCCGCGACCGTTTCGATTTTCCCTGCTGTATCGACCTCCCGGACGGCGCTTCCGTGACCTCCAAGCTCTGAAATAAATAGATTTCCAGCCGGATCAGTCATTGGACCAAATGGAAAGTCGATTCCGGCATCTGTGGCCAAGCCACCATCACCGCTATATGCGAATGCGCCATTGCCCACCACAGTGGTTATAATCCCCGTGGAGGTCAACTTACGAACGACGTTATTCTGGCTGTCAGCGAGATAAATGTTGTCACTTGGGTCCACAGATAGCCCTGCAGGCCCGTACAGTTCAGCATTTGTCGCTGATTTGCCGTCCCCGCTGTAGCCTTTCGTGCCGTTCCCGGCAACACTCGTAATAACACCGTTCGTTCCGATTTGTCTGACTCGATTACCAAAATAGTCGCTAACGTAAAGGTTATTCTTCGAGTCCATTGCGAGGCCCCAGGCCCCAAGTAGGATTGCGCTCGTTGCGGAACATCCATCGCCTAATGAATCCGTGGCTGTCGAGCAGATTGAGGTAGCACCTCCCGCGATGGTAGTGATCGTTCCTGTGTTATCGACTTTTCTGATTCGAGCTCCATTGACGAATCCGCCAGTTGAATCGATCGTCTGCTCCGCGATATACAGATTCCCGGCAGCGTCCGTTAAAACGCTAATCGGGTCTTCTAACTGGGCAGATGTGGCAGGACCGCCGTCGCCCCCGAAGTTGGAGTTGCCCGCTTGACCTGCAACGGTGCTGATCATGCCGATCGTATCGATCTTGCGAATGACGTGGTTGCCTGTGTCCGCTATATAGAGATTTCCAAAACTGTCGGCGGTGACACCCCAAGGTGCATTTAATTGGGCGTTCGTTGCCAATCCTCCGTCGCCCGAGAATCCGCTCGACGAATCGCCAGCGACGGTGAAGATGTTCCCGGCGTTAGAACCTGGGGGAGTGACAACGAAGTTCCCAGGATTCGATGTGCCACCCCCTGGAGAAGGATTTGTTACAACCAGGGGATATGTGCCGGCGGTGGAAAGGTCCGTAGTCGTGAGGGTGATCTTAAGGTGGTTGCTATCGACAAAAGATGCAGCGTGAGAGAGTCCGTTGTAGGTCACCGTCGAGGCGCTCAGAAATCCCGTCCCGGTGATGGTCAGCGTCTGCGCCGTAGCACCCGCCGTCAGCGAAGAAGGAGACAGCGATGTCACTGTCGGAACCGGGTTGGTCGCCGAAACCGTGAAGCTGACGGCAGACGAGGAGCCGCCTCCAGGAGCCGGGTTCGTTACCACCACCGGATATGAGCCAGCCGTAGCGAGGTCTGCCGTGGCCAGCGAGATGGTCAACTGGCTGGCGCTCACGTAAGTCGCGGTATGCGCGACGCTGTTATAAGTCACCGTGGAGGCGCTCAGAAATCCACTCCCGTTGATGGTCAGCGTCTGCGTCGTAGCACCCGCCGTCAGCGAAGAAGGAGACAGCGATGTCACTGTCGGAACCGGGTTGGTCGCCGAAACCGTGAAGCTGACGGCAGACGAGGAGCCGCCTCCAGGAGCCGGGTTCGTTACCACCACC
>Ga0302319_10006938_pt1 | contig 22373 bp, 23 predicted proteins | sample Bog_T0_2_FD_203319 | JGI IMG/M metagenome (GOLD analysis project Ga0302319, IMG submission 203319) | Peat permafrost microbial communities from Stordalen Mire near Abisko, Sweden - Bog_T0_2 | ecosystem: Environmental > Terrestrial > Soil > Wetlands > Peat | place: Sweden: Abisko, Stordalen Mire... | reverse complement strand
ATTCCGCGAGCCGCTTTGCATCGGCGAGCCGCACCCAGCGGGCCATGGCGACGTTGATGGTTTCGAAGACGCACTGCACCCCGTACTCGTCCTGCAGCCGGAAAGCGACCACTTCGAACTGCAGCTGACCGATCGCGCCGAGGATCAGATCGTTGTTGCGCAGCGGCTTGAACAGCTGCGTCGCGCCCTCCTCGCAGAGTTGCGACAGGCCCTTCTGCAGCGCCTTCATGCGCAGCGGATCCTTCAGCACCGCGCGGCGGAACATCTCCGGGGCGAAGTTCGGCACGCCCGTGAAGGTGAGCTCCTCGCCTTCGCTGAAGGTGTCCCCGATGTTGATGGTGCCGTGATTGTGCAAGCCGATGATGTCGCCGGCATAGGCCTCCTCGGCCTGGCTGCGATCGGCGGCGAGGAAGGTGAGCGCGTCCGCGATGCGCACGTCCTTGTCGAGGCGCACGTGGTGCAGACGCATGCCGCGAGCGTAGCGGCCGGAGCAGAGACGCACGAAGGCGATCCGATCGCGGTGACCCGGATCCATGTTGGCCTGGATCTTGAAGACGAAGCCGGTGAACTTCGGTTCGCCGGCTTGCACCGTGCGCTGCAGCGCCGCCCGCGGTTGCGGGCCCGGCGAGTGGCGCACGAAGGAACTCAGCAATTCCCGCACGCCGAAATTATTGACGGCCGATCCGAAGAACACGGGTGTCTGCCGCGCCGCCCGGTAGCGCGGCTTGTCGAAGGCGGGAGCCGCGCCGCGCACCAGTTCCACCTCCTCGAGGAATGTCCGGTAGCGATCGCCCAAAAATTCGCGCGCGGCGTCGCTGCCGATGCCCTCGATGGTCTCGTGGCTGCCGACGCGCCCCTTTTCCACCGGCACGTAGACGTAGATGCGGTCCTCGGGCAGGTGATACACGCCGAGCAGGTCGCGCCCCATGCCGATCGGCCACGTGATGGGCGCGCATTGAATGCCGAGCACGTTCTCGATCTCGTCGAGCAATTCGATGGGCGCGCGCCCGTCGCGGTCGAGCTTGTTGACGAAGGTCATGATGGGGGTGTCGCGCAGCCGGCATACCTCCATCAGCTTGATGGTGCGCTCCTCCACGCCCTTCGCGCAGTCGATCACCATCAGCGCGGAATCGACCGCCGTGAGGGTGCGGTAGGTATCCTCGGAAAAATCCTCGTGCCCGGGCGTGTCGAGCAGGTTCACGATGCAATCCTCGTAGGGAAACTGCATGACCGAGGAGGTGACCGAAATGCCGCGCTGCTGCTCGAGCCGCATCCAGTCGGAGGTGGCGTGACGGGTGGCCTTTCGACCCTTGACGGTGCCGGCCATTTGAATGGCGCCGCCGAACAGCAGCAGCTTCTCCGTGAGCGTGGTTTTCCCGGCATCGGGATGCGAGATGATGGCAAACGTGCGCCGTCGCGACACCTCACGCGACAGATCCGCCGGGGTAGCGTTCAATTCGAGCCGGGTGTCAACACGCGCCGCAGCACCGAGGCGTCTTCGCGACCGAATGTCGCCTGATAATAGCCGCGGCGCACGCCGACTTGCTCGAAGCCGAGCGAGTGATACAGCCGGCTCGCGACGGTGTTCGACGGGCGCACTTCGAGGAACGCCTCGTGCATGCCCGCGACGCGCGCCCGCTCGAGCAGAAAGAGCAGCACCTTGCGCGCGAGACCACGGCATCGAAAGTCATCGCGGATGCAGACGTTCAAAATGTGCGCCTCGCCCGCTCCCACCGACATGATGCCGTAACCAGCCATCTCGTCGCCGACATCGATCACACGGCACACGTAACCCACCCGCAGACAGTCCCGGAAGATGCCCTCGCTCCACGGGAACTGATATGCAGCCCGCTCGATCGCGACCACCATCGGCACGTCGAGCGCGTGCATGGCGCGGATCTCGACGGCCTCCGGGTCTTCCTGTTTGACGCTAGACACGTGCAAAAGCCTCGCGAGCGAATTGAAGATCGTCCCATGCCTTGCGCTTGTCGGCCGGCGTGCGGAGCAGATGAGCGGGATGATAGGTGACCACCAGTGGCACCCGCGCCGGCCCGAAGACGTGCACCTTCTGGCGCATCCGCGCGAGCGGCTCATCCGTTTCGAGGAGATTTTGCGCGGCGATACGCCCCACAGCAAGCATGATTTTCGGCTGCAGCAATGCGATCTGACGGTGAAGGTAGGGCAGACACTCGCGCACCTCGGGCGCGCCCGGGTCGCGGTTGCCCGGCGGCCGGCACTTGACGACGTTGGCGATGAAAACGCGTTCACGGGGCAAACCGATGGCCCTCAACATGGCGTTCAGCAGCTTCCCGGCACGGCCGACGAACGGCTCGCCTTGACGATCTTCCTCGGCACCGGGCGCCTCGCCGACGATCAGCCACTCGGCGCGGCTGTCGCCCACGCCGAACACAGTCTGGGTGCGGGTGGCGGCCAGCCCGCAGCGGGTACAGGCGCAGACCTCGGCGCGCAGCACGGCCCAGGACGGCGCCTCGGGCGGCGCCAAGCCGAGCCGCTCTCCCGGCGGGACGGCGTGCGCAGGCGCGGCAGCGGGGCGGCGCGGCTCCCAGGCTTCGACGCCGATGGCCGCGAGATATTGCTGTCGGCGCCGTCGGTTCATGCGCTGCTGTGGGCGCCCCGCACGCGCCGGCGCAGCCTGCGGTACACCCACAGCGACGGTGCCGACAGTGCATACAGCCCGAACACGAGGAACAGTGTCACGGGGGGCCAGATGGCAACCAGGATGAACAGCAGCGGCACGAACAAAATGTGCGTGTAGCGCACCCGCGCGCCGGCGTCCACCTGCTTGAAGCTGTTGAAGGAGAATTTGCTGATCATCAGCGCGCCGGCACATGCGGTGATGGTGAACGCGAGCAGCAGGCCCGGCAGGCCGATGTTGGTGCTGCCGCTCACGATCCAGACGAACGCGGCGACGATGGCGGCCGCCGACGGGCTCGGCAGGCCCTCAAAATAATGCTTGTCCTGGGTGGCGATGCGCGAGTTGAACCGCGCGAGCCGCAGAGCGGCCGCGGCGGCGTAAAAGAAACAGACGAGCCAGCCCAGGCGGCGCCACAGCGGACCGTACTCGGCAATACGTGCCACTCCCCACTGGTAGGTGACGATGGCGGGAGCGAGCCCGAACGACACCATATCCGACAGGCTGTCGTATTCCTTGCCGAAGGCGCTCTCGGTATGCGTCCAGCGGGCGACGCGCCCGTCCAGGCCGTCGAAGATTCCGGCTACGAAGACGGCGATGCCGGCATACTCGAACTTCCAGTCGATCGCCGCCACGATGGCATAGAAGCCGGCGAACAATGCCCCGGTCGTGAGCAGGTTCGGCAGCCAATAAACTCCACGCCGGCGCGGCGGTTGGTCCTCTTCCTCGCTGTTCATGTGCCCGCATGATACCAGCAGGCCTCATGTAAGATACTCGGCCATGCGCCTGTCCCAGTACCCAATCTCGACCCTGAAGGAGGTGCCCGCCGACGCCGAGGTGGTGAGTCACCAGCTCATGCTGCGAACCGGCATGATCCGCCGTCTTGCGGCCGGCCTCTACAGCTGGCTGCCGCTCGGACTGCGCACCCTGCGCAAGGTGGAACGCGTGATTCGGGAGGAGATGAACCGCGCCGGCGCGCTCGAGCTTTCGATGCCGACGGTCCAGCCGGCTGAGCTTTGGGAGGAGTCGCACCGCTGGAGCGAGTTCGGACCCGAGCTGCTGCGCTTCAAGGACCGCCACGACCGCAGCTTTGCCTACGGGCCGACGCACGAGGAGGTCATCACCGACATCGCGCGCCGGGAGCTGCGCAGCTACAAGCAGCTGCCGGTGAACTTCTACCAGATCCAGACGAAGTTCCGCGACGAGATCCGGCCGCGCTTCGGGGTGATGCGCGCCCGGGAATTCCTGATGAAGGACGCGTACTCGTTCCACCTCGACGAGGCGGGCCTGAAGGAAGGCTACCGGCTCATGTACGATGCCTATGTTCGCATCTTCAGCCGCCTTGGCCTGAAATTCCGCGCCGTGCAGGCCGACAGCGGCAGCATCGGCGGCAGCGAATCGCAGGAGTTTCACGTCCTGGCCGACTCCGGGGAGGACGCGATCGCTTTCTCCGACGCCGACGAGTACGCCGCCAACCTGGAAATGGCTGAAGCGCTGCCCTCGGGCGTGCCGCGTCCGGCGGCGTCCGCGCCGCTGACGAAAGTGGCGACCCCGGGGGTGCGCACGATCGCGCAGCTCGCCGCGCACCTGGGCATCACCGCGGCACAGTGCGTGAAGACGTTGCTCGTCGACGGCGAAGACGGCTCAGTGATCGCCCTGGTCGTGCGCGGCGATCACGAACTGAATGCGCTGAAGGCGCAGAAGCTGCCGGGAGTCGCGCGGCCTCTGCGCATGGCGGCCGCCGAGCGGATACTGCGGGCGACGGGCGCCGAACCCGGCTCGATCGGCCCACTCGGGTTCGAGGGAACGCTGTACGTCGATCACGCGGCTGCCGCGCTCGGCGATTTCGTCTGCGGCGCCAACGACACGGACGCGCACTACACGGGCGCAAACTGGGGCCGCGACCTGCCGGTGCCCGAGGGACGCGACATTCGCAACGCCCAGAGCGGCGATCCGAGTCCGAGCGGCCGCGGCAGGCTGCACATCGCGCGCGGCATCGAAGTCGGCCACATTTTTCAGCTCGGCCGCAAGTACAGCGAGGCGATGAACGCCACCGTGCTCGACGAGCAGGGCAGGAGCACCGCCATGTTCATGGGCTGCTATGGCATCGGCGTGACCCGCGTCGTCGCCGCCGCGATCGAGCAGAATCACGATGCCAGCGGCATCATCTGGCCGGAGGCGATCGCGCCCTTCCACGTGGTGCTCGTGCCCGTCAATTATCAAAAATCCGACCGGGTGCGCGCTGCCGCAGACGAACTGTACGCGGCGTTCGCCGCCGCCGGCATGGATGTGCTGCTCGACGATCGCGACGCCCGTCCCGGTGTGAAATTCGCCGATTCCGAGTTGATGGGCATCCCGCACCGGATCGTGATCGGGGATCGGGGCCTCGATGCAGGCCGCCTCGAATACCGGCACCGGCGCGATGCCGCCGCGACGGAGATTCCACGCTCGGATGCGATCGCCCACGTTCGGAGTCGCTCGAACCCGTGACGACGCCGCGCCCGCACCGCCCCTTTCAGGGCGGTCAATTCATCGCCGAGTTTCAGTGTTTGGCGTCGGCCGCCGCCGTTGCACGCTCCGAATTGGCGAGTGCCGCGGCCGCGCGCCGCTTCGCCTCGAGAGCCGCCATCCGCGCCCGGCCGTACTCCTGCGCCTGCAGGTGTGCCTCGGCGCGCATGATGGCTTCCTGCGCGGCGTTGTAGTCGGTTGGCGACCGTTGCGGGGCTCCCGCGTCACGCGCGGCGTCGATGGCCTGGCGCGCGTCGCTCATCTCCTGCACGGGCGCGCCTCGACACGCCGCCAGGCAGGCGACAGCGACGAAGACGACGATTAAGCGCGACATAAGCCATGCGGACACTAACAATAGCCGCTAGAGTCGTCAAACCACGGGCCTCGATCCGAGGCTGTATTTGCCGCGTAAAGTCGTTGCGCGCGCGCCGCAATCGACCCTGCACGGCGCCGATCTGCAAGAGAGCGACCGATGAACGAGATCCTGGTTCTGTATTATTCACGCCAAGGCAGCACAGCGGCGCTGGCCCGCCAGGTGAGCCGGGGCGTGGAGGAGATCCCGGCCATGAGGGCCCGATTGCGCACCGTGCCGCCGGTGGCGGCGAGTACCGAGCGCGTACTCCCGGCGGTGCCGGATGAGGGACCGCCTTACGCCACCCACGATGATCTCGCCGAGTGCGCAGGCTTGGTTCTTGGCAGTCCGACGCGGTTCGGCAACATGGCGGCGCCGCTCAAGTTTTTTCTGGACGGCACGAGCGCGCTGTGGTTGTCCGGCGCCCTCAGCGGCAAGCCGGCCGCGGTGTTCACATCCACGCAGACCATGCATGGCGGACAGGAGTCGACGCTGCTCAGCATGATGCTGCCGCTGCTGCATCATGGCATGGTGCTGGTCGGCCTGCCGTACACCGAAACCGGATTGAGCGACACCCGCGCCGGCGGCGGACCCTACGGCGCAAGCCACGTGGCAGCCGTCTCCGGCGCCGGCGAACTGTCAGACACGGAGCGTGGCCTCGCGCGTGCACTCGGCAGCCGAGTCGCCGGCATCGCCCTGCGGCTGCAAGCCGGCGCATGAACATCCGGCGTCCGGACCGCGCGCTCGCGGCCCGGGTGCGCCGCTTGTCGATCGGGCTGTGGCTCGCGCTGGCCTTGAGCCTGTTGGCCTGGATCACCGCCGGTTATCCATGGGTCGTCTGCGCAGTCGCGGTCCTGCCGCTGCTCGCGCCCCTCGATGGGTTGATCCGCGGCCGCCGCCATACCTATGCGTGGGCCACCTTGTTCGCCGTTCCCTACATCGCCTTCGCGCTCACCGAACTGCTCGCCAACCCACGCGCGCGATGGGTCGCGGCACTCAGCCTTCTGCTGGTGTTCGGCTGGTTTTGCGCGATGGTGATGTATCTTCGCGTCTCTCCAGAGCGTCCCGGATGAAGGGAATCGTGAGCCGCCGCTGCGCGGCGAGCGACGCCTCGTCGAGTTCATCGAGCAGATCGAACAGGGAGTTGAGATCGCGAGGCACACGCCTCAACAGGTACTCGGCGGTCTCCGTCGGCAGTTGCAGACCGCGCTGCGCGGCGCGCAGCCCGAGCGCCTCGATGCGTCCGGCATCGTCGAGTTCGCGCAGCTGGTAGACCACGCAGGCCGCGGCCCGTGAACGCCAATCCTCGAGGCACCATTCGACGGCGCGCGGCGGTGCCTGCGCCGCGAACACCACGCGCGTACCGAGATCGGCGGCCGCATTGAACAGGCTGAACAGTGTACGTTCCCAAACGAGATCGCCCGCCACCGCATCGACGTCGTCGAGGCAGACGATGGGGCTGCGTTCGAATCCCTGCAGCGCCCCGGGCGGAAGTCCCGCCGCGCGGCTCAATGGAAAATAAGCCGCCGCCGCGCCGCTCGCCACGTCGACCGCGGCGCACACGGCCTGCAACAGATGGGTCTTGCCGACGCCGGGGCCGCCCCAGAGCCACTGTGGATCACGGCCCGAACCGCGCAGCGCCGCGAGCACCTCCGCATTTGCCCCGGCGGCGAAGCCTGCGAAGCGCGCACCCGTGCGCAGGCGCACGCCCAAGGGCAGTTGTTTCATGCGTGCCCGGTCTCGCCGGCGGCCGCGGCGTGCCGGTTCTCGTAGGCCAGCCGGCCGAACGTGAGGACGTAATCGAGGCCGCTCACCGCGGCGGTGACGAGCACCACCGCACCGAGCAGGATGATCGCCCAGCCGGGCACGAACTCGAAGCGGCGTGCGCCGATCACCGCGAGTACGAAGCACAGCTGAAAGAGCGTGTTGAGCTTGCTCACCACCGACGGGCGCACCGTCACGGCGCCCACCCAGATGCGATACGCGAGCGCGCCGGCGACGATGATGACGTCGCGCCCGACGACCGCCGCCGTCAGCCACGGCGGCACGAGGCCGCTCATCGTCAAGGTGATGTACACCGTGGCGAGCAGCAGCTTGTCGGCGGCCGGATCGAGCACGGCGCCGAGCTGCGTACGCCAGCCGAAGCGCTTGGCAAGAAAGCCATCGGCGCCGTCCGACGCGGCCGCTGCAGCGAGCAGCAGCATGGCCTGACCGAGCCGGTCATGCGCGAGGGTGGCGGCGATCGGAACGATGAGCAGGATGCGGACGCAGGTGATCAGGTTCGGAATCTGGCGCAACGGTAGCGGCACGGGGCTCCTAACGGTGCAGGTGAAACCGCTGGACTGCGCCATCGGTCGAGGCGTCCGGCTCGAGCAGGCCGTTCATCGCGAGCGCCCGGCGCAGCGGCTCCGGGCCGCCGCGCGTCTCCAGCCGGAAGCGCACCACATCGCCGCTCAGCGACTCGACGCCAACGTGCGAGACAAACGCCAGCGACTCGAGATAATTGAGCGCGGCGGCATAGCCGTGAATCGCATCGATGCCGCTCACGTCGATGTCTATCGGCGCCGGGCTGCCGCTGCTCGCAAACAGCGCTGCATAGGTGTCCGCAGCCCGTTCCGCGCCCTCGGCAGCTCCGGAAAACTCCGTGTTCCGGTCCTGGAACATCAGGATCCAGTGCACGCTGCTGATGCCGGCCCGGCCGACGAGCGTTGCGTCGGCGCCCAGGCGGCGGGCGAGCGCCGCGAGCGTCGTGGTCGGGGCCGTCGTCAGGGTGGCATAATCGAGGCGGTTGTTCTGCAGGTCCGCTCCGCTCGGCCAGAGCAGTGTGATGCCGCGTTCGCTGGCCGCGGCATCGAGCTGCGCCTTCAGTTCACTGCTGTCTCCCTGGGTGACGATGCTGCCGGCATTCGCGCCCGACTGGACGGCGAGCCAGACGAAGGTCGTCGGCCGTTCGCGCCCCCACACAGGGTGACCGGACTGGGTCAGCCAGCGCTCGATCGCCCCGGCATCGAAGGCCACCCATAGATCGTGGTCGTTCGCCGCCCGATACTGCTGAACGAAGCGGCGCGCCTCGCTCACGAGCGGCGCCAGCGAGGGATCCTCCCCGGCCGAGCGCACGCCCGTCACCTTGACGAGAACCGCCCGCAGAGCCGCTTGAAAAGCCGCGGCCTGAGCTGCCTCCGAGCGATCCGCCAGCGGCACGGTGGCCTGGAACAGGTCGGACCGGACTGCGGCCGCCGCCGGCAGCGTCATCGCCGCGACACCGACCGCGCAGGCAAGGAGCAACAGGCGGATGTACTGCGTCATGGTGTTGTAAAATACCATAGCTGACAGACCAACCGCGTCGACCCCTCCGAAGGACCCTTGAATGACCGAGCGCGCGCCCGTGACCTATCGCGATGCCGGCGTCGACATCGATGCCGGCGAGGCGTTGGTCGAGCGCATCAAACCCGCGGTGCGACGCTCGATGCGCCGCGAGGTGCTCGGCGGACTCGGCGGTTTCGGTGCGCTGGTGGAGGTGCCCCTGGAGCGCTATCGAAAGCCGGTGCTCGTGTCCGGCACGGACGGCGTCGGCACGAAGCTGCGCCTCGCGATCGACTCGGGCCGCCATGACACGGTCGGCATCGACCTGGTCGCCATGTGCGTCAACGATGTCGTCGTGCAGGGCGCCGAGCCACTGTTTTTTTTGGACTACTACGCCACCGGCAAACTGCACGTGGAGCTCGCCGCGCGCGTCATCACCGGCATCGTCGAGGGATGCGTGCAGGCGGGCTGCGCGCTCGTCGGCGGCGAGACCGCCGAGATGCCCGGAATGTATAACGGCGCCGACTATGATCTCGCCGGCTTCTGCGTGGGCATCGTCGAGAAGGACGCGATCATCGACGGCTCGCGCACGGCAGCGGGCGATGTGGTCCTCGGGCTCCCCTCCTCCGGCCCGCATTCGAACGGCTTTTCGCTGATCCGCAAGATACTGAGCATAGGCCCCACGGATCCCGAAACCCGGGTCGAGGGCATCGCACTCATCGACCGGCTGATGGCGCCCACGCGGATCTACGTCAAGCCGCTGCTGCGATTGCTCGGCGAGGTGGCGGTGCACGGCCTCGCGCATGTCACCGGCGGCGGCCTCATCGAGAACCTGCCGCGCGTGATTCCCGGCGGCCTTCAGGCGGTGCTCGACCCGCGTGCCTGGCGCCGGGGAGCCGTGTTCGACTGGCTGCAGGCGCAGGGCGCCGTCACCGACGCCGAAATGTACCGGGTCTTCAATTGCGGGATCGGCATGACAGTACAGGTTGCCGCGGCCGACGCGCAGCGCGCGATCCGCCTGCTCGGCGAGGCCGGCCAGGAGGCCCTCGTCATCGGTGAAATCCGCAGCGGTGACCAGGGCGTCGTCATCGCGTGACGGCCAACTTCCCGCGGCGCGGCGTCGTGATCCTCATCTCGGGCCGCGGCAGCAACATGCTCGCCCTGATCGAGGCGAGCCGCACGCTGCAGTCGCCTTTCGAGGTCACGGGCGTTTTTGCCGACAAGCCGGACGCGCCGGGTCTCGAGTCGGCCCGCCGGCTCGGCATCCCGGCACGGGTGCTGTCGGCGGCTCCCGGCTGCGAGCGCGCCGCCTATGACCGCGCGCTCGCGGCGGCGATCGCCGAGCTTTCGCCTGAACTCGTCGCGCTTGCCGGCTTCATGCGCATCCTGTCCGCCGTCTTCGTCGATGCTTTTGAAGGCCGCCTGTTGAACATTCATCCCTCGCTGCTGCCGGATTATCCGGGTCTGCACACGCACCGTCGGGCGCTCGCGGACCGCGCGCGAAGGCACGGCGCGACGGTGCATTTCGTCACCGCGGAGTTGGACGCCGGCCCGGCCATCATCCAGGGAGCGGTACCCGTGCTCGACGGGGACACGGAAGCGAGCCTCGCCGCACGCGTGCAGCGTCTGGAACATCGGATCTACCCGCTGGCGGTGCGGTGGTATTGCGAGGGGCGGCTGCAATACCGGGGCCGCCGCGCATGGCTCGACGGGCGGCCGCTCGAACAGCCGGCTCGGATGGATGACGATGGAGAGATGCATTGAAAATAATCGCCCCGGGCGCGCTGGCACTTGCCATCACCGCGGCCATCACCGCGGCCATCACCGCGGCCATCACCGCGGCCGTCATCGCGGCCGTCACCGTGGCGGTCGCTGTTGCCACCGCCGCGAACGCCTGCGCCGCCGATGCCGCCGTCGCACCCTTTTCCGCGCACTACGATGCCCAGTGGCGGAGCATCACGGTGGGCGTCAGCGATCTGGAACTCGCGGCGGATGGATCGCCCGACCACTACGTGTACACGTGGAAAATCATCGCGCACGGCATCTTCCGCCTGATCTATGCGAGGCCCATCACTCAGAAGAGCTGGTTCGAGCTGCAGGGGAACCGGGTGCTTCCGATCCGCTATCGCGCCGACGACGGCAGCACGAGCGTGGCGCTCGACTTCGATTGGGCATCCGGCCGGGCGCGCGGCTCATCGGGTGGGCGGCCGATCGACCTGTCGATCAAGGAAGGCACACAGGACCTGCTGTCCATCCAAATGCAAATCATGCAGGATCTGCGCACGGGCGAGGTGCCGAAAACCTTCCTGATCGTGGACAAGGACGAGGTGAAGGATTTCAACTACACCGATGAGGGCACGGCGCGCATCCGCACGACACTCGGCATGCTCGATACACGGGTGGTGTCGACCCAGCGCTCCGGCAGCAACCGGATCCTGCGCATGTGGTTCGCCCCGTCGCTCGATTACGCACCGGTCCAGGCCGAACGCACCCGCGCCGGCGCGCTGGAGTTCGCGATGCGGATCAGGACCCTGACGCGCTGAAGCGCGGCCGTGCGGCGGCCGGGCGCACGGCGGCCGGCCGTTGGCGGGGCGCCGTGCGAGTCGCCGCGGCAGCGTCATGTTTTCGGCAGGGTCACGCCCCGCTGGCCCTGGTACTTGCCGCCGCGGTCACGGTACGAGGTCTCGCAGACCTCATCCGACTCGAAGAACAACATCTGGGCGACGCCCTCGTTGGCATAGATCTTCGCCGGCAACGGCGTCGTGTTGGAGAACTCGAGCGTGACGTGCCCCTCCCATTCGGGTTCGAGCGGAGTTACATTGACTATGACACCGCAACGCGCGTAAGTGCTTTTTCCGAGACACACCGTGAGGACGCTGCGCGGAATGCGGAAGTACTCCACCGTGCTGGCGAGCGCGAAGGAGTTCGGCGGAATGATGCAGACCGGACCGCGGAAATCCACGAATGATTTCTCGTCGAAGGATTTCGGATCGACGATCGTCGAGTTGATGTTGGTGAAGATCTTGAACTCCTCGGCGCAGCGCACGTCGTAGCCGTAGCTCGAGGTGCCGTAGGAGACGATGCGCTGTCCCCCGGCCGTGCGCACCTGTCCGGGGGAGAAAGGCTCGATCATGGCGTGTTCGGCCGCCATGCGCCGGATCCAGCGGTCGCTCTTGATGCTCATCGGATGGCCCGCGTCAGGTCGATTCAACCGTGATTTTCGGAAAAGCGCGGCTGTAATCCTTGTTGAAGGTCGCCAGCTGCGCCGCGGTCCTGCGCGCCATGCGCAGGTACGCCTGGGCGCGTTCGCTGCCGGGCTCGGCGGCGACCGTCGGCAGACCGCCGTCGGCCTCCTCGCGGATGCGTACGTCGAGCGGCAGCTCCCCCAGCAGCTTCACCCCGTATTGCCGCGCCATGGACGCCCCGCCGCCGCTGCCGAAGATATGCTCGCTGTGTCCGCAGTTCGTGCAGATGTGCACGCTCATGTTCTCGACGACGCCGAGCACCCGCACCTCGACCTTTTCAAACATCTTGAGGCCCTTGCGCGCATCGAGCAGGGCGATGTCCTGTGGGGTCGTGACGATCACGGCTCCGCTCACCGGCACCCGCTGGGCGAGGGTGAGCTGGATGTCGCCGGTGCCGGGCGGCATGTCAACGACGAGATAGTCGAGTTCACCCCACGCCGTTTCGCCGAGCAGTTGCGTGAGGGCCTGGGTCACCATGGGTCCCCGCCAGGCCATGGGCTGTTCGGCATCGATCAGAAAACCGATGGACATGACGGCGACGCCGTGGGCGCGCAATGGCGTGATCATCTTGCCGTCGGCGCTCGCCGGCTTCTCTCCGGCGAGACCCATCATCTGAGGCTGGCTCGGCCCGTAGATGTCGGCATCCAGCAGCCCAACCCGGGCGCCCTGCGCCGCCCAGGCGAGCGCGAGATTCGCCGCGGTGGTGGATTTGCCCACCCCGCCCTTACCCGAGGCCACGGCCACGATGTTTTTCACCCCCGCCAGCGGCTTCAGCGTGCGTTGCACGGCATGGGCGATGACGTCCGCACGCAACACGAGGGTGAGCGCCCGCCCCGCCAGCAGGGCTCCGAGGTGCGCCTCGAGAGCCGGCAATAATTCGGCGCCATAGTCGGCGCAGGGAAACCCGAACTGCAATTCCGCAATGACCTGTCCGGCGGCGGCGGTGATCCCGACAACGGCCTTGGCCTCGCCGAGGGTCCGGCCGAGGTAGGGATCGACGTAGTCGCTCAATCTCGCGTGGAGGGCGGGCTCCGCGGCACTGGGTTCGTTCATAGAGGGCCGCCATTCTAGCGTAGCGGGCGGACAAGCGGTGACGCTGTGGCATAATTCGTAGTTAATGAGCTTTTTCGCCAATTTTCGTGCAGACCGACTCCTTGCAGAGGTCAAGTCGAGCGGCGACCCGGCGGGTCCCTTGGCCCAGAAGGCCCTCGCGAAGCTCGTGGGACTTGGCCCGAGCGCGATCGAACCGATCGTCTCCGCGCTCACGAGCGCCGACAAGCGCGAGACGCTCGTGTACGTCGAAGCGCTGGCGCAACTGATCGATGCGAAGACGCTGCCGGTGGTCCTGAAGACCATGGCCGAGGCCAACGGTCGCGCCGTCTCCGGTATCGCGTGGGCGCTGTCGTCGAGCCGCAACTACCCAGCTTCGGCGCTGCTCGACGCCCTTGGCAAACCCGGCACGCCGAAGCAGGCGGTGCTCGACGTCATCGCAGCTCAGAAGACACGCTACTCGGTGCGCGAACTGCTGAATGCCGCCTACATGCAGGAGGCGAATGAGCGCGCGGGATTGTTCAAGATCGTCGGTGAAATCGCCGACGAGACCTCCGTCGATGAGCTGATTTCGCGCCTCGAGGGCAAGGATCCGATCGCGCGCATGCACATCATCAACGTGCTCGGCCGCTTCAACGTCCCGAAGGTGCAGGCGGCGATCCAGCGCCAGCTGAAGGACAACAACAAGTTCATCCGCTCCGCCGCGCTCACGGCACTGGCGCGCCTCGACGGGCCGTTCGACATGGCGCTGATCTGCGGCATGCTGCGCGATCCGGAGATCGAGGTGCAGAATAAGGCCGTCGACGTGGTGGTGCGCGCCAATCACCCGGACACTGTGAAGTTCCTCGTCGACGTGCTCAAGGACGAGAACGAATACGCGCGCCGCGCCGCCGTCGAGGTGTTGAACGCCGTCGGCACCTCGAAGTCGGTGAAGTATCTGCTCGAGGTCATCGCCGACAGCGACTGGTGGGTGCGCACACGCGCCGCCGACGCGCTCGGCAAGATCGGCGGACCGCGCGTGGTCGATGCGGTGCTGGAGCTGATCAAGGACGACAACCAGGACATCCGCCGCGCCGCCATCGAAATTCTCAACCAGACCAAGGACGAGCGGGCCGTCGCCCAGCTGATCGAGGCCACCAAGGATGCCGACTGGTGGGTGCGGGAGCGGGCGGTGGATGCGCTCGCGGAAATCGGCAGCGCCAAGGCGATGCCGCGGTTGATCGAGATGCTCGGCTCGCGCGAGCCGAAGACCCTGCCGCCGGTGATCCGGGCGATCGGCAAGGTGGGCGACCAAAAGAGCGTCGAGCACCTCCTGCCGCTCTTGCTGCGCCCGGAGAACGAGATCAAGGTCGAGGCCATCCACGCGCTCGCGAAACTCTCGGACGAGCGGCGCGCCGAAACGATCCGCGCGCGGCTGCAGTCGATCACCGCGACGAGCGACCCGGCAACGAATCAGGCGATCGAGCAGGCCATGCAGCAGCTCGAGGGCCGCTTCTCGACCCAGCAGGGCGAATCCGTCCAGCGCGCCGCCGCGGGGGCGCGCGAGCCGGGCAAGACCCTGCTGATCGAGAACCAGGAGCTTTCGAGCGTGGTGCGCCAGCAGGAGGCGCAGACCGCGCGGCTCGACATCGCGACGCTCAAATCGGGCGACATCATCGAGGGCCGCTACAAGTACATCGAAAAGATCGGCAAGGGTGCCTTCGGCACCGTGCTTCTCATGGAGGACACCGTGGTGGAGGAGCGCCTGATCCTGAAGTTCTTGAACCCGAACGTCGCGTCGGATGAGGAAATGATGAAGCGCTTCGTGCACGAACTGCGCTACAGCCGCAAGATCACCCACAAGAACGTGATTCGCATCTACGACTTTCTGTACATCCGCGGCAATTACGCCATCTCGATGGAATACTTCCCCTCGCACACGCTCGGCGGCGAAATCATCAACGAGAAGCCGGTGGACCTGAAGCGCGCCGTCAAATTCGGCATCGACATCGCCACCGGCATGTCGGTGGCGCACGCCGCCGGCATCGTGCACCGCGATTTGAAGCCGGCAAACGTGCTGATCGACGACGCAGGGCTCCTGAAGATCGTGGATTTCGGCGTCGCCGCCGCTCAGAGCCAGGGCGACACGCAGCTCACCAAGACCGGCTACGTGATCGGCTCGCCCAAATACATGGCGCCGGAACAGATCCTCGGCAAGAAGGTCGATGAGCGTGCTGACATCTACAGCCTCGGCGTGATTCTCTATGAAATGTTCTCCGGAATTCCGCCCTATTCCCGCGGCGATCACATGTCGGTGATGTACCAGCACGTGCAGGGCAAGGCGCGCCCGCCGATCGACATCAACAAGGACCTGCCCCAGGAACTGAACGATCTCGTCATGAAATGCATGTCGCTCGACAAGACCAAGCGCGCCCAGACCATGGACGAGCTGCGCCTTTCGCTCGAGAAGTTTCTTTAGGGCGCCTGGGCGGGCGGCGCCCCCGGCCGCCCCCCCTTCCGGGAGCCTGTCTGAGTGTTCCGCTTGAGCCGCCAGCGGCGACGCGGATCCCAATTGTGTGATTGAGTTAGCACGACGGCCGCAAGAAGTCCGCGAACACTCGAAAATGCGGGCATTTGGCGGTAGCCTTGCGCCATGGCAAGAATCGACGCATTTCTCAAGCTCGGCCTCGCCCAGGGGTGCTCGGATCTGCACCTCGCGGTCGGCGTGCCGCCGATGCTGCGCATGCATGGCGACCTGCTGCCGATCAAATTCCGCGACCTCGGCGAGGCCGAACTCGAGGGCTACATCACCGAGGTGCTCACCCAATCCCAGCTCGCGATCCTGAAGGCGGGCAACGACCTCGATTTCTCCTACGTCTCGACGGAAGGCGGGCGGTTCCGTGTCAACGTTTTCCGCAAGGAGACCGGCATCGGCGCGGCGTTTCGCACCATCCCGCTCAAGATGCCGAGCATCGACCAGCTCGGGCTGCCGCCGATCGTGCGCAAGCTCTGCGACTACCACCAGGGGATGATCCTCGTCACGGGTTCCACCGGTACCGGCAAGTCGACCACGCTCGCCTCGATGATCGATCACCTGAACTCGACTCGCGCCCTCAATATCATCAGCCTCGAGGATCCGATCGAATTCGTCCACCGCAGCAAGTCGAGCCAGGTGATTCAGCGGGAACTCGGCACGCATCTGCCGACCTTTGCGGAGGGCGTGCGCGCGGCCATGCGCGAGGATCCGGACGTGATCCTGGTGGGCGAGTTGCGCGATGCGGAAACGATCTCCATGGCGATGACCGCGGCGGAGACCGGCCACCTCGTGCTCGGCACGCTGCACACCACCAGCGCGACCAAGACCATCGACCGCGTGATCGATGCGCTGCCGACGGAAGAGCGCGAGCAGACCAAGAGTTTTCTCGCGCAGAGCCTGATCGCGGTGATCACCCAGGTACTGGTGAAGAGCCCGGACCAGCGCGCCCGCCGCGCCATCTGCGAGGTCATGGTGCTCACGAAGGCGATCGGCAAGCTGATCATGACCGACCAGACGCACCAGATCCCGAGCCAGCTGCAGATGGGCAAGGAATATGGCATGCAGCTGCTCGACCAGGCGCTGCTCGCGGCCATCCAGGCCAAGGAGGTCGATCCCGACGACGCCTTCAGTTATGCCCTCGACAAGCGCCAGTTCCAGCGTTTCGTGACCGACATCGGCGCCGTCCCGCGCGCCGAGCCGACGCCGTCCTGAAGGCCACGCGGTGCCCGCGATCGACCGGTATTTGCACCAGGTTCTCGAGCAAAAGGGCTCGGACCTGCATTTCCTCGCCGGCGATCCGGCGCGCGTGCGCCAGTTTGGGGAACTGAAGGCACTGGCGGCGGAACCGCTGGGCGCGGACTTCGTCAAGTCGACGCTCTACGAAATCATGCCGAAGCTAGCCGTCGAACGCTTCGAGGCGAAGGACGGCACCGATTTCGCCTACAGCATGCCCGGCATCGCGCGCTTTCGCGTGAACGTGATGCGCCAGCTGAACGGCATGGGCGCCGTGTTTCGCGCCATCCCCTCCGCGGCGCGCACCATGGATGAGTTGAACCTGCCGCAGTCCGTGCGCAACCTCGCCAACACCAACAACGGTTTGATCCTCGTCACCGGCAAGACCGGCTCCGGCAAGTCGACCACGCTCGCGGCGCTCATCGATGACATCAATGCGCGCACGAAGGGCCACATCCTCACGATCGAGGATCCGATCGAATTCGTCCATGCCCGCAAGCAATGCCTCATCAGCCAGCGTGAGATCGGCGTACATGCGGCCTCGTTCGCCTCGGCGCTGTTGTCGGCGCTGCGCGAGGACCCGGACGTGATTCTGGTCGGCGAGTTGCGAGACCTGGAGACCATGAGCATCGCCGTGACCGCGGCCGAGATGGGCATCCTCGTCATGGGCACGGTTCACACCAATGGCGCGGCCGCCACCGTCGACCGGATGGTCAACGCGTTCCCGGCCGACAAGCAGTCGCACGTTCGCACCATGCTGTCCACCAGCCTGCGCGGGGTCGTCTCGCAACAGCTGATTCCGCGCGCCGACAAACAGGGTCGCCTCGCCGCGCTCGAAGTTCTCATCAACACCCCGGCCGTCGCCAACCTCATCCGGCAGGGCAAGATGGATCAGCTCGAGAACGCGATCCAGAGCGGCGGCGCGCTCGGCATGCGCACCATGGACTCCGCCATTCAGCAGCTGCTCGACTCGGGGCAGATCAGCGGCCGGGACGCGTACAAGAAGGCCATCAACAAGAGTCGGTTCGAGCAGCACAAAGAAGCCTCCTGACGGCCCCTGGTCAGCCGCGTACGGGACCAACGCGTGCGCCGCCGCCGTGGCATAATTTGGCATGACTTCGCCCCGCCGGATCCTGGTCACGAGCGCGCTGCCGTATGCCAACGGCCCGATCCATCTCGGCTATCTGCTCGAGGCCGTGCAAACCGACATCTGGGTGCGCTTCCAGAAGCTGCGCGGCCACGAGTGCCACTATGTCTGCGCGGACGACACGCACGGCACGCCCATCATGCTGAAGGCGCAGGCCGAGGGCGTAAGCGCCGAGGAGTTGATCTCGCGGGTCAACGGCGAACATCGGCGCGACCTCGCCGGCATGATGATCGGGCTCGACAATTTCGGCTCGACCGATTCGCCGGAAAACCGCGCGCAATGCGAGCGGATCTACCTGCGGCTTCGCGACGCGGGCTGCATCGAGCGGCGGACCATCCGTCAGGCGTACGACGACACCGCAAAGATGTTTCTGCCGGACCGCTACGTCAAGGGCGGCTGTCCGAATTGCGGATCACCCGGCCAGTACGGCGACTCGTGCGAGGTCTGCGGCGCGACCTACACGCCGGCCGATCTCGTGAATCCCGTGTCCGTGGTGACCGGCACGGTGCCGGTCGAACGCGAGTCGGAGCATCATTTCTTCCGCCTGAGCGCTTTCGAGCAGGACTTGAAGGCCTGGGTGACGGGAGGCGCGGTGCAGCCGAGCGTGGCGCACAAGCTCGAGGAATGGTTCTCCCAGGGCCTCAAGGATTGGGACATCTCGCGGGATGCGCCCTACTTCGGCTTCGAGATTCCGGGTGCGCCCGGCAAGTACTTCTATGTCTGGTTCGACGCGCCGATCGGCTACCTTGCGAGTTTCGAGCAACTCTGCGCACGCACGCGGTTGCGCTTCGCGGACTTCTTCGACGCCGGAGCGGGCACGGAGCTGCACCATTTCATCGGCAAGGACATCCTCTATTTTCACGCGCTGTTCTGGCCGGCCGTGCTGCAGGCGGCAGGAATGCGCCGGCCGAGCGCCGTCCACGCACACGGCTTTCTCACCATCAACGGCCAGAAGATGTCGAAGTCGCGCGGCACCTTCATCACGGCGCAGCGCTATCTCGAACATTTTCCGGCCGAGTACCTGCGCTACTACTTCGCCGCCAAGCTCGGCAGCGGCATCGATGATCTCGATCTCAATCTCGAGGAGTTCGCGACGCGCCTGAACTCCGACGTGGTCGGCAAGCTGGTGAACATCGCGAGCCGGTGCGCCGGGTTCATCGCGCGCGGTGCCGGCGCCATGCTCGCAGACGAGCTGCCCGACCCCGGGCTCTACGACGAGTTCGCCTCGGCCGGCGCGCGCATCGGCGCCGCCTACGAGGCGCGCGACTACGGCAGTGCGATTCGCGACATCATGGCGCTCGCGGACCGCGCCAACCAGTACATCGACCAGCAAAAGCCCTGGGTGTTGGCGCGCGGCGCCGACGGCACCGCGGCGGTTCGCGCGGTATGCACCCAGGGGCTCAATCTGTTCCGTGCGCTGATGATTTATCTGAAGCCCGTCCTGCCCGCGATGGCCGCGAAGTCCGAGCGCTTCCTGCAAGAGTCGCCCTGGCGGTGGGAAGACGCCGCGTCGCCGCTGCTCGGGACAGCCATCTTGCCGTACGAGCCACTCGCCACCCGGCTCGATCCCAAGGCCGTGGCACGCCTCGTCGAGCCCGCGGCGCCCGACCCGGTTACCGCGCCATCCGCGCCGACGTCGCCCACCGCGACCGCCACCGCCACCGCCGCCACCGCCGCCGCCACCAGTGCCGCCAGTGCCACGAGCGGTGGGACGACGCCGCCCGCCACGATCAGCATCGACGAACTGCTGCGGGTGGATCTGCGGGTCGCCCGGATCATCGCGGCGGAGCCCATCCCCGGCGCGGACAAGCTCCTGCAGCTCACCGTCGATATCGGCGAACTCGGCGAGCGCCGGATATTCGCCGGGATCCGCGCGGCCTACGCACCGGAATCGCTGGTCGGCCGCCTCACCGTCGTGGCGGCGAATCTCGCACCGCGAAAAATGCGCTTCGGTACGTCGGAGGGCATGGTCCTCGCGGCCGGACCGGGCGGCCGCGAAGTCTTCCTGTTGGCACCCGACAGCGGCGCCGCCGCGGGCATGCGCATCAAATAATGGCCGGGACGAGTCGCCCAGGAACCCTGGTGACGGACGCGGCCCGGATCGATGCGCTGCTGCCCCAGACCCAATGTACGCGCTGCGGCTACGGCGGTTGCCGCCCCTATGCCGAAGCCATTGCCTCCGGTGCCGCACCCATCAATCAATGTCCCCCCGGCGGCGCGGCCACCATCCGCGCGCTCGCCGAACTCCTCGGCCGCGCGGCGCTGCCGCTGAATCCGGCAAATGGCCGCGAGGCCGCGCCGACCGTGGCGTGGATCGACGAAGCGCGCTGCATCGGCTGCGCCAAGTGTCTGGCACCCTGCCCGGTCGACGCCATCGTCGGCGCACCGAAGTATCTGCATACCGTCATCGCCGAGCGCTGCACGGGATGCGAGCTGTGCATCCCTCCGTGTCCGGTGGACTGCATCGAACTGCGCGACGCGGCGCCGCTGCCGGCGCCCGCCGCCGCACTGAACCGCATGCGGTTCGAGGCGCACCAAGCGCGGCAGGGCGATCGGGCCGCAGAGCGGCAGCGAGAGATCGATGCGCAGAAAGCCGCGGCGCCGGCGCGCGCATGAACGCCGCGCGGCGGCACGAAATCTTCGCCCGGCTGCGGCGGCACGATCCGGCGCCGGCGACCGAACTGCGATTCGCATCGCCGTTCGAACTGCTGATTGCGGTGATTCTCTCCGCGCAATCGACCGACAAGGGCGTGAACAAGGCCACGGCCGTACTGTTCAAAGTGGCCAACACACCCGCGGCCATCCTGTCCCTCGGCATCGCGGGGCTTACGCACTATGTCAAATCGATCGGATTGTTCAACAACAAGGCGAAGAACATCATCGCGACCTGCGCACTGTTGATCGAACGGCACGGCGGCGAGGTGCCGAATTCGCGTGCCGCACTCGAAGCGCTCCCCGGCGTGGGACGCAAGACCGCAAACGTCATTCTGAACACGGCCTTCGGCGAGCCGACGATGGCCGTTGACACGCATATCTTCCGCGTCGCCAACCGCACCGGCATTGCTCCCGGCAAGACCGTCCGCGCGGTGGAGGACAAGCTGTTGAAAACCGTTCCGCCGGAATTCCTGAAGGATGCCCATCACTGGCTGATCCTGCACGGCCGCCATGTCTGCAAGGCGCGCGTCCCGGACTGCCAGGCGTGCGTGATCGCGGATCTTTGCGAATACCGGCGCAAAACTCGCGCAGCTCCGCCGCCGTGACGGAGTTCGCCGCCTACAGCCGGGATCAGCTGCGCCGCAGCTACGCCGAAGCCTGGAGCAAGCGGCTCGCCGGGCGCCCCTTGAGTGCGCTCGAGGCCATGATCGCCGACGTCATTGCGCTTCACCCCGAGCATCAACCGCTCTTTGCCGACCCGGACCGGCTGCAGGGATTCGAAGCGGCTGCCGGTGAGGCGGAGGAGAATCCGTTCCTGCATCTCGGCCTGCATCTCGCCGTGCGCGAGCAGGTGGCGATCGACCGGCCGCCTGGAGTGCGAGACCTGCATCGGCGCCTGCAGGCACAGCGCGACGACGCGCATGGCGGCGAACACGAATTGATGCAGGCGCTCGCCGAAACACTGTGGGAGGCCCAGCGCGACGGCCGCGCCCCCGACGAGCAGCGCTATCTGCTTCGCGCCCGCGAGCGCCTCCGCAAACGTTAAGCAAGCTTCATCTGCCCATTCATCGGCGTCGGCGCCGCTGGCGATATCCTAGGGGCGTCAGCCTTGGGGCGAAGTCCTCGGTGCCGTCTTCCCGGCATTTCCGGGTTCTGCGGGAGAGTTTCGATGCGCCGGTCGTTTTGCGTTGCTGCCTGCCTGCTGCTTGCCGCGTTGCCCGGCGCATACAGCGCCTTCGGCGCAGACCCGCTGCCGGCGCCCCCCGCACCCGTCCCCGCGGAGCAGTCGCCCGTCAAGGCCGGCCTTCCCGACAACAGCGGCGCCGAGGCCGCGCAATTGCACGCCAAGCGCACTGCCTGCCGTCGGGACGCGAAGTTGAAGAAACTGGTGGGGGCGACGAAGACCGCCTTCATGAAGAGCTGCATCGCCGCCAAATAGCGAACCGCCGCCGACGCGGGGCTTCACCAGTATTAATCTCGGTCAGTTTGGTGCATATCCGCGACTCGTTGCATCATGCCTTCGCGAGCAAGTACCCGAGCCAGAGTCGCACGTCGATAACGCCATTGCCATCGGGAGGCAGCACCTCTGAGCCGGCGTCCAGCCTGCGCACTCCACGCTCGTAAAGATGACCGAGATGCAAGGCGCATGGCGCCGTCCATAGTGGGCACTATGGACCAGCCATGCAACGCCGCAGACGCCCCTCCCCTGGCCA
>Ga0302319_10006937_pt1 | contig 22375 bp, 21 predicted proteins | sample Bog_T0_2_FD_203319 | JGI IMG/M metagenome (GOLD analysis project Ga0302319, IMG submission 203319) | Peat permafrost microbial communities from Stordalen Mire near Abisko, Sweden - Bog_T0_2 | ecosystem: Environmental > Terrestrial > Soil > Wetlands > Peat | place: Sweden: Abisko, Stordalen Mire... | reverse complement strand
CGATCGCCTTTGCCCGATGGCGCTGTTGGAAGGAGTTCGGAACCGGAGTCGCAGGAGATCTTCTCGTTCACCTCATCAGCGGCATGCAGACCGTAATCGGCATCAACGAAATCCCCAAGCGCGTCTCTGCCTTTGGTGGCATCTACCGCTGGAAAGATGGACGCAACATGCCGGACGTGCATCCTGTTCTTTTCGAATACGGCAACATTCCCGTCTATATGCGTCTTTCCCTTGGTTGCGAATCTGCCGAAGTAACTCGGTTCCAAGGCTCAAAGGGCGTGATCGAACTCCGCGAGTCCTCCGTCACCCACATCCCCCAGTCCGGTGTCGACACGTCGCCAAGCTATTACACCGGATCTTACCCCGCGCGCCTGCGCAACGCTTATATCCAGCAATGGCACAAGGAACACGACCCCGTTCCAGGCAAAGAACCGGCCGAGGAATCCGTCACCTATAACGGCAACGACTACGACGATCTAAAACCTCATTTATGGAAGTTTTTTCAGTCAGTCCGCTCGCGCCAGCCCGTTTTGCAGGACGTGGTATTCGGTCATAACGCCGCCTTGGCCTGCCATTTGGCAAACGAGTCTTACTTCCGAAAGAGCCCCGTATATTGGGACTCTTCCTCGCAAACCATTAAGTCCCTCACTTAACCAGGCTGAGTTCGCAACGGATGCAGCAAAGGAGTCACAAACAGTTGAAACTTTACATTGCAGCACTCTTGGCGTTGACTATCGTCTTGTCCTCGACATCTTCCCTCGCGCAGGTCAGGCCAGGCCCAAAGGCAACAGCACGTGCCGTTTCCGATCCTTTGTTGGGCCGATGGGACCTCACGTTGAAAGCAGCCGATCATCAATTCCCATCGTGGCTCGAAATAACGAAAGAGAACGGCGAATACAGCGCTCAGATGGTGGGCCGATGGGGTAGCGCACGCCCGCTTCCAAGAATCGAAATCACCGAAGGAAAGCTGACGTTTGTCTCACCGAAAGAAGAGGAAGGAAGCAAGGAAGACCTCGTCTTTCACGGCATTTTCGAGAACAATGCTTTGTCGGGAACCGTAAACGGGGCAGACGGAACTCCGTGGACGTGGAGTGGTGAACGAGCGCCAGAACTGAAACGAATCACGCCCCCGGAATGGGGTGTCCCGGTTCCTTTGTTCAACGGCAAGGACCTCACCGGGTGGAAGATGAGCAGCCCCGGACCCCCTGTGTGGACCGTTCAAGATGGAACTCTCGTCACTCCAGGCAACGGTCCCGAACTGACGAGTGACCTCCCTGTCCAGGACTTCAAGCTGCACATCGAGTTCAATTGCGGCAAGGAATCCAATAGCGGGATCTATTTACGCGGTCGTTATGAAGTCCAGGTAGAAACAGACTCGGAAGCTGAACCGCCGAGCCATCATACCGGCGGAGTCTATGGCTTCGTCCAGCCGTATCCTGAATTTCCTCGCAAGCCTGATGTCTGGCAATCCTTTGACATCACACTCATCGGGCGCAATATCACAGTCGTACAAAATGGCTATACCATCATCAACAACAAAGAGATTCCAGGTATCACGGGCGGCGCGCTCAACAGTCAGGAGGCCCAGCCGGCGCCAATCTATCTGCAAGGCAGCGAGAAGGGCCATGTAGCCTTTCGTAACATCATCCTCACTCCGGCAAAGTAGCGAACTCAGCGAGGGCTGGATCCTCCCCTTAACTCAACGTTGTTCTTTCCCGCCAGGAGTCTTCTTTTCCGCAGGAGCACTCTCTGGCCGAGCCGCGGGACGAGGCGCAGACTGTTGATGAGCCACCGGCACCGAATGGGTCGCAACCTTCGGGCTTTCAGCCTTGCTCTCATGCGAAGGAGCAGGCTTCATCTCTTCAGCCTTAGCCTCATGAGAACGAGTTGTCGTCTCCTTGTTCTCCGAAGGCTTTACTTCATGTGACCGCGACGCCGCAGCGTTTCTCTCTTCCGTCTTGGCCTCGCTTAATCGAGGCGCAGTAGCCTTACGATCCGCTTCCTTGATTTCATTTGAATGAACAGCAGCGGACTTGCTCTCTGCCTTTGCCTCACTTGAACGACTTGCAGTAGCCTTGCGATCCGCTGCCCTGGCCTCGCTGGCACGAGCTTCAGCTGCCTTGGTTTCAGTCACCATTGCCTCACTTGAACGAGTCGTGGATCCCCTTCTCACAGCAGGTGTAGCTTCATGAGAACGAGCGACAGTTTCCTTGCTCCCAACGGTCTTGCTCACATTGGGCCGAACAGCAGTGTCGTTGCTCTCTGACGGCTTAAGCGTATGAGAATGCGCCAACGCTGTCCTTCCTGGCGCAGGCTTGCCGCCACGCGAACGAGACGTTTCGCGAGCTGCCACGACTCCTTTGCCGGAAAGCTCACCCGGCTTCGACGTTGCAGCGATTGGAGGCTTCCCATGATTCACAGACGCAAGCAATGTCTTGTTCTCACTTGCCGCATGCAAGTGAGAAGTTTGAGCAGCCGTCATTCCAGTATGAGCCCCATTTCTTGCAGCTTCCTGTGCTGGTGTCGGTCGAGCTGTCGCTCCTCCTCTGCCGCCATTGAAGCTTGTATGGACACCTGCGCCACCACCTGCTACAGCTCTCGAATAAACATGGTGAAAGCCCACTCCACTCACGCGATTCACTGATTGGTTGTAGTAGAAACCTCCACCTTGCCAATAGCCGCCCTGGTATCCGGAACCGCCGTATCCGAATCCGTAATTGATCCCGCCGTAGAATCCAACCGTCTCACCCCAATAACCTTCATTCCAAAGATATGCGCCGCTTGACCAGCCCCAATATCCTGGCGTCCACAACACTCCAATCATCGGCGGTTCTACCCAGGTACCGGGAACCCAGAAATAGCCTTCTTCACCATATGCCCAATATCCGGGTGTCCACAGATATCCGTCCTGCGGACAAAGCGGTTGCTCGTACGCAACTAGTTCAGGTGGCGCTATTGAAACCGAAACACCAATCTGCGCAAAAGAAACGACTGGAATCAGAAACATCAAAACAACTTGCAGGAACAAACGGATGCCGCGCATTTTCAACCACCTTGTCAATCCACTCCGTAAATGCCAGCCTGCGCCCGGCAACCAAATGCCTCATGAAACGAGCGCAGGCAAGTCCATGCAACGATGGCACCGCTTAATTGAATTAGCTGAGCATTAAGACTCAAGCCTCTTAATTCGTCAGGCCCGAACTCTATTCCTGAAGGAGGTCGTTAATGCTCAGACGAAGTCACCTGGCGTCGATACGGTGAAGAGCGTTGGAGCTCGTTAATCATGGCTCCTTCAACAGTGAGGAAGCATCATGACTAAATTCAGAACACTTGCATTCGTTGCGGCTGTTGCGATGTTAAGTATGGCAACGATCCCCAAATCCCAGGCTCAGGCCGGAGTCGAAGTCAGCGTTGGCGTTGCTCCGGATTGTCCTTACGGCTATTACGACTACGCACCTTACAACTGTGTTCCCGACGGCTATTATGGCCCCGAATGGTTCAATGCCGGCGTCTTCATTGGAGTAGGTCCATGGTTCCATGGCTCCAACGACTTCCAGGGCAAAGTCGATAATAGTTACGATCCCCAGCATGGCTATAGCGGAGAAATGCCAAAACGAGGGGACAAGCCCGCTGAGACACGGAAATCCCCCGCCGAATTCAAAGGCAATGAATCGCGCGACGGGCGCGGCCACGCAGCAGCCGAAAAGCGCTAATCGATCATCTCCGGTCTATTGGGACAGTCTTAACATGCTTCGTCATGATCAGATTTCTTCCCAACCATCTCGAACAAAGTTGAAAGTCGTGACCCCGCATTCAGTAACCGGTTCGCGGGGTCACCGATAATCGGCTTCAAAGGAGAACTCCATGCCAATAAACTTTTCCAATCCCACATTTGTCCTCTTATTGATTGTCATTGCGCTCGTCGTCGCAATCGGAATTGGCGCCTATTTGTATCAACGCAAGCGAAACACCGTGGCTCTGCGCAAAACTTTTGGCTCGGAATACGACCGCGAAGTCCTTGAGCACGGCTCTCAGCGCAAGGCGGAAGCGAAGCTCGTGGCACGGGAATCCCGCGTCGATAAGTTGAATTTACGGGATCTCGGCTCATCTCAGCGCGAACGCTTCGTCGCGGATTGGCACGTAGTCGAATCACGCTTTCTGGATCATCCGAAGGGAGCCGTGACCGAAGCAGATGAATTGATCTCATCTCTTCTTCAGGCTCGCGGTTATCCCGTCGCAGGATTCGAACAAAGCGCTGAAGACATATCCGTAAATTATCCCCGCATGATGGAGTATTATCGGTCAGCCCACGCAATCGCGGTGCGTTCCGGCAAGATCGAAGCAAGCACTGAAGAGTTGCGGTCTGCAATGATTGACTATCGCACCCTGTTCGATGAACTCGTCCAGGTCCAGACTTCCTTTGAACATAGATCTGCGTCTTGATCCATTCTTATTGCAACTCGAATCAATCGGCTTGTCTCGTTCGTTGAATCAGGAACTCAAACAAACTGGCGGGATGGGTCGATCCAGCTGCAAAAACTCCCATTTCCTCAATTAGGCAACGTGACTTTGGGTAGAAAATTTACTGGACAAGGGAGTGAATTTCGTCGCGCGGTGGCTATACTGGCCTACATCAGAATTCAGGCGGAGGCCGGCAACGTGATCAAATTTTATGAAGCCCCGATTCCCACCGAAATGCAGGTTTACAACGGCGAAACAGGTGGAAAAGACTGGAACGACGCATCCTATACCGCTGGTTTGCCCGCCGATTGGGCCGCCAACAACACTCAGGCTGGAATCAAGAAAATCCTGCAAGCCTTCGGTTCCCGATATGCCTTCGATGAAGGTGGGGAACGTACAACCTACATGGAGGCCGTCAAAGACACTTCCAACGAAGTCATGGTCGTCTTGAAAGGAATTCACCAATACAAGGATCCAGGGGTCACGGCCTCATCAGCGCATATTACGATTGCTTGGTTCACATATTTGTTCCATTTGAATGTGGGAGTCACCGGAACCGGAAGTGGCGTGATAGGTGTTGCATCCCTCGGTGTCAAAAGTGCAACAGCCGGGGAGAAATCCGTCTCAAGTGCCGCGACAGGTTGGTCGGCCGTCGGAAAAGGCGGGAAGGTCAAAAAATAGAGAGAGGCCCTCAGCGTGCTTGGCCCAACCGACCTAGCCAATATTTGCGGCGTTTTTGATGAAAAGAAGGATCGATACGTCAGGCACTCACTTCAGTTGCTGAAAATTGCTCAGTCGACACCAAGGCGACCGCGGCCTCATTGAGCAGTTCCCGCTTTACCGCCTCGCGCACTTCGGCAGGCATGCGATCGCGCACCATCGTCAGCACTTCTTTTACGTCTGTTAGATCCACAACAAAAATCTCGTTGACTATTGGGACGGCTCCCACCACATTTCCATCCATCACCCCAACCAGGTAGGTGCCGTCCTCCCACTCCGTCGAAGTGTTGCACAGCGGATGAGATGCGGGCGCACAAGCGCCTTTTTTTGCCCTCCTTGGAGGGGCGAATGGTATCAGCATGGAGCTATCATCCCGCTTCTTGCCAAGTCGAGTCGGTGTTGTTCATCACAACTCAATTCGACAACTAGTTCGGTCCAATTTCTATCTTTTAAAACTGAGGCTAACGACACTGATTCAAACCTCTCCATAGGATGTTTTCGGCTCTACAGGAAGAATTGTCCAACTATGTTGCCGATCTCGACAGCAGCGTACTGCGGGATTGATCCCTTTCTTCCTTTCGCGCCTATAATCAGGATTGGACTTTTGTGCCCTCACGCCAGTCGCGAACACAGGCAGAGGACCCGAATCTCACCCCAATCAGTTCCCAACTTCAGATCGGGTCAGGACCCAAGTTTTGAACGATGCAATCCAGATCCGCGGCGCGCGGACTCACAATCTAAAGAACATAAGCTGCGATATCCCACACGGGAAGCTCACGGTCGTCTCGGGAGTTTCCGGTTCCGGCAAGAGTTCCCTCGCCTTCGACACGGTGTACGCCGAAGGGCAGAGGCGCTACGTCGAATCTCTTTCCGCCTACGCTCGTCAGTTTCTGGAACGTATTGAGAAGCCAGACGTCGACCTCATCGACGGACTCGCCCCAGCCATTGCCATTAAGCAGAAAAACACGACCCGAAACCCTCGCTCTACCGTAGCCACGGCAACGGAAATTTATGATTACATGCGGCTCCTCTACGCGCGCTGTGGCACCGTTCATTGCATCCACTGCGACGGCCTTGTCGGCCGAGATTCAGTAGATGAGATTGCCGAATCGATTCTGGCGCTGGGAGAAGGCACACGCCTCCACGCTATCTTCCCCGTTCGAACACAGGCGATAGAGGAGAAAGAAGAAACAGCCAAACAAATTAAGCGAGGCCGCAAACCCGCAACCAAACCAGCAACCGAAACCTCAACCCCATCCCCCCTGACTGAAGCGATGAAATCCCGGCTGGTAGAACTGAGGGCGAATGGCTTCAACCGTTTATATCAGCACGAAGCAATCTTCGAATTCTCCAGCCCCGAGTCGCTTCTTGACCTGGATTTCTCCTTGCCGGTCTTCGTTCTCGTGGATCGAATCGTAGTTTCTTATGAAAATCGGGCACGCATCGTTGATGCCGCTGAAATCGCCTATCGCGAAGCCGGCGAAGTGATCTTCGAAGAAGTGCCACTCCAAGCGGAGGGCCAACGGCCACGACACCGCTTTTCGACCGCTTACGAGTGCAGAAGTTGCCATAAACCCGGCCGCGAACCCGAGCCCCGGCTCTTCTCGTTCAACAACCCGTTTGGTGCATGCCCACGCTGTCAGGGATTCGGCAACACGATCGACTTCGATCTGAATCTGATCATTCCTGATAAGTCACTCAGCCTGAACGACGGCGCAATCGATCCATGGAACAGGCCCAAATACCGAAGTTGGTTCACCGAACTAAAACGGCAAGCGAAGGCCCTTACCGTTCCCATGGATGTTCCGTGGCAGGATCTAACGCCTATGCAGCAGGAAGTTATGCTCTACGGCGACAAGCGCCCAGACGGAACGGGGTTTGTCGGCATCTACGGTTTCTTCGCCGAAATGGAGCGCAAGAAATACAAGCTGCACGTGCGCGTAATGCTCTCAAAATACAGAGGATACGCCGTTTGCCCCGAGTGTCGTGGCCAGCGCCTTCGCGCGGAAGCCCGCTCCGTCCGAATCAGCGGCCGGAACATCTGCGAGGTATCCGGGCTAACAATCTCGGCTGCCAAGGAGTTCTTCTCATCCCTGACGCTCAGTCCCATGCATCAGGAGATTGCAGGCCCGATCCTCGAAGAAGTGCGCGAGCGGATCAGCTTTCTCGACGCCGTCGGCCTCGACTACCTCACTCTCGATCGCTTGGCCAGCACCCTATCCGGCGGAGAAGCACAGCGCATTCAGCTTGCAACCTCGCTCGGTTCCCGTCTTGTCGGTGCGCTTTACGTCCTTGATGAACCCTCGATTGGACTCCACACCCGCGACACTGACCGGCTGATCCGTATCCTGAAGAATCTGCGCGACCTGGGAAACACCATCCTCGTAGTCGAACATGATCCGGATGTGCTGCGCGCCGCCGATCACCTGCTCGACCTCGGCCCGGGTGCGGGAGAATTCGGCGGCAAACTGCTTGCCGAAGGAACTGTCTCAGAAATCCTCTCCAATCCCAATTCGCTCACCGGACGATATCTCTCTGGCCAACTCAGCATTCCTGTCCCGACCCGTAGGCGCGAACCTGGGCGTGAACTACTCGTGCTCCGCGGAGCGCGTGCCAACAACCTCAAGAACATCGACATCGAAATTCCCCTCGGCATGCTCGTTGCGATTACAGGTGTCTCAGGTTCCGGCAAGTCTTCCCTGGTGCACCAGGTGTTGTACCGCGCAGTCGCCCGTGCGCTGGGCCAGTCGGAAGGAGCAGACCCGACCGGTCTTTTCCGCGACTTGAAAGGCGCAGAGAGACTCAATGACGTCGTCCTGGTGGATCAGACCCCTATCGGTCGAACACCCCGTTCTAATCCAGTCACTTATATCAAAGCTTTTGATCTGATCCGTGAACTATTCGCAGCCCAGCCAGAGGCCAAGAAACTCTCTTTGACTCCGGGTCATTTCTCGTTCAACATCCCCGGAGGACGTTGTAAGACCTGCGAAGGCGACGGGACGGTGACGGTCGAGATGCAGTTTCTCGCGGATGTCGAACTGCCTTGCGAAGACTGCAACGGGACGCGCTTTCAACCCAAGATCCTCGGGGTTCAATACAAGGGTAAGAACATTCATGAAGTCCTGAACCTTACGGTCAAAGAAGCACTTCGTTTCTTCGTCGGACTGCCCCGCCTTCTCGACCGTCTCACGGTGTTAGACGAGGTCGGACTCGGCTATCTCAGGCTGGGCCAGTCGGCAACCACGTTATCCGGCGGAGAAGCCCAACGGGTCAAACTCGCGGCGCATCTCGCCCAGGTTCGCGCCGCCAACTCTAATATCAGAACCAGCGGCGCCAGTCGCGTCCTCTACATCCTTGATGAGCCCACGACGGGGCTGCACTTTGACGATGTCTCCAAGCTCCTCACCGCCCTGCGCAAACTGATTGACGGCGGCGGCTCTCTGGTAGTCATCGAACATAATCTTGATGTGATCAAGTCCGCCGACTGGGTGATCGACCTTGGTCCCGAGGGCGGGTCAGGTGGCGGCCAGGTTGTAGCCGTAGGAACACCCGAAGAAATTGCCACAAATCTCCACTCGCATACTGGAAAATGGCTGGCGCAGGTTCTTTAAAGGGCGCTAAAACTACGCAAGTAACTCAGCAATTCCCTTTTATCTCGCGATCGAACCACTTGATCTCGGGCTGGAACCTCTCTGGCTCATTCGTCACCAGCAGGTTCTTGATCTTGATATAGGCTTCCTTGAAGCAGTACCGGACTTTGAGGCAACCATCGGGATTAGCCTCATCTTTACAGTCATCAATCTCACCCAACTCGCTCTTATCCAGCACTTCGTTCACCTTGCTATAGATCCTGGCCTTGGCGCGCACCGCATCTTCAGCCGGCGAGGCAATATGTAATGCGTCGTAAGACTTCACAAGCGCTTCCGCAACAATCGACTTTTGCATCCATCCAGCATCGTCTTGCAGCACGAACTGTTCGAATCTGCCCAGTTTCTTCTGAAAGCAGCCATAATCTACGGTCCCGTTGATGCGGCATTGCTGGGCTTCAAGGAAAATGGCGGGTGGCCTGATGGCGCTGCCCGGTCTCGCAATTGGCACAAGGATGATTGAGATCGCCAACGCCAAGGCGGACCGAATTACAGGGGACTTACTTGTCATTGACCTTCACCATACATCTGAACCAGTCTAATTTACTTGCGGAAAATACCGGGGAATTCCGATCGAGATTCCGAGAGTCTAATCCTAGTTGGCGCCAGGAGGGTTATCTGCTGGCTCCCTCCCGGTAAACTATCTAAGAGGTAGTCTGTGCGTCGATTGCTCTTCAGTTCGATCTTGTGTCTCGTAATTCCCGGCTCGGCGATTTCCCAGGCCCAAAGCGCTTCATCTGTGCAGACCGCATCATCTTCCGAGGCTTCGGTTGCAACTCAGGCAAAATCGGCCAATGAGCCGGAGATCGTTGCCCCGGAAGTTGCCAAAGCTGAAGCCGCAATCGTCAAAAGTGATTGGAAGACGGCCGAGCCAATTCTGGACGCATGGCTGGCAGCGCATCCCGCCGATCCTCGCGCCATCTTCGACGCCGGCTACTTAGCCGACGCACAAGGCAGGAACGAAGATGCCGAGCGATTGTATCGCAAAGCAATCGACATCAATCCCCAGAGCTTCGAATCTCAGATTTCGCTTGGGCTCTTGTTGGCGCGAATGGGAAAACCGGCAGAAGCTCGCCCGGTTTTATGGACAGCCACAACGCTCGACCCAGGCTCCGAAGGGCCAGCTTCCGCAGCTAAAGCGTGGCGCGCGCTGGCGCGGATCGACGCGAAGGGTGTGGACGGTAAAGCAGACCCGGCGCAGGCATCGATCGACCTGCTTGAGGCCTTGAAATTAACTCCGGAAACTCCCGAAGATACTCTGCTGGCCGCCAATCTTGCTGACGCCCAGGGCGACTCCGCCGGCGCCGAAGCGGCATATCGACGCGTTCTAAAAGCCTCACCCGACTCCAGCGCGGCAGTAACCGGTTTGGCCCATCTTCTAATCGCCCAGAAGAAATATCCTGACGCGGAAGAATTGCTGCGAACTGGATTGAAGAAAGCTCCCGACGATACTGCGATGACCGCTCAACTGGCAGCTGTGCTGGTGGCGGAAGACAAAGCAGACGCGCTGCCCGTTCTTCAGCAATTTCATCAGAAACATCCGAAGGACGCGGCCATGACGCGCATGCTTGCCCAGGTCGAAGCAGACGCTGGCGAATATGACGAGTCCGACCAACTATACGCAAACTTGCTGGCAGAGAACCCGAAAGACCCGGATCTCCTCGCAGGCCATGGACAAAATCTGATTCGATTGCGCCGCTATGCAGAGGCTCTGAAAGCTTTTCAAAGCGCTACTGAACTGGACGAAACCAACGGAGAGGCTTGGAACGGGTTGGCTTTTGCCGCATTCGAAACCCATCAACCAAGCATTACGATCCATGCTCTTACCGTGCGGTCAAAATATCTTCCAGAAGGGCCAACAATATCTTTCTTGTGGGCAACGGCCTATGATACGCTTCACGACAAGAAGCAGGCCGTCGCCTATTATCACCGCTTTTTGGAATCGGCAGCAGGAAAATTCCCCGATCAGGAATGGCAGGCGCGACAAAGATTGGCATTACTGGAGAAAGCTCCATAACCCGCCGATGAACAGATTAACCATGGAGGTCGACCATGCGTTGCGCACTTCCAGTCGCCGTTGTTTCCCTTCTGTTCGTGGCCGCCTCTCCGCGCTTAGCTTCCGCAAGCCTTGACGATAAGCAACCTGACGCTCAGAGTATTGCCGCACTAGAGCTGAAAGCCAGTCAGGCCCAGCCCAAAGAGCAATGTTTTATCTATGCAGAACTTGTACATGAAATGATCGAATATTCTTCCGCACAGTACGCTGCGGGAGAAATCAACAAAGCGGCTGAAACTTTAAAGCACGTCAATATTTTCGCTCAAAAGATCCACATGGCGGTCGCGAACGACGAAAAGCGACTGAAGAATGCCCAGATTCTTCTCCGCCACACAGCTTTCCGGCTGAATGAGTTGCTCCATGCCAGTGCGATTGAAGACCGGCCATTGATGGAGCAAACACTGGCCCAGGTCAATCAGGTTCAGACGGAAACTATGATGCAGGTCTTCCGTAAGTAGTTTGCGTGTGAGATGACTACCGCTGGAACCTGTGTTTGAATAGTGGCGAGTGTTGTGCAACCTGAATCGTCATATGAAACTGAGACACCCTCCTTATCTACTATTCATCTTGTTGCTGCTTTCATCGAGCAGTTGGTCCTGCGCCCAACGCGTCCGAACTGCAACTCTGACGGAGCAGGAAATTGAGCAGGTTCGGGAAGCTGCCGTACTTCCCAACGAACGGGTCAGACTCTACACCAAGTTTCTGGAAGATCGGGCCGGAAAGATCAAAGACCTGTCAAGCCGGCCGAAGTCAGGCCAAAGGGTTCTGAAACTTGACGACACACTTCAGGATTTCACAGCTCTGATGGATGAAATGGGCAGCAATCTCGACCAGTATTCCGACCGCCATTCTGATATTCGAAAAGCTTTGAAGGCGTTGACCGAAGCGACACCTCGATGGCTGACAATATTGCGGGCTCTGCCTGGAGAAAATGGCTTCGACCTGGCACGCAAAGAAGCAATCGAGAGCGGCGAAGAATTGTCCGATCAGGCATCACGTCTGCTACACGAGCAGAACGACTACTTTGCGACTCACAAGGACGAGAAGAACCAAGAACGGAATGACGATCAGGTCAAACCAGACCCACCCAAAAACTGACTTCCCTTTTCAGTCGTTCCTGGCCAGCAATCTCATAATCCCTTTGGGCCTGAGATCGGGAACAAGGAATTTCCTTGGATCGTTCAGACTTCTGCACAGAGCCTCGGCGGCCTTGTATCCGCTCCGCGCTGCAGACTCCATTGTTGACGCCCAGCCGGTTCCGGTCCAATCTCCCGCGAGGAAGCAATTCGGCCACGGCGACATTGCGCCCGGCGGAACAAAATCAGCGCCCGGCGGAACATTGGCTGTGGCCCTCATCTCCTTAATGAATGCTGACTTGACCAGCTTCGCTTCTTTGACCTTCGGAAAATAGTCGGTCAGCTGCTTTAAAGAGCGATTGAGAGCCTGCTCCCGGCTCAGGTTCGCAAATTCTCGTGAAGCGCTGATGACAAGCTCAATGTAGCTCGCATTCGAGTCACGCTGAGGCTGCCACCGAGATTTGTGGTACATCCAGTGGATGTCGCTGTCCAGCAACACCGCGTGATCCAACTCGGTGATCTCCCGGTCAAACCAAAGATGGACGCTGCAAATAGGCCAGTTCTGAAGTGACTGCATTCGCGAACCAAGTTCCGCGGCCCCCACGTTTGACGGCAAATGGGGAATGAGTTTAGAGGTTGCCTCAAACGGCAGCGCAAGGATCAGCATCTCCGATCTCAATTCCCCGTCGCGAGTCTGGATCGACCAGGTTGCCATTTCCTCATCCCAGTGTGCAGACTCGACGTTTGCATTGAACTGAATACGGCTATGCCGCGTCTCAAGATATTCCTGTGTGGCTCCGTAGAGATCGCTCAGGGGAATCGTGCTCATTCCCATTGCTCCCGCTTCGGCCGAATTCAGAAAGACCTGGCGGATCACTTTGAAAGCAAAAGGCAGGCTGATCTGGTCAAGATCGGCATTCAGCGCGCTGGCGATCACCAGTCGCCAGAACCGCTCCAATGCGCCGCTGCTCTGTCGATGAGACTCAAGCCAATCCAGGAGACTCCGATCTGGATCCGGCTTGGGGCCGAGCAAGATTGCTCCGAAAGCAAACATGAGAGACAGTTTGTCTTTGAACGAAAAGCACGTCGATTTGAGAATGGCCGGCAGTCCGTGCATCGGTGACGGCAAACCGGACGGAGCGAGCACCGAGCGGCGACCGCCCGGCTCGATCATGGTCATACGGCTATCCCAGAAAATCTTTCCTGCAACACCAATGCGCCGATACAGATCGATGACATTGGTACAGCATCCAAAAAGTACATGCTGACAGTTGTCTATAACCTCGCCCGTTCCTGGGTGAAGGTAGGATGAGGCCCGCCCGCCCAGATAGCCTCGTCGTTCAAGGACAGTGACCTCGAAGCCTGCATCAGCCAGTGCGCAAGCCGCCGAAAGCCCTGCCACTCCTCCACCGACAACCGTCACTGTCTTGATCGTTCGATCGCTGCCGGAATCAGCTTCGTGAAATGCTTTCAAACTGAATGGGAGATCAGGGGAGTTGGCCATAGCTACTATTTCGAGGATAACGGCCTGAGCAGCCGCATCATCCCCATCCGGGCCATTCCGACGAATAGAGTTCCCAGTTTTTGCACAGTAGGAACGCTCGCGCGTTCAGAAAAGACATCGTAATCAGCCTTTTCAATGCGCTTGAGCAATTGGTGATAAATCGACACCAGCACCCATAGAGCTGGCCGACTCTCCGCATCGATCAGCGGAAGCAATTCCTGCGCAGATCGGTAGTAACGTTCAGCCCGCGAAGCGATTTCTTTCAATAACCCGCGTTCCGCCGCGGTGATTTTTCCTTTTCGGTTAAGCAGTTGATCGATCGTCACCCCATGCGCATTGAGATCTTCAAGCGGAAGGTAGATTCGCTTGCGTTCGGCATCCTCAGAGACATCACGCAGAATGTTGGTGAGTTGAAAGGCAATTCCAGTCTCTTCCGCCAGTTTCTCAGCGCGCGGATCGGAATAGCCAAAGATTCTGATACACACCAGTCCGACGACCGAAGCAACCAGGTAACAGTAGCGATATAGATCTGCAAAGGTTGCGTAGGTATCTGGAATATCCGATGAATCCGCCTCGAGATCCATAGTTGTGCCCGCAACCAATTCATCCAGCAAGCTGAACGGAATGTCGAAGCGTAACGATGCATCGCGGACGGCAAGAAATACCGGCTCGCTCGTCACCTCGCCGACTCGCGCTCTGTGCCATGCCGCTAGCCATTCATTTAATTGCTTGCGGCGTTCGCTGCGCGATATGCTCTCATTGTCAGAAAGATCATCGGCCTTTCGCATAAAGGCATAGATCGCGCAGATGGCGTTTCTTCGTGCGGGTGGCAAGGCAACGAAGGAGTAGTAGAAATTCTTGGCCTCTCGCTTCGCTATGTCTCGGCAGATCGCATAGGCTTCATCGAGATCCACCGTCGATGGAATGGATTGATTCTGCCGATCCGCCAGCATTCCAGTCATGCCGCTTTGCTCTTGAGGCGCAGCCCAGGCAAAAATTTCCCGGAAATCGCTCGTAATGCGAGGGAGATTTTCGTTGCTTTGGAGATCGCTGGCCGCTCTGAGAGCACATCGTAGTCGCGCTGCTCGATTGCCCGCAGAATCTCCAAACCTCCGCGGCTGAAAAGGTCCAGATCCAGAGCAAGCTCGTTGTCAACCATGTCAATCAAGGGAATACCACCCTCGAAGAGCGATCGAGCGAACTGGACCTGTTCACGGAGCAAGGCTCGGAATTCGGCAGTCGTTTGACCCGCTGCAATAGCCTCTTCCGTTACACCGAATCTCTGCATAACGTCTCGGGGAATATAAATCCGGTCGCGCAGCCGATAGTCGCTCGAAACATCCTGCCAGAAGTTCGCAAGCTGCAGCGCGGTGCAGGTCAAATCCGACAGCCGAAAGCGTTCGGCATCCCTATAACCACAGACATAAAGAACGAGTCGGCCAACGGGGTTCGCGGAAAAGCGGCAGTAAGCAAGCACTTCGTCCATGGTGTCAAATCGCGTGACGATCTGGTCCTGCTTAAAGGCCGTCAGGAGATCGGCAAAAGGCTCTTTGGGTATCCCGCATGCCTTAATCGTTTCCGCAAGCGCAACGAAAACAGGATGGTGGGCCGTCCCGGCGTAACAGGCATCAAGTTCCTCTTGCCACTGATCCAGCAATGCAAGTGATTGGTCTCGATCCCCCACCTCATCGCCGAGGTCGTCGGATACGCGGCAATAGGCATAGATGGCATGGAAATGGGGCCGAAGCTTCTTCGGTAGAAACCACGATGCAACATGAAAGTTCTCATAGTGTGTTTCTGCCAGGTGCTTGCACCATGCGCGGGCCTCGTCAAGGGAAGGAGCAACCACAGGAATGCGGTAACTGGCCGGCAGCGCAGCCCAGCCCTTTTCGCGAAGTTCCTTCAGCTGAAATTCGCTACCGCTCAACTCATTGGAAAGAATGTTCACAGGTTTATGGTATCGCTTCCCGGCGTTGCAAATTCAGTTCAGAAGCAGAAGATGGTAGGATCGCCGTTTTGATCTGGTTACCCTGGCTGCCTCGATTCAGCAATTGTGAAAACGCCGAGTTCAAATCACTGAGGCTCGCATGGCCGGTGATAAACCTTTCCGCCTGAAATGTCCCTCCGGCGATCAAGGAAAACGCATTGCGGCAAATTGCAGGAGTATGGTGAAAAGTCGCCTTCAAAGTCAAATCGCCGTAGTGCAGGCGGTTTGTGTCGAATTGCACCTTTGTGCCGATTTCAGGTCCGCCAAAGAAATTGACCAGTCCCCCGTTTCGCACCATATCAACTGCCTGTTCCCATGTCTCAGGTAAAGCTACAGCTTCGATAGCGATATCCACGCCGCGTCCATCCGGGGTTAGGGCGCGAACCGCACGCACAACGTCTTCTGTGGACGATGTCTGGACAACGTGAGCAACCCCCAGCGCCCGCGCGACGGCGACCTGCGCATCATGCTTCACCACCGCAATCACCCTGCAGCCCGAAAGCGCTGCAACATGCATGATCATCAGGCCCAGTGGACCTCCGCCAATCACGGCAACCGTATCGCCGGGGTGCGGATTTGAATCTTCAAATCCATGAAGAGCGCATGCCAGAGGTTCGGTGAGCGCAGCGTGTTCGAGAGTCACGTGTTCCGGAACAAGCAAGGTATTCTTCGAGACAATTCTCTCCGATATTCGAAAATATTCCGCATACGCGCCGTTATTGAAGAGCAAATCCTCACAAAGGTTCTCCTGAGCGCGATTGCAAAAATAACACTTGCCGCATGGGGCAGAGTTAATCGGAACGACGCGATCTCCGACGCAGAAATTCGTAACACCTTCCCCGATTTCAGCGACAACTCCTGCGAGCTCGTGGCCGAAGAGAGCTGGTGGTTGAATCATCTTCGCGTGATAGCCGCGCCGGAACACCTTCAGGTCGGTTCCGCAAGTCAGCGCGGCGACAACCCTGACGATCAGTTCTCCGGGACCGGCGTGGGGCACCGGAACCTGTTCAATGCGCACATCTTCCTGGCCATAGAGGACTGCGGCAAGCATGGTTTCGGGAAGGATATCCCGGGGAATCTCTGGAAGCGTTGCGGTGGCTACTTCGGGCGCACTGGGAGACATCTCGTCTATGCTCCGGTTTCAGACGTTTCGTGCTCGATCATGATCTTCATCGAACTGGCAGAAGGGGTAGAAGCAATTTGGATGGCCTCAACAGCCTGGTCCAACGGAAAGCGATGCGAGATTAGACGCGTCAAATCAAATCCGTTTCGGTAGCCGTTAAAGACCAGATCCTCAACTTCACTTTGAATATCAATGGAAGAAGAATAGGATCCCAGAAGAAACTTTTCGTCCATGCAAACGGCCGCCGGATCAAACGTGGCTTCACCGTGCTGCGTCTGTGCGAAGAGTAGAACCTTGCCGCCAGGACGAACGGCCTCCATCGCGATCCGGATCAGCCCATTCCCACCGACTGCAAGTACAACAGCATCGGCTCCTCTACCCTCAGTCGCTTCTCTAGCACGTTTCGCGACATCTTCTGTCGCAGCATGAATGGGGTGTCGCAGGCCGAATTCGGCAGCGATCGCATGACGTTCCGGATAAAGATCTGACGTCAAAACATTCGCACCCAATCGAGAGGCCAGCGTAGCCCACAATATCCCGATCGGACCCTGACCAATGACAAGGATCGTCTCGTCGGGTTTCAGATTGAGCGATTTCACTCCCTTGAGAACCGTATTCACCGGCTCTACAAATGCAGCCTGGTCGAAAGGCACGTAGTCCGGGATCCGAATTACCCCGCCATCGCGAACTATCCAGTCCATTACACGGACGTACTCAGCAAAACCACCGCCCGAGGGTTCAAACCCTGCGGTAACACCGGCTGGTTTGTAAACGGGACATTGCGCGAACGTCTTCTTTCTGCAGTAATAGCAGTCACCGCAAGGAACATGGTGGAAGACCATGACACGTTCGCCCACGGAGAATTTCTCCACGCCCGAGCCGACTGCGGCAATAGTTCCAGCCGTTTCGTGGCCGAAAATTCGCGGGGCCGAGTGCGAACCGGTATGAATCTTCTTGAGGTCGGTTCCACAGATACCGCAGGAGGAGACCTTAATTAGAATTTCCCCAGCGCCGATCTCCGGTACCGGAACGGTTTCAACGCGCACGTCATTGATGCCGCGGTAAACAGCGGCCCGCATAGTCGTTGGAATGACATCGATAAAAGTAGATTCCGGTGAGGCTGTTACTGTGCTCATGGTGTCCGTTCCCGACAATTTTGGATATGCTCTTCGATCGCAACGCGAAGACGCTGTGCTGCTAGTCTACTGCTCTTTGCCATGGCCATGACAGGTGACCAGAGCGTCGGCCTCACCGCGACGTGAAGCCCAAAGGCTGCTTCGCGGAACTGACCGCTGGATGTAGAGAATTGTTGCATGTCCGGCAGCTCGAAGTCTGCATCGTCTGAGATTGCTTTGATTACAGAAAACGGCAACTCCCTTGTCCGGGCGCTTCTTGCCACCGCAGCAGCTTCCATATCCACCGCGCTGGCGGAATAAGTAACTCCGAGACGCTGCTTTTCGACTACTCCCGCAGGCTTAGCAACCGTAACCAGAATTTGCTTTTCTTTGGTTGTGTCCGGTTCGCTGATGAGGAACCGTTCACCGGTCTTCGCGTCAATCACCGTGCCGGGACGAAAGACATCGCCGATCTTGAGGCCCTCGTTGCAGGCACCCGCCCATCCGACCGAGATCAACTCAGAAGCTGGGCCAAGAGCCAAAGCCGCCTCGACCGCAAGCGAAGCGCGATCGGCGCCCATGCCCGCGCAGGCAACGATTGCGTCGTTATTCCAGTAAAGATGAATGTGCCGGGCAGGTAGAGTCTCATCCGCGCGCCATCCGTGTACCACTGCGGCTATCTCGCGTTGCAGCGCGGCAATGAATACCGGGCGCGGTCTGAATTCGATCGCCATCATGTCTGTTCACTCGGGCAGTAAGCGGAAGCAGGTGCGAATCCGTTCGAACAGAACCACTCAATCGCAGCCCGCATCGCGGAATAAACTGGCACCACTCGGAACCCGAGTTCCTGCTGGGCGTGAGCAGAAGAGGCATACATCTTCTTGCGACCCATGCGAACCTCTTCTAAAGTTGCGCGAGGCTCCTTCCCAAGCAATCGACCAGTCAGGTTCTCTTCAAAAAATGCATAGGTCGCAGCAACGGCGAAGGGAATCTTGACGGTCGGTGACGGAATGCCTGTAATGGCAGACATCTTGTCCAGAATCTGCTTCAGAGTCAGGTTTTCGCCGCCGAGAATGTATCTTTTGCCTGGGGTGCCAACTTCAATCGCCGCAACATGTGTCCGCGCTACTTCACGGACATCCACGAGATTGAGGCCCGTATCCACATACGCAGGAAACTTGCGATTCAGAAAATCGACGAAGATTCTTCCGGTCGGTGTTGGCTTTGAATCGTGCGATCCGACAGGCGTGGTTGGGTTCAGTATCATCACCTGCTGGCCCGCTTTGGCGGCGCCAATGGCTTCCTGCTCCGCAAGGAACTTCGACCTCTTGTAATGCCCAATCATGTCGTTCAAGGAAACCGGCGAATCTTCGTTGACAATTACGCCTTTGGAGCGAAAGCCCATTGTCGCCACGCTCGATGTATACACAACTCGCCCGACGCCTGCTTCGCGCGCCAGGCGCAACAAGTCCCGCGTCCCATCGACATTGGCCCGATACATCGCTTTGGGATCGGGGATCCAGAGCCTGTAGTCCGCAGCTACATGAAAGACGACATCGCAACCTGCCAGAGCCGGTCGAATGGAGTCAGGCTCTGAGAGATCCCCGACGTGCGTTTCCCCCCCGATACCTTCGAGATTGGCAAGATTGCTGGTCTTTCGAACCAGCAGACGAAGCTCGGCACCCTGAGCGGCAAGCTCGCGAGCCACATGATGGCCTACAAAGCCGGTCGCACCTGTTACGAACACTTTCATGAATGGGCTTTACTTTTTCTTCGGGAATTCGCCACAATGCGCGCCGAGGACTGGCTCTGCCGGATAGTCAACCGGATGAATACGCTGGATCGAATCAAGTGTAACGCTGGAGCCGTCCTCCGCGACCTGAAACTGGAAAACGGCTCCCGGATACAATCCCGTGCGAAGCTGTAACTCTTCCGGGAGCGCAATGCAGCCACATTCCTGAACAATGCCGGCGGTCACACTTAATCCAGCGCCTCGGGATGCAGCGCGATGTTTTTCTCGCCTGCAGCCTTTTTCTCCGCGTATTTCTGCAGCCACGCTTCCCAGTGCTTCCCGGCAGCCCGATCCTTGCCGGTGAACTCGATGCGGGCGATCTCCGCGTAACTTACCTTGCGCTTGTCGGGAGCATTTGAAGCAAAATATTGAACATAGGAGTCGGCGAGCCCGCTTCCTGTGAGCCGATTGAAGACATAGGCTTCCACGCGCTCGCCATTTCTGAAGGTCAGCGAGATGTCACCGCGATAGTCGAAGGCCTTTTCCAGCGCATTGCGCAGGTCTTCTTCGGAGGCAAGCTCCGGAACCCAGCCTTCAAGGTTTTCGTAAGCCCGCCCGTCAACAACTTCCAACTCGTCGACATTCACGGGATGCGCGGCATTCGCCACGTGCTGAACAGGCTGGCTCATGCGCGCGTCTCCTCAAGCCGACCCACAACGGGTGCCGGGGCGATGCTGTCCACCTTGACGAAGTGATCGTGCTGCGCGGCAAAGGTCGTGTGATTATTGAGCAGATCAAGCGCGCCCTTGTCCTCATAGGTGCTGAAGATGGCTGCCTTGGCCATGGCAAAGAAACCGCTCAGGCTGCCAAAGCCCGCGCTGACCGCCGTTGGTTCATACCCGCAACTGACCATGCAATTGGCGCACTTCGGATTGCCGCTCGCAGTGCCGTAATTATTCCAGTCGGTAGTATCCAGCAATTCCTGGAAACTCTCGGCGTAGCCATCCTGCAGCAGGTAGCAAGGCTTCTGCCACCCAAAGATGTTGTACGCCGGCGAACCCCAAGCCGTGCACTCATAGTTGCGTTTGCCCATCAGGAATTCCAGGAACAAAGGCGACATATTGAACTTCCACGACTTCTTCCGATTCGACAGGATGGCGCGGAAAAGCCGCCTTGTCTTGGCGCGACCCAGGAAGTGCTGTTGGTCAGGAGCCTTCTCGTAGCTGTATCCCGGGGAAAGCACGATGCCTTCCACGCCCATTGACATGACTTCGTCAAAGAATGCGCGAACAGAGTTCGGATCGGTGCCGTCAAAGAACGTGGCATTCGTGGTCACACGAAATCCTCGCGCAACCGCTTCCTTGATACCCTCAACCGCCAGGTCGTAACCGCCCTCGCGGCAGACCGACATATCGTGGTGTTCGCGCTGCCCATCCAGGTGCACCGAAAAGGTCAGGTACTTCGAAGGCGTGAACTCATGCAGGCGATCCTTGAGCAGGAGCGCATTGGTGCACAGGTAAATGTACTTCTTGCGCGCGACAAGGCCGTTAACGATCTCGACGATCTGCGGATGCAGCAGCGGCTCGCCGCCGGGCAGCGAGACCATCGGTACGCCGCATTCTTCGACTGCGGCAAAGCACTCTTCCGGGCTAAGCTGCTTCTTCAAAATGTGCGGCGGATATTGCACCTTGCCGCAACCGGCGCATGCCAGATTGCATTTGAAGAGCGGCTCAAGCATCAGCACCAGTGGATACTTTTTGTTACCCGCAAGCCTCTTCTTGAGGATGTAGGTCGCTACAGTCCACATTTGCGAGATGGGTACAGCCATCGTTCAAACCTCCTGCGCCTCTTCGGCTTCTTATCTCTGTTTCAACAGCAGCCAGTTAAGCCGCGTTTTCCATAGCCCGTTTGTAGGTCGTCAATGCTAATAGCGGGAAATAATTGCGATACATGTGATAGGCCAGATAAAACACCCTGGGGAATCCTGTCCCGGTATAGATGGCCTGCCGTGTGGCTCCCTCACCAACCGACTCATCCCACTCACCGTTGGCTTTCTGCCGCTCCAGCAGCCATCGAACGCCTTTGGCCACGGAGTCGCTGCGATTGTCGCCTGCAGCGAGCAATCCGAGAATCGCCCAGGCCGTCTGCGACGGTGTGCTCGGACCGATGCCGCGCGAATTGGGATCATCATAGCTGTGGCAGCTTTCACCCCAGCCGCCGTCAGAATTCTGCACCATGCGAATCCACTCTGCCGCCTGCTGAATCTGCGGCTCATGATTCCAGACGCCCATCGCTTCCAGGCCTCGGAGAACCAGGAACGTGCCATAGATATAGTTCACGCCCCATCGGCCGAACCAGCTGCCATCGGACTCTTGTTCGCGGAAGATGAACTGAATGGCCCTTTCGACACGCTTGTCTTCGCGCGTGTAGCCGTAGGTCGCCAGCATCTCAAGAATTCGACCGGTGATGTCGACTGTCGGCGGATCGAGCATCGCATTGTGATCTGCAAACGGAATGTACTGGAAGATCATCTTGGTGTTGTCTTTGTCGAAGCTCGCCCAGCCGCCGTTCTTGCACTGCATCGCAAAGAGCCAGTTGATTGCCCGCTGAGAAACGTCGTACTGATACCGCTCACGTGGGTTCTCAACTTTGCTCAATGAGAGCAGCACCTGCGCCGTATCGTCCGTATCCGGATAGAACTCGTTGTTAAATTCGAAATACCAGCCGCCCGGCTCCGAATTGCGTACTTTGACTGCCCAATCGCCCTTGTGTCGAACCTCTTTGGCCAGCATCCAGTCCGCGGCCTTCAGGAGCCTTGGATCGTCCTTGGGAACGCCCGCTTCACCCAGCGCAAAGACAGCATAAGCCGTATCCCACACCGGCGACATGCACGGCTGCATCCTGAAAGTTGGTTCCGAAAAATCAGGCACGCCAGCATCCTCGATACCCAGCTT
>Ga0302319_10006936_pt1 | contig 22376 bp, 20 predicted proteins | sample Bog_T0_2_FD_203319 | JGI IMG/M metagenome (GOLD analysis project Ga0302319, IMG submission 203319) | Peat permafrost microbial communities from Stordalen Mire near Abisko, Sweden - Bog_T0_2 | ecosystem: Environmental > Terrestrial > Soil > Wetlands > Peat | place: Sweden: Abisko, Stordalen Mire... | reverse complement strand
CGGTTTTGTGCACGGAGCTGACGCTTCAATTGGCTGGCTGGCGGGCACTTATGCCAAGGCTATTCATGTAGCTCTTCGACTGCGCTACCTGATCCTGCTTCTCTTTGTGGGTGGGCTGGCCTGCGCGGGGTGGATGTACCAGCACGTGCCCACGGGGTTCATTCCGCAAGAGGATCAGGGTTACCTGATCGGCTTGGTGATTGCGCCCCCCGGAGCGTCCCTGTCTTACACCACCGCGATTTCTGACAAGGCGCAGGCGGTGATTTCCACGAACCAGGATGTCGTCGGTTCTTTCGCCGTGATGGGCTTCAGCTTCTCAGGGAATGCGGCCAATCAAGGCCTCATCTTCCTTGCCACAAAGCCCTCCGATCAACGTCGCGGCAAAGGCCACTCGGCTGCCGACATCGTGCAGGATCTTACGCCTAAATTGTTTATGATTCCTGGCGCTTACGTCGGCATCTTTCAGCCTCCGGCGGTCAACGGCGTGGGCGCTTTTGGCGGCTTCCAGTTCATTCTCCAGGACCAGGGGAAGAACACCCTCAGCGATCTGGACAGAGTGGCTCACCAGATTGTCGGCGCGAGCCGTACACCAGAAAGCCACCTGATCGGCTTGCAAACCACATTCTCCGCCAACGATCCGCAGATTCTGGTCACAATCGATCGCGAGAAAGCCAAGGCGATGAACATCCCGCTCTCGCAAATCACCGCGACGCTCAATGTCTTCATGGGCTCGGAGTACGTAAACGACTTCGACTACAATAACCGCACCTACCGTGTCTTTGTTCAGGCCGACCAACCTTACCGCATGAATTCCAGAGACCTGCACAACTTCTATGTGCGTTCCGACGCGGGTCAGATGGTTCCGTTGGATAACCTGGTTACGGTTGCCGAGAGTTCGGGTCCGCCGGTCATCTCCCACTACGACCTCTTCCGTTCTGTCGAGATCGATGGCTCAGCCGCGCCCGGGTTCAGTTCAGGAGAAGGCGTCCTCGCGATGCAGAACCTTGCCCAGAAAACGATGATGCCGGGAATGAAATACGAGTGGACCGGACTGACGCTCGACGAGATCGAGTCCGGGGGTAAGGCGATGATCATCTTCGGTCTCGGCGTGCTGGTAATCTACCTTACGCTCTCTGCACAGTACGAAAGCTTTGCGCTGCCCTTCATTATTCTCCTGGCTGTGCCCATGGCCGTTCTGGGCGCGCTGGGCGCAGTGTCCCTGCGCGGCCTCGCCAACGACGTCTATTGCCAGATCGGCCTGGTCATGCTCATTGGCCTCTCAGCCAAGAACTCAATTCTAATTGTCGAATTTGCCGAACAGCTGCGCGCCAAAGGCCGCTCCATTGCCGAGGCTGCAATCGAGGCCGGCGAATTACGCCTGCGTCCCATTCTCATGACCTCGTTCGCCTTCATCCTAGGCATCCTTCCCCTTGTCTTTGCCACCGGTGCGGGCGCGCTCGGTCGTCACTCCGTGGGCACCACCATCGTTGGCGGCATGTTGCTCTCCACAGTGTTGAACCTGATCTTTATCCCCGTACTCTACGTGATGTTGAGTACGCTACTGGACCGTTTCGTCAAGAAACGGGTTCCCCCGGAAGGTTGCTGATGCAGACGGGTGCCCCAGGTTTCGTCGGTCGCGGTAGAGAACCCCGGGGCATAGTAGCCATTCATTGCTTCTCCCGGTGCGCAATCACATAATCCTTGATCCGGTCGTAGACCTCGTCGCTCAGCACGCCCTTCTCCAGCAGGTCCGTCTTGGTTCGGTAGGGCCTGAAGCGCACGATGCGTCCTGCCCAGCTGCGCGTCATCCCATGAACCTTCAGCAACTCATCTACAGTTGCGTGATTGATGTCGACCCGTGCCTCCGGCGCCGGCGCCGATGCAGAGGTCCTGGGCACGCCGCGGCTATCTCGATCCTGGTACTGCGCCAGCCCAACCCCGCAAATTGAAAAGGCTGCCACCGTCCATACCGTCAATCGCATTCTTGCGTGCACCGCTCCATTCTCCGCCGCGCCTCCTGTGGTTCGCAAGCCGGCCGTTCGCTTTCTATTCCCCACCCGCGCCCGCAAGTCCGGTCAATTGTCGTCATCAATCTTCAAGCAGTTCTGTGAGAATGAAGCTATGGCAGTGCCTCCCATCGCTCCCATCCCTGCCGGCGACGGCGCATCGCGAATTTTTGGTCGCGTCCGGCTCGTCCTTCTTCTGTCTCTGCTTGTTCTGTACGCCATGTGCCTGATCTTCGCCTGGACCACGCGCGACGCCATGGCGCATCTTCCTTTCCTTCAAGGACAGGGGAAAGTGCAAGGGCTGGTTGGAGACCAGAAGGCGCTGGTCGACCTGCGTCCCTGGCAAACCGCCCAGGCTCTAGCCCCTCTGGCGGTGTCCGCAGAGGAAACCGAATACGCGCATGATGCGGAACGACTCGCCGATCATGAAGTGGATCAGGCCTTCGCCGCAGCGTTGCGCCAGGCCAGTGCGCAGGTAGAGCATCGCGCCCTCACCGGGCCGGCGCTCGCCCTCGCGCAGAGTGTCGCGCAGCTTCAACAACTCGTGCAGGATGACCAGGTCCTCGTAGACAAACTCACCGCCAAGTCAAGCTCCCCTGCCGTCCCGGCAACGAATGCTGCGCGGCCCGTCGCTGGCGGAGACGATCTTGAAGTTGCCAAAGCCCAACTTGGCCTCGACTCCGATCAGCTCGCGGACGCGCAACTCGATCTAGAGCGAGCCTCAGGCGACAACAGGGCCCAGCTTCAAAGTGAGCTCGCCGCGCATGAAGCGTCGATGCGCAAGTATGAGAGCCAGTCGCAGGGCGATGGCCAACTCGCGGTGCTCTCCGCCAGGCAGCATGGAACTCTTGCGTCCCGTGTCAGTGCATGGTTCAGTCAGCACGATCGATACCAGTTGATCCAACAGGCGCTGCAGCAGGCGCAATCCGCAATCGGAAGCCTTACCTCCGAACACAACACACTTGAAGCCAACGCCAATGCGACATTCAACGCGGGCACAGCCGCTCCCGCAACGGGGGCGCCAGACCGCGAAGTCACGCTCGCCGACATAAAGGCCCGGCGCGAGCAGCGTCAGCTTCTCAGCATCTACGACGATCGCATTCAGACCGAACAGCAGCTTGCCGGCGTTTACGGCAAGTGGTCCGCCCAGGTTTTGCTCCAGCACCGCATCGTCCTCCACCTCATTCTGCAGTCGTCTGCGCTCATTGTCTTCATCCTCATCTGTATGGTTCTCTGCGACGCGCTTGTACAGCGGCTCATGGCCAATCCGGCCCTCGACTGGAGGCGGATGCAAACGCTGCGCACCGTCCTGGAATTGGGTGTGCAGGTTGTTGGCGCCGTCCTCATTTTGCTTGTAGTGTTCGGCTCTCCGCGCCAATTGACCACGGTTTTGGGTCTTGCCACTGCCGGCCTCACCATCGCGCTGCAGGATTTTATTCTCGCGTTTTTCGGCTGGTTCGCGCTTATGGGCAAGAACGGCATTCGCATTGGAGACTGGGTTGAAATCAACGGTGTTGGAGGCGAGGTCACTGAGATCGGCCTGCTCAACACAACTCTTCTCGAAACCGGAAATCTTGCGGATAAGGGGCATCCGACCGGACGCAGCATTACTTTCATGAACAACTTCGCGATCCGTGGACAGTACTTCAACTTTTCCACCACCGGGCAGTGGATGTGGGACGAGATCACCGTGCCAGTACCGGCGTCCGCTGACGTGCAGGCCATGGCGGATCGCATCGGCAAGGCCGTGCTTGAAGAAACCCAGGAGAATACACGGATCGCGGAGCAGGAGTGGAAACGCGGAACCCGCGGGGATGGTCTGAGCAAATTCAGCGCGGCTCCAGTGGTGAACCTGAGGCCCTCGGGTTCCGGTTTCGAACTCCAGGTGCGCTATGTGACGCGCGCATCTGAGCGATTCGAGCTGCGAAATCGATTGTTTCAGCAAGCCATCGATTTACTCCATGAATCGCCCGCGCCACCCACATCTGACCCGCCAACCGCGGGTGCCACCGCATAGGGACTTGTGGCCGCTCGGGCAGCTCCGCAATCGGAACATTTGACACAGGCCCGTGTCGTCCCTTAGGGTTTCAAACAGATGCAGAGCTACCGCCATTACGGTCACCACCATCATTATGGGACCCCCATGCCGGCGGACTGCCATGGCCTGAACTAAACGGCCAGAGAGACCTAAGAATCACCAGAGCCCGCCGGCGACCTTCGCTGGCGGGCTTTTTCACGCCCGGCAAAAGAATCTCAACCGAAACCTACAGATCAGGAAGAAAATGAGCAACGAAACCACAATCGACTCTGACAAATCGGCAATCGACTTCGACAAAATGGACGGCCTCGCCCCCGGCATCGTGCAGGACGCGCGTACCGGCCAGGTGCTGATGCTAGGCTTTCTCAATCAAGTGAGCTACGCCAAAACTCTTGAGACCGGCTTCGTCACCTTTTGGAGCCGCACCCGCCAAAAGCTTTGGATGAAGGGTGAAACCAGCGGTAACCGTCTTCGCGTCGTCTCCGCCTCAACTGACTGCGACAACGACACGTTGCTCTTCCGGGTCGAGGTCGAGGGTGACGGACTCGTCTGCCACGAGGGCACCGTCAGTTGCTTCACAAAACCGCTGCCGTTCGGCGCATCCACTCCGCAACCTAATCAGAAAGAGGAATCCAGTGGCGACCAAGCTTAGAATCGGCATCCCCAAAGGTAGCCTGCAGGATGCCACAATCGCTCTCTTCAAGCGCGCCGGCTGGAGCATCTACGCCGACGGCCGCTCTTACTTTCCTTCGATCGATGACCCCGACATCGAATGCATGCTGATCCGCGCACAGGAGATGGCCCGCTACGTCAATCACGGCGTTCTCGACGCGGGCCTCACCGGCATCGACTGGGTCGTCGAAAGCGGCCTCGACGTCACCAGCATCACGTCCCTCACCTATGCCAAGCAGAGCCGCAGCAAGGTGCGCTGGGTGCTCGCGGTCCCCGAGGGGAGCGGCTTTGAAAAAGCTGAAGACCTCGAAGGCAAGATTATCGCCACTGAGCTGGTAGAAGTCAGCAAACGCTACTTCGCCGCCAAGGGCGTCAACGTCAAAGTCGAATTCAGTTGGGGTGCGACCGAAGTGAAGCCGCCCATGCTGGCCGACGCTATCGTCGAAGTGACCGAGACGGGCAGCTCCCTCAAGGCGAACCACCTCAAAATCATTGACACGGTGCTCGAGAGCGAGACCCATCTCATCGCCGGCCAGGCCACTCTCGCCGACCCGTGGAAGCGCGAGAAACTTGACCAGATCGCGCTCATGCTGCGTGGCGCCATCGACGCGCAATCGCAGGTTGGTCTCATGCTCAACGTCCAGCGTGGCGATCTTGAGGGGGTTCTCGCCGTGCTACCCGCGCTCAACTCGCCCACCGTCTCGCAGCTCAGCGACTCCGGCTGGGTCGCGGTCAACACCATCGTCGAAGAACGCGTGGCGCGCGATGTGATTCCGCGCCTCAAAGCCGCTAAAGCGACCGGGATCGTCGAATACCCGCTCAACAAAGTTGTGTTGTAAACCTCGACGCAAATGAGAGACGAACGATGAAGCTGATCCGAACCAAAGGCCGCGGCGTGCTGCAAACTGAAGAGCTGCTTGGCACGCTTGAACGCCGCGGCGCTACCGCTCTGGACACCGTACTCCCGGCCGTCAAGCGCATTGTCGCCGACGTCCGCAAACAAGGCGACCGTGCCCTCCTGCGTTACGCCGCCCACCTCGACGGCCTCAACGACCCAGCCAACCTTCGCGTCACGCGCGACGAAATGGCCACCGCCTGGGAGGCCATCACTCCCGCATTGCGCCATGCCCTCTCTACCGCTGCTGAACAGATCCGCGCCTTCGCCCAGCGCCAGCTCCCGAGTTCGTGGAACGCGTTTCCCGTGGCCGGACTCACCACCGGCCAGCTTGTCCGCCCGCTCGATTCGGTTGGTTGCTACGTCCCCAGCGGCCGTCATCCGTTGCCCTCCACGCTGCTGATGACCGCCATTCCCGCGCAGGTTGCCGGCGTCCAGCGCATCGTCGCTGTCTCACCCAAACCCGCCCCGGAGACCCTCGCCGCCGCACACCTGCTCGGCATCACCGAGTTCTATCGTCTCGGCGGTGCGCACGCCATTGCCGCTCTCGCTTACGGGACTGCAACGCTCTCGCGCGTCAATAAAATCGTCGGTCCCGGGAATCTCTACGTCACCGCCGCCAAGCGCCTGATCGCTTTCGACTGCGCCATCGATATGCTCGCAGGGCCCACGGAAATCGTCGTCGCCAGCGAGCGCGGCAACGCAGCCGAGATCGCCTCCGATCTTGTCGCGCAGGCCGAGCACGATCCTGAAGCTCTCGCGATCTTCATCACGACGCGCGCCGATCTTGCAAAAGATGTCATTGCGGAAGCAAAGTTACGCAGCCGCAACAACACAGTCGCGCGCCAGGCGCTCGATCGCAACGGCCTCGTCATCCTCGCCGCCAATGTCGAAGAGGGCCGCCACATCACCAACCGTCTCGCCGCCGAGCATCTCACAGTCGACGCGCCCAGCGATCTCGATTGGATTCAGAATGCGGGCTCGGTCTTCGTTGGCCGGTGGTCCGCGCAGCCCATGGGCGATTACATCTCCGGCCCCAATCACACGCTGCCCACTGGAGGCATGGCCCGTGTCCGCGGCGGTCTCAGCGTCAACGACTTCGTCAAGCTCATCACCGTGCAGGAGTACAGTGCGCAAGCGCTCCGCATCGTCGGGCCCCACGCCGTACTGCTCGCTGAAGCCGAAGGCCTCACCGCCCACGCTGAAGCCATACGCACGCGCCTGAAACCACCCGCGGTGGGGCAGGCGCGGCTTGCGCCGCCAAAAAATGAACGCAAGGATCGGAGGCCCCGTGCCCGATGAATCAGTGAATGTCTGTCAGGGCACGACTTCAGTCGCGCCGAAATCGCAGCAAGGGAAGACCGGAGCTTTAGCCCCTGAGGAATCTTCTTCGAGTCCTTTCCCAGCGCCGCGCGCCCGCGTCACGGCCATGAAGGAGTACCATCCTCCCCTTGGCTGCCGCGACGCCCTCCGCCTCGACTTCAACGAGAACACCCTCGCCTGTTCGTCCAGAGTGCGCGAGGCCCTCGCGCAAATCTCCACGGGCCAGCTCACGCGCTATCCTGAGCGCGAGCCCATCGAAACCATCGTTGCCGCGCATCTAGGTCTCGCACCCGCACTGGTCGCTCTAACCAACGGTGTCGATGAGGCCATCCACGTCCTATTCGAGACCTTCCTCGAATCCGGCGACGAGCTCCTGCTTCCCGTCCCCACCTACACCATGTACGAAGTCTATGGATCGGCAACAGACGCAACCGCAGTCCCCGTCCTCGCCGCCGACGATCTGCAATTTCCCTTCGCGCGCCTTCTCGCCGCCATCACGCCGCGCACAAAAATCATCGCGATCGCCAATCCCAACAGCCCTTCCGGCACCGTGGCCACGCGTTCGCAGTTACTCGAACTTGCAAGTCGAGCGCCGCACGCAGTGCTCCTGGTCGACGAAGCCTACTTCCATTTCCACGGCGAAACCGTTATAGACCTGATCGGCCTCTTGCCGAACCTCATCGTCGCCCGCACCTTCTCCAAAGCCTACGGCCTCGCCGGCCTGCGCCTTGGCGTTCTAGCCGGTCCTGAAGAATTGATGCGCTGGGTCCGCCGCGTCCTCTCGCCCTACTCTGTCAACTCGCTCGCGCTCGCCTGCCTTCCGCCCGCGCTTGAAGACACGGCATATCTCGATTGGTATGTCGGCGAAGTCCTTGCCGCACGCACCGAGTTTGAAGCCGCACTCGACACCGTCAATCTCCGCCGCTGGCCCACTCGCGCCAACTTCATCCTCGTCGATATAGGTCCGCAGCACGCGGAGTTTGTCCGCCTGATGCGAGCCGCCGGCGTTCTTGTCCGCGACCGTTCCAGCGATCCTGGATGCGATGGCCGCGTGCGCATCACCATCGGTACTCGCGGGCAAATGCAACAGGCCATCGCGGCCCTCAATCAAACCGTCGCAGCCCTTCATCTCGGAGCCAACGCGAAATGAAAACCGCAAAAGCAACAACGATATCGAAATCGCGCACCTCCATCGTCGAGCGCCACACTGCCGAAACCCGGATCGACCTTCAACTGGTCATTGAGGGTCGTGGTCAATACAAAATCTCCACCGGCATTCGCTTTTTCGATCACATGCTGGAGCTCTTCAGCCGCCATGGCGCGTTCGATCTTGAACTCAAATGTGACGGCGATCTTGACGTCGACCAGCACCACACCGTCGAGGATGTTGGCATCGCGCTCGGTGAAGCCTTCGACCGCGCACTCGGCGACAAGCGCGGTATTCTGCGCGCCGGATACTTCCTCATGCCCATGGACGAAACTCTCGCCATCGCTGCTGTTGACTTGAGCGGCCGCGCTGCCTTCGCCGTCGACACCAAGGTCCGCACACGCCTTGTGGGCGACTTGCAAACCGAACTCGTCACCGACTTCTTTGAAGGTTTCGCCCGCGGCGCACGAGCCAACGTGCACGTCAAAACCATGTACGGCCGCTCCAACCACCACAAAATCGAAGCCATCTTCAAAGCTTTCGCCCGCGCCCTCCGCGTAGCCTGTTCCAAAGACAAGCAACTCGGCGACATGCTGCCATCTACAAAAGGATTGCTGTAATGCGCGTAACCGTCATCGATTACAAAGCGGGCAATCTCACCTCGGTGCTCAAGGCCCTCCGTCACCTAGGCGCTGAGCCCATCGTAACGGATGCTGATCTCGCGCCCGTCGAATCCGCCGAGCGCATTGTCCTTCCCGGCGTGGGTCATTTCGCTGCGACAAACTACCTCGACTCGACAGGCCTCACTCAGGCAATTCGCACCGCCATCGCAAGCGGCGTTCCGTTTCTCGGCATCTGCGTAGGCATGCAATGGCTCTATGCCGGCTCGACCGAAGCGCCCGATCAGCCCGGCCTTGGTCACTTCTCCGAGTCCTGCACCCGTTTCAAAGAGTCCGGTGAAAAAGTCCCCCACGTCGGGTGGAACTCGCTTGAGGTGCGCGCCGGTTCCCGTCTTCTCGCCGGCGTTGAGCCCGGCGAATTCGTCTACTTCACCCACTCCTACAAAGCCCCCGTCACACGCGACACGGCCGCTACCACTGAGTACATCGAGTCCTTCGCATCGGCCGTCGAGTGCGCAAACGTTTTCGGCGTCCAGTTTCACCCTGAAAAATCTGGTGCAACGGGGCTGAAGATTCTCAAGAACTTCTTGGAGGTGAAATAATGCAGGCCAGTTACAAGGTCACTTTGACCGATTATCGGAACGCGCTCAGACTCCATTACAGGCAGCGAGGCAGATGGAGATCACCTCTTAATCTTTTTACATTTATGCCGGTAGTCGGATTTGTGCTAATTTGCTGTGATTTGATTGGCTTTTTCACGGAGAAAGATTACTTTACGCGTAACCCTCCTGGTCTGTTGGCGGTTCCGATCTGTTTTCTGCTTTTGCCCCTGCTCTACTTGTATTCGACAAAGAAGCAGTTCGGCAACATCTTTCCTCACTCTCAGACTGATTTGTCTTTGACTATCGATATCGATGACGAGCGAATCATCACAGAGACGCCGAGTCTGTGTGAAGGGAAGATTTTCTGGAACGCAATCGTTGAATTTGTACAAAACGATAAGATAACGCTTTTCTATCTGGCGAAATCACGATTCTTTTTTGTTCCGACAAAGGTTTTCTCAGAAGATCAGCGCGCCGAACTCAATGACCTGGTAGACCGTCACCTCCCCAAGGGAAAGCCATGATCACCAAGCGCATCATCGCCTGCCTCGATGTCCACGCCGGCCGCGTCGTCAAAGGCGTTCAATTCGTCGATATCATCGACGCCGGCGATCCCGCCACGCAGGCCGCGCGCCACGCGCGCGAAGGCGCTGACGAAATCGTCCTCCTTGACATCACTGCAACCCACGAAGGCCGCGCCACTCTGCTCGACACCGTTCGCCGCACCGCTCGCGAGCTCTTCGTTCCATTCTGCGTAGGCGGCGGCATTCGCTCTGCCGAGGATGCCGCCCAAGTCTTTGAAGCGGGCGCTGACAAGGTAAGCGTCAACTCCGCTGCTCTCGCTGATCCAATGCTCATCGATGCAATCGGCCGTAGCTTCGGCGCACAAGCCGTCGTCGTCGCCATCGATGCCCGCCGCGATCCCCACGCCGCCGACCCTGTCCGAAAAGCACAAGTGTATGTACAAGGAGGCCGCCGCCCAGTCGGCCGAACCGTCGTAGAGTGGGCGCGTGAAGCCGAGCAGCGCGGCGCAGGCGAAATCCTCTTGACTTCGATGGACTCCGACGGCATGCGCACCGGCTTTGATTGCGAGCTCACTGCCGCTGTCAGTGAGTCAGTCGGAATTCCCGTCATCGCGTCGGGCGGCGCGGGAGCCGTAGCGCACTTTACGGATGTTTTTGCTCACGGTAAAGCGGACGCTGCGCTGGCCGCGAGCATCTTCCACTTCGGCGTTTCGAGCGCCCGATCGCTCAAAGAAGAGCTCGCCCGCGCCGGCGTCTCCGTGAGGCTTCCATGCTGATTCCTTCTATTGATTTGTTGGGTGGCCGCATCGTTCAACTCGTCCAGGGTGAAAAACTCCGCCTGGCCTTCGACGACTTCGAATATTGGATCGAAAAGTTCTCCCGCTTTCCGTTAGTCCAGTTGATCGACCTCGATGCCGCCATGCGCCAGGGCGATAACTCCGTGCTCGTGGCCCAGATTGCCAAGCGTCTCCCCGTCCAGGCCGGCGGAGGCATCCACTCCATCGAGCGTGCCCGCCAGGTTCTCGATGCCGGCGCACAGCGCGTCATCATCGGTTCGGCATTGTTTTCCGAGACGGGGACAGTCGACACCGAATTCGCTGCCTCCCTGGCCGCCGCCATCGGTGCCGACCGCGTTGTAGCCGGCATCGACACCAAAAATGGCCGCATCGCCGTCAAAGGCTGGAAGGCGCAGGTCGCACTCACCCCCGACGAAGCAATTCCCCAGCTCGAGCCGCACGCCGCCGCATTCCTTTACACGCACGTCGACGGCGAAGGCCTCATGCAGGGCTTTCCCATTGAAGCCGCTGCGCGCCTCCGCCAACTCACTCAGCGTCAGCTCATCGTGGCCGGCGGTATACGCAGCCAGCAGGAAGTGGACGCTCTCGACGCGCTTGGCGCAGACGCCGTGGTGGGCATGGCTGTTTACACAGAGTTGCTCGCCGTCTAGCGCACGGTGCTCAACCCGGCATCGGATATGCTGGAAGCAGAAAGTTCCCCGATCCAATACGAGAGGAAACTGAAAAAATGACGCCAAAACAAAGTGGTTTGAGGCTGGCAAAACGGCTGGATGAAGTCGGATTCTCTGATATTGTCCAGATCCGCAACAAGGTGATGGAACTGCGCGCCACGGGCCAGCAGGTGCATGCGCTGCACGGCGGTGAGCCCTACTTTGAAACCCCAGGAGACATCAAGTACGCTGCCATCAAAGCCCTCGCTGACAACCAGACGCACTATGCGCCGTCCTCGGGCGTGTTGCCTCTGCGCCAGGCGCTGGTAGCCAAGCTCGCTGCGAAGAACGCTATTCACGTTACCACTGACGAAGTCATCGCCACCGTCGGTGGTTCGCAGGGATTGTATGCCGCATTTCAAAGCGTGCTCGATCCGGGCGACGATGCGCTCGTATTCTCACCTTACTGGACGCCCATCGGCGATCTCGTCACCGGTGCGCAGGCCCGGCCCCTGCTCGTGCCCACCATCAGCGCGCGTCGCAACGGCATTCGTAAGACACTGCAGCAGTTTTCTACGCCGCAGACCCGCGCTATCTACTACAACACGCCGCAGAATCCCAGTGGTGTTGTCTTCACGCGTGCAGAAGCCGAAGAGGTCGCCGCATTCGCCATTGAGCGCGACCTCATTGTCATCGCCGATGAAGCCTACGAAGATCTCGTCTACGACTCCACGCATTGTTCCATCGCTTCATTGCCGGGCATGGCAGAGCGGACCATCACATCCTTCACGTTCTCCAAGACGTACGCCATGACCGGTTGGCGTGCCGGCTACGCCGTTGCCAAAGAACCGTTCATGACAGCCCTGCGCAAAATCGTGCTCTACTCCACCAACGGCGTCCCCACACCGGTGCAGTACGCCATGATCCAGGCGCTCTCCACACCGGAAGCGGAGATCGTGCGCATCCGTGAAGAGTATCGCAAGCGCCGCGATCTACTGGTATCCGGACTGAATGAAGTCGGCCTCGAGTGCCCGTCGCCCGCGGGCGCCTTCTATGCCTTTCCCAACGTGGAAAGAATTCACAAGATCAGCCGCACTGCCGCGCAGATCCTGCTCGATAAGGCACACATCGCCACCATACCCGGTTCCGTCTTCGGCGCGCAGGGCGAGGGCCACCTGCGGTTCGGTTACGCTATCACCATGAAGGAGATCGAAGCTTGCGTGGAAGCGCTGCGCAAGTTCTTCGCGTAGCTCGATTCAAGCCGATTCCTCTGCCTCACTCACTTCACCGATCGCCCGGCTCGTCTCAACGCGCGATGCCCTCAGCAGCCGCGCAATCTGTTTCAAGTGCAGTTGGACCGCATACGCGCGCAAAATCTCCGCCTGCGAGAATCCGATGCCTTTGTGCCGCACCGCGCCCATACGCGCTTCAAGTTGCGCAATGTCTCCCTCCAGGTTGATATGCGGAGGTGGAACATTGAAGCGCCATGCATGAATGCGCCCCGCCACGTGTTGGAAGCCACTGCGAATATCCACGGCGAGCTGTCCAAGCGCTGGCTCCAGGTGCTGCGCAAATCCATCCTCGTGGCTATCTTGAACCGCGATTTCGAGCGCCACCAACGCGTCGAAGAGCGACCGTCCAAACTGCGACAGCATGCCGAGTCCCTCGCGCCATCCCGGTCCACCTGAAGGCTCATTGCGCGCCGCCTCCAGCAGTTGGTTGTTGCCGCGCAGCATGGCCAGCGCGTCGTCGCGCAGTTGAGGTAGATTCTCCGCAGGCGCGCCTCGAAAGCCCTGCAGAATCGCCTCGAAGAACGCACCCAGGACCAGAAACTCCTGCGCCAGCCCGTCGCGCAGCCGCAGCCGCGCACGGTCTGGAAGCACCAGCGTCGTCACCGCGAGGGCCACGACGATGCCCAACATCACCTCACTCACGCGGTCTAGCGCAAGGCTCCAGCGCGGCCCCGTCTTTTGCACCAGCATGATAATTGTGATGGTCACCCCGGCCAGGCGAGAACTGCTGCGCAGCCCCAGCAATCCGCACAAGATCACTGCCGACAGCACGGCCAGAATGTAATTCCACGGAAGCGCGCCAAACAGTGAAAACGAAAAACCGAGCGCTGCGCCGATCATCGTGCCCAAAACTCGATCGCGCGATGCATTCACCGTGGAACCCACATTCGATTGCAGCACGATAATGGCGCTGATCGAGCCCCAGTAACCGTCATGAAGACCAAACCGCAGTGCCAACCACCAGCACAGGGCCGCCGCCAGGGCCGTCTTTGCCGCATGAATCAACAGTCGCTGCCGTTCCCAGGAAAGAATGCCGGCATTCGCCGTCTGTTCCACGCGCAGCTTGATCGCCAACTGTTGCTGCGACCACGTCTTGTTTGCCTTCAGGCGCATAGCTGAAATTTACACACTCTTACAGTTACAGGATCACCTCATTTGGCACTTCCTGCCGTGACCAGTCTCACTTCTGGTCCCAAAATCCGTCAAACAAGTCAACAGGCCCCATGCGGGCAGGACAACGCGGAAGCGAAGCCGGTAGCACCACCGGGAATGCGGAGAGCGTCTTTGATCGGCCATTCCCGCGCTGCTTCAGAAACAATTACGCAACCGGATATTGCGGCTGGGCATCTCTAGGAGTAGGCGTCTTTCATTCATTCCGCCTTGCGGGCGCTTCTGGCGGTCTGCAGGCAAAAGGAGCGCGGCCCTCTTATGACTCGAGTCTCCTTCCCCTTTTTCCTGTTGCTTTTGGTCTATGCCTCTGCCCCCAGCAGCATTGCGCAACAGGCCGCAAATTCGGCTCCAGAGCCGCTAGCCTCCGTAGCGGCCACTGCGCTTCCTGACGACCCGTCAGCGCTCCAGCAAAGTCAGCAGTCAGCCGCTCAGGACTCCAACCGTGACCAGCAATATGAAGGCAAACAGACCCGGCGCATTCTAGGCATCATTCCCAACTTTCGCTCGGTCAGCGTCGACGAAAAGCTGCCTCCGCTCTCCGCTCACGATAAGTTCAAACTCATGTTTGAAGATAGCTTCGATTACTCATCCTTCATCTACGTCGGCATACTTGCCGGGGTTGCGCAGACGGAGGGCTCTTATCCAGAGTTTCATACCGGGGGACCAGCCTATGCTCGCTACTATTGGCATGATTTTGCTGACACCCTGGACGGCAATCTTATGACCGAGTTTGTTCTCCCGGTCGCCACAAGAGAGGATCCGCGCTACTACACTCTGGGCCGCGGCGGCATCTTCAAGCGAGGCATATATTCGGTCTCCCGGCTCCTTGTTACCCGCACTGATCATGGCGGAATGGCCCCCAACTTTTCTGAGATTGTCGGAAACGGCGCAGCAGCCGGCATCTCCGGATTCTACTATCCCAGCCAGGAGCGCACCTGGACCAAGACCGGGCAGCGCTGGGTGACGCAGGTTGGCCTCGACGGTTTCTCCGACCTTGTCAAAGAGTTCTGGCCGGATGTGAACGCCAAGATCTTCCACAATAAGTACTGAGCGGACATTCTGAACTCTTTCGCCAGCAATCCCGTGTAGCATAAGTAGCAGAAGCCTGCATCCGGCGGGCCGGGAAAGACCATGCTAAGAGTCGGATATCCAGCCATCTTCGCCGCGGAACTACTTCGCGATTTTCCATCGGAAATCGAACTCATTCCGCTTCCGGATTTGTTGGATCGTGACATCGACATCGACGTCTGGATTCCCGATCCCTACATAACCAAAGGCGAGAAAATCTGGCCGCGCCTGCGCGGTGTACGCCTGGTGCTCGCGCTCATGGCCGGTACTGAATCAATTCCGGGCCTGGTCGGGCCCCACGTAACCATCTGCAATGCCCATGGCGCGCATAACATCTCCACCGCGGAGTGGACCGTCAGCGCCATACTGGCCATGCTCAAATACTTTCCGTTTTTCCTCGATGTTCAGCGAGCCGGCCAGTGGAAGCTCCGCTTCGGCGCCAGCGCGCACTACGCTGCCATCACCGGTGACCAGCGCCCCATCTATCCCCCCGTGATGCTGGAAGAACTCGCCGGCAAACGCGTGCTGGTCGTAGGCTATGGCGCCATCGGCAGGGAGATTGAGCGCATGCTCGCGCCCTTCGATGTTGAGATTACACGCCTTGCCCGCAGTGCCCGTACCACACCCATTGTCCACGCTGTAAATGAATTGGATCGGCTTCTCCCGCAAGCCGAGATCGTCGTGCTCATCCTCCCGTCCACGGCGGAAACACGTTGGCTCATCGACAGCCGGCAATTCGCATTGATGAAGCAAGGTACTCTCTTGGTCAATGCTGCGAGAGGCCCGGTCGTGAATACTGACGCATTGGTTGAAGCGCTTAACGCGGGCCGCATTCGCGCTGCCCTCGACGTCACCGATCCCGAGCCGCTGCCTGACGGCCACCCATTGTGGAGTTGCCCCAACTTGCTGATCACGCCGCACGTCGGTGGATCGAGCCCGCAATTCGCTCCGCGCGCGCTGCGCACCGCGGCCGGCGAGTTGCGCCGCTTCATCGCCGGGGAACCGCTGAACAACGTGGTTCAAACAGCGATCTAATTCATGAGAATGGTTGAAGCAGATCGGGCTTCTGAGGCCTCGGAAGCAGCTCGCTGCCAATTGCGCAGTCCCAGCACGGCGAGCGCGACAAAGCCTGCATAAAGCGCAGCTGTGGTCCACATACTTTTGTAGACGTACTCGCCCACGTACACCGCGTCCACCACAATCCAAAGCCACCAATTGGCCGTGTGCTTCCGCGCCTCCCACCAACTCGCCACGATGCTAAAGACAGCCAGCGTTGCGTCCAGGTGAGGCAGCGCTGCGCCGATTCTCGCCATCCACCAGCCCACCAGTACGCTGCCAAGTGCGCCAACGATCATCCCTGCAACCCAACTCTGCAGGTGCATAGGAGCGACACTCACCTTGCCATCAGCCCGTACTCCGCGAGCCCAGTTCCACCAGCTGTAGAGCGTAAAAGCGACAAAGAATACCTGAAGATATGCATCAGATTTCAGGTTCTCGCGATAAAAAACGATCAGGTAGAGCACATCCGAGATCAATACCACCGGCCAACAGATTAAAGTGCGCCGTGTTGTGAGCCAGATACCCACGAGCGTGATTGCTGCGGCAAGATTCTCCAGCCAACCGGACAAAAAGTAATGAGTAATGTCAGTCCAGTTCATGTCCGATGGGCCCCCGCACTGCGCTGGCAGCGCGTCCCAGCCCACCCTTCGATCGCGTTTAACAGCCTCTTGCCGTCTGTTCCGCGAAACCAACGTGCATGTCCCACCAACCAGTCCTCACTAGCCAACGGCGCCTTCTCTTCAGAGTGCAGTACGCCCAGAAAGTAGCCTGTCTCTGACAGCGCAAACTCCGCGTGGCACAGCGCCGTCATCGGCGCCAACGCAGACGCCTCTTCATCGCTCAGTGGGCGCACCTGCTCGTATCCTTCCAGCAGTGCACTCAAGTGATCGAAATGAATGGGCACACTCACGCCAGCTTCTGATCCCTGACTCCTGCCCCCTGCCCCGTGTCCCAGCACAAGCCATTCCACAATGTTGCGTTCAATTGCATGGGCCAGATCATGGACAGGATTCGTCCGATCAGCCAATCCAAAATCGATGACCGCCGTCGCCTCTGCATCGTTGCCAGTACCGCTCCAGAACAGGTTTGAAGCATGCAGATCGTTATGTGTCCACAGCGGCCTCATTGCGCCCAGCAGCGGCTCTAACTCCGCATGAAACGGTGCGAGTACCTCCAATGCTCGTACGCATCGCTCCCTCACGCGCGCATCCTCGGCCAATGGCGGTCGCGCGTCTAGATACCGCTCCAACTCCGCTGCAGGATCATGGGCCGCAAAAATGGTAAAACCCGCTACGAGCGGCCGAGCCTTACGACGCGGCTCATCGAACCCCTCCGCCGCGAGGTGCGTCCGCGCCAGCGCCTTTCCCGCGGAGTACGCGTGCCCCACGGAGCGAAACGGCGTCCACGAGAGCGCATCCTCATAAAGGTCCACACCAACCGGTACATCGTGAACCTCGTAAGTCCACTCGCCCATCTCGATCGCCGTCTCGCCGGAAGCCGCGACCAACACACGCGCCACCTTCGCCCCGTGGGCCAGCAGGTGCGCCATGAACCGGTGTTCCTCGCGCAACCCCTCCGCATCGCGCACCGTCCGATGATGCCGCTTGACAAACACTCGTCCGTCGCGCGTTGCAACCAGGCTCGCCGCTGAAAACGGCCGCGGGCTTGCACTCAGAATCTCAATCGGCTCGCCGCAAGCAGGGAACTGCCTCAACAGCGCGCGCACTTCATCCACAGTAAGCGGCACCCAGTCGGGTTCCACCAGCTTACCGTCGAGTCCATGCGCTTTCACTGTTGCACTCATTCCCACTGCAGCCTTCCGTCGATCTTTCCGAATCTAAAAAGTGTAATGCGCCGAGAGCCTCACCGTCGTCGGCGCACCCAGGTGGATAAACGTGTCGCCATAACTCGCGCCTGTATCCTTCCAGTAGCGCTTATCGGTTATGTTATCCGCATAAATCCGCAGTGTGACATGACCGCTCTCGCCGCCCGGTGCATAGCGCGCGCCCATATTGAACAGGTTATAACTGGGCACGCTCACCATGTCGTCACGCGTAGCTTCTTTGCGACCGGTGTAACTCCATCCCGGCATCAGGTGCAATCCGCGCGCGTGTGGTAGTGCGATATCCGCAAACGTCGCAGTGCGCAAATGCGGCACATTCAGTACCTGTTTATTGTCAAACGCCGGAGTCCCAGTGTCGTCAGAGATCGCTCGAATTGCCGCCGCGGACGCCGAAACCCGCAGCCAGTTCGCAACCTTGCCTTCAGCATTTGCCTCAATGCCATCGTTGGTCTCATGCCCTTCAGACTCAAAGCACGGATCGCCTGGCTGAACTGGGCCCCCGGTGGTTGTATTGATCGTGCAGAAGCTATCCGGAGCCTGAATCACCTTGGGATAAAAGAACGGCGCGCGCATGTGAAACAACGCGCCCGTCAACAAAATCCGCTGCCCTGGTTCATACTTCGCGCCAATCTCCGCCTGCCTTGTCAAATACGATGCAAGAAACTGGCTCGCATTGTCCGTCCAGAACGGCCCCTGCGGTCCCAGCGAAAGCAGCACCGCATAGTTCGAATAGAGCGTCAGATTACTTACCGGGTTAAACGTAATTGCATACTGTGGTAGCCAAATTACTTTGTCCGTAATTGTCGGCAATGTGTCGGGGCTGGTCGCCGTGAGCGAATAATTGTTGTCGCGCAATGAATCCGCGCGCCCTCCCGCGAGCAACTGAATGCGCCCCGGCAAATGAATTCGATCCTGCACCACTCCAGCTGATTGGTGGTTGTCTTCCCACAGCCTGCGCGGTCCAGCGGACTCAAGCGGCGTCTCGGCGGAATTGAGATCAACCGGCGTGATGGGTTGATAAATGTTTTCTGAACCAACGTCGAAGTACACCGCCCCATCCGCTATACTCCCAGTCGACGGACTTGCAGGTGTGTAATACCCCGGCTGCTGCACACTTCGCCGAAACAACTCGCCTCCGCTTGTCAGATCCTGCACGATTGCACCTGTCTTCACATGTCCGGTGACCAACGCCTCGGCCTGCGCATCAATGCGCAATTCGCCTGGATCGCGATAATCGTAGATGTCATACGTCCCATCGGGCGCAAAGAACCAGGGCGGCGCGGCGCTGTTGGGAACACACTCTGCTTCGTAGTAGCACCCGTACGCATAAACCACGTTGTCGTCAATCAGCGAATGGCTGAAGCTTCCCGCGGCAAACGCGCGCCATCCGCCCGGCAAATCGTAGTCCACCCGCGTACCGGTGTTGAATGTGTCAAACGTGTTCGGCTTGGCCCACGATTGCTCACCCAGCATTGTCGAAGGATAAACCTTATCCAGATCGGGAACCGTCGTCCCGCCCAGCAACTGGTACCCGCACACTGAGCGCTCCAGCTTATGCTGATACTCGAAATCGCCCTTCAATATCGCCCTCGGACTGATCCTCCAATCGGCTGCGCCCGCTCCCATCGCGCGCCAGCCATTGGCGTCGTCTACATAACTCTCAATCTTTTCTCCAGCCAGGTTCAGCCGTGCGCCTACTTGTTTTTGGCTGCCGAAGAGATGTCCCAGATCGACTGCACCGTAGCTGCTTCCGCGATGGTCTGTGGCCAAGTCCACAGCCTCCACCATCGTTGGACGCTTGGTCACGTAGTTGATCAGCCCACCCGCCGACGCCACGCCGCTCTCTACGCCGGCGATGCCCTTCAGCAGCTCAACGCGCTCCTTGTTTTCCAGAGGCACATCCTGCTCGCCGGCGATGGTCATTCCATTGACCTGCAACCCGGTGGCGAGATCAATCGTGAATCCGCGAATTTCATAATCGCCGTAGTAACCCACCGGCGCGTAATCTTCGCCCACCGACGCGTCGTTCTTCACCACGTCGGAGAGCAGCCGCGAAACCTGGTCATTCAGCAAATCGCGCGTCACCACCGTAGCTGACAGCGGTGTCTCCGCCAGTGTTGCACCATCCAGCGTGCCCACCGTTACCGCGTCCGGCAGGTAATTGTCCTTGGTCTCGCCATGCACCACCACCGTCGTAGTGACCGGCTGTATCTGCTGTGTCGCTGAATTTGTCGCGCCAGGTCTTGCCGCGTCGGCCGCCTGACCAGAAGTGGTCGACGCTGGTGTCGCGTTCTGCGCGAGAGCACAAAGCGCAGCCGACATGCACCACGCCAGCGTCAGTGCCGCGCCACACACCCGGCGCCGCCTGGTGGATTGACGCGCGCTAAGGACAGATGTGCCGGCGCATTCATCCTCAGACCCACCCGCAGGCACGCAACCAAACGCTGTCTTCGTAGGAGTGTGAAATGCTATGCGCGCCGTGACGGCAGGTGTGACTTCGAGCATGGTTTCCCCTTGTTTCCAACCAACTGAAACAGGAGAACTCACGTCAGGATTCGAAAAGGAAGGCTGCTTCGGTTCCGAAACTTCCCACGCCGGTATTATCCGGATCGGGTTCGAGGGTATCTTCTCAGCCCCACTTCGTGGAGCACCCCTGTCTCAATAGACAAATTGAAACACTCCCAGCCCGGATTTGCAACTGGGCCATCCCCGAGGAGAGCTTATCTACGGATAAGCAAGCTTAGGAGGAGGCCGCGGAGACTGCGCGTTCCATGCCATGCGTCGAGAGCTTTGCCGATGCGCGCGAACCCGCCGTGCGTTGTGGCAGTGATGCGCCCCTGCTCTCTGCACCCTGCCCGACTTTGAATGAGCCCACTAGGCGGCTGAGTTCGTTGGCCAGCGATGCCAGTTGCTGACACGCCTCCTCCGATTGTTGTGAACTAGTCACAGTCTGCTGAATTATAGAGGCAATCTGGTTCAAATTGGTCGAAACCGACTGCGTGGAATAGGACTGCTCGGTAGCTGCCGCGGCTATCTGCGTCACCATCTTCTGTACCGATTCCGAGCCGTGAATGATGCTGGCCAGTGCCTCGCCGGCCGAATTGGCGGATTCCACGCCGCTTTGCACATGAGCCATGCTGGACCGCATTGCCTCGACAGCCTCCCCTGTACCCCGCTGGATCGCCCGCACCGTCTGGTCGATCTCCTTGGTGGCGGAACTGGTGCGCTCTGCCAGCCGCCGGACCTCGCCCGCAACCACCGCGAATCCGCGGCCGTGTTCGCCCGCCCTTGCCGCCTCGATCGAAGCGTTCAAGGCCAGCAGATTGGTCTGGCCCGCGATCTCGTCGATCACGCTGATGATTCTTCCAATCGCGTCGCTCGACCGGCCTAACTCCTCTATCCGCGAGGATGTTTCCTGGTTGGTCTTCAGCAGATCCTCGATTGTTCGCACCGTAGACTGAACGGTCGCGCCGCCGGAGTGTGCCGTCTCTTCCGCCTTGCGCGCATCCACGGCCGCATTCTGCGTGGTTTCGCTAATCTCCTGCACCGCCTTTGACATCTCGTCCATGGTGACAGTAATGCGTTCGGCTTCCTGCTCCTGTTGCGCGGCCTGCCCGGCTGTTTCGCGCGCGGTTGCTGCCAGCTCCTCGGCCGCCTGGCCCAGGGTCGTCGCATGCTCGGCCACGCGCCGCACAATCTCCTCCATGCGGCCGATGAACACATTGAACCAGATTGCGACTTCGTCGATCTCGTCGCGGCCCGCAACTTCGATGCGCCGTGTCAGGTCGCCTTCGCCTTCCGCGATGTCCTGCAAACGCACCGCCAGCGAACGTAGAGGCAGCACCACCTTGGACTGAACCACCCACCAGGCGGCCGAGCAACTGAACACGGCGAAGATGAGCATTGCCAGCCCGGTGAGGCGGCTGCGGACCGACCACGCATCCACCGTGTCCAATTGGGTTTGAAAGTTGGTGGCGATGGTCTTGTCGAACGAGGCCATGTCGTCGCTCAGCGCCTTGTTATCCTTGCCCAGGGCGCCAACTTGCGCCATCAGATCCTCGCTGGGGCCGTCCTTGGCGGCCAGGATAGCCGCATAGGTGTCGTGGTCGCGGGAGCGGATGGAGGCGAACTGCGCCAGCAGGCCGTCAGCCTGTTTGCTCAGCTCCGGCGCAGTCGCCAGCGACGCTTTCACTATGCCGAGCGCCTCGGCCGTGGAGTCGGCATCCTTCTCCGCGCCATCCAGAGACTTGGGATCTTGGAGCACCACCGCATCCCCATAGTGCTTCTTCATCCGCTCAAACGATGCCTCTGCGTCCTGCATCTTCAGCGCTGCGGGAAACAACGAAGACGAGATCTCCAACATCCGGTTATGCGTGGCCGTGGACGAAAGCTGCACCATCGCCAGCAGCAGCAGATATCCGCAGGCCAGCACTCCGAGAATCGCGAGAATTCGTGTCCTGATCTTCATCTGTCCAAACATTGCTTCACCTTATTGCTAGGACTCTCTCGCCCTTGCTTGGGATTGATTTGCCGATGCAGCCCACAGCGCGGACATTGCGCATACCCTTGCGAAAATGCGCAATGCCGTTTCGCGTCTACTTCACTTCCAGAGTTTTCACGCCGGCGGTGCTTGCGTCGCTGCTCACATATCCGACTGCGCCTTTGGTCTT
>Ga0302319_10006935_pt1 | contig 22376 bp, 27 predicted proteins | sample Bog_T0_2_FD_203319 | JGI IMG/M metagenome (GOLD analysis project Ga0302319, IMG submission 203319) | Peat permafrost microbial communities from Stordalen Mire near Abisko, Sweden - Bog_T0_2 | ecosystem: Environmental > Terrestrial > Soil > Wetlands > Peat | place: Sweden: Abisko, Stordalen Mire... | reverse complement strand
AAAATGGCGTTGCAGATCGCCGGGATGGTTGGCGGGAGCGCGGGCTCGCCGAGGCCGCTGGGGTGATTTTTGCCCTGGATGAAATGCACTTCGACCACCTCGGGCGCGTCGGTGATGCGCAGCAGATTGTAATCGTGGAAGTTGCTCTGCTGAACGCGGCCCTTGTCGATAGTGATCTGCTGCTTCCATGCGGCACTGAGTCCGTCGATCATCGCTCCCTGCACCTGGTTCTCGGCGCCGCTCATATTGATGATCGGGCCGACGTCCGCGGCGGCTGTCAACTTATTCACGCGCAGGGCACCGTCGCGGCCCACAGTGACATCCGCGACGACGGCGATATGGCCGCCGTAGCTGAAGTAATACCCGAGCCCCTGGCCCTGGCCACGCGGCAGCTTCTTTGGCCAGCCGGCTTTCTCCGCCGCCAGTTTCATCACGCCCATGATCCGGCCGGTATCCCATGGCCGGCCATGGCGGCCATTGGGCTGGACGGGGAGCGGGTGCGAAGTGCTGACCACATCCAGGCCAAACTCCAGGGGATCGCGCCCGGCTGCGTGGGCCAGTTCATCCATGAAACTGATGAAAATGAACGCGTTGCCATTCGCGCCCGGAGCCCTGAGGGCGCCCATCGGGACATTGCTTGAGATGACGGATGAACCGAGGTGGAAATTCGGGGCGAACGCGGCGGGGAATTCATCGGCCCGAACCTCAGCTTCGCCATAAGTGGTGGTATTGTGACCGAGGGCGACGATGTGGTTGGTCCAAGCGCTCAGCTTGCCCTGGGCGTCGACCGAGCCCTTCAGGAAATGCCAGGCCGCGGTGCGATAATCGTCATGCTGCGTGTCCTGTTCGCGCGTCCACATCACCTTGATGGGGGTGCCCGGCATCTTTTGCGCGATTGCGGCAGCCTCGGCGACGTAATCATTCCTCAGGCGCCGGCCAAAGCCCCCGCCGATGCGGGTCATATGGAGCGTGATATTTTCCTTCGGAATCCCGAGCACCTTCGAGGCGGCATCCTGGCCCGAGCCGGGCGTCTGGGTGGGCGCCCACACTTCGAGTGCGCCGTCCTTGAAGAGGGCGGTGCAGTTCTGCGGCTCGAGGGTGGCGTGCGCGAGATAGGGGTAGTGGTAGGCGGCTTCAACGGTCTTCGATGCGCTGGCGAAAGCAGCGTCCGCATTACCAATGGAGGTGACCTCCTTCTGGGGAGCGCCTTTCCCGAGGTCGGCAGCTTGCTGCGCCATGCTGGAGCTGCTCTCACCCTCCTTGCCGCCGGTGTCCCATACTACGGAGAGCGCCTTGCGGGCCTTAAAGGCGGACCAGGTCGAATCGGCAACTATGGCCACCCCGGGCGGCAAGCCGCCCTGGCCACCCTCCATTGCGAATACGTCCTTTACGCCATCGAGCTTCTTGATGTCGTCCAGGTTTCCGCTCTTGAACTTTCCGTCGAAGACCGGGCAGCGTTCATAGACGGCGTAGAGCATTCCCGGCTGGACCTGGTCGATGCCAAAGAGAGGCTGGCCGGTCACAATCTTGCGATTGTCCACTCCACCGATGCGGCGGCCCAGGATCTTGAAATCCTTCGGGTCCTTGAGCGTGACGGTCTTCAAATCCGGGACGGGAACGCTCGCGGCCTTTGCGACGAGGTCGCCGTAGCCGGCGCGGCGGTTGGAGGGCGGATGCAGGATGGCGCCCTGCTGGGCGACGCACTCAGTCTCCGGGACGTTCCATGTCTGGGCGGCGGCGGTGATGAGCATCATACGGGCGGCGGCGCCCATCTTACGGAGAGGATCGTAATTGCTGGTGACGCCGGAACTCCCGCCGGCGAATTGCGCGCCGAGAGCGGAATCGAGGCCGGCCTGCTCGATGGTCACGCTCTCCCATGGCACCTCCAGTTCCTCCGCGATGATCATTGGGAGCGAGGTCTTGACGCCCTGGCCGATCTCCGGGTTCTTCGCCATGATGGTCACGGCGCCGGTGGGCATAATGCGGATGAAAGCGTTGGGGGCAAACTCAGAGGCGGCGGTAGCGGGCGAGGCTTCGGGTTCGGCCGCAGCGGCGGAGCCGCGCCAGTTGAGGTAGCAGCCGAGCATGAGGCCGCCGCTGGATAGGGCGGTGGCACGCAGGAAGGCTCGGCGGCTGACAGGATCGCTTGAAAGTGGCAGGATGCCCGGGGATTTCCGTTCGGAGGTCATGGCTAGACGGGGTGGCCGGCGGCGGCATGAATGGCCTGGCGGATTCGGGTGTAGGTGCAACAGCGGCAAAGGTTTCCGTACATCGCCCCGTCGATATCCTGGTCCGTGGGGTGGGGATTGGAGGCGAGGAGGGCGGAGGCACTCATGATCTGCCCGGCCTGGCAGTACCCGCATTGGGCAACATCGAGGTCGCACCAGGCCTGCTGGAGTTTTGTGAGCTGATCGCCCTGGGCAAGGCCTTCGATGGTCACGACCTTTGCGTCGCCGACGGAGGAGACGGGGAGGATGCAGGAGCGGACGGCCTGTCCGTTGAGGTGAACGGTGCAGGCCCCGCATTGGGCCATGCCGCAGCCGAACTTCGGGCCATGCAGGCCGAGGGCGTCGCGCAGGGTCCAGAGGAGCGGGGTATCTGAGGCGACATCGACCGTACGGGACTCGCCGTTCACGTTGAGGGTGTATTTGCTCATGGGGAAGTTTGGAGAGCTGGCCGGGTGCTTTTCAGGAGAGCTTCATAATCCTCCCGGGTGTCGATGTCAAAATCGCCCTCGGGGAAGGGCACGGATTCGACTTCGTCAATATGTGCATAAGCAACCCGCTGGGCGCCGCGGTCGCCGGTCAATTCCCTGAGTTCGCGCCAGAAGCGGCGGGCGATGAGCATGGGCGCGCCCCAATCTCCGCCGTAGGAGGAGACGACGATGGGCCGGCCGGTGGTCTCATGGGCCGCCCGGATGGTGTCCAGAGTGGAGGTGTCCAGCGCGGGCTGATCGCATGGGACGAATACAATGGCTTCCACTTCAGTCTCGATCGCGGAAAGGCCAGCCTGGACGGAAGTGCTCAAGCCATCGCTCCAGCGATTGTTTTGCACGATGCGCGCGGGCAACCCATTCAGCTCCGCGCGCATCCGGTCGCCCTCGGGGCCGACCACGACGGCTACGGGGGCGCATTGGGAGGCGAGCGCGGCTTCGACGGCCCGGCGAAGCAGGCTGCGGCCGTTGAATTGCAGGAGTTGCTTCGCCCGGCCCATCCGGGTCGAGCCGCCGGCGGCGAGAATGACGACGCCGACCCGCCCGACCGGGGCCTTGCGCGAATGATGATGATGAATGCTTCCAAGCCTGCCCCGGAGGGAGTCGCCTTTGCGCCCAGCGCCAACGGCGCGAATCTCCGATAGAATGGCCAGGGCGATTTCCTCAGGGGTCTCGGCGCCGATATCGAGGCCTACGGGCGCGTAGAGGCGTTCGAGCTGGGCGGGGGTGGGCAACACGCCCTCCTTACCCAAGGCGGCGAGCATATCCCCGGTGCGACCCTTGGGCCCGAGCACGCCGATATACCATGCCGGCGTGCCGAGCAGGAACTGAAGCACGGCGGAATCGTGGAGAAAATGATGGGTCATGACCACACATGCGGCTCGCGGGGAGATTTCCAGTTGCCCCAAGTCTTCCGGGGCCACAAAGCGGGCCGCAAACGGCCCGGGCTGGATGGAGCGTTTCTGGCGGAGGTCGATGATTTGAACGGCCCAGCCGAGTTCCCGGGCTTGCCGCGCCACCGGGATGGTATCGGCGCCGGCGCCGAAGATCCACAACGGAGGAGGCGCCTGGAGGGTCTCAACCAAGGCGCGCCCTTCCGGCAAATCCATGATGTGCGGGTGCTCGGTGGCGGAAGAGTCGATCTCGACGGTGCCGAGGCGCGGTCCCTGGAAAATCGTGGCAACGGTATGGCCGTCGCCGAGCCATTCGAGATTGCCCACTGGTTCGAGGAGAATGGTCACCAGCCCGCGGCAACCCAGGCCCAATCCCCATACGATATCGCCGGGGCTGGTTGAATCGTAGGAGAGCAGTTTTGCATTGCCTGATTCCATCACGTTGCGCGCCTGATCCCAAAGGTCTCCATCCAGGCAACCGCCGCTGATTACGCCTGCGGTGCGCCCGCCGGCGGTGAGAAGCATTCGGGCGCCGGGGCGGCGGTATGCCGAGCCCTTGACCTCGCAAACGGTGGCAAGGACGATCCGTTCATCATGGCCTCGCGCGGATTGCCATAGCTCGAGAATGGCATCGCGCTCACGCATGGGTGACAGGTTCGCAGGGCATATTCATCAGCAGGTTAACACCGGCTCCACGCTGTTGTGGCAAAAAATCATTCACCGGGCTGTCCTCGGAAAGCTCTGCGGAAGAATACCTCACGCAAAGGCGCGACAGCGCAAAGCAAGAAGAGAATGCGGCGGAGGCGAAGAGGCACTGTTGCAGAAGGCCGGTTTCCTTTGATAGGTAGAGACGAATGTATCTCGGTCCGATCTGGATCTTCCCGATTAAATCCCTGGATGGCGTGGAGGTCGATGAAGTGAAAATTACCAGCGGTGGGATTCTCGAGAACGACCGGGTGTACGCGATATTTGATGAAAAGGGCGCTGTCGTGAATGGGAAACGGACGGCGCGGATCCATCAATTGCGCAGCGAATTCGACAGCGGATTGAAGGAGGTGCGGCTTTGGGAGAACGGGGCGCCCGTTCAGTTTTCCCTGGATGCACCGGAGGGGATCGACCGGTGGCTGGGGGAGTTTTTTGGGTTTCCGGTGACCTTGAGGAAAGAAACGATAGCGGGATTCCCGGATGACCGGACGGCGTTCGGCCCCACGATTGTGAGTGAGGCGAGCCTTCGGACGGTGATGGAATGGTATCCGGGTCTGAGCCTGGAGAGCGTGCGGCGCAGATTCCGCACGAACCTGGAACTGACTGGCGGTGAACCATTTTGCGAGGATTGCCTCTACGGCGCGCCGGAGGAGTTGAAGCCGTTCCGGATCGGGGCGGTGCGATTCTTCGGGCACAATCCCTGCCAGCGCTGCGTGGTGCCCACCCGCGATGCAGGGAGCGGAGAGGCTATCCCAGGGTTTCAGAAGAAGTTCATGGAGTTGCGCAGACAGGAGTTGCCCGCATGGGCGAATCCGAAACGGTTTAATCACTATTACCGTTTTGCGGTGAATACGTCGATTCCGCCGAAGGAGGAGGGGAAGGTGTTGCGGAGGGGGGATGCAATTGGGTTCCCGGAAACCACGGATTAACAAGGCGGCTGGTGCGGTTTTGATTGCTTGAGGTTCGGGTGTCGATCTGGCATATTTCGGGCATGCCAGCCCGTCCTCCCCGAAAGCCCCGCGATGTCAGCCAGGAAACCCTCCGGTCCGTGGAGAGAGGCGCTGGTAGCGGCAAGACCAAGGCCGATGATGTACTTGGCTCCCCGAAGGCCAGGCGGCAACTCGCGGATGCAAAGCATCGCGTCGGGTCTGCGCGGGGTCGATAGCGGAGTTTGCGGCGCCCATGAGCGTCGAGTGGATGGAACGCCGCCAGAAGTTCGAGGAAACAAATTTGAAAGTGCTTCAGGCGATCCCTGAAATCCGTGTAATCCGTGGGAAAAACAGCGGGAAAGATTGACCACGGATTACATGGATGGACACGGATTGGGATTTGGCCTTCGGTGTTTATTTGCGGGAAGGGACGTAAAGAAGGTAAAGGACCAAATAAGCCTTTTCGCCAACCTACGCTGAGTCCATCTTTGTTTTCGCTGGGGCGGTAATATGTCCGTAGCTGCATGGGGCTCAATTAGACCGGCGGTATAAATCGGGACAGTTGGGCTGTGGCTTTTTTTTCGGAAGCGAAGGGCTGGCATGGGGCGCCGAAACAAATTTACAGAGAAGACGTGGAATTCTCACTGCCCAACCGACGTGGTGGTATGGCCAATGCTAAGAGCGCCGGTTGACTACATGGCAACGTCGTTGCCTCCCAGACATCATGATTTCATTGCACGAACAAATACAGACGCAGCTGTGTTCCTTTGGGACGCGGCTGCAGGAATTGAGACTTCAACGGAACTGGACGCTGCAGGAACTGGCGGACAGAAGCGGTCTCTCGAAAGCGTTTCTCTCCCGGCTGGAATCCGGGGACCGGCAGGCATCGATTGCAGCGGTACTAACGCTCTCCCGCATCTTTGATGTCTCGCTCGCGTCGCTGTTCGAATCCGACCTGGCCACCGACCCGTGCGTGATCGTCCGGCGGGCGGAAGCGGAAGAGCGGACCGCGAACGGGCTGGCGTATGTGACGCTCTCGAAGGCGAGCCGGTTCTTCAACTTACAACCGATCCGGGTGAGAGTCCCGCGGTCCCGGCGCGGGGAGGAACATTACCATCATGAGGGGGAGGAATGGATCTATGTGCTGTCCGGAATGCTTACCTTGTCGCTGGCCGGGACGACTTACGAACTTGGGACGGGAGACGCGGCGCACTTTGATTCGCGGCTACCACACCGGTTGATGGCCCGGGGTGGCGGGGATGCGGAGGTGCTGCTGGTCGCATCGCCGAATTCCCAATTACCCACGGGCCCGCGAGCATCGAGCCGCGAGTGGCGGGCGATCCCACGGCTTGGAATGATGGACCAGGGCGAACAAGGGGCGCCGAAATTGAAATCCCGCAAATCTCCTCAACGAAAGAAGTAAACCCACACCACTGCCAAAAACCACTCAGCGCGATGTCCCGCGCATCCATAAAAAAAAACCAAATGAACCAGACCACCGAATCGCGGCTAAAGCCGCATTGCCTCAACTTCGTTGAGTTAGTCGCCCAAAATATCGCGGTGATTTCCCCAACGATGACAGCGGCACTGATTGTGCCGCTGATGTTCTCGACCACCGGGAGCATGAGTTGGCTGTCCTACGCCGTAGGGACAATCATGCTGCTGTTTGTCACCGTCAATCTCAACCAGTTCGCGAGACGATCCGCCGGAACCGGGTCGATGTATTCCTATACGTCCCTGGGGCTTGGGCCAGGCGCGGGATGCATGTCGGGCTGGTGCCTGCTGTGGGCCTACTTATTCATCAGTCTTGCCGGGACCACGGGGTTCACGATCTTTGCAGGCAAATTGCTCGCTGCGATGGGGATCAACTGTCCGCCGGTCATCCTCTTCGCGGTCTGCATCGGGGCGTGCTTCACACTGGCCTACATGGATATCAAGATATCCACGATCGTAAGCCTTGGGCTGGAGTTCGCCTCGGTCGCGTTGATCATGCTGCTGAGTTTTGTCGTGCTGTTCGGTCATCACTTCGCCGTGGACAAGACGCAATTCTCGCTCTCCGGTTTCTCCTGGATGAACCTGGGCCTCGGCGTAGTGGTCGCGGTCTTCAGCCTTGTGGGATTTGAAAGTTCGACGGCCTTTGGCGAAGAGGCCAAGGACGCGACGAAGACCATCCCGAAGTCGATTATCTGGAGTCTACTCCTGACGGGCGCCTTCTTCGTGTATATTTGCTACATCGAGGTGGCGGCGACGAATGGTTACTCGACCACGCTGGATAAGCTGGATTCGCCGCTGAGCACGATCTGCGATATCTACAAGGTAGGGTTCCTGTCACTGCCGATCTGCGCCGGCGCAATGGCGAGTTTCTTCGCCCTGGCGCTCTCCTGCATGAATGCGGGCTCGCGAGTGATGCTGGCGATGGGCCGGCATGGGATATTCCACTCGGCCACGAGCAAGACGCACTCGAAACACGAGACGCCGCACATGGCCCTGGCGATCATGGCGGTGATCATGTTCGTGGTGGTGACGGCCTGTAAGTTCGTGTTCAAGCTGGAAGTACTGGATGAATTCAACGATGCTGGCACGATGGGCGCCTTCGGATTCGTGGGCGCCTACATGCTGGTGACACTGGCCGCGCCATTCTACCTGAAGAAGTGCGGCGAGTTGAAGGCGAAGGATATCGCCTGGTGCGGGGCGGCGATGTTGCTGCTGCTGATCCCTGCAATCGGCAGCGTCTATCCGGTGCCGCCGGCGCCCGTGAATTACTTCCCGTATATCTTCATGGGATATCTCACGATCGGAATCATCCGGGTAATCGCCCTGAAGATCCAGGCGCCCGAACGCCTCCATGCGATCCGTGCACAGGTACGGACTCAGCATCTGCCGGATCTCCTGGCCACGCCGGAAATCTAAAGAATGGACACAAGCTGCCGGCGGGGGTGCGCTGCGAGGTTGCGCGCCTCCCCGGCCGCGGTCCGGGCTTGATTGAAAAGATCACGATAAGTAAGACCGCAATAAGTCATTGCCGATTGTAACCATGGCTCAACCGAAAAAAGTAGGATCGATAGCTTCCCTTCACCGATATCCCGTGAAATCGATGATGGGCGAGGAATTGAACGCCACACGGATTGGATCGAAAGGATTGGAAGGCGACCGCGTGTTTGCGCTTGCAGACCCCGAAACGGGGAAAATCGCAAGTGCCAAGAACCCTTCCAAATGGCCAAAACTGTTTGACTTCCGGGCGGTATTTGCCGGCGAGTTGGATGCCGCGGGACCGCTGCCACCGGTTCGGATCACGTTTCCGGACGGCAGCACGCGATCGACGGATGATGAGGACATCGAAGCCCTGCTCGCGGCGACGCTGGAGAAATCGGTGCGGCTGCTGAAGGCGGCGCCCGCGACGGGAACGCTGGAGGAGTATTGGCCGGATATCGAGGGATTGGCGCGGCGCGACGTCGTTACAGATGAGGCAATGCCGGCTGAGACCTTCTTCGATGTCGGGATTGTTCATTTGGTTACGACCACGACACTCGACAGCTTGCGGGCGGGATATCCGGCGGGCCAATTTGAATCGCGCCGTTTCCGGCCGAACCTGGTGATCAATACACCGCCTGGTCTTGGCGAGTTTCCGGAGCAGGAATGGGATGAGATGGTATTGCTAATCGGTCCCGAGGTGCGATTGAAGATCACAGGGCCTTGTTTTCGGTGTGTGATGACGACGCTTTCGCAGGGGGATTTGCCACGGGATACGGGCATATTGAAGACGGCTGCGCAACATAATGAGGCGCGGGTGGGCGCGTATGCGGAGGTGCTGCGCGGGGGAATCATCCTGCGGGGGGATGAGGTGCGGGTTGAGGTGGCCTGAGATGGATGGCAGCGAGCTGAGGTGCGGATTGTCAGCGTGAAATCACTCCGCTATCGTAGCGCCTATGTACGCAATCATGGGAGTCACCGGCCAGATCGGCGGCATCATCGCAAAAACGCTCCTTGCCGCGCGGCAGCCAGTCCGTGCCGTGGTGCGAGACGCTGGCAAGGCCCAGGCTTGGGTGGATCGCGGTTGCGATCTCGCCCTGGCAAATATCGAGGATCCGAGGGCCCTCACAGCGGCATTCCGCGAGGCGGAAGGCGTCTTCGTGCTCGTCCCGCCGAACTTCGATCCATCCACTGATTTTTCCGAAGCTCGGGCAATCGGCGTCGGTCTGCGGGCCGCGCTCGATGCCGCCCGTCCCGCGCGTATCGTTTACCTCTCCACCATTGGGGCGCAGGCCATTCAATCAAACCTTCTCACCCAACATACAATCATCGAGCAGGCGCTCGCCGAACTTCCCTTGCCGATAACATTTCTGCGGCCGGCCTGGTTTATGGAAAACTGCAGTTGGGACGTGGCTCCGGCACGCAACCAGGGAGTAATCCCAAGCTTCCTCCAGCCGCTCGATAAGCCCGTGCCGATGGTTGCAACCGCGGACATCGGCAACGTTGCCGCAGGGCTCCTACAAGAGGAGTGGAGCGGTCGCCGGATCGTTGAACTGGAGGGGCCGCGGCGCGTCACGCCGAACGATATCGCCCTTGGCTTCACAAAGCTTCTTGGTCATCCCGTGCGCATGGAGGCCGTGCCGCGCCAATCCTGGGAGCAACTCTTCCAGTCGCAAGGCATGAAGAATCCGCTCCCGCGGATTCGGATGCTCGATGGCTTCAACGAAGGCTGGATCGATTTCGAGCTCGGGGAATCAGGATCGCAAAAAGGAAACGTCGGCTTGGAGACCGTTCTCAAAGGCCTTATCGAGCAGGATTAGTCGCACCCATTGGGAGAGGGCAGGCAGCGGTACACATGGAGAGCGTTGCAGATGGCGTGCAGTGTATGCGATAAGCATTCATGCGCTGCCGCCTGGGAAGAATTGATTGCTTACCGAATGAGAGGGTGCGGGCATGATCTCGCTGGAGGCTACCCGGCAATGCGTGGCGGAGGCGATTGAGCCGCTTGATCCGATCCGTGCGCCGCTGGGGGATGTATTGGGGCGCGTGCTGCGGGAGGATGCGTGCGCACGGGAGGATATGCCGCCCTTTGACCGGTCGGCGATGGATGGGTATGCGGTCGGGGTGGACGATGACTCGGAACGGTACCGGATCGCCGGCGAGGCGCGTCCAGGGGTGCGGCCGGATTTTACGATTCACGCCGGGGAATGCGCGCGGATCTTTACCGGGGCGGAGATTCCGCACGGAGCGTCGCTTGTGTTGAAGCAGGAGGATGTGCGGGTCGAAGAGGGATGGATGATTGTCGAAACGCAGCCCCGGGCGAATTATATTCGCAGGCGGGGCGAGGATGCGCGGGCGGGCGACCGGTTGCTGCGCAGCGGGTTGCGATTGGGGCCGGCGGAGATTGCGCTGCTGGCGAACCTGGGTGTTGTCACGCCGCTGGTTTCGCCGGCCTGCCGCGTGGCGCATTTCGCGACGGGGGATGAATTGGTCGATCCGGCGGAAGAACCGGGGCCTTCGCAAATCCGCGATTCCAACAGCGCGCTGGTGCGGGCGTTTGTCGAGACGCAGGGCGGGGTGATGACTTACCATGAGCGGGTGGCGGACGATGCGGATGTGCTTGCGTCCAGGCTGGGGCAGGCGCTGGATGCGGGATGCGATCTACTGCTCATCTCCGGCGGCGCGAGCGTGGGAGCTTACGATTTCGGGCGGTCCTCGTTGGAACGGCTCGGGTTCCAGTTGCGTTTCACAAAGTTGAACCTGCGCCCGGGCAAGCCGCTGGCCTTTGCGACGCGTGGCCGGCAAGCGGCCTTTGTGCTGCCGGGGAATCCGCTATCGCACCTGACGGTGTTGCATTGCGTGGTACGGGTGGCGTTCGAGCGATTCGCCGGCGTGGCACCGGCATGGCGGGTGGTGAATGCGCGGCTGCGGGCGGGGATGCACATTGGCGGCGATGGGCGCGATACGCTCTGGCCGGGCCGAATGGATTTTGAGGAGGGCGAGCCGGTCGTCGAGGCGTTGCGGTGGCAAAGCTCCGGCGATATCACGGGGATGGCGGGGCTCAACGCTTTCATCCGGTGCACGGTTCCCGTGCTGGACACGGGCGCGCGGGTGCCGTGTATTCTGGTGCATGGCTGAATTCTCCCACCTGGACGCCGATGGACGCGCGCGCATGGTCGACGTGGGCCACAAGCCGGTGCAGGCGCGGACGGCACTGGCGGAGGGAATGGTTCATTGCGCGCCGGAGACGGTGGCGGCATTGCGGGACCGGACATTGCCAAAGGGAGACGTGCTGACGGTGGCGAAGATCGCCGGCATCCAGGCGGCGAAACGGACGGACGAGTTGATCCCGCTCTGCCATTCGCTGCCGCTGGATGGAGTCGAGATGCGGTTCACGCCGCGGGACGAGGGCATTTTCATCGAGGCAGAGGTCCGGACGCAGGCGCGCACGGGCGTGGAGATGGAGGCGCTGACGGCGGTCTGCGTTGCGGCGCTGACGGTGTATGACATGTGCAAGGCGGTGGACAAGGGTATGGTCATCGGCGGGGTGCGGCTGGTGCGAAAGATCAAGGAATGAAAGTGGCGCGTGTCACGCTGAGCGACCGCGCCTCCGCGGGCGTGTACGAGGACCAGAGTGGTCCGGAGATCGAGGCGATCATCAGGTCGCACTTTGCGGATAAAATCGAATTTGTACGGCGGCTGATTCCCGATGAGCGGGCGCAGATCGAGGAGACATTGCTGGAACTTTGCGAGGCCGGCTGCGCGCTGATCGTAACCACCGGTGGCACGGGACCGGCCGCGCGGGACGTGACGCCGGAGGCTACGCGGGCGGTGTTGGAGAAGGAGTTGCCGGGTTTTGGAGAAGTGATGCGGGTGCAATCTTATTTCACGGTACCGACGGCAATCCTGTCGCGGGCAACGGCTGGGGTGCGGGGCAAGTCGTTGATTGTAAATCTGCCGGGGAAACCGAAGGCGATCGGGGAATGCCTGCCGCTGCTGCTCCCGGCGATCGTGGAATGCATCGATCACGTGGCGGGCTTCCGGCCGGAGTTGCGAAAACCGCGATGAATGGCGATGGCGGAAATTTCCCCCCACCGCGCCAGAGTGTACAAGGTGAAAGGGATCACCCAGTTATTCGCACTTATATTTATCCTCATTCTTGGAATCGGCACCCCCAGGGGCACTCCGGAGCCGATAAGCGTGCAGGATTTCACCCAAATGCTGTACCAGAACCGTATCTTTGCCACGAGCGGCCGTCCCCTCGAATTATGGACGGATTCCGGCACGGGCCAGTTATACCTGCGTGGAACTTACACGGATGGGCCGGGCCCGACAGGCCGGCAAAACGCCAGCCATTACTTCCAGGCCCCGCTTTCGCCGGAGACAAATGCTGCTACAATGAGCGCCATCAAGAAGGCCGGCCTGGAGGTGATCACGGTTCCGGACACAAAACCGATGAACCCGGTGGTGCGCCGGGATATCATGGTAGCGTTTTTAGTGGCGACCGTATTGGGATACTTCTCGACGCTTTACGTAACGCTGAAAAATAGCGCTCCCGCTTGAGTTATCCTTTTCGTACTTATACACATCCCCATGCGCACCCCACTCGCATTCTTATTTCTATTTATGGCCGTACAAATCGCCCGTTCAGAAGACCTATCCGTCGCGGCGGCGGCGGATTTGACTTACTGCATCCCTGTCATTGACGCCGCATTTGAACAGGCGAATCCGGGGGCCGATGTAAAAGTCTCCTTCGGATCCTCCGGGAATTTCTTCCAGCAAATCCAGAATGGCGCGCCGTTTGATGTGTTTCTCTCGGCGGATATCCAATACCCGCAGAAACTCGCCGCGGCGGGCCTGGTGGAGACGCCGGTGAAATACGCGGAAGGCCGGATCGTGCTCTGGACGATGAACGACAGCCTGGACCTCACAAAGGGGCTCGTAGCGCTGCGGGACCCTGCGGTGAAGCACATTGCGGTGGCGAATCCGGATCACGCGCCGTATGGCCGCGCCGCGAAGGCCGCGCTGACGCACGAAGGGCTATGGGAAGAGCTGACGCCCAAATTTGTGTACGGGGAGAACATCGCGCAGACGGCGCAATTTGTGCAGACGGGAAACGCGGAGGCGGGATTCGTGGCGATGTCGCTGGTGGCCGCGCCGGCGCTGGCGCACAAGGGACATTTTTACGAGATCCCGGAAGTGGATTACCCGCCTATCGACCAGGCGGCAGCATTGACCAAGGCAGGCTCGGCGAAACCGCTGGCGCAGGCGTATGTGGCGTTCCTGAAATCGGCGGCGGCGCGGAAGATTCTGGGCCAATACGGTTTTCGGCTTCCCAAGTAATCAGGGCTTCCCCGAAGGTACCCGGGATGACATTTCCGCCGGAGTTCTTGCAGGCGCTTTGGCTGACGCTCCGGCTGGCGTTCGTATCGACGGTGTTGCTGCTCATCATCGGGCTGCCGATTGCGCAATGGATGGCGCACGGTGGGCGGGTGCCGCTGCTGGCCGAGGTGCTTCTGACATTGCCGATCGCGCTGCCGCCGACGGTGATCGGGTTTTACCTGCTCGTAATCTTCGCACCCCAGACATGGCTGGGCGGGCTCTGGGCCCGGGTGCTGGGGCAGCCGCTGGCGTTCAGCTTTGCCGGGCTGGTGGCGGGGTCGGTGATTTACAGCCTGCCATTCGCAATCCAGCCCTTCCGGGCCGGCCTGGCCGGGGTGCCGCGGGAGCTGCAGGAGATGGCGCGCAGCAGCGGAGCCTCCGGGATGCGGACCTTCTGGCGGGTGACGCTGCCACTGGCGCGGAATGGGATCGCGGCGGGGGTGGTGCTTAGCTTTGCCCACACACTGGGGGAATTCGGGGTCGTGCTGATGCTGGGCGGGAGCATCCCGGGGCGGACGAAGGTGCTATCGATCACCCTGTATGACGAGGTGCAGAAAATGGATTACGCGGCCGCCCATGCTTACTCCGCGGTGCTGCTGGGCGTGGCATTTGTGCTAATCCTGCTCGTGACAGTGCTCCAGCGACGGGCGGCGGGGGAGCGGTGAGGAGGGGCAAATTATGGGCAAACCGACTTTTGAATTTGATCCCGGAAAAAGCGAAATCAACAAAGCCAGGCATGGAATCGATTTTGTCCAAGCCCAGGTTCTGTGGAACTCTCCGCTCCTCGAGCTTCCGGCGAAGGAGGCCAGGGAGAAGCGGTACCTCGAAATCGGCACGATTCACGGCGTGCATTGGACCGCGGTTGTGAAATATTGGGGCCGTCGTCCGAATCATCAGTGTCCGTAAATCGAACGCCGAAGAAATTGCTGTTTATGCCAGAGCTAAAAAATCAGGCGAATCCGGGAGGAAAGGCTAGCGTTGCGCGACCCGCTGTTCGGCGGCACCTCCAGGCTTTGAAAAAGGCGGCGTCGCGGGGAAATTCGCCAAAGTCTGAGAAGAAGACCGGTCCCACTACGGCTGCCAATCTGGAAGGACGCTTCGACAAGGGCGAACCGATCCTGGATTACTTCGATGTGGCCGCCGGCAGGATGCGCTATCCGCCGAAGGGAACCGGAAGCTAATTCCGGTCCTTTGCTCCCTTTGCTTCCTTCTGTTCAGTTCCCCCCTTCCAGCGCCCGCTTCCAGATCGGCACGTCCTTCTTGAGTTCGTCGATGAGGGCCATGCAAAAGCGGAAGGCAGGCTCGCGGTGGGAGGCGTGAATGCGGATGTAGAGGGAGGCTTCGCCGACGGGGACCCAGCCGAGGCGGTGGATGAACCAGACGGCATGGCACGGACAGGATGCGTTGAGATCGGATATAATCCGGCGGATTTGCCGCTCGGCCATGGGGATGTGGGCCTCGTAATCCAGGCCGGCAATGGGGCGGCCGTGTTCCATCTGGCGGACGATGCCGCGGAACTCGACCTCGGCGCCGGTCTCGAGGCCGGCCTTGAGCACCGCCGGCTCCACGATGGGAGCGGTGGTGAACTCGACACTTGCTTCCATGGGGTCAGCCGCCGCTCACGGGCGGGAAGATGACCAGCTCGGTGGCTTCTCCCACGGGGCGATCCCATTCCCAATGCTCGTAATCGACGGCGGCGTGCAAATTGCCGACCGCAAGGGCGGGCGCGACGCGGGCGACGATGGTGCGGGGCGTGTCCCAGGGGTCCACATGGATTTCCACCTCGGCGAAGCCGGCTATTTCCCGCGCTGTGGAGAATGCGAGGACTTTCATCCGCCGATTGCTGTCATGACGCGGTCGGGCTGGTAGTTCTCGCGGAAGAGATGTTCCGCGGGTTTTACGGCAAGGGTCGATTGCATGAGTTCCTCGAGCACCGTTTCATTTATCACGGGACGCAGCGCGGGCGCCAGATTTGTCTCGAGATGATTGCCCAGGCAGGGGCGCAGCCGTCCATCGGCGGTGAGCCGCATTTTATTGCAACGGTCGCAGAAATGGAGGTCGGTCAGCGCGCCGATCAACCCGACAATCGCGCCGGAGCGCCGGAGCCGGTAGTAGCGGGCGGGGCCGAAACCGAGCGGGGCATCGAGAGGGTCCATCGTGTCCTCGGTGGCGATGATCCGGGCAGCCTCGGCGGCGGAGAGGAAATTGGATTCGTCCAGCATCTCCGTGAGGCTGACGGGCATGAGCTCGATGAAACGAATGGGCACGTCCTGCTCGGCGGCGAAGCGAACCAGGGGGATGATCTGCTGGTCATTGCGGCCGCGGATAAGGACGGTGTTCAATTTGACGGAATCGAAGCCGAGCTCCTTGACGGCGCGCAGGCCCTCGAGGACGGGCGCCAGTTCGCCGCCGGTGATGCCGCGGTAAAGGGCCGGGTCCAGCGCGTCCAGGCTGATATTGATGCGTCGCAGGCCGGCCTCGAAGAGCGGGCGCGCCAGTTGCGGGAGGCGGGTGCCGTTGGTGGTAACCTGGACGGATTCCACGCCGGGCAGGTGGACGAGCTGGCCGATGAAGTCCGCGATGCCGGGGCGCAGGAGCGGCTCGCCGCCGGTGACCCGGAAACGCTTGAAGCCGAGACGGACCCCGGCGCGGGCGATGGCGAGGATTTCGTCGTAGGTGAGCAAATCCTCGCGCGGCAGCCACGCGGAATAATGCTCCGGCATGCAATAGAGGCAGCGCTCATTACAGCGGTCGGTGACGGAGATGCGGAGATAATCCACCACGCGGCCGGAGGGGTCGATCATGGTGGAATTTGCGTGTTGCGGCATGTCGGTTGCAGGAACGGCAGGCACAGTCCAGTAATGCACGCCAATGTGCCATTCGGCGAGCCCGCGGTCCATCTATTCATGCGCCCCGGCGGTCCCTGGCGGGCGGGCCCCGGGCTGAAAAACGTTGCGCAGGCCGGGGGAAGCGTGTCTGTTGAGGCTTTTATGGGACACTACAAAGGCAAAGACAACGCGAAGAAGCACGCCACCCGCCGGAAGAAGATGGAACGCCTCGCGGCTGCCAAGAAGGCCGCGGCCGCGGTTGCGGCGACGTAGGACTTGCCCGGCGGAGGTGTCCGGGGGCCGGTCTATTCTACGTCGTAATAGGGGATTCCGAATCCCCCTTGCCGAAGCCATACAGTGACGATGTCCCCGATCGAGTGCTCGTTATAGACACTGCTGTCGACGTTGATTTTTTTCTCCACGGTGCAGGGACCCCAGGGAGACAGTACGAAAGTGTGGTGGGTATAAGTGTGGTGCGTATGCGTACCCCGGGTGATGAACCTTTCCACCACCTGGGCATGATAGGAGCGGACTCGGGAGTGGTCCGTCATGCCATTGAGAATGAGTGTGGCGCCGTAGCCGTACGCGGCACAAAACAGGCAGTAGAGAAAGGCATTCGAAGCAGACTGGCACGATGAGTCACAAGAGGGGATCGTCCCGCCTGCCTCAAGCGTTGGCGGCTCTGGGCGGCATTTGGGGAAGGCTGGGAGCCAACGAAAGTGAAGGACCTCATCAAGGAATCCCTTTCCAGCGCCGTTTATCGGGCCTGCAAGGAATGGCAGGGCTGGTCAGGGAAAGGACATTTCCTGGACGTCATGGGAAGAATTTGCAATTCATGCTCAGGCCTTTCCGCGACGCTCCTCAAGGGGGCCAAATTTGACTCTATTGCGGCCGCTAAATTTAATGTCATGGCGAACGAACAACGTGGGTGAAAAGACGCTGAGGCTTTCCACTCTGGTGTTTCTGGTGGGGTACACGCCGGGGATCGTTCTGGGATTGGCGAAGGTTCTTTCCAAAACGCTACCGCATGACGCTTTCGGATGGGTCGGCACCGGGATGATGGCAGCCTGGCCAGTGGCGCATTTCCTCGGGTACTACCGGAGGAAGAGAATTTGTGCTGCCAGCGCGGCGCTCCTGCACTGTATTTTTGCCGGACTGATATTCGACGCCGGATGCGATACGCTTCCGCATTCGCCATGGAAGCATTTCTCGCTGGTACGAGCCATGCTTTTGCTGGTGTACGGTGGATGGCATCTGTCGATGGGATATTTACTGGTGCGGCTGCGGGTGACCAAGAAGATAGCGGCCGTCTATGTATATTTTTTGGTCCTCGCTATTTGGATGGGTGGGCTTGGTTATATAGGTGGCCTCGGCTGAGGCTTAAAACTTGATCTATCCCAATTATGAATTTCCCAGGTACAGATTGGACAGACTTTTTGCCCGAAGTGTTTTATGGCGGCCCACCGTCTTCGTATCGTCACCCCAAACCGCCATATGCAACGCCGTCTTACGACCAAAGATTAGAACATCGATCACATGGGGATTGACATATGCATCCTCCGAGAGGAGTGCATCCAGCACGACATAGTTTTCGTACTGAACCGCGAACGCCATGATGATATCGGGCGTCGTCATCACCATTATTCCAAAATTGTCCGTTTTTATTAGTTTGGAAATAGTGTCGTTATCTTTCTTTGCAATCGCATCGAGGAAGCGATTTCCAAAGACCTGCATCTCCTTCGGCATTCCCAATAATGCCCTGGCGACATCGGCTTGCGTAGGGGGCTGATCCGCGGCTATCAACCGGTTGCCACCCATCCACATGATAGCTACCCAAAGCAGGGCGATGCCTACCAGCCGCTCGATTTTGAAGAGCTTTGCCAAGAATTCGTGGCGCTTGCACTCACTGTTCATTTTGAATTTCCTGTTTTGCTTTGTGGCGTTAAAAAATTCTTGCCGGCGGTTGCAAGGTCGAGGCCGGCCTTTTGCCGGTCTATCGAGGCTTCAAATCGTATTTCGTCCAGTTTGTCATGATCGAATTTGAGTTGAGCGGTCCATGACCTCATCACGATGTTATCGCGCACTCGGACATACCCCGAAGCCGTCCAGACTAGACTGGAATCCTTTACGACCGGCTTTGGCAGTCTCGTTCCCAAGGCGCGAAGAACTTCTCCTGTGTGCATGCCGAGAGAGACGATATTCATGAAACGAAACTTTTCGGGAGGGATGTGGGCAACGGGCAGCGTGTCCTCTCCGGTTTGCTCCCGGAACACGGGATCATGCGAGAGCGGGGTAATTGACAGAGAATCGATCACCGCACCATCGGCATGCCCTTGGTCATCATAATACCAAAACGCATCGGCTGAAAGTTCGCAATCGGCGCTGCGTGACAGCCAAACGCGCCCGCTATGGGCATGCCCGCCCATCTCTGGCATGCCGCGTCCCGCCCGATGCTCCAGTGCATCCATCGTATCATAGCCAATTCGCACGTCACATATCTGCGCCAGGTCCGGAACCGAGGTTCCGGATTCCGAGCGAGAACAGGCAATCGCAAGGAAGATGCAACAAAAGACGATCTTCATTAGAGAGGAACCGGGTAAAGAGTACCGAGAGTATTGAGGGAAATCTTAAGACTAGAAGCTCATCATGTTGCGGATTAGAGCGCCTGGTATGGCTCCCGCCACGAAAGCGTTTAGAGAAAAAAAGAAGTACACCGCCGCTAAGAGCAGGGCAAAGATCATCAACGCGAGGCAAAAATTTAGCCATGCGGCCCGGGGTAGAGAAAGACGCCAGGAAGCGATTATTACCGCGATGGCCAAAACCACTGACTCCGCGAACGTGGGAAGGGAGCTTAACGCTCCAAGGGTTGGCTGCCGCCAAGTCACCGACATGTCCAGATCGTGGTATAATCGAAGAAACGCCGCACTGATTCTCCCCACGACAAATCCCAAACCGCCCAAAACAACACCGCCAAAAGTGCCTAGAAGCCGGATTGGTCGCTCAAGACTGCTTCTTTGTCCGCTTTCGTCCTTCACGGGGAAAATCTTGCATTTGAGATTTCGAAAACAAGCTCAAACGAATCTCTCACTCGATCTCTCCTCCTCTCTCATCCAACCCTGAGGCTGCGAGGCCGCCTCTCCTTAAAACTGAGGCTGTCGAGCAGCTGAACTCGAATCAGGTTTGGAGGTGCCGTCGACGCGCAGGGCATCGGCAAGGCTCCAGGCATCGATGTGGTCGGTCTTGTTGCCGCTGGGGACCTTGCGTTCGCGATAGCGCTTGGCGCTGACCGGCGAGACGGGATAGACCGCGACCTCGCTTTCCAGCAGGCACTCTACGATCATCCCCTGGCTTGTCTCCACACAGGCGGCCACGCCCGGACCCAGCGCGGCCAGTTGTTCACGCCAGCGCTGCCAGCCCTGGGCGTCGTGATCAATTTGGAAATCGGCTACGATCTGCCCCATGCGGTCCACGATGACAACCTCGTGGTGGTCCTTTGCCCAGTCGAAGCCCGCGTAATGCGTGATCTCATTCCATGAGTTCATTTTCGGGTTCTTTCTATGTTGGCGTTGCGGTGGCGCAGGCGGCCCGTCGTCGGTCGAGCTGATACGAAGATCCTCATGGGATGTGGTTCTCTCAGACCTTTGGACGGGCGCTCGAGAACCGGCCGGTACTCTCCGCAGAACCCTCGCAGGGTGAGCGATACAGGACCGTGCCGGCCTCGGCGCTTTGCGCCCCGAGCCAATTTTGGCCAAGGACAAGTTTTTCACAACCTCCGCTGCATTCGCGGCAAAGTTATTCACAAGCGGCGCGGATGACGGGGAAGGCTCATTGGAAGCCTTCCTGCGCCGCTTATGAATAACTTTGGAAACGGTATCAGCGATTCTAGCTTCGTGGTTGGTCCCTTGGTCAGGCGGGGCAAAGCCTTCGGCGTTTGAAGTGCAGCGGATTCGACGCTTTGCGAGAAGTCCAGGGTGCAGTGGGGACAATCGGGGGCCAACGGGACGCAGCAGAGCGGAAAAGGGCCAAGTCTTTGCGCGGTAGGGAGAGGAGAATTTCGCGCGTTGTCTCCGTCGCGACCGCGGGCAAGCCGAACTGGAGGGTTTGCAGATGACCGAGCAACCAGAATCTCTTTTCCGCCAAGTTGGCGTCGCGTCCGTTTTTGGCGTGGGAGAGATTATTGCGGCTGGGAGGAGTTGCACCACGTAGCGTTACCCAGCATGCCGCTGTGCAGCCGCAACCGGTCGCAGATGACCGCCAGCGATAACCATCGTCCTTCCGCGCCTTTGGCGTCACCTGGCCTCAAAATTTTGCGGGCGCAATTTTTCCATTGCCATACCTGACAGTTCAATGTATAAGACAGCCATGCTTACGAAAGACTTGATGGCTGCGTCTTCGAAACCGCTGCTGCTCTCCATCCTCACGGGCGGCGAAAGCTACGGCTACGAGATCATGCAGAAAGTGCGCGAGTTGAGCGGCGGCCAGATCGAATGGAGTGACGGGATGCTTTATCCCGTTTTGCACCGGCTGGAGCGCGACGGCCTGATCAAGTCCGAATGGAAGCAGGCCGGCACTGGTCGCGAGCGGAAATACTATTTCATCAACTCCTCCGGACGCAAAGCCCTCAAAACCGAAAGGCAACAATGGCTGGCCGTTCACAACTCACTGTGCAAATTATGGAAAATCGCCCCCGTTTCGATTTAAACAACGCCGTCGAAAGTTGGCGGAAGGAACTGGCCTCACTACCCAATCTCGCCTACGACATCCGGCGCGAACTGGAAGCGCACCTGCAAGATGCCCTCACCGAATTCCAGGAACGCGGTTTGAATGACGAAGAATCGTTCTGGCTAGCGGCCCGCCGCATTGGCCAACCGCAAAAGCTGAGCGAAGAATTTGAGAAGGCATATCCATGCGGGGTTTGGAGCGAGCGTATATTTTGGATGGCGTTGGGAATTATCTCCTGGCAGTTGACGCTAATCCTTTCCACCGTTGCAAAGATCATGCTGAATTATTTAACTCCCGGTTTGCACCCATTCTACCAGAGGAGCGGATTCTGGTTTGTGGATGCCGCGATTCTGATCATTGGCGTCGTACTGGCTAAAGGGTGGGTTGCACGATCGACGACCTCGATATGTTTTTTTGCAAACCGTTTTCGGCTGGCGCTGTCATTGACGGCCCTGATTATTCTCCTGGCTTCAACCCAGGTTGGCATTGTTCGCCAGATTGGTCTGAATCGTGGTTATGATTCATTCGTGCGCATGGGATTGGGAGCTTGGGTTTCAAATCTTCTCCATCTCACGCTGGGTTATTTGGAATACAGCATAGCGCCGCTGATTCTTCTCATTTTGTTTTTTCCGCCGATAAATCAAAAGACTTTGGGACGAGCATAGTAGTTGACTCCAAGGCGTTGTTCGGCCTCTCTTTGGTCATGAACAGTTGGTGCTCTTTGACTTCCGATTCGGTCCAGCCGGCACTCATGTACAGGCGGAAGGCGCGAGTGCCTCGATCCTCCCCGGTCCAGAGCCAAATAGAAGCGTGACCAACAGACCACAAAAGGTTCTCCGTTAGCCGAAGCAACTCCCTCCCAATTCCCTGCCGCTCATGTGGAACCCATGGGGCCTTCAACTCTCCCCAAGCTCTTTTTTTGTGCGGATGAAGCCCTCCATGATTTCGGCAATGACCTCATCCTTGCGCTGGAGCTTGTCTTGGAGTGCCTCGATTTTTCCTCCGAGCCAGAGGTCTTGGTTCGGGGGGAACCAAAAGCAGCGGCGCCGTTCTCGAAGAAGGTGCGCTACCATTGGTAGAAGAGGGTCGGATGGAGCCCCTCCTTTTCGCAGATGATGGAGACGGGTTGACCCTCGAGCAGATGGAGCCGCAGGATGCGGACCTTCTCCTCGGGACTGAATTGACGGCGTGTTTTCTTTTCCATGTGGTGGTGTGGTTGCCGCCACCACCTATA
>Ga0302319_10006934_pt1 | contig 22378 bp, 20 predicted proteins | sample Bog_T0_2_FD_203319 | JGI IMG/M metagenome (GOLD analysis project Ga0302319, IMG submission 203319) | Peat permafrost microbial communities from Stordalen Mire near Abisko, Sweden - Bog_T0_2 | ecosystem: Environmental > Terrestrial > Soil > Wetlands > Peat | place: Sweden: Abisko, Stordalen Mire... | reverse complement strand
TCATCTCCGCTATCGATGCCCGTCACGATCAGGTCTATTTCCAGGTTGTCAGCGGTAATGGCCATCCCCTGGTCCGGCCACGGGTTGCGCCGATCGAACAGGCGCTGGACGCTTGGCGCTTGGGCGCCCCGCACCTGGTCGGCAATGCCGCCAGAATACTGGCCGAGCGCTGGCCGCCGCAAGCCGCGCCGCCGGTCAAGGTCGACGCGCAACCGGCGCCCGACATCGCCTGGGTGGCCTGGGTCGGGGCCGCAGTCCGCCCCGAAAGCGCACCGGCACGGCCATTTTATCTGCGCGCGCCCGATGCCAAGCTTCCGGCCGATCGGCTGCCCCACGCCGCGCCGCCGCCCATTCGATGATGACCTGGCTTTCCGCATGGTGGAACGGCGGCGGCGCTGCGGTCGAGCCCGCGACGCTGCGGGATGCGCGGGCGCTGGCGCGGCTCCACGCCGAATCGTTTCACCGCGGCTGGGGCGAGAACGAATTCGAGGGCCTGTTGACCGAGCGCAATGCGCTGGCGCATCGCCTCCGGATCGGTCGGAAACTGGTGGGTTTCGCACTATCGCGGCTGGCCGCCGACGAAGCCGAAATCCTGTCGATCGCGCTGGCCGCGAATTATCGTGGACGCGGCCTGTCGCGCAACCTGTTGATGACGCATCTGGGCCATCTCGCTGGCCGCGGGGTGAAGGCGGTTTTCCTCGAAGTCGAGGAATCCAACCAGCCGGCCCGGCGGCTCTATGAACGTGCCGGATTTGCGGTTGCCGGTCGTCGCGCGCGCTATTACCGGCAGCCGAGCGGTGAACAATTGGATGCGCTTCTGATGCGCCGCGACTTGTCGTGATGCGCGCGCGGTGGCACAACAGGCTACCTTGATCGAGGCGGAACACATGACGGCCTTGAAATCGACGCCCGCGCCGCAGGCCACCGGCATTGAAGCCCGCTGCGCCGCCACCGGCATGCGAATGACCGAGCAGCGCCGGGTGATCGCCCGCGTGCTGGCGGAAGCCGCCGACCACCCCGACGTCGAGGAACTATATCGCCGCTGCGTCGCCGTCGACGACAAGATCTCGATCTCGACGGTGTACCGGACCGTCAAGCTGTTCGAGGACGCCGGCATCATCGAACGACATGACTTTCGCGAAGGCCGCGCCCGCTATGAACAGATGCGCGACAGCCATCATGATCATCTCATCAACCTGCGTGACGGCAAGGTGATCGAGTTCACCTCGGAAGAGATCGAAAAGCTGCAGGCCGAGGTCGCCCGCAAGCTTGGCTACCGGCTGGTTGACCACCGGCTGGAGCTGTATTGCGTTCCGCTCGATGACGAAAAGGCCTGATGGCCATCGGATGTCTCATCTGGCCTTCGACCTCGTGATTTTTGATTGCGACGGCGTGCTGGTCGACAGCGAAGTGATTTCCTGCCGCGCCCATGCCGAAACCATCACCCGCCTTGGCTATGCCATCACCGCTGACGAGGTGCAGGACCGCTTTCTCGGCATCTCCGACCGCGAGGCGCGGCTTGCCATCGAAATAGAACTTGGCCGTCCTCTTCCTGACGAGTTTGAAGAACAGATCAAACAGGCGGTGCTGCGACGCTACGCTGACGAGCTACGCGCCATTCCCCATGTTGACATGGCGATCGATGCGATCGGTCTGCCGCAATGCGTGGCCTCGAGCGGCACGCCCGAGAAGATTCGCCACGGTCTTGGCTGTACCGGATTATTGCAGCGTCTCGCGCCGCATTTGTTTTCGGCGACCCAGGTGGCGCGCGGCAAGCCCGCCCCCGATCTGTTCCTGTTCGCGGCCGCGCAGATGCGGACCTTACCCGAACGATGTATCGTGATCGAGGACAGCGTTGCCGGCATTACCGGTGCCCGCGCGGCCGGAATGACCGTGCTTGGCTTTTACGGCGGCAGCCATTGCCGGCCCGGCCATTCCGACCGGCTGCGGCGCGCCGGGGCGGCGGCGATATTCGACGATATGCGCCAATTGCCGGAGCTGATCGGGCGGATCGGCTTCAAATAGCCACATTCGATCGCTGTCAACCCCGGCGCCCACAAGGCGACCCACGCGATCGCTGGATTTTCCAGGGATAAGCCTATAATTGAAGGCTCAGCCTTTAATTCTGGGCTTTTCCTATCATTCAGCGGGGCGTCGCCGTGACGCTGGGGCCGCACAACATCAAGGTTCCATGACACCGCCGCGCAAGCTGCATATCAAGTCGTATGGCTGTCAGATGAACGTCTACGATGCGCAGCGCATGGCGGACATGCTGGCGCCCGCAGGCTTCGTCGAGACCACGCGAGTCGACGATGCCGATCTGGTGATCCTCAACACCTGCCATATCCGCGAAAAGGCCTCCGAGAAGGTTTATTCCGAACTCGGGCGGCTGCGTGTCGCCAAGGATGAAGCCGCGCGCCAGGGTCGCCGCATGAGCGTCGCCGTCGCTGGCTGCGTTGCGCAGGCCGAGGGCCAGGAGATCATCCGCCGCGCGCCGGTTGTCGATGTCGTGGTCGGCCCGCAAAGCTATCACCACCTTCCGCAGCTGCTCGCGCAGGCCAGCCGCCATGGCCGGGCAATCGAGACCGAATTTCCGATTGAGGACAAGTTCGGTTTGCTGGCTCCGCCATTGCCCGATGCGATCCGGGCCCGCGGGATCTCGGCTTTTGTTACGGTGCAGGAGGGCTGCGACAAGTTCTGCACGTTCTGCGTGGTGCCCTATACCCGCGGCGCCGAACTGTCGCGCCCGGTGGTCCGGATCATCGATGATGTCACGCGTTTAGTCGACCATGGCGTCCGCGAGATCAGCTTGATTGGACAGAACGTCAATGCCTATCACGGCGAAGGACCGGACGGACGGGCCTGGTCGCTCGGCGCCCTGTTGCATCGCCTCGCCGCTATTCCAGGCGTGGTCCGCCTGCGCTATTCGACCAGCCATCCCCGCGATGTCGATGAAAGCCTGATCGGAGCGCATCGCGATCTGCCGGCGCTGATGCCCTTTGTGCATCTGCCGGTGCAGTCGGGCTCCGACCGCATTCTGGCGGCGATGAACCGCAAACATACCGCCGAAGATTATCGCCGGGTCATCGACAGATTTCGTACCGCCCGCCAAGACATTGCATTTTCTTCGGATTTTATCGTTGGCTTCCCCGGCGAGAGCGAGGAAGATTTCCGCGCCACCCTCGCGCTTGTCCGCCAAATCGGCTACGCTGGGGCATATTCGTTCAAATATTCGCCGCGGCCAGGAACGCCGGCGGCGGAGATGCGGGAGACAGTGTCAGCGGCTGATATGGACGAGCGATTGGTGCGGCTCCAGGAATTGATTGATAGCCAGCAATCGGCCTTTAATCAGGCTGCGATTGGCGGCACGGTCGATGTACTGTTCGAGCGACCGGCCCGCAACCCGGGCCAGATCGTCGGCCGCACCGCCTATCTGCAACCGGCGCATGTCATGGCATCAAAGGACTTGATCGGACAGGTCAGGGCGGTCCGGATCCAGAGCCTGGAACGCTATAGCCTGCTCGGCGAACTCGTGCCACGGCCCGCAGCGCCGCCCGCGTGGTCGCCTGAACGGTCGGTTTCGGAGCGGATCGATCCGCCACAGCAACCTTCGCAAACGATGACGGGAGCCTGAACCCTTGCCAAAAAGCGCCTCGGATTCGTCTTCACTTGCGCCCAGCCGCAAACTCGATCGCGACATGCAAATCCCCTCCGAGACGCAAGTCGTGATCGACTTCGACGACAACAGGGGAGCCTCGGCGCTGGTCGGACCCTACGGCCAGAATCTGGCGCTGATCGAACGCCGGCTCGGCGTCGTGGTGGATTCGCGCGGCAATCACATCACCATCGCCGGATCGCGCGATGGTTGCGACGCCGCACGGCGGGTGCTGGAAACCCTGTACGCCCAGGCGACCCAAGGTCACGACCTGGCGCAGGGCGACGTCGAGGGCGCCATCCGTGCCGTGATTGCGCAAGGCTCGCTTTTCGAATTCGACGCCAAGAACGTCAAGACGTCGTTCGAAACCATCAATCTGCGCAAGCGCCCGGTCAGGGCACGCACCGCCGCCCAGGACTCCTATATTCGCGCGCTGAAGCGCCACGAGCTGGTATTCGGCATTGGCCCGGCCGGCACCGGAAAGACCTGGCTCGCGGTGGCGCACGCCGCGCAATTGTTTGAACGCAAGGAGGTCGACCGCATCATCCTGTCACGGCCCGCGGTCGAGGCGGGCGAGCGGCTCGGCTTCCTGCCGGGAGATCTGCGCGAGAAGGTCGATCCTTACCTGCGGCCGATCTATGACGCGCTCTACGACCTGATGGATTCGCGCATTGTCGAGCGCGCGCTGCAGACCGGCGAAATCGAGATCGCCCCGCTGGCCTTCATGCGCGGCCGCACCCTGACCAATGCCGTCATCATTCTCGACGAGGCGCAAAACACCACCTCGATGCAGATGAAGATGTTCCTGACGCGATTAGGCGAAAACAGCCGCATGATCATCACCGGCGATCCCTCCCAGGTCGATCTTCCGAACGGCCAGGCCTCGGGCCTCGCGGAGGCCGCCAAACTGCTCGCCGGCGTCGAGGGCATTGCCCAGGTCAGATTCACGGCCGAAGATGTGATCCGCCATGAACTGGTGGCACGGATCGTAGCGGCCTATGAAGGATTGCCGCAGCGGCCGGCAACCAGCCGGCCCTGATGCCACGATCTGCCGCCGAGCGCGTGCTGGAGGGATGTTTCCGGTCGCAACAGAAATCTGGACCGATGGCGCAATTTGCTCTTCCCATTACCGCTCCTCCCATCACCGAAATTCTCGTGGTCGCCGATGACTGGCAGTCGGAGCCTGGCGCCGAGGCTGTCATTCAACGCGCCATCGCAACCGCCGCCCTGATGGTGGAGGCCGGGCTCGGTGCGGCCGAACTCGCCATCATGCTGACGGATGACGAGGGAATTCGCACCCTCAACAGCAACTGGCGCGGCATCGACAAGCCGACCAATGTCCTGTCGTTCCCGGCCTTGCCGCCGACGGGACCGAGCGGTCCGGACGATGCGCCGCGCATGCTCGGCGACATCGCGATCGCCTACCAGACGACGCGGAGCGAAGCCTGCGACGAGCAAAAGCCGTTCGATCACCATCTGAGCCATCTGGCCGTGCACGGCTTTCTCCATCTGATCGGATATGATCACGAAACCGACGACGAGGCCTGGGCCATGGAGACGCTTGAGCAGAAGATCCTGGCACAGCTTGGCATTCCCGATCCCTACGCGGATCGCGAGCGGACGGGCTGAGATGGCCGATTCCGAACCGACCCAGGACAACCCGCGCCAGACGCGCAATCTGCCCGCAGTCGTGCCGCAGGCCGAAATCATGCGTCCGGTCGCGGAGAACTGGCTGACGCGCGCGATCCGCGCCCTGTTTGGCTGGAAGCCCGGATCGGTTCGAGATGATCTGCAGGTCGTGCTCGACGCCTCGACGCCGGATGATGTCGGTTTCTCGGCCATCGAGCGCACCATGCTGCGCAATATTCTTGGTTTGCATGAGCAGCGCATCGCCGACGTCATGATCCATCGCGCCGACATCGTCGCCGTCAAGCGCGACATCACGCTCGGTGAATTGATGAGCCTGTTCGAGAGCGCGGCGCATTCGCGCCTCGTCGTCTATAATGAAACTCTCGACGACCCCGAAGGCATCGTTCATATCCGCGATCTCTTGGCATTCATGACCGCCCGGGCCCGGGTTCCCGACGACGTCAAGAGCAAGACCAAGCGCAGGAAATCGTTCCCGGCGGGACTCGACCTGCGTGCAGTCGACCTCGCGTTGCCGCTCTCCGAAGCCAACATCATCCGCAAGCTGCTGTTCGTACCGCCATCGATGCGGGCAATTGATCTATTGGCGCAGATGCAGGCCTCGCGCATCCATCTGGCGCTGGTGGTTGACGAATATGGCGGCACCGACGGCCTGGTGTCGATCGAGGACATCGTCGAACAGATCGTCGGTGAGATCGACGACGAGCATGACAGTGACGAGCCGCCCGCCATCGTCCGGCAACTCGACAATTCCTTCATCGCCGACGCGCGCGCCAGCCTCGACGATGTCCGTTCCGTGATCGGAGAGGAATTCGTCACCGGCGAGGCCGGCGAAGAGGTCGAGACGCTCGGCGGCTACCTGGTGACCCATGTCGGGCGCTTGCCGGTCCGCGGCGAGGTTATTTCCGGTCCCGGAAATTTTGAAATCGAAGTGCTGGATGCCGATCCACGACGGGTCAAGCGCCTGCGCATCGCCACGCGCAAGGAACGCCCGGCGGCGCGGCCGCCGCGCGAGAGTCGTCGTCGCGAGGCTCTCCCGGATTCTGGTCCAACGCAGGCCAACGACAATATCGGCCCGCCGTCCGGCGACGGAGCCGCCTCGCAGTGATTTCAAAAGCTGGATTTCGTTCGCTCGGCCTTGCGATCATTCTGGCCTGGGGCTGGAAGAGAGCTGCCATCGCCGGTCTGGCGGGAGCGGTTTCGGTACTGGCCATGGCTCCGTTCAATGCATGGCCCGTGCTGTTCCTGACCTTTCCGGTGATGGTCTGGCTGAATGACGGCGCGGGCGCTGGACGCTGGCGCGGCGTGCCTGCGGCGGCGCTGTCGGGCTTCTGGTTCGGGCTCGGCTATTTCGTCCCGGGCCTGTACTGGATCGGCTATGCATTCCTGGTCGACGCATCGACCTTCGCCTGGCTGATGCCGCTGGCTGTGCTCGGACTGCCGGCCTATCTTGCGCTGTTCACGGCCTTCGGTTTCGCCCTCGCGCGCCTGATCTGGACCCGGGATGCGTCGCGGGTGATCGCACTGGCCGCAAGCCTCACGCTAAGCGAATGGCTGCGGGGCCATCTGCTCACGGGCTTTCCATGGAACGCGTTCGGTTACGCGCTGACCGAGCCGTTGGCGCTGGCGCAGACCGCCTCGCTGATCGGCCTTTGGGGGCTCACCTTTCTCACGGTGGCGATCTTCGCAAGCCCGGCCGTACTGATCGACGGACGGTCGAGAGGACGCAAACCGTTCGTCGCGCCGGTGAGCGGCCTGCTGGTGCTGGCGGCAATGGCAATTTTCGGTGCCGTCCGGCTGTCCCAGCAGCCGACATCCGACGTCGCCAATGTCAGGCTGCGGATCATGCAGCCCAACCTGCAGCAGGATGCGCGGTTCAACTATTCCGCCAAGGCGGAAGTGATGCGGAAATATCTCACACTGTCGGATCGCGCCTCGGGTCCGCAGTCCACCGGCGTGCGCGACGTCACCATCCTGCTGTGGCCCGAATCGGCATTTCCGTTTTTCCTGACCCGCGAAGCCGATGCAATGGCGCAAATCGCCGATCTGCTGCCGCGTGGAACCACTCTGATCACCGGCTCGGTGCGCGCGCCGGATCTGCCCGCCGGCGCCAGGATCACGCGGGCCTACAACTCCATCTATGTCATCGATCACGATGGCAGCGTGCTCTCTGTCTACGACAAGCTGCATCTGGTGCCGTTCGGCGAATATCTGCCGTTCCAGGACTGGATGGAGAAAATCGGCTTCGTACAGCTGACCAAGGTTCAGGGCGGGTTCATTCCCGGCGTGCATCGGCACACGTTGGAGATCCCGAATGCGCCGCGCGCACTACCTTTGATCTGCTATGAAGCCGTCTTTCCCGGTGATGTTGCGAAGCTGGACGATCGTCCGGGCTGGATCGTCAACCTGACCAATGACGGCTGGTTTGGAATCTCGACAGGACCCTATCAACATCTGCAGCAGGCGCGGCTGCGCGCCATTGAATTGGGACTTCCGCTGGTTCGGGCAGCCAACACCGGCATTTCCGCGGTGATCGATCCACTCGGCCGCGTCGTTGCAAGTCTTGGGCTTGGCATCGAGGGCGTGCTGGATGCAGGCCTGCCGCAGGCGATCGCGCCGACGGTCTACGCGCGTGCCGGCGATATTCCCGCGGCGAGCGTTATCATCATCGCTTTCGTTTTTGTCGTTCGGCGTCGAGTTGCGAAGCAAATTTGACGGAAGCTTGTCTTGCCTGTTGTTTTCTCGCGGTCTGCTGAACATTCGCAAGCGCGCCTGTTGACAGATCGACGACGGCATTTGCATTCTATCGTGCATAAGAGAATATCCGCTCGTTCGTATCGTCTGGGAACCTTCCCGACACCCTATTCAAGATTCGATATTGGCGCCCGAGGTAGTTCCTTCATGGGCCACCGATCGCGTACCCCAAGGAGTTTTGAGATGTCGACTAAAGCGCCCAACCCTGTTGACAAATATGTCGGCAGTCGAGTGCGCATGCGCCGGATCATGCTGGGCATGAGCCAGGAAAAGCTTGGCGAAGCACTGGGCCTCACCTTCCAGCAGATTCAGAAATATGAGAAGGGCACCAACCGGGTCGGCGCCAGCCGCATCCAGCAGATCTCGGAGATTCTTCAGGTCCCGGTCTCGTTCCTGTTCGAAGGCGGCCCGACCGGTTCCGCCAGCACAGAGACCTTCAGCGAGGGGACTTCGCCAGCCTATGTATCGGATTTTCTGGCGACCGCCGAGGGACTGGCGCTGACCCGTGCGTTCACCCGCATCAGCGACGCCAAGCTCCGGCGCAGCATTGTTGATCTGGTCGAGCAGATTGCGGCGCGCGAGGCGTCTGAGACGCCCTGAGCGTCTGCTGGCGGCTGGCTTTTTCGGTCCGATCGTTGCATCGCATTGATGGTGCCATAGCCGTTGAAATCGAGGTCCCTATGCCTGCGAACGCCAGCGGCAACGCCGACCAGCCTGCCGCGCAACGGCGCGACTTGAAATCGTCCATGGAACCTGCAAACGCAGGACTGGCGGGAAGTGCGGCATTGCCATCGGGCGCGCCAAGCGATGATGCCGCTTGCGGCGACGCCGAGGCCGCCCATCCGCATGGCTCGTTCTTCGGGCGGCGCAAGGGCCATCGGCTGCGAGGTCGCCAGGCCGACCTGATCGAACGGTTGCTGCCCCGTCTTGCGCTCGATATTGGCCAGGCCAGCCCCGCTCTCGGTGACCTGTTTGATCCGCCCGCGGCAGCGCTCCGGCTCGAAATCGGGTTCGGCGGCGGCGAGCATTTGATTGCAGAAGCGGAGGCCTTTCCCGGCACTGGCTTCATCGGCTGCGAGCCCTATGTCAACGGCATGGCCAAGCTGCTGACGCAGATCGAAGCACGTCGCATTGGCAATATCCGGCTGTTCGCGGGCGATGCTGCCGAGTTGCTGGCATGGACGCCGCCGCATGCGCTGGATCGGATCGACCTGATCCATCCCGATCCGTGGCCGAAGCGACGGCATTGGAAGCGGCGCTTTGTCCAGGACGCAACCGTCGCGGCCATGGCGCGAGTTTTGAAGCCAGAAGGTGAATTTCGCTTCGTCAGTGATGTCAGCGACTATTGCGCCTGGACGCTGAGCCATCTCATGCGCTCGCCCGATTTCACCTGGACGGCCGAGCGGGCCTCCGACTGGCGCCTGCCTTGGACTGGCTACACCATGACGCGATATGGAAGCAAAGCGACGCGCGAAGGCCGCGCGGCGGCGTATCTGCTGTTCAAGCGCAATCGATCGAGATGATATCGGCCAGCCGGCAGCAAGTCATGCTTCAAGCCTTCATGCTTCAAGACTTCATGCTTCAAGGCTTCATGCTTCGCTGGTCTGCCAGAATGCCACCACGCGCTCCGCGGCCGTCGGCATCAGGCGGGTATAATTCACCCGCGCAGCTTCAATGTCCGCCATTGATGGCACCCGGTTGGGGCCGAGCCGAAGCATGATAAGCGCGCGCACGGTGACCCATTCCAGCGCGAGCGCCTTACCGACAATCAGCAGCGGATCATGTCGGTCGCTCCCGATCAGCCGGTCAAGGGTCACAATTTTCACCCCCGACATCGCCGACAGCGCCGCCACCGTTTCCTCGTATTTGAAGCTCTTGGCAAAGCCAAGCAGCGCGGCTTCGTTGAGGTCGCCCGTGCTGTGCAACGCGATGATGGTGCGTTGCGCCGGAACAAAGTCGCGGCGGCCCCTCGCCCGATCGACGGCGGAGATCTCCAGCATGGCCTGCCTGATGGCGTGTTTCCGGCCTGGCTCGACCGCTTCGAACAGCCGCCGGCGGATGGCGTCCACCGAGCCCATCAGGAGTTCCTTCAACTGAACCTCGGAAAGGTCCTGGCGCTGCCCGACCTTCAAGGTCAGAACGCCGTCCTGCGCGGCCCGCTTGATCAGGGTAGCGTAGCCGCCTTGCGAAAACCTCGCCCCGGAATTGCCGGCCGTGCGCCGGACCACGTCGCGGTCGCCGCGGCGAACGATGATGTCCGTTAGATCGGTCGATAGTCTGCTGCGCTCCGACATCGCCATCAGATGCGCCTGCCCCTTTAACTGTGCGATTTCGATCAGAGCCTGCTCGTCAATCACGCTCGATCGGCGCAGCAGCGGCCCGGCAACCGAGATGTGGTCGTCGCGGGCCAATTGTCCCACCAATCCACGGGGCGCGTTGGCGATCACGGATAGTTGCTCGGCAAAGCTCGCGCGGGCGGCCACTTCGGTATGAGGAACCAGACCGCTCAGAACGCCGTCGAACAGATCGACATGCGCCGAGCTGAAATGCGGGGCCCCTTTCAGAAAAAGATCGGCGATCTGTCGAACGGCCTCGGCGCGGCGTTTCGGATCGCCGTGCTGGACGATCTCATCGAGACCGGGGATCAAGGTTGCGACATTCATGTGACTCTCAAACCGCTGGATAATGCGAGTTGCGGCCAAATTTAGGCTGGCTTGGTGAAGGAAGGGTTAGGTTCTGATGAGCCGAAATTCGCAAAATCTCACGCGGCAGCCTCGCGGGACTTGCCGGTTCGTCCAAAAAACGCTATATGCCGACCAACTTTTGGTATCTCATACGATCGCGTATTGAGAGTGGGCCCCCCGGGACCCGCTCTTTTTTATTACCTGAAGCGGCCCGCTTGAAGATGCATAGGGGCCGTCTCGGGCAGCACAGTCGACCGCCGGACCGCCTGCGAGGCCCGGCCCCAACCCCATGCAAGTCAGACCGCCTTTGACCCTCGATATGACCGAAAGAGCCGCTGTTTCCGTGGACACTGATCTGCTTGCCGAACCGCGCCTGGTGGTCGAACCGGGGATGGCGGCGCGGGTTTCGGCCGTGGCGGGTCCGGTGCTGCAGGGACTGGGGTATCGGCTGGTGCGGATCAAGATCTCCGGCGAAGCCGGCTGTACCGTCCAGGTCATGGCCGAGCGGCCCGACGGGTCGATGCAGATCGAGGATTGCGAAACGATCTCGCGCGCGCTGTCGCCGGTGCTGGATATCGCTGATCCGATCGACCGCGCCTACCGGCTCGAGATATCGTCGCCCGGCATTGACCGGCCGCTGGTCCGCCGCTCGGATTTCGAACGCTATGGCGGCCATCTCGTGAAAATCGAGATGGCGGTGGCGCATCAAGGCCGCAAGCGCTTCCGCGGCAAGCTTGGCGAGGTGGTGGGCGATGCCGTGCGGCTGATCCGCGATGACGCGCGTGCGGGAGAAGACCCCGAGGCACTGTTGACCCTGGAAGACATTGCCGAAGCCCGCCTGGTCCTGACCGACGAACTGATCGCGGAATCGATGCGGCGCGGCAAGGCCGCGGAGCGCGAACTGCGCCGCAATCTCGGGCTGGCGCCGCCCGCGCCGCCCCATGCCCGCAAACCCGCGCCGGCGAGAGGCCAAAAGCCGACGCCTGCGCCGAAGCCGGTATCGAAGCCGGACTTGCCGCCCGCCCGCGATCGTGGCAACGCGCCAAAACACACCAAGCAACATCGCCTGGCCGCGGAAAATCCGCGGCGTGGCGAGCTCGATCCCACTGAAGGAGACTAAAGCATGGCCGCTGTCAGCGCCAACAAGCTCGAACTGCTGCAGATCGCCGACGCGGTCGCGCGCGAAAAGTCGATCGACCGCGGCATCGTCATCGCGGCAATGGAAGACGCCATCGCCAAGGCGGCGCGAGCGCGTTATGGCAGCGAGACCGACGTCCATGCCGAGATCGACGCCAAAAAGGGGGAACTGCGGCTTTCCCGGCACATGCTGGTGGTCGAGCAGGTCGAGAGTCCGTCGAACCAGATTTCATTGGAGGATGCCCGGCGCGCCAATCCCGGCGCGCAGATCGGGGACACCATCGCCGATACGCTGCCGCCGCTGGAATATGGCCGCATCGCCGCACAGTCCGCCAAGCAGGTGATTGTGCAGAAGGTGCGCGAGGCCGAGCGCGACCGCCAGTATCAGGAATTCAAGGACCGCATCGGCGACATCGTCAACGGTATCGTCAAGCGGGTCGAATATGGCAGCGTTATCGTCGATCTGGGCCGCGGCGAGGCCATCATCCGCCGCGACGAAATGCTGCCGCGCGAAGTGTTCCGCAATGGCGACCGCGTCCGCGCCTATATTTTCGATGTCCGGCGCGAAACCAGGGGGCCGCAGATCTTCCTGTCGCGCACCCATCCGCAATTCATGGCCAAGCTGTTTGCGCAGGAAGTGCCGGAGATCTACGACGGCATCGTCGAGATCAAGGCGGTCGCCCGAGACCCCGGGTCACGCGCAAAAATCGGGGTGATTTCGAGGGATTCCTCGGTTGATCCGGTCGGTGCCTGCGTCGGCATGCGAGGTTCACGGGTGCAGGCCGTGGTCAATGAATTACAGGGGGAAAAGATCGACATCATCCCCTGGTCGCCCGATATCGCGACCTTTGTCGTCAATGCCCTGGCGCCCGCCGAGGTTGCCAAGGTGGTTATCGACGAAGAACGCGAGCGGATCGAGGTCGTGGTTCCCGACACCAACAACCAGCTGTCGCTGGCGATTGGCCGGCGCGGACAGAACGTGCGGCTGGCTTCCCAGCTGACCGGCTGGGACATCGACATCCTCACCGAGCAGGAGGAATCCGAACGGCGCCAGGCCGATTTCGAGAATTCCACGCGGGTGTTCATGGAAGCGCTGAATGTCGACGAAGTGGTCGGCCAATTGCTGGCGTCGGAAGGTTTTACCTCCGTGGAGGAACTGGCGATGGTTGACGTCAAGGAACTGGCCGGCATCGAAGGCTTCGATGATGAAACCGCCAATGAATTGCAGAACCGGGCTCGCGAATATCTGGATCAGCTCGAAAGCGAACTCGAAAACAAACGTAAGGAACTCGGTGTGGATGATGCTCTGAAGACGGTGCCTGGCGTGACCTCGAAGATGCTGGTCAAGTTCGGCGAGAACGATATCAAGACGGTCGAGGATTTGGCCGGTTGCGCCACCGATGATTTGGTCGGCTGGACCGAGCGCAAGGAAGGCAGCGAGCCGACCAAGCACCCCGGCATTCTTGATGCCAACGAGGTCTCGCGCGACGAGGCCGAGAACATGATCATGCAGGCGCGGGTCATTGCCGGCTGGATTACCGAGGCCGATCTGGTCAAGAAGACCGAGGCGACCGCCGAGGCCCCTGAAAGCCAGCCGGTCTGACCCGGGTGTCCAGCAACCTCCGGCCGAGCTCACGACAAGCGGGCGGCGACCAGTATGGCGCACCGAAGACGCGCCGATGTTAGGAGAGACGTCATACCGATGCTTGCCTTGGCTGACCCCGATCTCGACAACGGGCCGCGGACCGACCGGTCCGCGACGCAGCGGATGTGCGCGGTCGACCGGCAGGTTCGGCCGATTGATGAGCTGATCCGGTTCGTGGTGGCCCCTTCGGGCGAGGTGATCGCGGATCTGAAACGCAAGCTTCCCGGTCGCGGCCTGTGGATTTCGGCCTCCCGGCGGGCGGTTGCAGAGGCGGTCCGGCGTAACTATTTCGCGAGGGGGTTCAAGCGCGAGGTTCGGGTCGCGCCGACGCTGGTCGCCACCACGGAAGCGCTGCTGGTGCGCAGCGTGATTGATGCGTTGGCGATGGCTGCCAAGGCTGGCCAGGTGATTTCGGGCTTCAGCAAGGTCGAGGAGGCCCTGGCGCAGCGCAAGGCCGAGCTCCTGATCCATGCCGCGGACGGTGCGGCGGACGGAATCCGGAAGTTGGACGCCAAATTGGAAGCCATGGTCCGGCAGAATACCGGCATTAACGGTGAATCCGACCGATTTCCGGTGGTCACGGCGCTGACTTCAGAACAATTGGATTTGGCACTGGGCCGGTCAAATGTGATACATGCTGCCGTGCTCGCGGGCCCGGCGAGCAAGACGTTCCTGTCGCGCAGCCAGATCCTGGTCCAATACCGGATGGCGGATGACGACAGGGCATCCGGTGATGGTGCCAGAAATTCGCCGAGACAGACTGTGCGGACACGCACGACTTAAACGAGATTAGGACTGCTGTATGGTTGATACGAAATCGCCTGGCGACAAGACACTAAGTGTTCCGACCAAGACCTTGACGCTGAAGCCGCGCGTCGAGACGGGCACCGTGCGCCAGAGCTTCAGCCACGGTCGGACCAAGCAGGTGGTGGTCGAGAAACGTGGCAAGCGCCGGATCGGCGGGGAGGGCGAACCGCACGCCCCGGAGCCGGTCGCGGCCAAGGTGGTGGTGGCGCCGCCCAAGGCGCCGATGAGCCGTCCGAGCCCGCAGCAGGCGCCGCCGCGCCGCAGTTCGGGGCTGGTTTTGCCAACCTTGACCGAGGACGAGCGAAGCGCCCGCGCCAGCGCGCTGGCTGACGCCAGGCTGCGGGATGTCGAGGAGCGCCGCCTGGCGGAAGAGGAAGCCAGGCGCCGCAACAGCAAGGAAGGGATCGAGCAGGCCGAGCGGGAGGCCGCCGAGGCCCGTCGCAAGGCCGAGGAAGAGCGCCACCGCCTCGATGAGGAAGCCAAGCGGAAGGCCGAACTGGAAGCCAAGAAGCGGTTTGGCGAGGCCGAGGCCAAGGCCAAGGCTGCCGCCGCGCCACCGCGCCCGGCCGCGGCCGCCGCTGCGGCGGTGCCCGCCGCGCGTGCCCCCGGCGTCGCTGCCGATATCACCGACGAGGATGAAGGGCCGCGTCAGATCCGCCGCGGCCCCGGCGGCGCCGCCCGCCCTGTGGCGGCCCCGAAGACCACCGCCAAACCCGCGCCGCAGAAGCAGCGCGGGCGCCTGACGCTGGTCACGGCGCTCAATGCCGACGATGTGCGCGAGCGTTCGATTGCCTCGTTCCGTCGTCGCACCCAGCGTCTGAAGGGACACGCCTCCAACGAGCCAAAGGAGAAGCTGGTTCGCGAGGTCATTATCCCCGAGGCCATCAACATTCAGGAACTAGCCAATCGGATGTCCGAGCGGGCGGTCGATGTGATCCGGCTGTTGATGAAACAGGGGGCGATGCACAAGATCACCGACGTGATCGACGCCGATACCGCGCAGCTGATCGCCGAGGAAATGGGACACACCGTCAAACGGGTGGCCGCAGCCGACGTCGAGGAAGGCCTGTTCGATATTGTCGACAATTCCACCGATACCGAGCCGCGCTCGCCGGTCGTGACCGTGATGGGCCATGTCGATCACGGCAAGACCTCGCTGCTCGACGCGCTTCGTCATGCCAACGTGGTGTCGGGCGAGGCCGGCGGCATCACCCAGCATATCGGCGCCTACCAGGTCACCTCGCCGGAAAGCGGCAAGAAAATCACCTTCATCGACACCCCGGGCCACGCTGCGTTCACCGCGATGCGCGCGCGCGGCGCCAAGGTGACGGACATCGTGATCCTGGTGGTCGCGGCGGATGATGGCGTCATGCCGCAGACCATCGAGGCGATCAATCATGCCAAGGCGGCCAAGGTGCCGATGATCGTCGCCATCAACAAGATCGACAAGCCTGACGCTCGGCCGGAACGGGTGCGCACCGAACTGCTGCAGCATGGCGTGCAGGTCGAATCGCTCGGCGGCGACGTCGTCGATGTCGAGGTTTCCGCCAAGAACAAGACCAATCTCGACAAGCTTCTGGAGATGATCGCACTGCAGGCCGAACTGCTCGACCTCAAGACCAACGCGCAACGTCCTGCCGAAGGCACCGTGATTGAAGCCAAGCTCGACCGCGGCCGCGGTCCGGTAGCGACCGTGCTGGTGCAGCGCGGCACGCTGCGGGTCGGCGATATCGTGGTGGCCGGCGCCGAAATGGGCCGGGTCCGGGCGCTGATTTCCGACCAGGGCGATACCCTTGAGGAGGCCGGCCCCTCGGTGCCGGTCGAGGTGCTCGGCTTCAACGGCCCCCCCGAAGCCGGCGACCGCCTGGCCGTGGTCGAAAGCGAAGCCCGCGCCCGCCAGGTCACGAGTTACCGGTCGCATCAGAAGCGCGAAAACGCCGCCGCCAGCATTTCCGGCATGCGCGGCTCGCTCGAACAGATGATGTCGCAGCTCAAGACCTCGGGCCGCAAGGATTTCCCGCTGATCGTCAAGGCCGACGTGCAGGGCTCGCTGGAAGCGATCCTCGGGTCTTTGGAAAAGCTCGGCACCGAGGAAGTCGCCGCGCGCATCCTGCATGCCGGCGTCGGCGGCATCTCGGAATCCGACGTGACGCTCGCCGAAGGCTTCAACGCCGCCATCATCGGCTTCAACGTCCGAGCCCACAAGGAAGCCGCCGCCGCCGCCAAACGCAACGGCATCGAGATCCGCTACTACAACATCATCTACGACCTCGTCGATGACGTGAAGAAGGCGATGTCCGGTCTGCTGGCGCCGACGCTGCGCGAAACCATGCTGGGCAATGCCCAGATCCTAGAGGTGTTCAACATTTCCAAGGTCGGCAAGGTCGCGGGCTGCCGTGTCACCGACGGCACCGTGGAACGCGGCGCCAATGTGCGCCTGATCCGCGAAAATGTCGTGGTTCACGAAGGCAAGCTGTCGACGCTGAAGCGCTTCAAGGACGAAGTGAAGGAAGTGCAATCCGGTCAGGAATGCGGCATGGCGTTCGAGAATTACGGCGACATGCGTGTCGGCGACGTCATCGAGTGTTATCGCGTGGAGACGATCCAGCGCTCGTTGTGAGTCCGAACCTTACGAAGCGCATGGCTCTGTACTGACTGAAAATGCCAAGTTATGGCCGGACTGGTCCGGCCATCGATGCGTTTTCCAATCGAACATGAAAGGATGGCAATCCGCTGATTTGTCGCGGTGGCCGTTATGTTGAGAAACGAGCATGTCCAGCAATCAGCCTTCGGGTTTCTCCTTCGATATTAAATACAGGTTCAAAATCCAAGATTCTCTCGCCGACGGGCGAGCGATGACATGGAATGGTGTGAAGACGCAGACAGCGCGGGGGTAACGTCGTGAGCAGAGGCCACGTCAATAAAACGGGCGGCTCGCAGCGTCAGTTGCGGGTGGGCGAAACCGTGCGCCATGCGATCGCGGACATCCTGTCGCAAGGCAGCGTCCACGACCCCGATCTCGAAGGCCACATCATCACCGTTCCCGAAGTGCGGATGTCGCCGGATCTAAGGTTGGCGACGGTCTTTGTCATGCCGCTTGGCGGCCAGGATACCGACGTCGTGATTGCCGCGCTGGAACGCAATAAGAAGTTCCTGCGCGGCGAGGTGGCGCGCCGCGTTAACCTGAAATTCTCACCTGATATCCGCTTCCGGGTCGATGATCGATTCGACGAAGCGGAACGAATCGAGAAATTACTGCGAACACCCGCGGTGCAGCGAGACCTTGTCTCGCCGGCGGGGGACATGAAAGAATCGGAAGAGTGACCTGATGATCGTTCCCACCGCAAACAGCGTGATCGAGCCCTTGATCGCTGATCCAGACGAGGCGCAGGCAGTGGTTGCCACGGCCTTGCGCCGCGACGAAAACGGAGATCGTGGCGGCAGACGAGCGCGCACCCAGCCGCGCCGCGACAAGCGCGACGTCCATGGCTGGGTCGTGCTGGATAAGCCGATCGGGATGACGTCCACCCAGGCCGTTGCCGTCGTCAAGCGGCTGTTCCAGGCCAAGCGCGCCGGCCATGCCGGCACGCTCGACCCGCTGGCCTCCGGCAGCTTGCCGATCGCACTCGGGGAGGCCACCAAGACGGTCCCGTTCGTGATGGACGGCCGCAAACGCTATCGCTTCACGGTGTGCTGGGGCGAAGAACGGGATACCGACGACACCGAGGGCCGTGTGACGTTCAACAGCCCGATCCGGCCCTCCAGGGAGGCCATCACGGCGCTGCTGCCGCAGTTTACCGGTTCCATCGCGCAGATCCCGCCGCAATATTCGGCGATCAAGATCCAGGGCGAGCGAGCCTATGATTTGGCCCGGGACGGGGAGACCGTGGATCTGAAGCCGAGGGCGGTCGAGATTCATCACCTGGCCCTGGTCGAACAGATCGATGACAGCCATTCCGTGTTCGAGGCCGAGTGCGGCAAGGGAACCTATGTGCGGGCGCTGGCCCGCGATATCGGCCGCCTGCTCGGGTGCCATGGCCATATTTGTGCGCTGCGGCGAACGCTGGCCGGGCCATTTGGCGAGCCGGAGATGATTCTGCTGGAACAGTTGGAGGCTTTGTGCCATAGAGCCGCGGCCGGTGAGGGTAGCCTCGCCGACGCTCTGTTGCCCGTTGAGACCGCGCTGGACGACATCCCGGCACTGGCCGTCACTCGGGCAGACGCGGCGAGGCTCCATCGGGGCCAAGCCGTTTTGTTGCGCGGACGGGATGCGCCTCATTGTAGCGGCACAGTCTATGTCACGGTGGCAGGCCGGCTTCTGGCCCTCGCCGAAATTGGCAATGGCGAACTCATCCCCAAGCGCGTGTTCAACCTGACCGGACTGACCGCCAGTTCGGCTCGCAGCCAAGAAAGTGTTTGACGATGTCGATTACCGCGCAACGCAAAGCGGAAGTCATCAAGGGCAGTGCCAACAAGGCCGGCGATACCGGCTCGCCCGAGGTTCAGGTCGCGATCCTGTCGGAACGCATCAGTAACCTCACCGGGCATTTCAAGACGCATGTGAAGGACAATCATTCACGCCGCGGTCTTCTGAAGCTCGTGTCAACCCGCCGCTCGCTTCTCGACTACATCAAGAAGAAGGACGAGGCGCGTTACAAGGCGCTGCTTGAGAAGCACAATATTCGCCGTTGAGTACTGCTTACGCGCGCCACCCAGCGCGCGTTCTTGCGCGTGGACCGAAAATGTCCGCGCGGCGTGTCCAGTCGCAATCCGGCGGCTGGGTGTAACGGGCAAGATGCCTGTACCATCGGAAGGATGGACGCCATTCGAAACCGAAAGACCATGGCAGGATCGCCGGACGCTGCAAGCGCGGAACTCTCCCGAGCAGCGTCCGGCCATCTTGCGCATGGTCTTTTTCGTTTGGCGTCCGTGCTTTCGAAGAACCCATGAAAGACCAAGCATATGTTCAATATTCATTCAGTCGAGATCGACTGGGGTGGACGTCCCCTCAGACTTGAAACCGGAAAGGTCGCTCGCCAGGCCGACGGCGCCGTGCTGGCGACCTATGGCGAAACCATCGTGCTCGCCACCGTGGTCGCGGCGAAGACGCCGCGGGAAGGCGTCGATTTCCTGCCGCTGACCGTCGATTACCAGGAAAAGACCTACGCCGCGGGCCGCATTCCCGGCGGTTATTTCAAGCGTGAGGGCCGGCCGACCGAGAAGGAGACGCTGGTCTCCCGCCTGATCGACCGTCCGATTCGCCCGCTGTTTGTCGAGGGCTGGCGCAACGAGACCCAGGTCATCGTGACAACCCTGTCGCACGACATGGAAAACGATCCGGACATCCTGGCGCTGGTGGCCGCGTCCGCCGCGCTGACCCTGTCGGGCGCGCCGTTCAAGGGTCCGATCGGCGCCGCCCGCGTCGGCTTCGTCAATGACGAATATGTCCTCAACCCGACACTCGACGAAATGGTCGACACCCAGCTCGACCTCGTGGTGGCCGGCACTGCAGACGCGGTGCTGATGGTGGAATCGGAAGCCAAGGAACTGAACGAAGACATCATGCTCGGCGCCGTGATGTTCGGACACCGGCATTTCCAGCCGGTGATCAAGGCGATCATCGAACTGGCCGAGAAGGCGGCGAAAGAGCCGCGCGAGGTCAAGATCGTCGACGAGAGCGTGCTTGAGAAGGAAATACTCGGGCTGATCGAAGCCGAACTGCGCGCGGCCTACGCGATCCCGGTCAAGCAGGACCGCTACGCCGCGGTCGGCAAGGCCAAGGAAAAGGTCATGGCGCATTATTTTCCGGAAGGCCAGGAGCCGAAATACGACAAGCTGCGCCTCGCCGGCGTGTTCAAGGAAATCGAAGCCAAGATCGTGCGCTGGAACATTCTCGATACCGGCAAGCGCATCGACGGCCGCGATTCCAAGACCGTCCGCAATATCGTCGCCGAAGTCGGCGTGTTGCCGCGCGCCCACGGCTCGGCGCTGTTCACCCGCGGTGAAACCCAGGCGATGGTGGTCACCACGCTCGGTACCGGCGAGGACGAGCAATATATCGACGCGCTGTCCGGAACCTACAAAGAGAACTTCCTGCTGCATTACAACTTCCCTCCCTATTCGGTCGGCGAGACCGGGCGGATGGGCGGCACCAAGCGACGCGAGATCGGTCACGGCAAGCTCGCCTGGCGCGCGATCCACCCGGTGCTGCCGCCGCATCACGAGTTTCCCTACACCGTGCGGGTGGTCTCGGAGATCACCGAGTCGAACGGTTCATCATCGATGGCCTCGGTCTGCGGCGCCTCGCTGGCGCTGATGGATGCCGGGGTGCCCTTGAAGCGGCCGACCGCGGGCATCGCCATGGGCCTGATCCTGGAAGGCACGCGCTTCGCCGTATTGTCAGACATTCTCGGGGACGAGGATCATCTCGGCGACATGGATTTCAAGGTCGCGGGTACCGATCAGGGCATCACCTCGCTGCAGATGGACATCAAGATCGCCGGCATTACCGAGGAGATCATGAAGGTTGCGCTTGGCCAGGCCAAGGAAGGGCGCATCCACATCCTCGGCGAGATGGCGAAGGCGTTGACCGCGGCGCGCGCCGAACTCGGCGAATACGCCCCGCGCATCGAAACCTTCAAGATCGCCACCGACAAGATCCGCGAAGTGATCGGCACCGGCGGCAAGGTGATCCGCGAGATCGTCGAGAAGACCGGCGCCAAGGTCAACATCGAGGACGACGGCACCGTCAAGGTCGCGTCCGCCGACGGCGAATCGATCAAGGCCGCGATCAAATGGATCAAGTCAATCGCCTCCGATCCGGAGCTCAACCAGATCTATGACGGCACCGTGGTCAAGGTGATGGAATTCGGCGCCTTCGTGAATTTCTTCGGCGCCAAGGACGGCCTCGTACATATCAGCCAGCTCGCCGCCAACCGGGTGCAGAAGACCTCCGACGTCGTCAAGGAAGGCGACAAGGTGAAGGTGAAGCTGCTCGGCTTCGACGACCGCGGCAAGACCCGGCTGTCGATGAAGGCGGTCGATCAGGTCACCGGCGAGGATCTCGAAGCCAAGCAGACGCCACCGCGCGAAGCCGCGGGGGAGTAGGCGTCGCGGACCATCGCGATCAGGAAAACGGCGGCTAGAAGCCGCCGTTTTTCTGTTGCGGGTTGAGCGCTCCGCGTTTGGCGGCTTTATGCATGAAACGTTCTGCCATCCGACTCGGTTGGATCGGGCGCACTCGAATACCTCGCCCCGCTTGCGGGGAGAGGTCGGCGCGAAGCGCCGGGTGAGGGGGACTCTCCCCGAGTCGAATGCGCGGAGAGAAGCCCCTCATCCCGACCTTCTCCCCGCGAAGAGCGGGGAGAAGGACAAGAGGCAGCGCTATTTTGAGGAGAGGGCAGCGCGGCGGAGCAAGCCTCGCTGTCCTACTCGAAGAAGTCCTCATCTATTTTCTTGATATACATCGTTTCCTCGACGCGACAGCCGACGCCGTGCTGGATCATGAGGCGCGTGAGTTGATCGCCGTCTACGAGTACAATTCGCTTGTCGGCCTTGCCCAGATAGCTTTTGGCCCAATGGACACGGTTGGCAAAGGTCGTTTGCTTGCCTGAGGGTAATAGATGCGATCGGTCTTCGGCCGACAAGCCGAATTCATCTGCCAGCTTCTCTACCGCCTCCGAAATTCTTACCTCACCCTTGGCCGCAATTCGCAGGACGGGAAGCATCAGAGTTTGGAAGTCTGCTGGTATCGCCATCGCTGAGAGACCCCTCACCCGCCCCGGCTTCGCTGCGCTACGCCGGGTCGGCCTCTCCCGCGGGGGGAGAGGCGAATTGAGCCCGGTATCAGCCACCCTGCTTTGCCCAAACCCCAGGACTAAGCCGAAGACCGCCTAATCCCGATTGGCGGGCGTCTGGATGAAGCCACGGTTCCAGGTCGGGCTGATCAGGATTTCATTGACGCAGACCCGCGGCGGTAGGCTGGCGACAAAGGCGATGGTGCGGCCAACATCCTCCGGCTGCAGCATCCGGGCCTGCTCCGCATCGGAC
>Ga0302319_10006933_pt1 | contig 22379 bp, 21 predicted proteins | sample Bog_T0_2_FD_203319 | JGI IMG/M metagenome (GOLD analysis project Ga0302319, IMG submission 203319) | Peat permafrost microbial communities from Stordalen Mire near Abisko, Sweden - Bog_T0_2 | ecosystem: Environmental > Terrestrial > Soil > Wetlands > Peat | place: Sweden: Abisko, Stordalen Mire... | reverse complement strand
TGGGCCTCTGAGGGATTAGGTGCTCGAGATGAAACTGGATTTTTCGTGCCGCAGTTTGCATTAGACCTATTTTGAGACCCGTATAGGCGCAAATTCCGCCTTGTTCAGCAAATAAACTATCTTCGACAGCTTCGAGGACAGAGGTCGCACGCCGCAACTCAGCATACGTACAAACCATTCCGTCGGGTCGGTCAGCAGCCATGCGGGGCAACCGCCACTCCGTGTACACGTTCGGAGGAGGGCGCTTGTAAATCGTTCTCATTGGCCCTTAGTTCTTCTGAGGACGTGCTAAGAGTTCCAATGCGTCAAGGCTTCCTTCCAGTCGCGCCAATTCTCCCGTATTGCCATTCTCTTGTAATGTGCGGAGCTCGTTCAACTTCTTTCGCGCCTTTTCGATATCGCCCTCCGCCATGGCGTCTTCAGCTTCGTTTTGTAATAGCTTCGCCTTTGGGTTCTGCGAACTTGCGTCATCCATTACATGGTCGAGTATCCAGTTTGAATCTGCTCCGAAAGCTACCGAAGGCACTCGAATCCCGTCTGGTTCCAATAGACGAACCTCTTCTTTTAGCACTTCGCCTATCACTTGAGGTGAGTGCGAGGTGCAAACAAACTGCATGTTTTTAAAGGTGCGCTTTAAATCAGACGCCACACGTCGTTGCCATTTTGGATGTAAATGAACATCTAATTCGTCAATCAATATGACGCCAGGCGATTGACTCAGGACTTGTTTGGGATCGTTGGCCCCAGGTTGGTTTGGTCCTAATAAGTAGGAGTTTAATTTTACAGCCTTGATCGCTATATCAGCTACCATCGAAACCATCATTCGTTGCCCGGCACTCAAATTATAAAAAGGTTGTTCGAAGCCATCGATTGACAAAACAATCTGTTGTAAACTGCTGTCGAAGCCAAAACCATCAGCTCCGGGTATGCAATTGAGAACCGCTTGTTTTACCGCGTGAAATCCCGGTCTACCGCCTGGTAGCTCACTAAACGCGGCATATTCTAAAAGAAACCATTGGTGGATTTCCACATCTCGGATTCGAGTGTCAAGGCACTTGCGATACGCGTCCAACCGTTGAGGCATTCGCGTCGAGGATGGAATGCTGATCGGCTGATTTGATGGGAGCCAAGCACGGCCTGCGCCATAATATGCAAGAACCGGCAACGCAGCTTGCTGTGCCAATGCAGCTTTCAAGTAGCCAGAGATCGCCGCTTCAGCTGCCTTGGCTTCCGCATTGGTGGTTCGCTTTTGCCCTTCACGAATCATCCTTGTCCATGTCAATGGATTGGGGGAATCAGGATCAATCGGTCCGTGAGCCGTAATTTTCGTCGGCAATTGGGGTTCGTAAATCGGACGATCTCCCGCAGTCACCCGCTCCAAGCGTACTTCGTGTGGCCAAATGTTACGCCAGCCGTTACCCGGAGCAGCTTTGTGCCAAAGACCGAGAGCAACTGCTAATGCATCCAAGATTGCTGTTTTCCCCGCTCCGTTGTCCCCGATCAGAAGCGTAAAATGGGGGGCCAGATTGATGGTCTGCTTCGTGAACTTCTTAAAATTTTCGATCTCCAGTCGATCAATTCTCATCACCTATGATTCTATGGCCGCGAAGGAGTTATCGCCAGCATTTAGTCGTTCTCCCGGCTCCGCGGAGTTATCGGTAAGCTGTGGGGGCCCCCCTCTCCCGGGCTATCGCGAGTGCCGAAGGAGAGCGTTCAGGGTAATGCCAGCAAAAGGTTGTCATTTCCCCATGTGAAGGCTAACGCTTAACGAACAGCGGCGACCGGTTGAGCACGGCCAAAGACTCTATGAAAAGAAACTCACTGGAAAAGAATCGTCTGCAGTGCTTCTGGATGGTGCCTCTTATGATTGGCATTCTCGGATGGTTTCCAAGCCAGCAGATCGTTGCCGCCGATGACACTCCGGCGGCGGCGAGCTATCCGGCGAACCGGATTTCGGCCGTTACACCCGACTATCGCGCGGCGGTCAAAGGGGATACCAAGATCACGGTGGCGGCGCCGGGGCTGGCCACGGTCGAGGCGAGTTGCTGGCAGGCGGGCCCGGGCTACGGGTCCGATTCCAAAATCACGCCCCAGCCGGTGGCGCTGGACGCGCAGGGTTCCGGTTCCTTCGTTTTCCCGGCGGACGCTTATCCGCATGGGCCGATCAACATCAAAATAACCGGATCGCGCAGCGACGGCACGGTGGCCGATACCTGCTACCTGCAGCTCTTCAATAGCGGCGGGGTCACCTGGGACGCGGGTTTGAAGGACGTGCCGGTTCCCCCGCCGGCGGCGGGCCTGACCCTGACCTACTCGGATGATTTCGACACGATGCCGACGATCTCGCGCACCGGGGCGGGCACGACTTATTGCTCGCTCAAGCCGGACGGCACGGAATTCGGCGACGCGGTTTTCGCCGATCACGAGGGCAAGTACGATCCCTTCTTCCAGGTGGAAACTTATTTGCGGATCCGGATGACCCACCGGCCCGATCTGGTCGACCCGATGAACTGGAAACGCCACGCCACCACCGGCTTCCTCTCGTCCGAGCGGGAGGACGGGACCGGATTTCACACCGGGGGCGGTCACGATCAATATTTTGAATGCCGGATGTTGTACGGCGCGGCACCCGGAACCTGGCCGGCGTTCTGGACGCTCTCCGCCAAAAATTACAAGGGCAACCCCGGGCCGTGCAACGAACTGGACATCCTCGAGAGCTACATGCCGTCGACCGACCACTATCACGTCACGCCGCACGAGTGGGGTTACACGGAAGGCAAGGCCAAGGGCGAGTTCAAACCGAAGGTCACCGCCATCGGCGGCGGGGCCGACCTCTGCCAGACGTTCCACACCTATGGCTGCCTGATCACGCAGGACGTGACCAGCTATTATTTCGACAATGTGAAAGTTGCCGAGCACCCGACGCTGAAGTATTCGTGGTCGGACGGGAATTATTTCATGATCAACCTTGCGTTTCAGGACCGGAAGGACGCCTACGTCAACGGCGATTTTACCCGGTACGGGGGCGCGGACGACCTGTGGGTCGACTGGGTGCGGGTTTACGAGAAAAAGTAGGGGAGGGGGAAGTTTTTTGACGGGATTAACGGGATTGAAGGCAGGGATTAAGGACGGGAGGAAAAGTTGAAATGGGGAGGGGTTAGCGCGAAGTGCAACTTCGCGAGGAACAGGCGCAAAACAGCCCGGAGGAAGTAAAACTTCGCCGACAATGGCATTACTAAGTGCAACTTAGTAACGAGGGAGGTTGAGAAAAGGCAGCCCGAACTGATCCTTCGACAAGCTCAGGATGACGAGCCTTTTAATTTGTGAGTTTTGCGGAGGTCTCCGTTAGTGTTGCCAGATGGGGGCGGGCGGGGAATCAGGTTTTCTTTTCGCAGTTGATCATCCACGGAATGCCAAATTGATCGTTGAGCATGCCGAAACGGAGGGCCCAGAAGGTTTCCTGGATGGGCATATGGACGGTTCCCTTTTCGGACAAGGCGGCGAAAATGCGTTCCGCTTCCTCCGGGGTCGCGAGGTTGATGGAGATGGAAAAGCCCTTGGGCGGATCAAAGCGATCCGGCGGCGCATCGGAGCCCATCAGCACCTGGCCGTCGATCTCGAAGCGGGCGTGGAGGAGTTGCCCGTGTCGTTCCTTGGGCGTGTCCTTGGCCATGGGCGATTCCCCATTGGTTATCTTGAAGAGGATCCTGCCGCCCAGGCACTGCTCGTAAAATTTAAAGGCGGCTTCGCACTGGCCGTTGAAGAAAAGATAAGGATTTAATTGCATCGTGAGCTCCGTGGTTGGTTTGGGGCAGAAGGGGCGGCCGGTCCGGTGCCGGAGGGCCGCTCTTCTTACCGTCCCGTCCCCAGAAGTTTGGTGCCGTGTTCGAGGATGTCAACGCCTGGGGAAAAGTAGAAAGGTGGGCCGAAAAGTAGAAAGTAGAAATTTGGAAAGTAGAAATTGAAGGCCAGGGGGCGGGAAAGCGGAGGCTCGCACGGAACCTTTTCTGCGTTTATTCTGCGATTATCCCAAGCTCTGGGAGAATGATCGGGGGAGGCAAAATGGCGTTGTTCGGGAAACGCGCCGCTCTTTTTGTGTCGAAGCAATCTGGAGTTGGGTAAATACTCAGGGACCGAGTCAGGACCGCCCCCTTTCACTGCACAATTGATATGTTCACGGTTAAGGCAATCGGAATTCCCCACCAGGTGCAGGACCACCGGAACTGATTCTTCGACTGCGCTCCTCATGAACCCGTCATTGGTTAGGCAGAATACCACGTTCGTTTCCACGCAAAAGCCCCAGCGATGAAGGCACCGCCGCCAGGGACAGCGGCGGCTACCAGCAGAGGTCCTCATGAACCTGCCATTGGTTGGGCGGATGCCAGGTTCATGCCCACTCAAAAAGCCCCAGCGCTTCCATGTCTCAGAATGACCGCGTGCCAGCGGCGGTTGCTCCGCCACTGGCTGAGCCTGCGGCCCATCAGCGGAGAAAGGCCTCGTGCAGGCCACCGTCGACGGTGAGGACCTGGCCGGTGGTCTTGGCGAGGCGGTTGCTGAGCAGGAGGAAGATGGCCTCGGCCTGATCAGCGGGTGTAATGGGGTTCTTGGTCAAGGTCCGGTCGGCATAGAACTGCGCCAGCTTGGTGGTCAGGCTCTCCGAGGTTTCGTCTTCCTTATAGGGGATGTTGTACTTGGCGAGCGACGCGATCACGCGGTCGCGGGGGAACATGGCGCTGCCCTGGATGACGGTGGCGGGCGCGACGCCATTGACGCGGATCAACGGCGCCAGCTCCACGGCCAGTTCGCGAACCAAATGGTTCGCGGCGGCTTTGCTGGTGTCGTAGGCGACGCTGCCCTTCTTGGCGACCACGGCGTTGGCGCTCGTCGTCAGGACAAGGCTGCCGCGCAGGCCCTGTTCCTTCCACAGAGGCCGCGCCTCATCGGCAACGAGGTAGAGACCGGTGACATTGATGGCGAAGGTGAGCGCCCATTTGTCATCGGCAATCGCGCCCGCCGTATTGGGCGGAACGAAGACGCCGGCGGTGACGGCAATCGAATCGACGCCGCCGTAAGCGAGGACCGCCTGCTGCAACGCCGCGGCAATGCTCTCGCGCTTCGTGATATCCGCGGCGACGGCCACCGCCGGGCCGCACCCGGAAATGCCGCTTCCCGCGACGCCGATGCCGAGCCCGTGCTGGTCGGTGATTTCCTTCGCGGTGGCCTCGACCGCCGCCGGATTCAAATCGATGGCGACGACCTGCGCGCCTTCCCGGACCAGGCGCAACGCGACTTCGCGGCCGATGCCGCTACCCGCGCCGACAACGGCGATGATCTGCCGGGCCAGTTCCTTTTCGGCCGGCATCCGCTTGAGTTTGGCCTCCTCCAGCAACCAGTACTCGATGTCGAAGGCCTCCTGGAGCGGCAGCGCGATGTAGGAATCGACCGCCTCCGCGCCGCGCATCACCTGGATGGCGCAGCCATAAAATTCGGCCGTCACGCGCGACTCGCTCTTGTCCTTGCCCCAGGCGATCAAGCCGAGGCCGGGGATGAGAACGACGGTCGGGTTCGCGTCGCGGATGGCGGGCGAGTTGGCGTGCTTGCACCTGGCGTAGTAGGCGGCGTAGTCCTTGCGGTAGTTTTCCAGTCCCGCATCGAGCTTCTTTTTCAGCGTGGCAAGATCGTCGGCCTGCGGATTCCAATCGACATAAAGGGGCTTGATCTTGGTGCGCAGGAAATGGTCGGGACACGAGGTTCCCAGCTCGGCAAGACGCGGCGCATCGGCGCTGTTCACGAAGGTCAGTGTCGCCTCGTCGTCCTGCCAGGTCCCGATGAACCGGCGCTGCTGGCTGACGCGTCCGCGCAGCCACGGCAGGATTTGCGCCAGCGTCGCGCGGCGTTCCGTTTCGGGCAGCGACTGGAACTTGAATCCGCCAAACGTCTTTGCGCCCTTGTCGTTATCGGCGAGATAACGGGCGGCCTTTTCGATCAAGGTCAGCGTCAGGTTGTAGCATTCCTCGTCGTCCTCCGCCCAATTGATGAGCCCGTGCTGGCCCATGATGACGCCCTTGACTTTGGGGTGGTCACGGCAGATTTGCTGGAGTTGAAGACCGAGATCGAAGCCGGGACGCTGCCAGGGCGTCCAGATCACGTCGTCGCCGTAGATCTTTTGGGTCAGCTCCTTCGAGTTCTTTGACGCGGCGATGGCGATGGCGGCATTCGGGTGGGTGTGATCGACGTGTTTTACCGGGATGAAGCTATGGAGCGGCGTGTCGATGGAGGGCGCGCGCGGATTCAGGTTGAAGGTGGCGTGGAGATACATATCGACCATCGAATCTTCCACCGGTGTTTTCGGGCCCTTCTCCTTCGCGGCGGCGTAGCGGTCCTGCATCGCCATGAGCCGGTCCTGATAGAGCGAGGAAAAGTTTTCGCGCTTGGAGGTGCGCAAGTCGCCGCCCGAGCCCTTGACCCAGAGGACGGCCACCGGCTTGCCGGTGAGTGGATCGATTTCGGTCAATTTTGCCGAGGTGTTGCCGCCGCCGGTGTTGGTGATGCGCTGGTCGGAACCGAGGAGATTGGAGCGATAGATGAGCCGCCCGACGGGATCGAGTTTGGCGGCGCGGGCGTTGTCCCAGAGGTGATTGACGAAGGAATAGGTGGTGGTGCTCATGTTTGTATGTTGGGTTCTAATTTTAAGAGGGGAGTTTCCCGCTGAGTGGGGACTTCGGGCTGAAGTTGCGGGTGGGGAAGGAGGCCTCCACGATTTCCCGGAGATGGGCTGCCGACTGGAGATGGCCCAGGGCCAGCGCTTGAATGAGGACGTTGCCAATGGCGGTCGCTTCAACGGGGCCGGTCACGACGGTCCGGCCGATGGCGTCGGCCGTGAGTTGATTGAGGAGATCGTTGCGGGTGCCGCCACCGACGATGTGCAGCGTGGTGACTTTCCGGCCGGTCAGGTCCTCCAAGCGGGCGAGCACGCCCGCGTAACAGAGGGCGAGACTTTCGAGGATCATACGGACGAACTGGCCCGGAGTTGACGGCGCGGGCAGTCCCTTCTCGCGGCAGTAGGCGAGGATTTTTTCCGGCATGTTTCCGGTCGTGACGAAGCGGGGATCATCGAGGGAAAAATGGGCGGCCGCGGGGCCGGCCTCCACGGCGAGACGGGTCAAATCATCGTAGGAATAAGTTTCCCCGGCGGCCTGCCAGGCACGGCGGCATTCCTGCACGACCCAGAGGCCGGCGATATTTTTCAGGAAGCGAATGGTGCCGCCGAGACCGACCTCGTTGGTGAAGCCGGCTTCGCGGGCGGCATCGGTCATCACCGGGGAAGGGAGTTCCGCGCCGAGGAGCGACCAGGTGCCGGAACTGAGATAGGCCCAGCCGGTTTGCGCCTTCGCGGGCACAGCGGCGACGGCGTCGCCGGTATCATGCGAGCAGGTGGCGATGACTTGGGCCTGGGCCAGGGCGGCATGGGTTTTGAGCGAGCCGGTGACCGGCCCGAGCACCGTGCCACTCGGCACGATCCTCGGGAAAACGGTCATGGGAAGGCCCAGCGTGGAAATCAATTTCTCCGACCAGGCCTGCGTGCGCGGATCATAAATCTGGGTGGTGCTGGCCAGCGATTGCTCAGCCACGCCCACGCCGCAAAGGCGGGCATTGAAGTAATCGGCGGTGTTGAGGAAGTGGTCGGCCTGCGCAATGCGGTCGGCGTGGGCGTACGTATCGGCCTCGACGTGGAAGATCGTGTTGATCGCCATGAACTGAATCCCGGTCTCGGCGTAGATGCCGGAGAACGGAATTTTCTTGAGCAGGCGCTCGACGGCGGCGGCGGTGCGGCTGTCGCGATAGCAATAGGGTTGGGCAATGGGATTGCCCTGCGCGTCGAGCCAGACGTAATCGACGCCCCATGAATCGGTGCTGAGGCCGGAGATCGGTTCGCCACGCTGCGCGGCTTTTTCCAGGCCGAGGAAGATTTCCTTTTCGAGTTGGGCCAGGTCCCAGAAGAGACTGTCGTCCTTCGTGACCGAGCCGTTGGGGAAACGGTGGATTTCCTCCAGGGCCAGGCGGGTCCCATCGAACGTGCCGAGCATGACGCGGCCGCTCTCGGCGCCGAGATCGATGGCGAGATAGCGGGTCGTGCTCATTGGCGGGTGGAGAGGACGTTGCGCTCGTATTTCTTCACCAGCTCCATCCAGGCAAAGCCGGCGGGGACGTTCTGGCGGCGACAAAACTCATTCCAGACCCCGGCGAAAGGCAGGTTGAGCGCCTCTTCGAGGAGGGCAAGGCGGGAGGTGAAATCGCCGTCGGCCTCGAATTGATTCAGACGTTCGTGCGGCTCGAGCAGGGCGAGGAGGAGCGCCTTCTGCGTGCTGCGGGCGCCGATGACCCAGGCGGCGATGCGATTGATGCTGGCGTCGAAGAAGTCCATGCCGATGTGGACGCGGTCGAGGAACGCGCCGCGGACGATTTCCGCCATGAGCGCGCGGGTCGGATCGTCGAGAATGACGACGTGATCACTGTCCCAGCGGACCCCGCGACTGACGTGGAGGAGGACTTCGGGCACGAACAAAAGGACGGAGGAGATTTTATCCGCGATGGTTTCGGTCGGATGGAAATGGCCGGCATCGAGGCAGATGATCTTCTGGCGGGAGGTGGCGTAACCGAGATAAAACTCGTGCGAGCCGACGGTGTAGGACTCGAACCCGATGCCGAAGAGTTTGCTTTCGACCGCATCGCGGTTCAGCACGGGATCGATGGCTTCCGCGAAGACGGCGTCGAGCGATCGCTCGAGCCACTCGCGGTGCCGGCGGCGGCTGACAGTCATATCCTTGCAACCGTCGGGAATCCAGAGGTTGGTGATCACGGTCTGGCCGAGGCGGCGGCCGATCTCCGCGGCAATCTTGCGGCAGGCAATGCCATGCTCGATCCAGAATTGGCGCACGCCGGCGTCGCGATGCGAGAGGGTGAAGCCGTCCGCCGAGAGGGGATGGGAAAAGTAGGTCGGGTTGAAATCGAGACCAAGCTTCTGTTCGCGCGCCCAATCGGTCCAATGGGCGAAGGCGTCGTAGGTGATGGCGTTGCGCTCCTGCTTTTTGCCGCCGAACTCGGCATAGCAGGCGTGGATGTTGACGCGATGCCGTCCGGGGATGAGCGAGAGGGCGGTCTCGAGGTCCTGGCGCAGCTCCGTGGCAGTGCGGGCCTTGCCGGGATAATTGCCGGTGGCCTGGATGCCGCCGGTGAGTTCGCCGCCGGCCTGCTCGAAGCCGCCGACGTCGTCGCCCTGCCAGCATTGGAGCGAGATGGGGATGCGGGCGAGCGTGGCGAGCACGGCTTCGGTATCGACACCGAGAGTGGCGTATTGTTCCTGGGCGGAGGCGTAAGGAGTGGGGGTCATAATTTTAGCATTTTCTGGCGGTAGTGTTCGTCGGGACGGGAATCGATGCGGGCCACGTGTTCGGGCGTGAGAGCAACCGGGCCGCCCAGCTGCGCGGCACCGACAAAAATGCGGGCCGTTTTTTCCGCCATCAGTGTGGCGGCGAGAACGGACCCGGTGGTGGCTCCGAGGGCGATGAGGCCATGACTTTGCAGGAGAATAAGGCGGGGCGGGCGATTTTCGGCGGTGACGAACTTCTCCGTTTCCTGCCGGATGGCCCGGGCGAGGATGAGGCCGGGATCGACGTAAGGCACGAGGACCGATTTTGCGCCGCAGCAGACGATCTCATCGGGGAAGCGGCGCTCGCCGGCAAAGCGGCGGGCGGGCTCATCGCCCGCGCAGAGGATTTGATTCACGGCGATGGGGTGGGTGTGACCGACCACCTCGATGCCGGGCAGGGTCAGCAACCAGGCGTGAAAGATGGCTTCGACGGAAGGCTTCGGCTGGGATGGATCGACGCGGGAGGCGAGCAGCGCTTTCTCCATGTCGGCATCGGAAATTTCCGCTTCCTGCAGCAGGGGGAGCAGGGCGGAAAAACGGCACGCCACCAACTGGCGCTCCTGGAGATCGGCCAGGCACGAACCGCTGGCCTTGACCAGGAAAGTCGCGGCATCGACGCGGCAGGAGGTGTTCCCCTCGCCGAGCATGGCCAGGCCCCGATCCTCGCGGCCCAGGTCGTGCGAGAGCTTGAGCAGCGCGGCGATTTTGTCGGAAGGAAGGTGGCTCATTTATGGGAATGGTTGAGGACAGGCTGAGCCGGCAGGCCATGACGCGTCCGCAAGGAGGCGGGCGCATCGGTGATCAATTGGACGCGAGTGTTCCACCGGGTCAGGAAGGTTCCGGTTTCGCGGCCCAACTTGGCGGAGTGGGCGCACACGATGATGCGCTGCGCCCGGCCAAAAAGCGCCTTCTGAAAAGCGGCGACTTCCGGTTTGCTGGCCCAGATCCCCCGGGCACTGAGGCCTTCCGCGCCGAGAAAGATGAGCTCGAATTTCCAGCGGCGGGCGGATTGTAGGGCCGCGTCACCCAGAAGGAGCGATTGCCGCTGCAAGAAACGCCCGCCCACGAGATGGACCTCGACCTCGGGGCAACGGCCCAGCATTTCCGCGACGGGCAGGCTGTTGGTCACCGCACAAAGCCCGGGAACGGGATGACGGTAGATGGCCTCGGCCAGGGCGAAGATGGTAGTGCCGCCATCAAAGAAGCAGGTGGTGCGGGGCCGGATGAGGGCGCGGGCCTTTTCGGCGATCCGGCCCTTGGACGGGCGATCGATGCCGCGGCGGTCGGCGAAGGAGGGCAGGGTGGCATCGAAGGCCGAGAGGGCGCCGCCGTAGGTCCGCGTGATGTGATTTTCGCGCGCCAGGGCGGACAAATCCCGGCGGGCGGTGGCGGGCGAGACACCGAGGCGGGAGCAGACTTCGGCGATGGGCATGTAGCGATGGCTGGCCAGGAGCCTAGCCAGCGATTTGCGGCGGGCGAGAATGACCGAGGTGGCGACTTTCACGATTCACTCATAAAAACTTATATGATTAAAGTCAATCATATAATCCAAACAGGCGGGACGCGAAAATCGCGCCGGAGGACGAGAGCGTTGTCGATCGCATGATCGAAGCTTTATTGGCTTTTATAGATTACTTGTAATTCAGGAGATGGTTGACTTTTTATCGTCAAACAAATTAAATCTTTCTACATGGGTCGGCGTGTTTATTTGTTCGGTTTTATCGCGTGGATTTTGACGATCCCGCTTCCTCTTGCCCACGCCGAGACGACCAATTCCGAGGAATATCTCAAGATCTACCTGAAGATCAACGACGCGGAGCAATTGGAGAAGCAAGGCGATTTCCGCGGAGCGCTGGACGACTTCAAGCAGTGCTATCAGGGGCTGGAGAAAATTCATCAGCGTGATCCGGACTGGGAAAAGGCGCTGGTGCTTCATCGCATGGGCGACTGCCAGGCCAAGATCACCGAGTTGCAAAGTGAGGTGGATTCGATGCAACCGGCGCCGCCCCCCACGCCCCCGCCGACACCCACACCGCCCGCGCCGCCCACGCCGGCACCGTCGACAGCGCAGGGAACCAACGTAGCGCCCGTACCCACAGGGACGACGACCGTTGAGACAGGAGACACGGCCGCCCTGAAAAGACAATTGGAATCGGTGCAAAGCGAACTTCGAGTGACGAAGCAGAGCTTGCAGGAGACGCAGGGCCAACTCGAGGCGTATCGGGCGCAACTTGAAACGGCGAACGAGCAACTGCAGGCGATCAAGGGCAAGCAGACCACGGACGACCGGGTGGGCAAGCTGCTGGATGAGAACAAAATGTTGACGGATAAATTGACGGCGACGCAAAAGCAGGTCGAGGAGTTCAAGCAGAATCCGAAGTCGAAGGTGGCCCTGTTGCAGACGCAGTTGAACAGCCTGCAGCAGCAATTTGACGAGTCCGAGGCAGCGAACAAGACCTACCAGCAGACGATCACGACTTTGCAACAGCGCCTGGACCAGGCCCAGTCTGACCTGGTCACCGCCAACCAGAAGCTGGCGGCCGTGCCAACGAACAGCCCGGAATACGCGACGATCAAGCGGGAGAATGAAGTCATGCGCGGAATCCTGACGCGGGAAATCCAGGAGCAGGCCCGCCGGGATGAAGCCAAGCGGCTTGCCCAGGAGGAGTTCGACAATCTTAAGCTCAAGTCGGAAGTGTTGCAGCAGCAGCTCGATATTCTGGGTTCGCCAATGACACCCGCGACGACCGATGAGGAACGGGCGCTGATCGCCAGCCTGAAGGCGCCGGGTCCTGACATTGTACCGGTGGGCGCCAACGGCAACGTCCTCACCGCCACGGCTCCCGGCGCGTCCACCAACCAGCCCGGCGGCACTCCCCCGAGCACGCCATCGACCACCGACACGAACGTGGCGTCGTCGGTCCCGCCGCCTCCCACCACCAATCCGCCGGCCACGAACGTGGTCGCCGCCGCCCTGCCGCCGCAGACTCCGGCCCCGGACAATTCCACGAATACCACGACGAACCCGCCGCCCATCACGGTGGCCCAAAACAATCAGGCGCCTCCACCCGCACCGACCAATCCCCCGGCCGTGACTCCGTCGTCGGACACCAATGCCCCGGCCAATCCAGCTCCGCCCCCGGCAACTCCAGGACCCGGCGCGGACACGAATACGGTGACGACTCCTGCCCCTACCCCGGCCTCCACGAATGCACCCGCCGTCGCTTCCAATCCTCCGGCAACTCCCCCCGCCGATAATCCAGCGCCGACTTCCACCCCGCCGACCACGGCAACGACCGGCGATACCACGCCGACGGTGACCCACGTGCCCCCCGGTACCACGACGGTTACGACGACCACGATTGAACATAACGCCGGCGCGGCGGACCAGAACGATCCCACCCAATATTCGGTGGTGGCACGCCTGCCCGACGATATGCGCGACACCGCGCAGGAAGCGGCGGATCTCTTCAAGATGCAGCGCTACGATGAGGCGGCGGCCAAATATCAAACCATCATCGACAAGTACCCGGAGTCGCTCTACGCGTGGAGCAACCTGGGTGTGGTCCGCTTTCAGCAGAAGGACCTCAACGCGGCGTTGAAGGCGCTGCAGCAGGCGGTCAAGCTTTCACCCACCGACGCCTTTTCCTACTCGAACCTGGGCATCGTCTACTACCAGTTGAACCAGTATGAAAATGCGATCGACGCCCTGAATGCGGCCAAGGCCCTCGATCCGAACAATGCGCAGACGCATAATTACCTCGGCTGCGCGGAATCGCGCAAGGGCTGGGATGAAGTGGCCCAGAAGGAATTCCGCAAGGCGATCGACCTCGATCCGACTTTCGCCGATGCCCACTTTAATCTCGCACTGATTTACGCCACGACCAAGCCGCCCATGACCGAGCTGGCCCGCCAGGAATACAAGAAGGCACTCGATCTCGGCATCGCCAAGGATGATCGCCTGGAAAAACTGCTGGAGCAGGTGGACCAGTAGAATGACCCGCACTAATCATCGGGCGGCATCGGCAAAAAGGCGTATAGTGCCGGTATCATCCGGTGCGGCTCAAGGCAGGTTTTAGCTTGCATTTTGCGACACCAAGGCGAAGTTTCAGAGGGAATTTTTATGCAAATCAGCAGCTTGCTTAAGCCGGAACAGATCAAGCTCGAATTGGCGCAGCAAAAACGGTGCAACGCCATCAACGAGGTGGCGCAGCTTTTGCAACCCAACCCGAACGTCACCAATTTCGCCGGTTTTTATGAGGAGCTTCTGGCGCGGGAGCGGATCGAATCGACCTGTCTCGGCAATGAGATCGCCTTTCCCCACGCCCGCACCGATTTCCTGAAGGGAATGGTCCTGGCCATCGGGCGCAGTCCGCAGGGAGTCTGGTTTGAAAATTCGTGCCAGACCGTCAAGTTGATCTTCGTCATCGGCACCCCTAAGCGGATGGTGACCGATTATCTCAGCATCGTTGGCGGACTGGCCCGCTTGCTGAAGGACGCTTCCACGCGCGAGCAACTCATCGCCGCGCCGAACGTCGAGGAATTTATCGCCACGTTGACGCAGGCCGAAGTGGCGCGCTAGGTACAGGCTGGAATGGATTCCGGCTTTTTTATTGTACAGAAATGCAGTCAATGATACCTGGCCGAGACCAAAATCAGCGACGGTCATAGACCGCCGCTACACTTAATCAGCGGCGGCGGACGCCGAAGCTGTAGCCCGAGCCGGCGCGGCCGCCGCGTATGTTGCCCGCCTTGCCGACCTGGTGCTTGGCCTTGTCGTCAAGGGCGAGGGAATAGACATATTTAAAATTTTCGAGCTTCACGCGGGGAATTTCCTGGCCGATGAACCGCTCGATGGCGGCGACATCGGGCGCTTCCTCCGCCGTCATCAAGGTGAAGGCGTCGCCCACGGCCAACGCGCGACCGGTGCGGCCGATGCGATGGACATAATCTTCCGTGTGTTGGGGCACGTCGTAATTGATGACGTGGCTGATCCCGGCCACGTCGATGCCGCGTGACGCGATGTCGGTGGCGACCATGACCTCGTACTTGCCGTTGCGAAAGCCTTCGAGCGCCTCGAGCCGTTCGTTCTGCGAGCGGTTCGAGTGGAGCACCGCGACCGAGTGCTGGGAATTCTTGAGCTGCGCCGCGATGCGGTCGGCGGCGTGCTTGGTGCGGACGAAAATCAGCACGGAATCGAAATTGGTTTTCTTGAGCAGTTCGACGAGGAGGTCGAATTTCTGCACCGCCGCGACGGGATAGAGGGCGTGGGTGATCGTCTCGGCGGGTGAGCGGCGGGCGCCGATCTCGATCTTTTCCGGCGAGCGCAGCGCCCATTCGGTCAGTCGGGCGATCTCGGGCGGCATGGTGGCGGAGAAAAGGAGGGTCTGCCGTTCCTTGCGGCACAGGTCAATGATGCGGCGCACGTCGGGCATGAAACCCATGTCGAGCATCCGGTCGGCTTCGTCGAGGACGAGATGCTCGATGTTGCTGAGCTTCACGTTGCCTTGTTCGAGATGGTCGAGCAGCCGGCCCGGCGTCGCCACAAGCACGTCTGTTCCTTCTTTGAGTTCCTTGAGTTGCTGGCCGTAGCCGACCCCGCCATAGACCACCGTGGTGCGGATATCCGAAAAACGGGAGTAATCGCGGAAGGCCGTTTCCACCTGCGCGGCGAGTTCGCGCGTCGGCTCCAGGATGAGGATACGCGGGCCGGCGGGGGCGTGGGCTTTCAGGAGGCTGAGCAGCGGCAGGCCAAACGCCGCGGTTTTGCCGGTGCCGGTTTGCGAGGCGCCGATGAGGTCCTTGCCGCCGAGGACGATGGGGAAGGCGCGCAACTGAATCGGGGTCGGGTCCATGTACCCCATCGATTGGACCGCGTGAACGACCTCATCGGAGAGGCCGAGATTTTGAAAAGACATGGGGATTAGGTGGCGGGGCGCGCGGGGAGTTGTTCGAGGGCGGTTTTGTTATCGGGGAATTTTTTCAGAATCATCAGCAACCGCTCCATCTGCGCCTGCACCGGCAGGCCGTGGAGGCCGCGCCGGATGATCGTCACTTTTTCCAAAATGGCCTTGGGCAGCAGCAGTTCCTCGCGCCGCGTGCCCGATTTTTCGATGTCGATGGAGGGATAGACGCGCGCCTCGGCGAGGCGGCGGTCGAGCACGATCTCCATGTTGCCGGTACCTTTGAATTCCTGGAAAATCACCTCGTCCATGCGCGAGCCGGTGTCGATAAGCGCGGTGGCGACGATGGTCAGCGCGCCGGCTTCCTCGGTCTGGCGGGCGGCGGCGAAAATCTTCCGCGGAATTTCGAGCGCGCGCGAGCTGATGCCGCCGCTCATGGTGTTGCCCTTGGAACCGACGTTGAAGGCGCGGCCCAGACGCGTGATGGAATCGAGCAGGATGAAGACATCGCGGCCGCTTTCGACCAGACGCTTGGCGCGTTCAATGACCAGCTTGGCCAGGCGCACATGGCTCGCGTTTTCCTGGTCGTTGGAGGACGACCAGAGTTCGCCGCGGCCGGCGAGGAACTGGCGGAAATCGGTCACTTCCTCGGGCCGCTCGTCGATCAGGACGATCATGACGAAGGTGTCGGGGGAATTGATCAGCACCGCGTCGGCGATGGCCTGCATCAGCATTGTTTTGCCGGAGCGGGGTGAGGCGACGATGAGACCGCGCTGGCCGTGGCCGATCGGCGTCATCAAATCGAGCACGCGGGCGGAGAGCTTGTCGCCGTGGGTTTCGAGCTTGATCCAGCGGTTCGGGTTGATGGTGGTGAGTTCCTCGAAGGGAAGCTGGTCGCGGTATAATTCGATGGCGCGCTCGTTGACCTGCTGCAGCTCGATCAACTGCGGGCCGCGGCCGTTGGAAATGCTCACGCCGGAGAGTTGCACGCCATCGCGCAACGCGTTGCGCTTGATCATATCCGGCGGAACAAAGACGTCCTGCGGCGTTGGCGCGCTGCCCCGTTCGGGTCTGCGCAAAAAGCCGTAACCTTTATCGTGAATCTCGAGAATGCCCGCTACGGGCGATGAATCTGACATGAGGGAAAACGTACCGCCGACGGGCAGTACACGAGGGAACGTCGCTGATTCCCCTCGGAAATGCAAGGAATTATTTTGCCGGGGGCGAGGGTGGCACCTTCCCCACCAATTCCAGGACCGCCTGCCAGAAGAACAAAAACGGGATGCTCGGCTCCCCCTTCGGGTCGGCGGCAGGTTCCGTCACCGCGCCGTTTTTGGGGTAGTCGTTCGTGCCTTCGCTGTTGAACGTGCGGTCGGGCAGGACGATATCGATTACCCAGGAAGCGCCCTGGCCGGGATAGTAATATTTGGGTGCCCACTGGTAGACATTCGCGCTGTTCAGGTCCTGGATGAATTTGAACCACGCGTCGCCCGAGGGATGCACGGTGGTGGTCTCCGCCTTGCCGGCTGTCGTCACGGTATATACAACCGCCTCCCCGGATAACTGGATTGTAGTCGATTTGCCCTTGTCATCCCATTCGATATAGAGACTGGTGAAGCGCGCCGGGGGAAAGGGTTCCGCAACGATGGTGGCGGCGTGAAGAGGCAGAGCAGCAAGAAGCGAAACGAACGCCAGAGCGGAAGGCTTCATGCCGGAAGGTAGAATAAAATGGGCAAAAAGTCCCGCCTCACTTATAAGGCTGATCACTTGCATGAAGAAGGTCGTCATCCATTCCGATGGCGGGTGTCATGGAAATCCGGGGCCGGGTGGATGGGCTGCCATTCTTGCTTACGCGGAGCATCAGCGCGAATTAAGCGGCGGCACTCCGGCGACAACGAACAACCGCATGGAACTGCAAGCGGCCATCGAAGCCCTGGGCGCGCTGAAGGAACGATGTGAGGTCGAGTTCCATACCGATTCCGTCTACGTGAAGAATGGCGTATCGGCCTGGATGTCTAATTGGAAACGCAATGGCTGGAAAACGAAGGAGAAGAAGCCGGTAAAGAACGAGGACCTCTGGAAATTGCTGGACGCAGCCGTGGCGAAACACGAGGTGACGTGGCACTGGCTGAAGGGGCATGCCGGACATCAAAAGAATGAACGATGCGATCAACTGGCCAGTGCCGAGATCGCCAAAATCAAGCAGGCCCACAGCCCGGCGCAGTTGCAGGAATTGCTTTTGGAATTTTCAGCGAAGGACGATGCCAAAGAAAGTACGGGGGAGTTGCCGGGGAATCGCTCGGAACCTTAAGGTGGTGCGGTTACTAACGGCTGGTCCGCAGCGGAATCTGCACGTTAAACGTATCCCCGTCCCGCATCTGCGCGGCGCAGAGCAGCGCGATGGGAACGCCGGAACGAAACGCGAGTTGCGGGCGCTCGAGGGCCTCGAGGGTTTCAAGCGTTCCGTCGGCCCAGCGGATTTCGGTGCGGGCCACGAGCGGGTGAGCGGCAAGCTGCCAATCGAACCCGTCCTTCGAGGTAAAGAGAGCCAGCGACCGGCCCGCGTGGGTGAAATGGCCTCCCATGTCTTTCACGATGGCCCAATAGCAACCGTCCTGCGTCCAGATAAACGGATCTTCCGCCGCGAATGAAACGCCCGCCTTGAGAAAGACTGGCTGCGGATGTTTGACGAACGGCCCGGTGGGCGACGCGCTGGTGGCGACCAGATGAACGACCGGCCCGCCGAAGGGGAGTTCCCCCTGGTCGCCGATGGCTTTGTAGACCATGAGATAGCTGCCGTCGAAAGAGCGGGTGATGCTCGGATTGTTGCAACACAGCGCATCAGCCAAGCCGGGCGTGGTGTCGATCAACGGCTGTGCGAAGCGTTCCCACGGCCCTTCCGGTCGCGTCGCCGCCGCCACGCCGACGCGCTGGTTGTTGCGATGCGTCCAGTTCAACCCGCTCGTGGGCACGCCATCCCCCGTATTGCCCGTGTAGTAGAGATAGTAGCGGCCATCGAAGCGATGGATGGTGGGGTTGTGGGTGCAGAGGCCGTCCCAGAATTCAGCACCGCGCGCCGGCAGGACCACCGCCTCATGCCGAAAGGGACCGCATGGGCTGTCTGCCACAGCGCGCGCGATTTCCGAGTGGGTCACCCATGCCTGGAAACCAAAGCAGCGCAGCCAACGGGCATAGAAGAGAAGCCACTTCCCGGAATCGTCCTCCACCACCGATCCGCACCAGATGAAATAATCGGGATCGGAAAACCGGCCCGTGGGCGAAGATGGCTGGATTAGGGAGGCAAAATCGAGATTGGACGGCGAATAGTCGTTCTTCATGGCGGGAAGTCAAGCCAGGCAGGTGGAAGCGGGCCGGGCAAGTCTCGCCACGATGTTGGCGGCGTGGAGGGGCACCGATAACAGAACTAGAAAGGCCAGGGTCAGTATTTTCATAAAAAAATCCTGACTCAATCGCCAGAGTAGAAATAAATATCATCGCTGACGCGAAAGATCGTCGTGTCAGGATCTGGTACAGGTTCGTTTTTCGCTCCATTTATTGAAACGGAACAACCCCAATGTCCAAGTGGACCACCCCATTCGAAATTCACGATACCATCATCTCCTTGATTGAGAATGGATGGCCCGCCAGAACCTTTTTCGTTATCCATCCAATGTAGGAAAGAATATTTCTCCTTGAGCTGGGCATACAATCTTTTTTCGGTTTCTGTCAGTTCAGAGGTGTCGCCATGGTTGATCCATTTCCCAAACCCGGTGCTGCTTTTAAATGAAATCCCTTGGCTTACATCCCGCGCAAAATGGCGCAGGTCCTCAAGGGTGTAGTCATGCATGACCCGGTCCCGAAGTCCGTGAGCAATCAAGGAACCAGGCAATCCGAAGCAGGTCTTCGTCAGAACAAATGTAAGGATGACTATCGGCCAAAAAGCGAACAAAGAACCAAGCGGCAACCAGCTGCGTGGTTTCCGGGAAAGGGAAAACATCACCAGGCAAAAAAGACAGGCAAAAAGGCCGATTTCCACGAGTAACCCCAGAATGGGATCGGTGGCGGCAAAAGCCATTTTCGATTCCGAGTATCCCAGCCAATAATTTGACAAGTGATTGAAGACAACCAGGAATCCGGCCAAAGCCAGACAGACAATGGAGCTTGTCTTCATGCCATTGCTCAAAACATAACTCGCACCGGCACCAAAGAAAGGGCAAAGCCGCGTTGCTCAGCGCGAAAGCACCCGAGGCCGAACTGATCCTTCGACAAGCTCAGGATGACTGGGCTATATTAGGTGCCGTGATTCCCCGTTATTCCCGCGCCGAAATGGCCGCCCTTTGGAGCGAAGAAGCCAAGCTCAACCACTGGCTCGAAATTGAAGTGCTCGCCTGTGAAGGCATGGCCCATTACGGCCACATTCCGGCCGATGACGCGCAGATCATCCGCGCCAAGGCGAAGTTCAATATCGAGTCGGTGCGTGAAAACGAGAAGCGGACGAACCACGACGTGATCGCCTTCCTGGAAGAGGTCGCGAAGCATGTCGGCGGGCCGGGCCGGTACATCCATCGCGGCCTGACTTCTTCCGATCTGCTCGACACGACACTGGCCCTGCAACTTGTCGCCAGCGCGGAACTGCTGCTGGCCGACCTGCGGAAACTCCGCGACGCCGTCGCCGTCCGCGCGAAAGAGCACAAGTTCACGCCGATGATGGGCCGCTCCCACGGCATCCACGCCGAGCCGATCACCTACGGGCTCAAGCTCGCGCTGATGTACGACGAATTTGGCCGCGCCATCAAGCGGCTCTTCGAGGCGAAGGAACAGATCGCCGTGGGCAAGCTTTCCGGAGCGGTCGGCACCCACGCGCACCTTGACCCGCGCGTCGAGGAATTCGTCTGTTCCAAACTCGGTCTCAAGGCCGCCGATCTTTCCACGCAAATCATCCAGCGCGATCGCCACGCCCATTTCATGAGCACGCTGGCGCTCATCGCCTGCAGCATCGACCGCTGGGCGACCGAGTTCCGGCATCTCCAGCGTTCCGAGGTGCTCGAGGTGGAGGAATTTTTCGCGCAGGGCCAGAAAGGGAGCAGTGCCATGCCGCACAAGCGCAACCCGATCACCGGGGAAAAACTGAGCGGGCTCGCCCGGGTCATTCGCGGCAACGCCGTGGCGGCCCTGGAAAACGTAGCCCTCTGGCATGAACGGGACATCTCCCACTCGTCGGTCGAGCGGATCATCTTTCCCGATAGTTGCGAGTTGCTCAGCTACATGCTGTCGCTGCTGGCCGATCTCGTTGCGCGGCAGATCGTTTATCCCGAGCACATGGCCGACAACCTGGCCAAGTCGAAGGGTCTCATCTTTTCCCAAAGCGTCCTGCTCGCCCTGGCCGACAAGGGCCTGCCGCGCCAGACCGCATACGAAGCCGTGCAAGCCGCCTCGATGGCTTGCTGGCGGGGCGCCGAGCCGCTCCAGTATCATCTCAAGAAATCGGGCGAGATCCGCTCCGTCCTCACCGAAAAGGAAATCGACGAGCTGTGCTCACCCGAGCGGCATTTCCGCTACGTCGACGATATGTTCAAGAAGGTGGGGCTGGGGTAAGTGCCTTGGTCTAAACCAACTCCGGCCACGCCCCTTTGACGCTGCCGGGGTGCGGCTTCCAGGCGGGATCGAAAGTGACGCCCCGGGCGGGCCGGCCACTTTGATCGATATAAAGACAACCAAGAAAATCGGGCGGGAATGAATTGATCAGGACCTCGGCGGCGGCAAACCGTTCCAGCCATTCCATTTTCAGGGCGACAGGATTCTGCGGATGAACCAAGGTAACTCCCTCCATCGAGACAGGATTGATACGGCAATTGCGCCGCAGTTCCTGCATAATCATCTCGGGCGTGTAGCCTTCATCTTTGCCTGCCGCCGCCCATACGGCCACGCCGAGAGAAATATAGGTCTTGTCCAGATGCATCAGGTCGATGAAATCGCGGACTTTCTGGCGCCCGATGGCCGCGAGGACTTTGTTGGTCGCAGCATCAGCATCATGCAGCCGGAAACCAAGCACTCCGTCCGGCACGATGGGGAAAAAGCGAAAGGCGGAATCCGCCGCCCAATCAAGGCGCAGACTCTCCCCTTGACGGGCCACGGAGGCTTGATAATAAGTCGGTTCCTGAGTCGAAAATTCGATCTCATATCCGGCTCTGGTAAGGGCTTCTGTGTCCTGCCTGACGCTGGCGCTGACCGCCTGGGATGTATCGTGGAACAGGTCAATGTCGTCGGAGTACCTTGAAGAGTCGGCGTCCCGCTGGATCACGATGCCGCCAGCAACGTAGCTGTCGGGATTACGATGGGCGGAAATGACTTTAAAGACTTCCGCCTGAAAGGACGTTAGCGGCATAACGTATGGGCCAGTTTCCAACCTTTGTGGCCGCCGTCCAGTTTCAGGCCCTCAATGATGAGCGGAAAATTCTCCTCCGTAACGATCAAGTTCTTGTCCATGAACCAGAAGCAGCGCGTGCGATATTCCCGATATGCCTCCTGGGCGCGGCGCAACCGTTCTTCGGTCGTCAGGGCTGAAGTTTGGATGCTCGTGGTCATAATCGGATGGACCAACCAACCATACCCGACCTCTGGCTGGCCGCCAAGCCCAGCCGAAAACAGTTGTGCCTCCTCCGGAGGTGACGTATTCTTTTTAATTAGGTTAGGAGTATACCCATATGCCACATCTTGTATTTGCCTTCGGCCTTCCTCACGGTGGGGAGTGGCTTTATATCCTTATTGGCATCGTCATCCTGTTCGGGGCCGACAAGATTCCGAAACTGGCGCGTGGCCTCGGCAAGAGCCTGGGCGAGTTCAAGAAGGCCAAGGAAGATTTTGAAAAGGAAGTCCGTGCCGCCGCCAACGAGCCGGAGACCAAGCCCGTCACGGACCAAAACCGGATCGGCGGCAATCTGCCGGCGCCGGTTTCGCCTACTCCGGTGAGTTCGGCGACTTCCGTTGACGAGTTAACCAAAAAGAGTTAAGCGTCGAGGCGTTCGCCCCGGCCAGCACGACAGCCA
>Ga0302319_10006932_pt1 | contig 22379 bp, 22 predicted proteins | sample Bog_T0_2_FD_203319 | JGI IMG/M metagenome (GOLD analysis project Ga0302319, IMG submission 203319) | Peat permafrost microbial communities from Stordalen Mire near Abisko, Sweden - Bog_T0_2 | ecosystem: Environmental > Terrestrial > Soil > Wetlands > Peat | place: Sweden: Abisko, Stordalen Mire... | reverse complement strand
GCATTCGTACTTGTAGCTCTTGCAATGGAATCCTGAAATTATTGAGCATCCGACTGAGGCGCTTCTCAGTGTGGTGCAGTCGGCACTTCTCATTTAAAAACCGACCGATGTTCGAAAGCAACGTCGACTGAGATCCAATAATTCCAGCGACCATTTGCTCTACAAACTTGCGATGAGCAAAGAGATCCACTGAAGCAAATTGAAATAACTTCTCCACGAGTGAGCTAGCCGAAACAACAACAGATGTATTCACAAAAATTCCTCCATAAGGTTTGATTCTTATGAAGGAATTCATTTTACGTTTTTACATTTAATTTGAGAAAGGAGCTGTTTGCAACTCCAAATGAGAGCATAACAACAATTTATCTCGTTTTTACAGACCTAAATGAGGGGCTCAGCATTTCTTCGGGGGATGAAATGAGGGGTTCCCCATTGACACCAGGGGTCACGAGCTCGATTGGGCTATTGACTTACCCAGGAGATCTAGAGTTCTCTGCTACCAGCGTAAAAGAGCCGGCATGGATGCTGGCGATGCCTCATGGAAGAGGTCCTCGCTGGTAGCAGAGAACTCTAGATCTCCTGGGTACGACGCTAACCTAAAGGAGTTCGTGTACCCTTTTTGTCAATGGGGAACTTCCATCGGCTGTGATAATCTATTCAAACGCTTTTTCTCGAAGGGGAGGATTTAGAATGAAGCGGATGTTTTATTTACTTATATGTGTAACTCTGACGTTTGGAGTAGGTACTACAGGCGTATTTGCTGGAGGTGAAATTGAGGATTCTAATCCTACGAGTTATAGTTCGCAACGAGATCATTCTTTTGCACCCTTGCCAAACGAGTTGTTACACATGGTAGAAGATTTTCTGGATCCAGCCTCTGCTGCACGGTTAATGTGTACTAATCATGATTTATACAACCGAATGGGAGGAGAGGAAGAATTAGAGCGACTTGCCTTAAAACATTATTATCCGCTGATTCCAGTTCGCCAGGATGACCCACGAGTAACTCCAGAGTTTGCTGCTTTGGGTCAGATGTTCGAGGCTGCAGGTCTCATTTGGAGTGGGGTAGCCAAAAAAACAATGGATCATGCGGATGCCATTCAGTATTGCCAAGACTTAGGTCAAGGTGCAAGGCTTCCTACCAAAGAGGAATATGAAGCTTTGAAGCTGGCCATGAGTCCAGAAGGAAAATACAATCCATATCTCCTTCCTGACATACAAAGTAAATACTTTTGGTCATCGTCGTTCCGGCCATATAGTGACTACGCCTTCTTCTTCTTCGGTAATAATGGCGGCTTCTTCACCGCCCACCGCGACGATAACAATGCCTCTGTGCGGTGCGTGTTGCGTGCCCTGGCGTGGTGACTTTACTTGATCATTCTGTTTTATAGCTTAGCAAAACCCCACACTAAACCTCTTCAAACCCTGCATATTTTAGCGATTTAGGGAGGCCCTGTTTCCGAGCTGACGGCAAGAGAAGAAAAACCCTAAAAAACCTCGTATTATTGTGTAAGTCATCGAGATCATTGGGGAACTTAATTACCGATAAACCTAATTATCGCTTTACCCTTTCGGTCTTTAATATTGACATTGTAAGTACAATAACCTAAACTGAAAACCAATGATCCTCATTACCTGGGAGGATCGAAAAAATGAGACCAACTTCAAAAAGCATGGCGTGTGGTTTGAGGAAGCGCAAACGGTTGTGACCCACCCCCTCACTCTATCTAATGATCAATGATCATCCTGATGGGGATCGGATGGAATACTTGGGTTATTCCGATGTGCAGAGAGTACTTTACGTGGTCACGGTAGAGAATCAGCCAGAGGAAATTCGGATCATTTCTGCGAGAAAAGCGACGCCATTTGAAAGGGAAAAATATGAGAAAGGCATTTAATTTTAAAGGAGCTAAACGAGTCGGAGATCGTTTTAAAAATATGGATGTGAAAGTCGCTGTCACAGCTAGGCTAGATCAAGATGTGGTTGCCTGGCTCAGAAGAGAATCTGAGCACTTAGGATTACCCTATCAAACGTTCATGAATTCAGTTCTTAAACAAGCGATGAACAAAGACCAGTTGACCGAAACTCGAGTCAAAGAATTAATTCAAGAAGCACTGAAAGCGGGCTAAAAAGACGCTTTTCAAAACGCCCATTATACTATAAAATACAGTTCTTATTCTGCAGTAGTAAAAATTTGTCTATTATGAAGATTAGCGTTTACCTCCGAAAGAAAGATGCAATAGAGTCAAAACATTGCTTGATCGATTGCGGAATATACTCCTTGATTGTTTCCATAAAAGAAGCTGCTACTGGTGGTAGATCGCCTGGAGACCCTTCTTCGACTTGTTTACGAAAAATCGTCATTGAATGATTTTTATTCCCAGAAAATGCGTCCACAAATGCACTTGTGGGTCTGGAAATCCAATTAGGCCATGAATCAAGAGGTGATGTAATCGGTGGAAGCTTATAAGCATAGCCAAGGTGTTTAAAACCAAAAACTCTACGAAACAATACTATAGAAACAGGATCATGTTTTCTCCAAATACGAATAAATCGACGAAAGCCATTATTCTCCGTATTAAATTCAAATGTATTTAAGAGATAATTCACCGCTTTGAGATCAAAAACACGAGGAGATGCAAAAGTAATCATACGAATTGCATTTTTATCCAACCAACTTTTATGTTCTTTCCATTCTAAAGTTGTTTCAGTTGATGCTTCAGCTGGTATTTCGTCTGCGGAGTGAACAGAAACTAGAGCATCTGCTGTTGCAATTGTTGACAATGCTCCACCCATACTGTGACCAGTGAAAACCAGAGAAACTTTTTCCTGATCCTGATTCTGTTTAAAGTTTTTTTCTTTTGCAATTTCTCTTAAACTTTTCAATAAATGATCCTTAGATTTGGAGTATCCATTCCAAAAACCAGGATGCATATAACCATCTGGTATTTCAATTGTATTATTAGTTGGTACCTGTCCAAATACTTTAATATTGGTACACCAATCCTCGCCAAAAAAACCCATCAGACACTCTTTGTTTTTGTAGCGACTAGGTCTTCCTTCTGTACCACGATAGGCAACAATTATTTGCTTTTGAGGCGGCTCACCGGCCTTTGTCTTTACATTGCGATAACAAATGAGTCCTGCAGGAGCTGGTTTTTTATCTGAATTATCCGTTTTTTTGTTAAAAAAGACATACAATTCACATCCCGTTAGTTCATTTAACGAATTTAAAGTATTATATTTGTCTATATTTTGAACTGTTCTATAATCTCCATTTTCTAATAAAGTATTAAGACGAATAAAACCATCAGGATTAGATTCGTTTAATGTAAGCCCTTTTTCTTGATACCATAAGTCATCAACGGAGGGCACCAAGTCAACATCCAAATAGGCTCCATCGGCTAAACGAGCCACAGTTGTAATTAATTCTTTTTCATTTTTAATAAGGGTTTCACCAGAAAGAACGACATAATCTTCTTCTTCATTTTCATTCCCTAATTGAACGTGGTGATCATTAAAAATCTCACTTATACCATTTAACGAGGTATCGGCTAAAGAGAAATGAATCAAAATAAACTGGCCACTGATTGTAAAGACAGACAGAAAAAGAATAAATAAAAACTTGTGGTACTTCATTTTTAAAAACTTCCTATACAAACTATTTGAAGGTTTATACTTCAAATAGATGCATGAATAATGCCACTTAATGATTATGAGTTTTAATTGAGTAAACAAGTCCAAAATAATTTACCTTCATTTTAAAATACTCCTAGTTCCTTCTTCCTGCGCTTCAAAAGCCCATCCACTGGATTACCATTGACATGATTCCATCTCAGAAACTCTTGAGCAGCTTCACGAGCGTGCCACCATAGAAAAGGATGAGAATGTAAAAAATCTTAGAGAGTGTAAAAAATTTTGTGTAACCAGCGGGTTTCACTTTTGCAAAATTTCACATAAGCGGAACCGTTCGTAAGGCGCCAGCTATTTCTGTAAAACCTGTCCAAAGGAAGGTTTTCACAGATGGAATTTGAGAGAATGAGCATGGCGCGATTAGAAGACATACAAAGATTACTCAATCAGGGAAGATCAATTTTGGAGATTTCAAAGGTACTGAGGTGTCGGAAGCAAACAGTAATTGATATTAAAAAGAACTTATTGACTCCAGAGTTACTTCAAACAGCGAAACAGACAAACCAAGTTAGACTGCCTCCATCATGGGCTATTGAGCTAGATTGGCAGGCAATCGAGAAAGAAATCCATAAAGGTTTTGAACTTAATAGAATTTGGGAAGAGTACGCTGCCAATGTTACTTCGAATTCAAATTTTTTCAAATATGTCAGAAAGCGCTACAATAACGTTATCAACGTCGCTGGCGCTACTAGCGGTTCCGCCAAAGTGAAATCATGCGGTTCCCAATGTTGAAATCCTGCAAGTTTCCACTCAACTGATTCAAAAGCCACAACTGGCAAGGGTTTTAAAGATTGTTTTTCTTGCTCTGCCCACCGCTCGATTCGAGAGATTTTAAATCGGGAGTGTTTCTTGCGATTGATGGTATCCACAACATGAGTGAGGGCATGATTGATCTCAGTAATGGAGGTAAAAGTGTGTCTCCGGTAAATGAAAAAGAAAGTTCGCATGACGATGCCCGCTCCACCTTCAACGAGGGCCTTGTCCTTAGGTTTTCTAGGTCTGGCTGGAACCACGGCAGTTTGATAGTGCGCAGCAATCTCAGCGTAGCAAGGATTGAGGTCAGGATCGTAGCGATGAGTTTTGATAACCCCTTGCTTTAAACAATCGCAAATAGTGACTGAAGGGACCCCGCCAAAAAACTCAAACATCCTTCGATGGGCAGCTAGCCAGTTTGCACTTTTTTCATCTTCACTGGCCTAAGAAAAGATGAGTTGGCTAAAGCATAAAATGCCTATAAATACGTGATCTTGATGGATTTCTCCGGTGCGTATGTCCATCCATTCGATGCGATCACATGCATAGTCCACCTCACACCGATCTCCGGATGCAAACTCACGCAATGTTACCGAGGACTTCATGAGTTCCGGATGACGCTTGTGAAGTTGTTTACAGAAATTTGCGTAGGTCGTTAACCCTTGAGATCTTTCTTTCCATATTTTTTTGATTTCGTAGCCCCGACCTATTTCGACTAGAACGGTTGTCCAGTCAACTTGTTCGACCCAAACGGGCACTGTCAAAGTCCATTTTTTACCTACGTCTTGGAGCTGGTCTGACCCACAGCGGATCCGCGACATCCAATAGCCTTTGCGATAAAGCGATCTGACTTACCTGCTTCAATTAATCGCTGAATTTCCTCAAATCTTTTCACGGTCATTATCCTCCGAGCCATGCCAAAACTCCTTCTTTCACTAAGGAGTATAATGGCGTGATGTTTGGCCACCAGAGGTGGATCCCAGGCTGGAACTGGGTGGATCCTTTCAGGAAATCGAGTGAATCCCAACTAGGAAATCAGGTGGATCCAATGAGTGGAAATTTTGCAATCTCAGGTACTTGCTCATCCACGGTGCTAGGACAGTTCTCCAACATGCTCATAAGAAAAGAGATCCAAAAAGTCAGTGGAAGACACAAAAGAAAAGGAAAAAGGGCACAATCGAGCATGTGTAGCCATAGCTAATAAGAATGCTAGGACTATATGGGCTATGCTGGCAAGGAACGAAACTATAAAAAAGCTGCATAAATGAAAAAAACTTATTAGAATAGTTAAAGAAACCAGTTAACAAAAATTTAAAGAAAACCTTCACAAAGGGTTACTTGGAATAACGAAAGATGACCAAACTGGTAGGACCGACTTCTTCAAAGCCTTATTTAATCCGACTGAGCCTTAAGAGCTCGCGACACTGTTTAGGTGTAGAAGCGCGGAGTACATCATGGCCAGGGGAGCTGCATGGCAATTCATTCAAATCCTCAAAAACAGGTCGAATAAACGTCAGCAACTTATCCAGCCAAAAACTATGTCAAATTTCCCTGTTATTTCAAGTACTTGAAGTGGCTCCATAAAAGTCCGATAATGCCAGTTATGTTAACCTGATATCTAAAGTCGGTTTTTGAGACCTTAAAACCTTAAGAACTGCGATTCCAATAGTCTAGAACCTAAAGTATGATATATCAAAATCTGATAACTAAGATCGGAGATCAAAATTTTATGAAAAATTCGATTCGAATCAATTTTAGTACTGGGTTCATAAGCTTGTTTTGTGCAATTTGCGTTCAGGCCGAAGAAGCAAGTGTTAAAGTCAAGGAAATACCCACAAACCAAGACACTACCGTTCTGGTTAAAAAAGTGACGGTTTCATGTACTCCTGAGTTTGAAATCGTCTCTGGATCTGCTGAAATTGCGGGAGAGGCAGCCGCAGGAGTTCAGGAGAGTTATCAAAAGTGGAAAACAGCTTGTAGCGAATGGAAAACTGAAACGAAAGACCTTAATAAGGGAAATCAAATTTTAGAGTTAAACTGTAATGCCCCTACTACGACCAAACAAGTGAATGACCTTCAGAGCCATCGTTCTACAGGAACCTATAAACTGAAGGTACAAATCAAGGGTGGAAGCCAATGACAAATCTATCTAAAAAGGTTCCTCATCCGGGTGCGGTTCTTCATGAGAAGTTTTTAGCTCCTAAAGGCATCACCCAAATGGCCCTAGCTGCTCATCTTGGTTGGAGTCCTGCTAAGATTAATGAGCTTGTCCGAGGAAAGCGTGGGATAACCCCGCTAATTGCCCTTCATTTTGCAGATGCTTTTGGCACAGATCCTGAGTATTGGATGGATCTTCAGAGTCGCTACGACCTTGCTGAAGCTTCAATGACGTATAAAAAGGTGGCTAGGATTAAGGGATAATGGAACTCAGTCCACTATTTTTATTGAGGATTTAAAAACCTAAAAGCCTCAATAACAGGACGTTTGAGCACTTTACTCAAAATTGAACGCGGTAGTAGAGGCTTTGCTAAACGGAGATCCACCCTTTACTCCACTTCCCCTGTCATGGCATGGAGTGTTCTTTTGAGCTTCCGGGTGCTGACTCCCTGAACGTACATTTCGGCAATTGCGTTGGCGAACTCTTCGGGACGCCGCATATAGGGAACGTGCAGTTGCGATTGAAACCTTGTGGCGTTAGCCATCCTTTGGTGATCATAAGTCACCTGCCTAATTGGGGTATCAATCGTAGTTTCACGGAAACCATTGCGTTCTCCCAGGAAAACCTCTCCCACCCCCTGGTACTCGGTGATCTCAGCCATCGAAGCTTGTTTGAGAAGCTCTCTGCTGCCCCATTGCAACACCGCCATCAAACTCATTTTCCCAAGTTCCAGTGGCTGTGGCATCGCGGAAAACACAGTTTGAACAATCTCTTACTCTTGTTTTTGAGATGCTTTACATTTCTTGGCCATAGAGGGTCCATTTTTGACGGTTGAGTTTAGCAATCACCCATCCTGAAAGACTCTCTTTTAAATTTTCACCACTTTCGTGACGCGGCCCCGCCCTAGCGAGGGACTCTACTACAGGATCGCTCAAAGCTTTTCTGGTCGCACTAGCCAAGCTAGTGGATTACCTTTCAAGAATTATTTAGGCCGAAAAATACACTTTCTGCACGCTTGGGCCTGCTAGGCCATCTTACTTTGACTAAAGAGTATTTTTGAATTTTTGTCTCAGTAGACAAGTCTGACAAGGCTTCACCCTGTTCATAATTATTTCAAATCCTAAATGAAATTCATCCACCGCTTAAATCTAAAAAACCAAATCCATAGAGTCAAGCGGCGGATGATGATGACTTAATATATGAAGACTATTTCGTTTTATGTGGAACCATTAAAGCAGACGGAACTCGTCCACCTTTTGTAAATTTAGCCATCTGTTTAGCCTGATTTTCTTCTTCGGCTTGTCTATTTAACATAGCAAAATGAGTCTCGCAGCTGGAAAGATGCTTCCACTTCTCATCTCTAGTTTGACAAGAATTCTGAGCAGCTGCAACAGCTGCAGCACAGGGAATCACCTGCAATTCGAAGGTGCAAATTTCAAAAACTCCACCAACCACACTGCCTGCTGCTTTGGATGCAGTTAACAATTCCTCACATCTTGAACTCCAATCTACAAACTCCCGCCGCTCGCGTTCACATACATCACCGAAAGCATTAGAAGTAGTAAATAAGGAGACAAACAATAGAAACCCTACAGATTCAGGTAATTTAATCATAAATCACCTCGAAGAGGAACTTGAGACACTAGGATACAAACCCTACCAAAAGTTTGTTCTACCCAAGAAAATAATATCACTTTTAAAACACCTAACATACGACTCCCTTATCCCTATATCCCTATATCCCTCAGCAATTCCTCCATACTCTGTTATGTAGTCTCATTTCACAAAAGTTTCAAGCCATTAATTGAACTTTTATTCTTGAATAGATTATTTTTAAAGTATTTCTATTAAAGAAATAGAAATTCCAGTCAATTTTACGCTTTTACTAAAAAACCTCTCAACACTTGACTACTTAAATAATGAATCCAATATGAACTAGAAACTTTGAGCTACTATTTAACATAAAAACATGCGAAATACTTCTAAAACAAAGCTTAGAATTATCTATAATGATAACCTATACTACTTATATATTTTATATATTTTATAATACACAGCAACATGAGATAAGAGCTGATAATTTTATGTTAAGGTTTTAACAAAAGATATTATACAATAAATACAATTACAGATAACTAGGTATATACATAATAAATAAGTATTTTAGATTCATTATATGATTCTGAATAGAATATAAATATTTGAAAACTATAGCTCTATGTAGTTTACATTTTAATATTAGTTAATAATGTTTTAGTTATATCTAGTTTAAAACTCTTCTTCATTTTTTACTATATTAGAACTTAATAACTCCATCAAACATCGATCAGGAAGTCTGAATAGTCCTACAGATCTACAGTTTTATTCTGTATATCGCACTTTCTTCTAATCCCACTCATTTCAAATTACAATCCCATCTATCTCCTGGAATTCAGGTTCGATAGCAAGTTTTATGAATGAACCTCAAGAGTTTCAGTAATCATCAAGTTGATTCCTTAGATCAATTATTATAAAATAGTTACAAAACGATGAAGAAAATATCAGTAAAAAATTACATAATACGCAAAGGCAAATTTGATGCAGGCCACAGAGTGATGCATGAACGTTATCAATGTTTTAACATGCACGGTCATGAGTATCATTACGAGCTAAAATTGTCTTTCAAATCAGCTGCTAGAATTGGTTATGCGCTGGACTTTAAGGAGATCAAACGCATGGCATGCCAATGGATCGACGATAAGTTTGACCATGGCTTTATATGCAATCCAAAAGATACTATCATTGTGGATGCTTGCATTGCAGTGGGCTCTAAAATCTACATAATGAACCTTGTCGATACTGAAGGCTTTTGCAATCCTTCAGCTGAAAATATCGCTAAGGAACTGTTTTTTGCAGTAAGCCAATTATTAGACGACGGCAATTTGAAACTTGAAATGCTTAAATTAAATGAAACTATTAATTGCTATGTTGAATGCACAGGACTGGATGAAGATGAATTTGTACGGTTGCGTCACAGCAAGCTATATACAGATATACAACAGTTTAAACTGCAAAGAGGCAGAATCGAATACGATGAACGCAAATAAAATTGATGTTGTTTTACTGATTGTTTCTTAATCTATAGACCTATTCAAAAGTATTGCAATATTAATAAATTATGTTAGCTTGGCTTGATGAGCCGAAAGCATAGCAACTTAGATCTTCGAACGCGAGCTATTCAAGCAATTTCTGATGGGCAATCTATTGACTCTGTAGCCAAAGCCATGAGATATGATCGATCCACTATTCACCGGTGGCTGCAAAGATACAATGCGGATCCCAATGCGGGTAGTTTAACCCCAAAGCCACGGAGTGGGCGTCCTAGGGCTTGGACAAAGAATCATCAGCAGGAACTCGTGAAAGATATTTTACAGCCAGCTTCCCAATTTGGATTTGAAACAGACTTTTGGACATGTCGTCGCCTGATTCAACACGTAAAGAAAAAATTTAAAATGACAGTCTCCCAGCCAACCATGTGGCGGTATCTTCGGGAATCAACGCTCACTTATCAGAAACCGGAAAAGAGGTATAAAGAAGCTGATCCAGTGGCCCAGGAAAAGTGGCTAAAAAATGACCTTCCAGAGATTCAGAAAACAGCCAAAAAATACAAGGCAATCCTCTATTTTGAAGATGAAGCAAGCATTCAACTTGCGCCTGTATTGGGAAAAACATGGGCTCCGAAAGGCCAAACTCCAATTCAAAAGGTTACAGGCAATCGCGGGTCAGTGGCCGCAATCTCAGCGATCAGTTCAGACGGGCGATTGATTTTTAATCTACGACGTGGAAGATTTCGCTCTCCTGAAATCATTCAATTTTTATCACAAATGCTAAAACACCACCCAAGACGACATATTGTAGTCGTGATGGACCAGGCCCAACCACACGTGTCGAAAATGACTAAAGCATTTATCGCTAGCCAAAAGAGACTTCATGTATTCTATCTTCCACCACGATCTCCCGAGATGAATCCTGATGAAAAGATCTGGAATCACTTAAAACATCAGGAATTGAAAAGCCATCAAGCAACCAATTTGAAAGATTTGACTCGCTTTGCAAAAAGTATACTTAGGAAAATGTCAAATGATCCGGCTTTGCTAAGAGGCATATTTTTGCGTTCAGATATTGCAAAACTTTTGAATTGATCTATATATTCTGGAGATTTTTGTGAAAACCCCCCAATATGCAAAACCACCGTTGCCAAGAAATGAGAAGCAAAGACTACAGTCCTTACAAGGCTTCAAAATACTTGATACATTACCAGAGCAACACCTCAATGATATCGTTTTTTTAGCATCCCAAATATGTAAAACACCGATAGCACTAATTAGTTTGGTTGATGAGTACCGTCAATGGTTCAAAGCTCGCCTTGGATTTGACGCTACCGAAACCCCGAGGGATATTTCATTCTGCGCCCATGCGATTAATCACGCCCAGATATTCGTGATTGAGAACACTTTAGCTGACAATAGGTTTAGAAACAATCCATTAGTAACAAACAAGCCAAGGGTAAGATTCTATGCAGGGGCACAGCTAAAAACCTCTTCTGGGCAACAAATTGGCACACTTTGTGTAATGGACCGTTCTCCAAGAAAACTATCTCCAAAGCAAATCATGGCATTAGAAGCCTTAAGCCGTCAAATCATCGTGCATTTCGAACGTCAAAAGCTGAAAACTGATTTACTAGAAAAGGAACAATTTCTTACTAATATCGTTGGAAAACTCCCAGATTTGATAGCCTATATTAATCCAGATCTCAAATACACATACGCCAATCCATCATATACAAATTGGTTCAAGATTAACCCAAAGGAGATTGTTGGAAAAAATGTAAAAGAGATATTAGGCAATAAGACCTTCTTGCAAATCAAACCCTATATGAAAAAAGTACTTCAGGGTGAACAGCAAGAGTTTCAAATCAAGCTGCGAAACCGCAGCTCAGGTCAAAGCCATCTATCAATATTCCGAGTACGGTATATTCCAGACTTAAGACCAGATAATAAAATTCATGGTTTTTTTTCAGTGATAAATGACATCACACCGATAAAAGAGGCGGAAAACCAAGCAATACAGCAGAATCAAAAGCTGGAAATTGCTTTACAACAAACCTTAGCAAACGAAAAGTCCTTCCGTGCAATTTTTGATAACTCCCCAATGGGAATCACTCAGGTTGATTCAAAACTTCGTCTTATATCCTTTAACTCTGCATACATGAAGTTTTTGGGATATTCTGAATCTGAACTTAAAAACATGACAGCATTAGACGTTACTCACCCTGACGATATACAGAAGACTTCTGAAATTGCTAAACGCTTTCCGAAAGAAACGGGTTACCTTAATCGATTTGAAAGACGTTACATACATAAGTCAGGAAAAACTGTGTGGGGCTTAGTAACAAGCCGATCAGTTCAATTTGATAAGAGAAGTGAGCAGTATCTTTTTTCTGTTATTGAAGATGTAACTGAGATCAGAGAGAAAGAGGCCCAACTCAATGCAGCTCAAGCAAAATTGATATCCTCTGCTAAAATGGCTTCACTAGGAGAGATGGCTGGAGGAATTGCTCATGAGATTAATAATCCTCTTGCCATCATCGATGCAAACATAGTTCTATTAAAAAAGCAGATTTCACAAGGTAAGATTGATCAAGATAAAATATCGACTGGACTAAATTTAATACAAAATACCACTGAACGAATGGCAAAAATTGTCAGAGGTCTTCGCTCGTTTTCACGCGATTCGGAAGGAGACCCAATGGAAGTTGTTCAAGTTTCTAAAATATTACAAGAAACAAGTTCTCTTTGTCAGGAACGGTTTAGAAATTTCAATGTTGATTTTAAGGTAAAATGCAATTCTGATTATTCTATAGAATGTAGATCTATTCAAATTTCTCAAATTATTATGAATCTTTTGAACAATTCATTTGATGCAGTTCAGAACCTAAAAGATAAATGGATCTCAATCGATATATCTAGAAGTGGTAACCTATTAAAGTTTACTGTAATGGACAGCGGCAGCGGAATTAAAGGCAATGTGATAGAAAAAATGATGGAACCGTTCTTTACGACCAAAGAGGTTGGAAAGGGAACTGGTCTAGGACTAAGTATTTCTAAAGGGATTGCCGAATCTCATCATGGGAAGCTACGATACGACTCGTCAAAATCTAATACATGCTTTATTTTAGAAATACCGCTAACTCAACCTAAACCCTAGAAAGATCACTAACTAGCTAATTTCATCTAATATTATGATGCATAGCATACTTATATAAGCATCCAATTATACTAATGATAGATCTATTTTTTTAAAAAATGTGTTGACAACTATTCCAAAAGTTTTAGTTTACTTAAACTATTTCTTTGGGGGGAAATTTATGAATTCACTTACCTATTGTAGTCGAGTACTATTTTTGTCTATTTGTTTTTCTGCCTTTTTAAATTCACTGGTTTTTATAAGTAAAAGCTATGCTCATCAAGTTAGTAGTTTAAGTAACATAGAAATTTTCAGTAATGAAAACTTTACTCAAGGGATAAAACCAATATCTGATGGTAATGTCTTAATCTACTTTGCACCAAAAAGTTCTCTTGGCTTTGTAGATGTCCATTTTTCAATTAATGACCAGGCTATACAAAATGTTAGAATGACAAACTCTCAAGACGAATGGACCTACTCTATCAGCAACCTAAATGCTGGAGACGTAATAAAATATTCATTCACTTATGGGTCTGATACAGGTGCTGCTGATTCATCGTGGCTCTCATATTCCTATTCACCGTCTCCGGCACCGTCTCCAGTACCATCACCTGCCCCGGTACCATCTCCCATTGTTTCTCCTATTCCTACACCCACTCCATCATCGTCTCCTTCAAATGCTAATCCATCTGATCCTAACGTAACTCCGCTCCCTGATAATTCACCGGACGGCTATAGATTGATTTGGAACGATGAATTTAATGGAAACAAAATTGATAGATCTAAATGGAATTATGAGGTAAGTGACTGGGGCGGTGGAAATAATGAACTCCAATATTATACTAGCCTTCCTACTAACTCTTTCGTAAAGGATGGAAGTTTGGTGATTCAGGCAAACCATGAAACATATTATGGGAAAAACTATACCTCGGCCCGCTTAAATACCTTTGGTAAACTCGAGTTCAAATATGGACGGGTAGACGTTCGAGCTCAACTTCCTACTGGACAAGGTATGTGGCCTGCCATTTGGCTGCTACCAGCAGAAGCGGTATACGGAGGTTGGCCGATGAGTGGTGAAATCGATATTATGGAACTGCTTGGTCAATTCCCTGCAGTTGTTCATGGCTCATTGAATTATGGAAACGATCCTTGGCCAAATCAGAAAACAATATCTATTACTTACCAGCTAAAACAGGGAACTTTCCATGACGATTATCATGTGTTCTCTGTTCAGTGGGAACCAAATATCATTCAATGGTTTGTCGATGGGAACCTATACTCAACTAAAACACCGAAGGATCTAGGACAATGCAAAACAGGCCCTTGCACCTGGAGGTTTGACCAAAACTTCTACCTTATTCTTAATGTAGCAGTTGGTGGAGCCTGGCCAGGAAGCCCAGATGCTTCCACTGTATTTCCTCAACAAATGAAAGTGGACTACGTTAGGGTTTATCAGAAAAACCAGTAATCTTACCGTTTCATAATGTCCTACAATATGTAGATTGTAGGACATTATGACTATTCTGTTATAACTATATTTATTTAAAACTTCTTTTACATTCTCAACATTCTGATAAACTAGCTATAGTCGTAATGAAAAGAAAATCTTTCTATTTATTATTAATATACTACATTCATGTATATATACTACTTCTTCCGCTTGTCTCTTCTGTCGGAAAGGCGACTGAATTAACACTTCCGTCCTCTTTCGAGATTGGAGCGCAGCTAAGACTGCGCCCAGAAGTAAGAGGCAACACAGATTACGGCGGTAACAGAAACTATAATCTAATGCGATTCAGAATGAATGCGATGTTTCGTCCCAATACTGAAACATTAATCTATATCCAGCCCCAGCTTTCAAAAGTGTACGGCCAACTGTTCTACCCAGGAAACTCAACAACAGCAAATCTAGTTCAACCTACAAGCGGCTATTTTTATGATACCCCATTCACTATTCATCAAGCCTACTTTGACTACAGGCCGTTTTCAAATTTTCAATTTCTTGGAGGCAGGCAAATTTTTTCCTATGGTGACGAGCTACTTATTGGAGGTGGTCTTGGCTGGGCAAATATAGGTAGATCTTTTGATGCACTAAAATTTGTTATGAAATATTCAAATATCCAATCGGACTTTTTCTGGAGCCGCTTGGTTGATACATCAAGTCTCACTACCACTGGAAACGGCAGTGCAGACTTTATAGGGTTTTACAATACTTTTGATATTTCTAAATCGTTACGAAATTTTGACCTTTACCTGCTCTATCTCTCCGATACTAGAAATTCTTCTAATACTTCAGTATTAACTACCGGAACAAGACTAAAATCGTCAATTGATTTTTTTGATTATCGCATTGAACTTGACTACCAAACAGGAAGCACTCTAAGTGTCCCTCAGACAGCAGGTCAAGCTGACTTTGAATTTGGACTCCAAATTCATCCACAATCCAAATTTCGAATCAGTATAGGAGGTTTTGTAGCCACAGCTGGCTTTAATCAACTCTTTGCAGCAGCACATAAATGGCTCGGAACTGCTGATGTTCTTGGCCGTAGAAATGTAACAGGGGGAATACTAAAAACCTCTATAAGCCCTCTTTCCCAATGGGTTATTTCATGTGACCTTTATCAATTTTACAGGACGTCAACTGACTCACCTGCCTATAAATTAAATGGAATGATCCCACTTGGTTCCCCACAGCAAAGCTCTGCTTCATCTATAGGGTCTGAATTCGACTTTAGTTCAGTCTTTCAACTTTCAAATTTTGTAACTTTATCGACTGGCATTAGCACATTATTCAGCAATACTTATCTCATCCAAAATTTCGGAAACATTAACCCAATGTACGCTTTTTTAGAAATCGAAGCACGCTACTAGCGTTAGGCTTCTATAACAACTAAGAAGGTCCTGACTGTATCAGTCAGGACCTTCTTAGTTGTAAAGAATAGGACTTAATAAAATAGACCTAGAAGCAACGTACCTAATAGGCAAATCGCTGCTGCTGAAGAAAAAGCATGACTCATCCCAAAATGATCTAATAAAAGACCCATAACCACAGGACCAACAAAAATGCCAATATCGTGAACTAGTTTATAAACACCCATCCCAGTTGCACGAAGATGCTGAGGCACCACGTCTGCTGTAGCAGCAGGAGCAGATGGGTAAACTAGCGCATTACCAATAGAAATAGAGATGGCAACAGCTGCTATTTCAAACATTGTTGAAGTAAATGGCATAACTAAACTCGCTGCAGCAAAAATAAGCGTACCTATTACCATAGGAGATTTCCTGCCTATTTTATCCGACAAATAACCTGAAAGCACTACTGTAGCAGCAAATGATCCGTGGGCCATCGTAGCTACACTTGCCACTTGAAGTGTTGAAAATCCCTTTGATTTTACCCAAAGCGGAAGTAGCATGGTAAGCAATCCTTCATCGACAAATTTTGTCAATAAACCCGCATAAAAAACGGATAACATTCTAGGATTCGTCAAGAGCGTTCCTACAAACTTACTAGCCTCATGGACAGTAATGTGCTGATGTTTATTCTTTAATGCTTCGCCTTTTGCTGTGGGAGATTCGGAGTCCAAATCACGTGGCTCTTTCATGTACTTTCGAACAATATAGAAACCAAAAAGAGGGGCTATACCCAGAAGAAAAAAAGGCGCCCTCATTCCGTAGTGCAAAATCAGGAATCCAGTAAGAGCTGCAAACACAGTTTGGGAAGCATAATTCGCCATTTCTAGCAAACCCTGTCCAAATCCACGGGCCCTTTTTAGTAAGTCGGCAGCTCCAAAAGTTGCAGCTCCAGCATTAAAGCCAGCCCCAGCACCATGAATAAGACGAGCAATAAAAAAAGACCAAAAAGAGTGTCCAAGCCCGAGAAGCCAGTGTGCAATAATGAGAAGAAATTGCCCAATATATGCACATTTCTTACGTCCATATTTATCACTCACATAACCCGCTGGGATGTCTGCAATTGCCTTAAATCCCCTTGCTCCTGAAATCAAGCCAATTTCTGTTCCTGTAAATCCCATTGACTTCAATAATACAGAGAGGACTGCCTTGGTAATACCAAGTGTTCCATTTCCAAAAAAACTAGTCCCTAAAAATAGAAGCCCCAATTGTTTCCATTGATTTGCTTCTTTTTTATCTGCATCTAAATCCTCAGATGGGTTAATTAAAATCTTCGACTTCTCTCCCGCCATAAAGGTACCTCCATAACTTAATTTAGGGGATATACATGCTTATTTCGTGCTTCATTGATAATCTCTAAAAAACACTCCACTCCTCGGATAATCCGAGGTGTTGACTCAAATAAGCCCAAGTAAATTACGAGAGAGCGAACAAAGAATCAACTGCCAATTTAGTTTATCGCAAAAAGATTTATTTTTTCCAGCTCAATCGTTTTATTTGAGTTTATTCAACTATAAAAATGAATAAATACAATTTTTTCAATGAATTCAACAGGTTATATAAATATGCACTAAATGTAAGTAAAGAATTTTATGAAAAGCTCCGATAAAATTCCATGAGCAACACTATAGGTGACCCATTAAATGAAGGAACACAAGCAACGGAATCTTCAGAAATTGAAGTTGATGGTGCCAAGATTGTGATGAATCCTAAGGATAGCAAATCTATCCTCGAGTCACTATTGGAAGAGGGCATTAACCCCCCTTACTCTTGTAAAGCTGGGATTTGCATGGCATGCATGGCCGTTGTTGAATCCGGAACAGTAAAGCAAGACAATTTAGGCTCATTAACCCAAGTTGATATCCAAGGCAGAAAGATTTTAGCTTGTCAGGCAGTCCCACTCTCTAAGAAAGTTAAGATCCGGTTTTTAGGATAGATATCTGTCATAGCAATAAAAAATAAAACTTTTCAAATATCTATTATCTATTTAATTATTGATAGTAGTAATCATTTTATAAAACTTAAGAAAGTGCTCTTAGTAACAACATATTTGAATGGTAACCTCGCCTTCAAATACGTTAGTGTGCTTATATGGAAATGAATGCTGATCAGAAAAAAGCACTAAAGCTACTTAAGGGGTCTGGTAACGTATTTCTCACAGGAGCTGCAGGCTCGGGAAAAAGTGTTTTGATCAGGTATTTTCTAAAAGATCTACCTTCTAAGACTTTCCCCACTCTTGCAAGCACAGGAGCAGCCGCTATTCTTGTCGGCGGTAGGACGTTCCATAGTTTTTTTGGGTTGGGCATTATGGAAAAAGGCATTCAAGCAACATATGAAAGAGCCATCACTAATCAGGCTATCATTAAGCGGATAAAGAAAGTTCACGGAGTCATCATTGATGAGGTTTCTATGCTCTCAGGTCCAGTGTTACGAACAGCTGAAATGATTGCAAGAAAGATCCGAGAAAACACTTCACCGTGGGGAGGTATCCGAGTCATTGCTGTCGGTGACTTTGCTCAGCTTCCGCCTGTCAACCTCTTCAAGCGTCAAAGAGAATGGGCTTTTCTAGACGAAGTGTGGGAAATGAGCGAATTTCAACCTGCAATCCTAAATCAAGTCATTCGAACCCAGGACAGCACCTTTCTTCATATTTTAAACCAAGTTAGAATAGGAAATATTAGTCCAAACGTAAAATCGTTTCTTACTTCAAGATCTGTACTTCCACCGTCTGATTTCAAAGGAACACGACTTTTTGCAAGACGAGAAGACGTGGATCGATATAACTTGAATCGATTAGGCGAAATCGATTCAAAAGCTTATAATTTTGAAACAATCTATACTGGAAAATCTCAGGAAATTGAAAAATTTAAGAAACACTCCCCTATTGGAGACTCGATCACACTTAAAGAGGGGGCATTAGTGATGCTTAGACAAAATGACCCTGAAGGTAAGTGGGTCAATGGTAGTCTCGGATCAATTGAAAAAATTACAGATTCTGAACTAACCTTATTACTCACTAGCCAACGAGAAGTCCACATCAAACCCTGCGACTTTACCCTTCTTAATTCTGAAGGTGATCCTGCGGTAACAGCAAGAAATTTTCCTATTTCATTGGCCTGGGCATTAACCATTCATAAGGCTCAAGGCACCACATTAGACCAAATGGTTGCTGACCTTAGGGGACTCTGGGAGCCAGGTCAAGCCTATGTTGCATTAAGTAGAGCCAGAACTCCTCAAGGTCTTTTTTTGGATGGCTGGACCCCTTCCTCACTCAAAAGTGATCCTCTTGTTCATCAGTTCCATCAAAGTTTATTATTTTCGGATTAGACTTGTCATGAGATAGTATTCCATCTATAAGGTCACAACTAATTATTTCTTAATAACTCATTCAAACATAGGGGAGAATGAATGACTGAAGTTTATTTAGATAATGCGGCCACAAGTTATCCAAAGCCAGAAAGCGTTTATCAAGCTGTAGAAAATTTTATGCGGCAAATTGGAGCCAGCCCAGCAAGAGGGAGTTATATTAAAGCCCAAGAGTCGGAACGTATTCTTTTGAAATTGCGCTCAAAATTATCAAACCTCCTTGGCATTACTGACCCATCAAATTTGATATTTACTGCAAACTCCACAGATGCTCTCAACTTAGCAGTAAAAGGCTTTCTTAAGGAAGGCGATCATGTCGTAGTGACAGATCTTGAACACAATGCTTTACTTCGACCCCTTTGGAGCTTGCGAAGAACACGTGGCATTGACATTACAATTGTTAAAAGCAATGCTCAAGGTCAAGTTTCTCCTAATGATATGATACAGGCTGTTACTCCCCGCACCCGACTCGTAGCCTGCATTCATGCTTCGAACGTTTTAGGAACACTACAACCCATTCAGGAAATTTCTAAAAAAACTCGCGAACTTGGAATTCCACTTCTTGTTGATGGATCGCAAACAGCTGGGGCAGTGCCAGTCAATGTAGAGGAGCTAGGAATAGACATGTTTGCATTCACAGGACACAAAAGCCTTTTAGGACTACCAGGAACAGGGGGGCTTTTTTTACGTTCTGGCTTAGAACTAGAGCCGCTCCGAGAAGGGGGAAATGGCTTAAATTCGGAAAGCCTTGAGCAACCTATAACTCGCCCTGAGCGCTATGAGTCTGGAACCCCAAATATGATAGGCTTAGCAGGGCTTCTGGCTGGGGTAGAATATCTTTCAGACACAGGAATTGACAAAATTCGTGAACACGAGATTAAATTGAACCAGCAATTGATGGAACAATTCAAGAAGATTGATGGAGTCATAATTCATGGTCCAGAAGCTGATAAGAAAGTAGCAATTACCTCCATTAGCTTAAAAGAACTGGATACCACTGAAGTAGGGCAAATGCTTGGAAAGAAATTTGGAATTATGGTACGAACAGGCATTCACTGTTCTCCGTTGATTCACAAGAATTTGCCATCGAAGGAAAAAGGTACTATTCGGTTTAGTTTGGGCTGGGCAAATACTCAGCAAGACGTGGAAATGGCTGCAAATGCAGTTCGAGATATTGCTCAAGCAATTTATGGGAGAGTAGGTTAATGCATCATTTTGTAAGCGCAGGTTGGCCATATTTATATGATATTCCTGGGTTACATAATTGCGTCCCAATGCTTTTTGCTGACGTATGCGCCCGCTTCCATAGATTGAAGGGCGAAAATGTTTTCTTCCTCTGTGGTGCTGACGAACATGGCGCCAGAACTGAATATGTAGCCCGCGGATATGGAACCACTCCTCAACAATTACTCGATTCGAAGTTCGAGGCAACACTACCACTTTTAAATAAGTTAGAGCTTTCATTTGACACCTTTGGACGAACAAGTGATCCTTTTCATCTCCAATTTGTTCAAGAACTGATCCAAGATCTAATTACGAGAGAAATTGTGGTCAAAGGAACTCAAAAAATAGCCTGGTGCACCCGCTGTCAGCACCATCTACCTGACAGATTCCTGGAGGGCACGTGCCCCTTCTGTCATGGTAGAACTTATGGTAACCAGTGCAATAATAAAAAAGATTGCTCTCGTTTGGTTGAATCAGATAAAGTAATCGATGCTCGATGTGCAGTCTGTGCTGGTACTGTAGAATGGAAAGAAGAACCTCACCTCTTTTTCCGAATGGATTTATTTAAAGATAAAATTTTGAATAAAACCCAAGCACCTACAAAGGATTTAACTGAAGTTCTAAAACGAATTGAACGCACTGTTTTAGAAAATCCAAACGTTTGTATTACTCGTGATACCAGTTGGGGAATTCCTCTAACAAGCTTATCAAATAAAACCGTCTACTCGTGGGTTGACTCTCTTCTTGCAAAAGTTTCAATGTTAGCAAAACAAAGCTCTCAGCTTGAAACAGATTATTGGAAGAATTCAAACGCAAAACATTATTTCTTCCTTGGCATGGACGGTACCCCATTTTATGGAGCCCTCTTTCCTGCACTCTTATTAGCTAGCCATAGAGGCTACGCACTTAACCATTGGATGCTTATACCAAATGAGGTTTTTATTTATGAAGGTGGCATTTGCTCTAAATCCACTGGCACAGGAATTTGGCTACAAGAAGCGCTTGCAACTTTGCCAGCTGATTTTTGGAGATTTTATATCTTTTTTGTACATTCAAACGTTGAAATGGGAGCTGAACGTGACGTTGATTTTCGATGGGAACGTTTTTGCGAAACTGCCAGCTTTTGGATTTTGAAAGGATTAAAAGCTGCCGCAGAGGCTGGAGAAGGTGACGACGGAGAAAAAGAAGAAAAGCGAATTGTAGAACTAATGAACACTGCTAAAATTGGCGAAGCTTTTCATAATTTAATCCATGCACTAGTTGAGAAACCTTCACGAAATAAAACAATACGCCTTTCCCCACTTCTGAGTTGCTTTTTACCACATTCAGGAAGGCAACTCACACAAGGATCCCAGCCATTCAACATACCACCGCTATACGCCCCTCAAGTTCAAATGGATTACCAAGACCTAGTTGATGCACGACGAGCAAAGCGCGGACTTGGGGAAGAAATCACAGACGCTCGAGCAGATGCCCTCTGTGTATGCCCAATTAATTTAAGGGAACAATAGCTCAAATAGGATAGTTCACGTAAGGCTCTATTGGCATATTTATGTTAGACACTGAGGATTGTACAATATTAGAACCTTTTTTAGAAATACGATCCAGCCGCATAGACCTAGTCTGATATTGTTTTGTAAACAGACCTAAAATATAAACTCGCCAAAAATATCCCCACATGCTTTTTCCATTTAACTCAGGACTAATTTTTGAAGCGACTATTTTATCATGACTTTCGCTGAGAGTACTCCAATGACATAGTGGCTTTTCGTGATGAATAGTATGGAACCCATTATTAAATAGAAAAAAATTCAGAATAGGACTTAAAAAATTTATAGAATGATTCCACCGAGACTCTTCATCTGTATGAACGTGTTGAATATAGTTAAAAATCAGCACAACATTCAAACCAACTTGTTGAGCAGAACTCCATCGAGCCCTTAGGCAGCAAGTTCGGGTTTTGTGCTTTGACGCATGATAACTTCTGTTCCAAACGGAGTTACAATTAGGTTTTGCTTGCTCAATTCGCCAATCAGTTGATCACAACTT
>Ga0302319_10006931_pt1 | contig 22380 bp, 24 predicted proteins | sample Bog_T0_2_FD_203319 | JGI IMG/M metagenome (GOLD analysis project Ga0302319, IMG submission 203319) | Peat permafrost microbial communities from Stordalen Mire near Abisko, Sweden - Bog_T0_2 | ecosystem: Environmental > Terrestrial > Soil > Wetlands > Peat | place: Sweden: Abisko, Stordalen Mire... | reverse complement strand
GCGGAGAGGAAGATCGCGGCGCCGAGGCGGCGGGTGAAGTTTTGCGCGGCGGCGGCGGGGCCGACCATCAGGGTGAAGACCAGCAGCACGCCGACGATCTGCGCGCATTCGGCGACGGCGATGGCGACGATCGCCAGGAAACCGACCGAGAGCGCGCGCATCGGCAGGCCCCGGGCTTCGGCGAGTTCAGCCTGCAGCGAGGCGAACAGCAAAGGCCGCGAGAGGAAGCCCAGCGCCGCGAGGCTGACGATCGCCAGCACGATCAGCGTCCATAGCGCGGCCTCGTCGACGCCCAGCACGTTGCCGAACAGCAGCGCCGTCGCGCGCGTCGCGGCGCTGGTGTAGAAATGCAGGAACAGCAGGCCGAGGCCGAGCGACAGCGACAGCGTCATGCCGATGGCGACGTCGCGCTCGGCGAGTTTTTCGCCCAAAAAACCCATGGCGACGCCGGCGGCGAGGGTGAAGCCGATCAGGCCGGCGAGCGGCGAGATTCCGAACAAAGCCGCGCCCGTCGCGCCGGTGAAGCCGACATGGCTCAGCGCATGGCCGGCGAAGGTCTGGCCGCGCAGCACGAGGAAATAGCCGACGAAGCCGGCGAGCACGGCGGCGACCCCCGACGCCGCGAACGCCGTGCGCATGAAGTCGTATTCAAGCATGGGGCAGAACCGCGCTTGCCGTCATTGCGAGCGCAGCGAAGCAACCCAGAGGCGACCGGGGTGAGGCTCGCCGCATTTTCCTGAAGCCGCATTCGCGCGACCCCTGGGTTGCTTCGCTACGCTCGCAATGACGGCGACTAGTCATGCCCATGGTCATGTCCATGCCCCTCCTCGTGCAGATGCGCGTCCCGCTCCACCTCGACCCCACCCGCCATGACGAAATAATGGTCTTTCACCCTGACCACCTCGATCTCGGCGCGATACAGGCGCGAAAGCACCGGCGCGGTGACGACTTCGTCGACGAGGCCGAGTACGGCGGCGCCGGCGCCGAGATACAGCACCCGGTCGATGCGGTTCACCAGCGGGTTGAGCTCGTGGGCGCTGAACAGGATCGCAAGTTTGAGTTCGTCGCGCAGGCGCCTTGCGATTTCGACGACCACCGTCTGTTGCGCGGGATCGAGCGAGATCAGCGGTTCGTCGAGCAGCAACAGTTTCGGGTCGCCGAGCAGCGCCTGACTGAGCAGCAGCCGCTGGCGCTCGCCCCCGGACAGCTCGCCGATCGGCCGCAGGCTGAGCGCGCGGGCGCCCACGAGGTCCAACGCGCGGTCGATCTTGCGCCGCGTTTCGGCGTCGAGCCGGCTGAAGCCGAAACGCGCGCCCATCGCCGCCGTGGCCACCACATCATAGCCGCGGATGCGCAACGAGACCGCGGCGCCGCGATTTTGCGGCATGTAGCCGACCTCTGGGTTACCGCGGGTCGCCGGTCGTCCCAGCACGCGAATCTCGCCGCCGCTCAACGGGATCAGCCCCAGCGCGGCGCGGAAAAGCGTGGTCTTGCCGGCGCCGTTGGCGCCCAACATGCCGACGAACTCGCCTTCCTCGATCGTAAATTGGGCGGCCGAGAGGATATCCCGGCCGCCGAGGCGGATCGTCGCGTTCTCAAAACGGAGTGCGCTCAACTCTTCGGGCCCGTGAGCGCCTTGTCGAGTTCGTCGAGTTGGCCGAGCATCCAGGTCTGATAGTTCGATCCCGGCGGCTCCGTCTCCGAGACCCCGACGACGGGGATGCCGTTGGCCTTGGCGAGATCGACGAGCTTTTGCACCGCCGGCTCGCTCGCCTGCGCGTTGTAGAGCATCGCCTTGACCTTGTGGCCCGAGAGATCGTCCTCGAAAGCGGCGACTTCCGAGGCCGAGGGCTCGGCGTCGTTCATGATCGCCAGGGCGTAGTTTTCGTTGCGGACCTTCAAGCCGATCAGCGCGGCCTGATAGCCGAACACCGGCTCGGAGGCGGTGACGGACACGCCTGAGAAGCGCTTGCGCATATCGGCGATTCTGTCGTCGAGCGGTTTCAATTGGTCGAGGAACGCGGCCTCGCCCTTTTCATAATCGGCCTTATGGACGGGGTCGACCGCCTCCAGATCCGCGGTCAGCGCCTTGGCCGCTACTTTCACATAGGCAGGATCGTACCAGAGATGCGGATTGTCGCCGGATTTGCGGCCGACCAGGGCGCCGACCACGATCGCCCGGCGCGCCGGCGCTTTGTTGGCGGCGAGAAGCTTTTCCATCCAGGGATCGTAATCGACGCCGTTGACGATGACGATTTGCGCATGCGCCAGCGACTTCGCGGTTTCCGTGCTCGCCTCGAACAGGTGCGGATCCTGATCGGGGCTGGAAAGCACGCTCTCGACGGAGACATCGGCGCCGCCGATCTGCAGGGCGACGTCGCCCCAGAAGTTTTCGGCGGCGACGATGCGAACGGGATCTGCGAAGGCCGGGACCGAGAGGCCTGCCATGAGTGCGAAAGCAGCGAAAAAGGGGGGGAAACGCATGGTCTGTCTCTCCTGCGCCCGAACGCGTCGGGTGAGGGAGTGTTATGTTATAACGATGCGAGAAGCAATACCCTTCGCCCATTCTGTGCTACAAGGAAACCGGCCCGGATCGCCGGGACAAGGGACAAGGTCATGCACGATCACCGACGCGCGGAGTCCTCGGACGCATGGAGTAGCGATGTCGTCGCCGCCTGCGGACGGCTCGGCCTGACGATGACGCCGCTCCGGCAAACCGTGCTGACGATCGTCAGCGAGAGCCCTGCCCCGCTCGGCGCCTATGCCATCATCGAGGCGCTTTCACGGCGCGAGGGCAAATCGATCGCGCCGCCTACCGTCTATCGGACCCTCGAATTCTTCCTCGAGCACGGTTTTTTGCACAAGATCGAAAGCCGCAACGTCTACGCGAGGTGCGAGCATTTCGACCATGCGCACGAGGGCGCGTTGTTGATCTGCGAGAAATGCGGGCGCAGCGACGAGGTCGAGGATTCGGCGCTGTCAAAAGCCTTGGCCGCGACGGCGGAGCGGGCGGGATTTTCCGCGCGCCGGCGCATGGTCGAGATGATCGGCCTGTGCCGCGACTGCGCGCAGGCGGCGTGAGCCTTCAGAAGACGAGCCTGCCCCCGACCAGCGCCAGCGTGCCCGCCAGCACCGGGCGCAGCACGCCATCGGGCACCTTCGAGGCGAAGTGGCTGCCGATGGCGATGCCGGGGATCGAGCCGATCAGCAACGAGGCCAGCAGCGACCAGTCGACCGATCCGATCCACCAATGTCCGGCGCCGGCGATCAGCGTCAGCGGCACGGCATGGGCAATGTCCGAGCCGACGATCTTCACCGTCGGCAGCTTGGGATAGAGGGTCAGCAGCGCGGTGACGCCGATGGCGCCCGCGCCGACCGAAGAAATCGACACGAGCACGCCGAGCACCACGCCCAAAGCCACGGTGAGCCCTTGGATTCGGCCCACGGAAGCGTCGTTCAACAGAACCCCCACATGGCGCAAGATCCAGCTGCGGAAGATCAGCGTGATCGCGGTCAGGATCAGCGCGAAGCCCAGCAGCGTGGTGATGACGGCGCGCATCGACGCCGAATCGGCGCCGAAATGCGCCAACGCCAGCAGCGTCAGCGCCGCGGCGGGGGCGCTGCCCATCGCCAGCCGGCGCGTGATGCGCCAATCGATGGCGCCGTTGATATTGTGGACGATCGAGCCGCTGATCTTGGTGATGCCGGCATAGAGCAGGTCGGTGCCGACGGCCGTCGCGGGATGGATGCCGAACAGCAGCACCAGCAGCGGCGTCATCAACGAACCGCCGCCCACCCCGGTAAAGCCGACGAGCGCGCCGATCACGAGCCCGGAGAGCGAGTACAGCGGGTTTATGTGCGAAAACCACGATCCCATGAAGCCTCCGGTGGGCTGCCGCGCGAACCTCGGCGGAGTCCGTATCAAACTGGAACCGATAGCTACATCATTCTAGTAAGTCTATCAAATGTTTATTTTCGTGAAGATGTAAGGCTTTAGAAATACTCAATTTTTGCGGCCTGTTGCCGCGTTTCGGCGCTCGTGGAGCACCAGAAACAGGCCGCAAGCCACCACCAGACCCGCCCCGAACAGGGTCGCCGTCGGCGGCGCATCGCCGAAAACGAGCAGGCCGAGCGTGATCATCCAAACGAGTTGCGTGTAGTTGAACGGCGTCAGCACCGCTGCCGGCGCGCGTTGATGGGCGAGGATCAACAGCCCATGGCCGGCGAAGGCGAAGAACCCCATGCCGCAGCCGACCGCCCAGAACAATTCCGAGGACGGAGTCTTCCACAGGAAGGGCAGCATCGGCGTCAACACGACGATGCCGGCGACCTGCGTCCAGGCCAGCATGGTCTGCGGCGAATCATGCGCCGCGACCTTGCGTGTCATCAGCGCATAGCCTGCCGCGCAGAGCGTGCCTGCGATGGACACGAGCACGATGGGCTGGAAAGCGCTCGTGCCCGGCTGCGTCGCGACGATGACGCCGAGAAACCCGACGCCGATCGCCAGGGCCCGCGCCGCGCCCACCTTCTCGCCGAGCATCGGCGCCGCCATCAGGGCGACGAACATCGGTTGCAGGAAGCCGATCGTCGAGGTTTCGGCAAGCTGCAGTTTGCGGAGAGCAACGAAATTGGCGACCGTCGAACCGAGCAGCAAGCAGGAGCGCAGAACTTCCAATCCCAGGCGCGCCGTCCGGAACACCCTGGGATTCGCTGGCGCCCGGGTGAGAATCAGCGCGAAGACGCCGGCCACCATGTAGCGCGCCCAGGCCACCTCCACCGTCGGCAGTTCCCGGCTGAGGAATTTCGCCGAAGTGTCGAGGGCGGCAAAGCACGCCACCGCCGCGCACATCAGGCCTATCGCGCGCAGACGTGGGCCGAGCGCCGATTTCGCATCCGCCCGGGATAACGGCGCCGAGGTTGAGGTGTTCAAAGCCGATCCTGTCGCGACGGCGGACAAAGACCGAACGTGCTTTGCCAGATGAGGAGGAAAGTCGCCTTTTAGCCGCCGGAGACGGTTCCGGCAAATCGGCGGCCGACAAGGATTTGACAAGCCCGGCGCTTGTGAGATCCTGAAGCGCGGAGTAGAGGCGATGGACTAGTCAGGTCGTCAAGAGGGCGGAGTCTTGCGCGTTGGTGGCTACAGGCGAGGCGACGGGGCTGCGCTTTTAGCGCGGAACGTCCTCGCGCGCGCCTTCGCCGTCCTGTCCCTGCTTGCCGTTCTCAACCTCGCCGCCGCGCCGCTCGCCCACGCGGCTGGCCCTCAGCGCGCCTCCGTCGAGCAACTCGCCGCCGATATGAAAGCGACGTTCGGCGACGCCTTTCAACTCTGCGTGAACGTCGGCGACGACGGCTCGGCGCCGAGTGCGCCTGTCCATCACGGCGACGGCGATTGCCCGCTCTGCTGCGTGCACGCGGGCGCCGTGTTGACGCCCCCCGAAGCCGTCGCGCTACCGGCGCGCCGCGAAGCCGTGGCGGCCCTCACGTTCGTGGCGAAGGATTTCGCGCCGCCGCCGCCGGCCCGCGCCTCCCCCGCGCAAGCTCGCGCCCCGCCCAAACAATCCTGATCGCATTCGTCGCCCGCCGCGCGCGGGTCGTTGCTTTCGTTGGGTTTAGGGCTCTTCCCATGTCTGTTCGTTCGTATCGCGGCCGCCTTGGCGGCGCCGCTTCGCTCATCGCCATACTTTGGATGTCTCCCGCTTTCGCGCACGCCGTCTGCGGCGACCGCATCTTCCCCGCCACCCTCGGCATCGACGATCCCGGCGTCGGCGACGAACTGGCGCTGCCGACGATCACGGCACAGCCGCTCAATTCCAGCAATCAGCAGGAATTCGACGCTTCTTTCAGTTATACCAAGACGATCTTCCCCGGCTTCGGGCTCTCGATCGGCGATGGGCCGAGCTGGGTGACTTCGAATTCGCAGGCCGAGGGCGGCTACGGCTGGGGAAATATCTCTACGGAAGCCAAATACAATTTCCTGTGCCTCGCGGAGCACGAGTTCATGGCCTCCGCCGGCGTCAGCGTCGATTGGGCCAATACGAACATCAATGGGATGGGCAATAGCTACAATACCTACACGCCCGTTCTCGACATCGGCAAAGGCTTCGGCGATCTGCCGACCAGCCTGAATGTCTTCAGGCCGCTCGCCATCACGGCCGAGATCAGCGAAGATATTCCGGGTCAGTATGTCACGGGCGGCGCGCAGAATCCGGTCATGCTGAACTGGGGCTTCACCCTGCAATACAGCCTGCCCTACTACAACGCCAACGTCGCCGCGATCAGCAACGATTTCGTCAAGCATTTGATTCCGTTAACGGAATTTACCTTCGGCACGCCGATCTCCAACGTGCCGCAGGGCGGCTACGGGATCACTGGCACGGTCCAGCCCGGGGTCGTCTACATGAGCGACACTTGGCAATTCGCGCTCGAGGCGATCGTGCCGATCAATGCAGCGAGCGGTCACAACATCGGAATCGTCGGCGAATTGCACTTTTTCTTCGACGACATCTTCCCCAAGACGCTTGGTAAGCCGATCTTTGGAGGCGCGTCATGAGCAAATTCGTCAAACTGATCTTCGCCGCCGCGTTGGTCGCCGCGTCGACCGCAGCTTTCGCCCACGCGCAACTCCAGGACTCGGTTCCGCCCGTCGGTGGCACGGTCGCCTCGGCTTCGCAAGTCCGGCTGCATTTCAGCGAAGGGGTGGAGCCGAGCTTCTCCAGCATTTCGTTGAAAGACTCAGGCGGCGCCGACGTGGCGCACGGCAAGGCGGCGGTCGACCCGAGCGACAATGCGGTGCTGATCGTGAAGACGAACGCGCCGCTCGCCCCGGGCGCCTATACCGTCAGCTGGAAGGCCGTTTCGGTGGACACCCATCACACCCAAGGGACGTTCCAGTTCACCGTAAAGCCCTGAACGCGCCGAAAATAGACAAGAGGAGTTTTCCCATGTTCCGCAGAGCCGCCCTCGCCGCCTTGCTCGTTCTGGCCGCCACGCCCGCCCTGGCCGACGAGGTCAAGATCGGCGATCTCACGATCCAGAACGCCTGGGCGCGCGCGACCCCCAAGGGGGCAGACGTCGGCGCCGGCTATCTCACCATCCACAACAACGGCGCCAGCGCGGACAAGCTGACGGGCGGCGCGTCGGATTTCGCCGGCGTCGAAGTGCATGAGATGAGCGTGGCCGGCGGCGTGATGAAAATGCGCGAAGTCGAGGGCGGCTTGACGATTCCGGCGCACGGAACCGTCACGCTCGCGCCTGGCGGCTTCCATCTGATGTTCGTCCACCTCAAACAGCCGCTCGTGAAGGGCCAGCCGGTCAAGGCGACGCTCAGCTTCGAGCACGCGGGGTCGGCGGAGGTTCCTTTCGACGTCCGCGGCGTCGGCGCCGCGGCGCCGGGCAAGTCGGACAATATGGGCGGCATGAAGATGTAACCCGCGTCGCCAAAGTCACTCGCTCATGGAAACCGCTCTCGCGGCGATTCGTTTCGCGCATTTCGTCGCCGCCATGTTCTTGTTCGGAGCGGGGTTGTTTCTCCTCGTTTTCGCGCCGCGCCCGCTCCGCGCGGCGCTGTCGCCTCGCGTCCGCCGTTGGGCGATCGTCGCCGGCCTCGTCGCCTTCCTGACCGCGCTCGCCTGGCTGGCGATGGAAAGCGCGTCGATGAGCGACGACTGGCGCGCGTCCTACGACAGCGAAGCGGTGAGGGCGGTGCTGACTTCGACCGCCTTCGGCGAGGTCTGGCAGGCGCGCATCGTCCTCGGCGTCGCCACGATCGTCGCCTTGATCGTCACCCGCGCCGAGAACTGGCGCGTTCCGACGCTTTTGGCGGCGCTCTGGCTCGCCAGCCTCGGCCTCGTCGACCACGGCGCGATGCAGGGCGGCGCCTTGGGCGTGGCTCATCGGGCCAACGATTCCGTCCACTTGCTGACCACCGGCGGCTGGCTCGGCGGGCTTCCGCCCTTCCTGATGTGCCTGGGAGCCTCGGGCGCGGGGCCCTGCCGCGACGCGGCGAACGTCGCGATGCTGCGCTTTTCCGCCGTAGGCCATTTCGCCGTCGTCGCGATCCTCCTCACTGGCGCCATCAACATTGGGCTGACGACCCAAGCCCTGCCCTGGCCGCCGTCGAGCCCCTATCGGGCGCTGCTCGCCGCCAAGATCGGCTGCGTCCTCGTCATGATCGCGCTGGCGATCGTCAATCGCTACGTGCTGCTTCCGAGGGTCGAGACGGACCCGCGCAGCGGACGAATCTTGCGAGCGTTCGCGCTCGTCGAACTGGGACTGGCGCTGCTGGTCGTCGCGCTGGTGAGCGTCTTCGGCCTGCTCGACCCGGCCTGACCTCAGCTCCGCTCGATGCGGATGACTTGCGGCGCTCCCCGCACCACGCCGTCGGCGACCGTCTTTTCCAGCGCTTCGCGGATCAAAGCTTCCGTGGTCGCGTGGGTGATCAGCACGACCGGCACGACGGCGCCGGGAACATCGGACTGCGGCCGCTTCTGCTGTACGGCTTCGAGCGAGATATGTCGCTCGCCCATGCGCGTGGCGATAATTCCGATCGCCCCGGGTCGGTCGACGACTTCGAGACGGATATAATAGCCGCCCTCGTGCCGCTGCGGCGAGGCGCGCTCGGCGTCGACCAGCGTGTCGACGGGGCGCCCGAACACGGGATCGACGATGCCGCGGGCGATGTCGGCGATATCGGCGGCCACCGCCGAAGCCGTCGCGTCGCCGCCGGCGCCGGCGCCGACCAACGTCAGCGAACCCACGGCGTCGCCGTCGATCGTCACCGCGTTGAGCACGCCCATGGTCTGCGCGATCGGGTGCGACTTGGCGATCATCGTCGGATGGACCCGCTGCTCGACGCCGTGATCGGTGCGCTCGGCGACCCCGAGCAGTTTTATCCGGAACCCCAACTCATCGGCCGCGACGAGGTCGGCGAGCGTAATCTGCTCGATGCCTTCGATCCAGACGGCGCTGGCGTCGACGCGCGTCCCGAACGCCAGCGAGGCCAGGATGGCGAGCTTGTGCGCGGTATCGAAGCCGCCGATGTCGAAGGTGGGATCGGCCTCGGCATAGCCCAGCCTCTGCGCCTCGGCGAGACAGACCGCGAACGGCAGCCGTTCCGTCTCCATTCGCGACAGGATGTAGTTGCACGTGCCGTTGAGAATGCCGGCGACGCGCCTGATGGAATTGCCCGCCAGGCCCTCGCGCAGGGTCTTGATGACCGGAACGCCGCCGCCGACCGCCGCCTCGAAGCCGAGCGCGACGCCGCTTTGCTCGGCGAGAGCCGCGAGTTCGACGCCATGCGCGGCGAGCATCGCCTTGTTGGCGGTGACGACCGACAGGCCCCGGTACAACGCGACGCGCACACTCTCGTAGGCCGCGCCGTCGGCGCCGCCGATCAGTTCGACGAAAAGGTCGATCTCGCCGTTGGCGGCGAGATCAAGGGGATCGGAGAAGAACGAGGCGCCGCTGAGATCCACGCCGCGGTCGCGATTCGACCGGGCGCTCACGCCGCGAACGACCACGTCGCGGCCCGTGCGGATCAGCAGATCGGCCCGAACGCGTTGCAGGAGACGAATCAGCGATGCGCCAACCACGCCCAATCCCGCGACGCCCACGCGCAGAGGTTTCGCCATTGTTTCGCCCTCGTGATCGGCGGCCGCCGCCTCTGAGACAGCCCGGCCGCCGCGTCGCGGGCGAGCGGAACCCCAAACGGCAATCAGCCCCAGCGTTCGGCCGCCGTCTTCTTCTTCACCTTGCGGGCCTTGCGCGCTGCGTAGCGCGCGTCGCGTTCGAGTTTCTTCTCGAATTCGAGGCGCTCTTGTTCGGCCTTGACGGTCACTTCTTCCTCGGTGCGACGAAGCGCGTCCAGGCGCTCCTGCTCGGCGCGCTCGATCGCCTCGGCGGCCTTGCGAGCGGCCTCGGCCGCTTCATCCTCGGCTTTCTGCCGCGCGCGCTCGATTTCCCGCAGCGCGCGAGCTTCGAGGACAGCTTTGCGCGCCGCCTCTCGTTCGACCACCTTGGGATCGGCGGGGTCATATTTGGGACGGGAAGCGAACCTCTCCGCCATCGCTTTGCGGGCGGCGGCGGCGGCGGCTTGACGGTCTTGGAACTTGTTCGTGTTAAGAAACGACATTGCCTTCGGGGATTTGTATCGGCGTCTTGCGCCGGGCGGGTCCATGCCACAGTCAGGCCGAAACGGCAATGGTCCCTGCCGCATCAAAGCAATTCTGCGCGCGTCAGGCGGTTAACGAGAAACTCTCCCGTCCCGAACACGACGGCGCGCATGATTCGCCCCGGCCAAAGTTTGGGCGGGCGGTGACGAGGCGCGCAAAATCGAACAAGTCGCCGTCGACCTCCGCCGCTTGCAGATCTTGCCGCGCCGCCGTCCGCCCCTGCGCGGCGACCGCCGAGCGCGAGCGCGGGGGATTGCGACGGAGTCGGCGTTGACGCGCCCCGCCAACGATTATGTTCACATTGATCCCATGGGGCGCCTTCGGCTGCGAGTCTCTTCCTGTGTCCTTTTTGTTCTTGTTGTGTTCGTGACGCCATGGTAGAAGAAAACATGAACGCGCAGATCGATGCCCTCTCCCCCGCCGCGCCGCAGGAAATCGCTGAAACGATTGCCTTTGCGCTGCGTTACAGTGGACGCAAGCGTGTGAACGACGCCTCGGAGATGATGGCCGCCATCGTCGCCAAGCGCCTCGTGGAGCATCTGGCGCGATCGGGTTTCGTAGTGATGAAGCGGCCGCCGATTTCCGGCGCCGCCGCAATCGGATCGGCGGGAGGATCTTCGCATGACACCCATTCAAAGCCTTGAAGCCCGCGCCCGGCTGGGCTGGTCGCGTCAGGATCTCGCGGACGCCTGCGCGCTCGCCGCCCCCATAGTCCGCCTCTATGAGGCCGGCGCGCTCGAGGGCTTCGAGGATTGCGAAGCGGCGATCGCCGAGGCGCTGTATATCGCCGAAGCCGCCCGGCTCGCGCCCCTGGCCCAGGCCCCGAAACCCTGCCGCGCCGCGCCACGCCGCGCCGGAGCGCTGGTGTGGCTCGTCGAGGCGCGACGTCGCTGGGGCATGGCGGAAGACGCCTCGCAGCCGGTCTACGCGCCGTGAGGGCCGTCCATTCGTCCGCGCCGGTGGATCGCCGCGCTTCAATCGCGATGACGGGAAGGGGCCGTTTCATCGCTTAGGGTCGGCCGAAGGCCGGTGCGGAACTCAGGATGTCGAACGACTGGGCGCCTCAGAAGGACGCGGGCGCCTCGAATTCACGCAATCGCGGCGTTGACCCCGGGGTGGAATGCGATGCGGGCGGCGCTCGGCCGACGTCAGTGGGCCGTTGTGCGGAACCATGCTTGATTCACGATCAGCCAAAGCCTGAGCCACTCGCAAGCGCCTCGGGCTCCGTCACCGACAGCCCCCTGAAGCGGCCACGAAAAGCGTAGGCGGCGGTTGGATCGGGTGACAGGCGCTCCCGACGCCGTCGCGCGGCCTCGCGTACAACAGGCGCGCGCGCCCTGCTTCCGCTTCACCTTGACGTGCGTGCGCGCGGCGTAGAAAAGACCTGCGAACCGGAGCCGAGCCGAGATGCGGGTCACGCTGATCGACAATTACGACAGTTTCACATTCAACCTCGTCCATTACCTGGGCGAGCGGGGCGCCGACGTGCAGGTCTGGCGAAACGACGACAAGACGGTCGACGAGGTGCTCGCGGAACGGCCCGACGCGATCGTGCTGTCCCCGGGGCCGTGCACGCCCAACGAAGCCGGGATTTGTCTGTCGCTGGTCGAACAGGCGAGCGCGACGACGCCGATCCTCGGCGTCTGCCTCGGCCATCAGGCGATCGGCCAGGCGTTCGGCGGCGACGTCATCCGCGCGCCCGCGCCGATGCACGGCAAGGTGAGTCGGGTTTCGCACCGGTCGCGCGGGCTGTTTCGGGGCGTCAACGGACCGTTTCAGGCCACCCGCTACCATTCGCTGATCATCCGCCGCGAAACGGCGCCGCCCGAGCTCGAAATCACCGCCGAGACCGACGACGGGCTGATCATGGCGGTGCAGCATCGCGATCTGCCGGTGCATGGGGTGCAATTTCATCCCGAGAGCATCGCCAGCGAGCACGGCCATGTCCTGATCGCCAATTTCCTCGAAATCGCGCGCGCCTTCAACGCCGCTCACCCCAAACCCTGAACGGAAGCGCCGCGACCATGGAGTCCTTCAAGCCGCTGATCGCCAAGGTCGCCGTCGGCGCCTCCCTTTCGCGCGCCGAGGCGGCGGCGGCGTTCGACGCCATGCTGTCGGGCGACGTGACGCCCGCCCAGATGGGCGGCTTTCTGATGGCGCTGCGCGTCCGAGGCGAGACGGTCGAGGAAATCACCGGCGCGGTCTCGGCGATGCGCGCCAAAATGCTGCGGGTGAGCGCGCCTGAAGGCGCGGTCGACATCGTCGGCACCGGCGGCGACGGCTCGGGCTCCTATAACGTCTCGACACTGGCCGCGATCATCACCGCCGCCTGCGGCGTCAAGGTCGCCAAGCACGGCAACCGCGCGGCTTCGTCGAAATCCGGCGCCGCGGACGCCCTCACCGTGCTCGGCGTCAAGATTGGCCTGCCTCCCGAGAGCGTCCAGCGCTGCGTCGCGGAAGCCGGCATCGGCTTCATGATGGCGCCGACCCACCATGCGGCGATGCGCCATGTCGGCCCGGTCCGCGTCGAACTCGGCACGCGCACGATCTTCAACCTGCTCGGCCCGCTCTCGAACCCCGCCGGCGTAAAACGTCAGGTGATCGGCGTGTTTTCCTCGACCTGGCTGCAGCCTATGGCGGAAGTGCTGCGCAATCTCGGCTCGGAGCGCGTCTGGATCACCCACGGGCTCGACGGGCTCGACGAGATCACGACGACGACGACGACCGAAGTTGTCGAACTGCATAATGGCGAGATCCGGCGCTTTTCGCTCAGCCCGGAGGACATCGGCGTCCCCCGCGCCAGGGTCGAGGATCTCCGGGGCGGCGATCCCGCGCACAACGCCGCCGCGTTGAAACGGGTGCTGCAGGGCGAGCGCAGCGCCTACCGCGATATCGCCGTGTTCAACGCCGCCGCTGCGTTGGTCGTCGCCGAGGCCGCGCCCGACCTGCCGGCCGCCGCCGCGGCGGCGAGGCGGGCGCTCGACAGCGGCGAGGCGCTCAAAACACTCGAGCGGCTTGTCGCGTCGTCAAATGCGTGATTGGCTGGGATCATGATGACCGACATCCTTCGCAAGATCGAAACCTACAAGCGGCGCGAAATCGCCGAGGCGAAGATCCGGGTGCCCCGCGCCACCCTGGAGCGGGAGATCCGCGAGCAATCGCCGCCGCGCGGCTTCCTCAAGGCGCTCGAACGCGCGGAGGAGGAAGGCCGCTTCGCGCTGATCGCCGAGATCAAGAAGGCCAGCCCCTCCAAGGGTCTGATCCGTCCGCATTTCGACCCCAAGGCGTTGGCGACGGCCTATCAGGCGGGCGGCGCGTCCTGCCTCTCGGTCCTGACCGACGGCCCCTCGTTCCAGGGCTCGCCGGAGGCGCTGAAGATCGCCCGGGCGGAAACCCATTTACCGATATTGCGCAAAGACTTCCTCTACGATCCTTATCAGGTGCTGGAAGCGCGCGCCTGGGGCGCGGATTGCATCCTCGTCATCATGGCCGCCGTCGATGACGAGACCGCCCGGTCGCTCAACAAGACCGCGCACGACCTCGGTCTCGACGTGTTGATCGAGACCCACGACGAGCGCGAAATCGACCGGGCGCTGACGCTTGAAGGCCGGCTGATCGGCATCAATAACCGGGACCTGCGCAGTTTCGAAACCGATCTCGCGGTCAGCGAGCGACTGGCGCCGCTGGTTCCCAAGGACCGGCTCGTGGTCGCCGAGAGCGGCATTTTCGTCCATGAGGATTGCCGGCGCCTCGCCAGGGCGGGCATCCAGGCGTTCCTCGTCGGCGAATCGCTGATGCGCCAGCCCAATGTCGAGAAAGCCACTCGCGCCTTGCTGACCGGCCTTTCGGTCTGAAATGGCCGGCCTCACCCATCTGAGCGCGACCGGCGAAGCGCATATGGTCGACGTCGGCGACAAGATCGAAACCGATCGCGTCGCCATCGCCGAAGGCAGGATCGTCATGCAGGCGGCGACTTTGGCGCTCATCCTTTCCGCCGACGCCAAGAAGGGCGACGCCCGGGGCGCGGCGCGCATCGCCGGCATCATGGCCGCCAAGCGCACCTCGGAACTCATCCCGCTTTGCCATCCCTTGCCTCTGACCTCGGTCAGCGTCGACATCGTCGTCGATGACGCGTCGCCGGGTCTCGTCATACGCGCGACGGCCAAGACGCATGGCCAAACCGGCGTCGAAATGGAGGCGCTGACCGCCGTCTCCGTCGCCTGCCTGACGATCTACGACATGGCCAAGGCCGCCGACCGCGGCATGCGCATAGAGGGGATACGGCTGATCGAGAAACGCGGCGGCAAGTCCGGCCTGTGGCGCGCCGAGCAAAGCGCATGAAAGAGCCGCTGATTTCCGTCGAAGAAGCGCTGCGACGGGTGCTCGCGTCGGCGCGCGTGGCGTCGGGCGAGGAAACGATAGCGCTTTCCGAGGCTTGCGGCCGAACGCTGGTCCGCGACATCTACGCGCTGCGCACGCAACCGCCGTTCGCCAATTCGGCGATGGACGGCTACGCGCTGATCGCCGCCGACGCCGAAAAGCCGGATACAATGCTGAAGTTGATCGGAGAATCCGCCGCGGGCCGCGCCTTTTCCGGCCGCGTGAATCCGGGCGAGACGGTGCGCATTTTCACCGGCGCGCCGTTGCCGGAAGGCGCCGACGCGATCGCGGTGCAGGAAGACGCGACGCGCGAGGGCGATGAAGTGACGTTCGCGGCGCCCGTCGCCGCCGGCGACAATGTGCGACACGCGGGCATCGACTTTTCCGAGGCCGAGTTGCTGTTGCGCGCCGGCCGACGTCTCACTCCGCGCGACATCGCGCTGGCGGCGGCGGCGAACCATGCCCGCCTCCCCTGCGCCCGCAAGCCCCGCGTTGCGATTCTCGCCACTGGCGACGAACTCGTGGCGCCCGGCCAAAAGATCGGCCCGTCGCAGATCGTCGCCTCCAACAATTTCTTCATCCTCGGCCTCGTCCAGGCCTTGGGCGGCATCGGGCTCGATCTCGGCATCGCCAGGGACGACCCCAAGGCGCTTGCCCAGGCGATCGCCAGGGCCGCCGGCGAGAGCGCCGACGTGCTGGTCACGTTGGGCGGCGCCTCGGTCGGCGATTACGATCTGGTGCAGGCGGCGCTGGTCGAGGCTGGCATGGATCTCGGCTTCTGGAAGATCGCCATGCGCCCCGGCAAGCCATTGATGCACGGCCGGATCGGCGCCTTGCGGGTGCTCGGCCTGCCCGGCAATCCCACTTCCTCCGCCATCTGTGGCCTGTTGTTCCTGGCCCCGCTGATCCGCGCCCTGCTCGGCGACCCGGAAGCCGGCGCCGACCGCACCGAGCCGGCGCGACTTGGCTCCGCCCTGCGCAAGAACGGCCCCCGGCAAGACTATGTCCGCGCCACGCTGGCTCGCGCCGACGATGGCGCCTGGATCGCCACCGCGCTGCCGGATCAGGATTCGTCGTTGGTCAAGGTTTTGGCGCTGGCGGACGCGCTGATCATCCGGTCCATCGGCGCTGAGGCGGCCGAGGCGGGCGCGCCGTGCCGGATATTGCGCATCGAGGCGCTCAGCCGGTGAGGCTCGAAGATCGCGTTTTGGATTACTGAGCATGGACGCAAATGGATGGGCGGCGCGTCCACTCGTGAGCCCGAGTACGCCAAAAGCCGCACGAATCGCGATTGATTCCTGAACAGGCTCGAATGCCATCGCTCTGAGTTACTTTTCGAATTTTCGTTGAAAAACAAGGGCTTACGCCGTACGCGCTAAAAGTGGCAAGTCGTTGATATTTATGAATGTTTTTCCAAAAATGCGCAAAGTCGAGCTAAGAAAGCGCGCCGTTCGGGGAAAGTTCACCTTTGTTCGTTTCGATACTCGTCTCGCAATTATTACTCCTCGCCATCACCCTGCATGCCGGGCTCGTCGGCTCGGCGGCGGCGACGGGGCTATGGCGGGCGCTACCAGACGCGGCGGCCAATTTTCCGCTACGCGCCTTCTTCGCCTTCGCGCTCGGCCTCGCCTTGCAGATGACGTTGCTTTTCGTCATCGGTGTCGCGAGTGGGCTTCATTTCAGCCTGTTGATCTGGGTAGGCGCTGCAACGGGGATCCTCGCGCTCGGCTACCTCTGGCGCGTGAGGTCCATCGAAAGGCCCGATAAGGCCGACCTGCTGGTTGCCGCGGCGGTCTATATCGCCGTCGCCGTGAACGCGGTGCGAGTCCCCGGCTTTTTCGATGACACGCTCTATCATTTGCCGCTGGCGCGCTTCTATGCCGAGACGCACGGGCTCGGGCTCGACGCCTGGGTGCGCTTCCCGTTGTTCCCGCAGAACATGGAGCTCATGTTCACGCTGGCCTTCGTGCTGCGGCCCGCCGACGTGGTGCTGGCGCAGGGTCTGGCGACGCTGCCGGCGTTCGTCATCGTCCTCGGCCTCTTCGGCGCGGCGCGGTGGTTGCGCGGTTCGTGGATTCTCGGCGTCGCCGCCGGAATCGCCTTTCTGGCGCTGCATGTCGTCGAGAAGACGCTGGGCTACGCCTACATTGATCTCGGCCTCGCCTTGTTCAGCTTCGCCGCCATTCTCGGCGCCGTCGCGTTCGGACGCCGGGCGCCGGTCGGCGTCTGTTTCGCGCTCGGCATTCTCGGCGGGGCGGCGGCGGGCTGCAAGCTGCATGGGCTGGTCGCGGCGGCGCTGGCGTTCCTCGTCCTCGCTGCTTTTCGCGCCCGCCCGGCCGCGCTCATCGCCTTCGCCGGCGCCACGGCGTTGTTCGGCTGCGGCTGGTATTTGCGCAGCTATTGGATTTCCGGCGATCCGATCAGCCCGGCCGGCGGCGCGTGGTTTGGTTATTTCCTTTGGGACGCGGGAGACCTCGCGGGACAAAAGGCCGAGCAGGCGAGCTACATTCGCAGCGCGCGTCTCACGTATCTGCCGTTCGCCCTGCTCAAGGCGGGCGCCAATCTTGTCATCCCCGCGCTGCTGGCTCCGCTCGCCATGCGGCGCGAGCGCCGCGCCGTCCTGGCGCTTTGGGCGGCGTTTTTCTGTTATGTCCTGACCTGGTTTTACGCCTCTCAGGTCGATCGCTATCTCGCCCCCGTTCTCGCGATCGGCGTGCTTCTGTCTGGCTTGATCGTCCATGACGCCCTGAAGTTCATGACCGGGCGATTCGCGCCGCGAGCGCTTGAAGCGCCCAGGAGTCCGGCGTGGGTCGGCGCCGGCGTCGCGGCGCTGCTGATCGGCTACGGCATTGGGGCTTTCAACCGCGCCAACGGCCAACTGCGCAAATGGGATTCCATCCTCGCCAATCGGGCCGGTTACGCCGCCCTTCAGCAAGCCAACGCGCTGGCGCCGCGCTATGGCTCGCGCCTCGCGCAGGTTGGTTTCGAAGGGTCGACGTATTTCTTCGACGGCACGGTCATCGGCGACTGGTTCGGACCCGGGCGCTACCGCCAGACGGTCGTTTTCGGCGCTCAGAACAAGCTTATCCCGGCGGCGCAGATGCGCGAAACGATGGCGCGCTTCGACGCCAGGCTGCTGGCGGTCAATCTGAACTTCGCAGGTTTCGACGCGGCCGATTACGGCGCTCAGTTCGATATTGTCCTCGAGGACGGCAAGCAGGCGTTGCTGGCGCTCAAACCCGCGCCGTGAACGAAGCTTGTAAATCGTCACCTGGAAAACTATGGCTCGCGGCGAGTGCCGCCGCCCCGTCGGGCGCGGCGGGCTATTTGAGGACATTTCGCTTGAGCACAGCCGCCCCTTCTCCGCTTTCCCTGTCGAAGGACAAGATCCGCGTCCTGCTGCTCGAAGGCGTCAGCGACACCGCCGTCAATCTGCTGCTCCAGGCCGGCTACACCAATCTGGAACGCCTGCCCAAGGCGCTCGACGGTGAGGTTTTGCGCGCGGCCATCAAGGGCGTGCACATCGTCGGCATCCGCTCGCGCACTCAGATCACGGCGGACGTGCTCGAAGACGCGGACCGGCTGTTCGCTATCGGCTGCTTCAATGTCGGCACCAATCAGGTCGATCTCGACGCGGCGCGGAAGATCGGCGTGCCTGTTTTCAACGCGCCCTATTCGAACACGCGCAGCGTCGCCGAACTCGTGATCGGCGAGATCGTCATGCTTCTGCGGAAAGTGTTTCCGCGCTCGGTCGGCGTTCACGCCGGCGGCTGGGACAAGTCGGCGATCGGTAGTTTCGAGGTGCGCGGCAAGACGCTGGGAATCATCGGCTACGGCAATATCGGCTCGCAGCTTTCCTATCTCGCTGAAGGCATGGGCATGCGGGTGATCTTCTACGATCACACCGACAAGCTGCGCCACGGAAATACCGAACCCCGCTCGTCCCTGAACGAATTGCTCGCCGAGAGCGACATCATCAGCCTGCATGTGCCCGAGACCCCTGCCACCTACCGCATGATCGGCGCCGCCGAGCTCGCCGCGATGAAGCCGGGCGCCTATCTGATCAACAACAGCCGCGGCACGGTCGTCGACCTCGAAGCGCTCGCCGCAGCATTACGCGGGAAAAAACTGCGTGGGGCGGCGATCGACGTGTTTCCGGACGAGCCGGCCTCGAACGCAGAGCGCTTCGTCTCGCCGCTGCAAGGCCTCGATAATGTGATTTTGACCCCGCATGTCGGCGGCTCGACCGAGGAGGCGCAGGAGCGGATCGGCGAAGAGGTGGCGCGCAAACTCATCGAATACAGCGACACCGGCGCCACCATGGGCGCCGTCAACTTCCCACAGGTACAATTGCCGGCGAGGCCCACGGGCACGCGCATCATCCAGGTGCAGCGCAATCTGCCGGGCCAGCTCGGCAAGCTCAACGAAGTGCTCGCCCGCCACGCCATCAACATCGCGGCGCAATATTACGAGACCCGCAACGACGTCGGCTATGTCGTGCTCGACGCCGACGGCGCGCCCGACGACAGCGAGCGCCTGCTCGCCGAAATCCGCGCGCTGGAGGGGACGATACGGGCCCGGTTGCTCTATGAGCGCAAGGGGTGAGGCGCCTGGCGCCAAACCGTCCCATCGCGGGAGAGGGCAGCCGCCCGATGCGATCAGGGGAGCGGCGGTTTCCGGATTACGGATTTGCCCCGGTGACCCTCACGATCGTCGCATCGCCTCCAGCCGCTCGGCCATTTTGGCCCGCAAAACCTCGATCCCCTTCAGCGGCCGCGCCATCACCTTGAAGCTGACGATTTGGTCGTCGGCGTTCCAGGCGATGATGTCGACGCCGTTGACCTCGACGCCATCGATGATCGCGACGAACTCCAGCACGGCGGAAGACTCCGCGCGCCAGAAGCCGACGTAACGGAAAGCTTCGTTGCCGAGCACTTCGAGCGCCGCGCCGAGATAGGCCTTGGCGATCGGCTTGCCGCGTTGCGGCCTATGCACGACCGGCGAGACGAACACGACTTCTTCGGCGAGCAGATCGTCGAGGCCTGCCGGATCGCGCGCGGCGGCGATCTCATGCCAGCGCCGGACGGCAGGCGGATAGGGGACGCGCGCCTCGGACATGCCAACTCCCATTGATCGTCTTGGGGCGAAATCCTACGCTGCGCGCGCAGTCAGGAGCAAGCGATGACCCAACGATCCGCCGAGGCCTTCGTCGCCGTCAACGGCGTCGAACTCTGCCACCAAACTTTTGGCGAGCGCGAAAACCTGGCGACCCTGCTGATCATGGGCCTTGGCGCGCACATGATTCAATGGGACGACGAATTCTGCTGCGCGCTCGCCGACCGCGGCTTGTTCGTCATCCGCTTCGACAATCGCGACGTCGGCAGATCCTCGAAGTTCGACTTCGACCCCGCCGCGATGCTGAGCGCCGCTTTCTCCGGCCGGCCGGTCGATCCGCCCTATGGCCTGGCCGACATGGCCCGCGACGCGCTGGGCCTGCTCGACTCGCTCGGCATTGCCCGCGCCCACATCGTCGGCGCATCGATGGGCGGCGCCATCGCGCAAGAACTGGCGCTGCTGGCGCCGGAGCGGGTCCTCAGCCTCACTTCGATCATGTCGAGCACGGGCGAGCGCGACCTGCCGCTGCCCGGCCCGGAATTCGCGGCGATTTTTTTGGCCCCGCCGCCTCGCAACGCGGCCGAATATGTCGACGCCAATTTGCGCGCCTGGGCTTTTATGCGCGCGCCGGGCAATGACGATCCCGACGAGGTTCGGCGGGATCGTGACCGCGCGGAGCGGGCGGCTGCGCGCGCGCCCTTGTGTCCCGAGGGCGGCGCTCGGCAAATGCTGGCGACCCTGATTTCCGGCGGTCGCCGCGCCCGGCTCGCCAAGATCACGGCGCCGACGCTGATCATCCATGGCGCGGGCGACCGCCTCCTGCCGCCCGTCTGCGGCGAGGATGCCGCGCGGGCGATTCCCGGCGCCAGGCTGCTGGTCCTCGAAGGCATGGGGCACGACTTGCCCAGGCGGCTGTGGCCGCAAATCATTGACGCCATCGCGACAATGGCCTCCCTGGGCGGCGCCAGCGTTCATCCCGTTGATATATAACGAAAATAAAGTGCAGAGAGGCGCCTAAGTCCTATTGTCGGACGCTTGGCCGCAATTTAGCCTCACACGCAACGCCTGCGACGCCTCACGAGCCGCGACGGAGCGAAGTCGGGGGAGAAGCGTGCGTGCACCAAGTCCGAACCTTGCCGTACCCTAACGGCAAGTGAACGCTGGCCTCCGCCAAAACGGCTGAGGAAGCAACGAGGAGGAAACATGGCCGTCCTGACCATCAATGGTCGGCAGGTGACTGTCGACGCCCCCAAGAGCACGCCGCTGCTCTGGATCATCCGCGACACGCTCGATCTCAAAGGAACGAAATTCGGCTGCGGGCACGGCTTTTGCGGCGCCTGCACGGTACATGTCGACGGCGTCGCCGTGCGCTCGTGCAAGACCCATCTCGCCGAGGTCGACGGCAAGTCCGTCACCACGATCGAGGGGCTTTCCGAGCACGGCGATCATCCCTTGCAAAAGGCGTGGGTGGCCGAGCAGGTGCCGCAATGCGGCTACTGCCAGTCCGGCCAGATCATGCAGGCGGCCTCGCTGCTGGCGACCAATCCGGCGCCGACGCGCGACGAAATCGTCGAGCACATGAACGGCAATCTCTGCCGTTGCATGACCTATCCGCGAATCGTCAAAGCCATCGAACGCGCCGCCACCGATGTGCGCGCCTCGATCGAGACTCAAGGCGCCGGGAGGAAGGCATGACCAAACACGAAACCATTTCCGCGGGAAACATCGACCTTTCCCGCCGCTCGTTCCTGGTCGGAATCGGCGCGGCCGGCCTCGTCTGCGGCTTCGCCCTGCCGGGCGTTCCCCGCGCGGCCGCCGCGACGGGCTCCTTTGACCCGACCGTCTGGTATGGCGTCGGCGCCGACGGCCTCGTCACCGTCAATGTCGCCAAGGCCGACATGGGCCAGCACGTCGCCAGCACCATGGCGCAGATCGTCGCCGAAGAACTCGGCGCCTCCTGGAGCCACATGCGGGTCAATCTGATCGGCAACGATCCCAAGTACAACGACCCGGTCCTGGGCGCGATCATCACCGGCGGCAGTTGGTCGACGATGATGAACTTCGACGCGATGAGCCGCGCCGGAGCGGCCGGCCGTCTCGCCCTCGTCGACGCCGGCGCCGCGATGCTCGGCGTTCCCGCCGGAGAGTGCATCGGCCAGGAATCCCGCGTGCAACATCTCGCGAGCGGCAAGGCGGTGAGTTATGGCGACATCGTCAAGGCCCGCAAGGTCGACAAGGCCTATTCCGCCGACGATCTGAAGGCGATCACGCTGAAGACCGCCGACCAGTACACGATCATCGGCACTGACGTGCCGCAGATCGACATCCCCGCCAAAGTCAACGGCACGGCGAGATACGGCATCGACGCCGAGCTGCCGGGCATGCTCTACGGCCGCATCGTCACGCCGCCGGTGCGCTACGGCGCCAAGGTCACAGACGTCGACGATTCCGCGGCCAAGAAGACGATCCCCGGCTATCTGCAGGCGGTCGTCGTCGACGACAAGACCGGCACGGTGACGGGCTGGGTGGTGGCGGTCGCCAAGAGCTATCCGGAAGCCATGCTGGCCGCCGAATTGCTCAAGGTCAGCTACGACAAGGGCCCGAATGCGGCGGTCTCCAGCGAATCGATCCTCGCCGAGGCCAAGCGTCTGCAAGGCCTGCCCGGCGGCGAATTGTACTGGAAGACCGGCGACGCGGCCGGCGCAGTCGCCAAGTC
>Ga0302319_10006929_pt1 | contig 22384 bp, 14 predicted proteins | sample Bog_T0_2_FD_203319 | JGI IMG/M metagenome (GOLD analysis project Ga0302319, IMG submission 203319) | Peat permafrost microbial communities from Stordalen Mire near Abisko, Sweden - Bog_T0_2 | ecosystem: Environmental > Terrestrial > Soil > Wetlands > Peat | place: Sweden: Abisko, Stordalen Mire... | reverse complement strand
GGTAACACCGTTCAATCTTGCCGCAACCCTGCTTCCCGCGCGCTCCGTTACCTCGCCACCCAATGCGCGTATCAGCGATTCAATCGCCGACCAGCGAATGTCCGCCCGGGTTGGGCGGGCAAAAATGTCGATCAACGTGGCTTGTTGCGCCTTGTTCATTGCGAGAGAAGCCGAGCCTTTCTGATTCCAAAGCGCCAGGAAAATGATAGCACATTCCGCTATCACGTGATTAGATTCGGGACGTCCGTCGACCGGCGAGACCACGAACTGCGATAAACTAACAACTGGCAGGAGGACCGGGCGGTCGCTGCCGGGGGTCTTCGAGAAATCGAGGTCCACCGGGGGAGGAAAGTCCGAACTCCGCAGGGCAGTGTGCCGGATAACGTCCGGGACGTGAGCTTCAAGGCTCACGGACGGCCAGTGCCACAGAAAAGATACCGCCTCGGCTACCCCTCCCCGCTTCTTCGGATCCGGTCGAGGGCCTCCCTGGGACCGCAATACCCGAGTTGGCCCGGCTTGCCGGGTTCGCTCGCCGTTGCGGAGACTCCAGCGCCGGGGTAAGGGTGAAATGGTGCGGTAAGAGCGCACCGCTCGGCCCGTAAGGGACGGGGTCAAGGTAAACCCCACACGGAGCAAGACCAAATAGGGAGGGAAGCGCCCGCCAAGAGTCAGGCGGCGCTGCGCATCGGCCCGACGCGTTCAGGTGGCTCAAGCTCTTGCCGAAACCTCCGGGTAGGTCGCTGATGAACGTCCGCGGCAACGCGGCGTCTAGAGGAATGACCGCACACGACAGAATTCGGCTTACAGGTCCTTTTGCCGAATTCACTTGTCAGCCCCAAATCGACAGCCTCGGCCGGAAGCTACCCGGCCGGGGCTGACCATTTTCGGGCAGCGGACCTAGCCGTGTTGCGCGCGTGTTAGCGGGGTTGGAGGAGCTAGCTTTGCGAACATGCCCGGCATAGGCTTCCGGCTAACTCCGCTACCACCGCTAACCCCGCTCCGTTACCATCAACCCATGCTCCGCGTAAAGCTTCTCGACCCCGCCGCCCGCGCCCCAATCGTTGCCCACCCCGGCGAAGACCTCGGTTACGACCTATTCTCCTTCGAAGCAACCCTGCTTGCTCCCCGCGCCACCATTCGAGTACGCACGGGCATAGCCGTCGAGGCCCGTCACCCCGCTACCGGCGCGCCGCTCGGCCTGCTGGTCCGCGACCGCTCGTCCATGGCGGCCAGGGGCATTGCCACCACTGGCGGAGTCATAGACGCCGGCTACCGCGGCGAGATTCAGGTGCTGATGACCAACCTGGGCGACGCCCCAATCGAGATCAAGGCCGGCGAAAAAATCGCCCAGATGATTCCCGTGCCTGTTCTCACCGGCCCCGTCCTGGAAGTGGAGACTCTGGAAGACTCCGCCCGCGCGGAAAAGGGCTTTGGCAGCTCAGGAAACTAAAGCACAGATGCGTCAGGCCCAACAGCAGCTAGCGGCGAAATGCCCCCGCCCTCCGTCCGTGTCCACAATTCACTGATTCACTCCTTGACTTCTTCACGGCCCACTGTCCACTGTCCACGAGCTCCTACGGATTCCCCAACCCATCCCCCTTGTGGTAATTCGGATACGGCGGCACGGGAATCTCAGGCACCGGATTCGCCTTCAGCTCGTCCAGAACCAACTGCACGCCGGTTTCCAGCTGCAGGTCGTGCCCCGCGGCCACATCCTTGGGCAGCTCCTCCACTGGCACATCGGGGGTAATGCCGCGGTTCTCAACTTCCCACTCTCCGTTCAGGCCGTATATGGCGTAGCGGGGCGCCGTCACGGAGCCGCCGTCGAGCAGCGAAGGGTAGCCACCGATGCCCACCAGGCCGCCCCAGGTGCGCGTGCCCACCAGCTTGCCAATGCCTGCCTTGCGGAAATACCAGGGCATCGCGTCTCCGCCGGAACCGGAGTTCTGGTTGATGAGCATAACCTTGGGCCCGAAGATTGCGCCCACCGGGTCGTGAACCGGCTTTCCATCCCGCTCGCTGGCCCCGGAAAGCGGAAAGCGCTTCAGAACATCCACAATATAGTCCGCAACCAGACCGCCCTCGTTGTAGCGCTCGTCCAGCACCAGCGCCTTTTTGTCGAGCTGCGCATAGAAATAGCGGTTGAAGTTGGTATAGCCCGCGCCGCCGGTATTGGGCATATAAACGTATGCCACCTTGCCGCCGGAGAGCTCGCCCACCTTGCGTCGGTTCGCTTCGATCCAGTCCAGGTTGCGCAGCCCGTCCTCATCGGCGATCGGGACGACCGTCACTTCGCGCGAGTCCTTTTCGTTATAGGCGATGCGGAGCTGGGTCTGCTTGCCGGCCGTGCCGTCGAAGAACTCATAGAGATTGTCGCTTGCATGAAGCTCACGCCCATTCACGGCCAGCAGATAGGCGCCCTCGTGGACGTAAACGCCGGGCAGCGTGAGCGGGGATTCGAGCCCAGGCGTCCAGTTTTGCCCACCCAAAATCCTGGCGATCCGGTAGCGTCCGTGCTCCACCTTGAAGTCTGCTCCCAGCAAGCCGGTCTTGGGTGAAGTGTCGGGCTCGCGCGGCCCGTCCAGGAACATGTGGCCAACGGTGATTTCACCCAGCATCTCGGTGGAAAGATAGGTGAACTCCGATCGCGCGGCCAGCCCGTCAAGGTACGGCTTGTACTTTGCCTCGATTTTAGGAATGCTCAACCCGTGAATATGCGGGTCATAAAAGAAGTCGCGCTCAATTCGCCAGGTTTCGTTGAACATCTGCTTCCACTCGGCGCGCGGGTCGATAACCGTTTCAAGGCCGGTGAGATTCAGCGCCTTGCCGGGGCCGCTGTCGCCCGCCTTGAGGTCGTCCGCTGCGCCCACAGTCCACACCTTGCCGCGAGCGTAGAGCACCTTGGCGCCATCCGCGGAAACGATAAACGCGTCCACGTTGCTGAGAACTGCTTCCGGCTCCCGCTTTTCCAGCGTGAACCGCCAAACGGCGCGAATACCTGGCTCGTTGTCTCGGTTCGATGCCCGGCCCACGGGCGAGCCCTCGTCCAGATAAAGCACTCCGGCCTTGCCTGCCTGAATTCCGCTATAGTTTCGCGGCGGAATCGGCAGCGCCAGGATCCTGTTCCCAATCCCCTCCAGGTCCACCTTCACCGTCACCGGCTTGTCCTTGTCGTCTTTGCCCTGGTCGTTGCCGGCTTCTTTGTCCTTATCCTTTTCGGCGGTTTTTGCCGCGTCCTTGTCGGCGGATTTCGTCTCTTCCTTCGCGTCCTTCTTCGGCTCATCGGCAGGCTTCTTTGCTTCATCTTTAGCCTTTTCGTCGTCGCTCTCAGGCGGCACCGGCGAGGCGCCGTACTTGCTGAGAACCGCCACGTAGGCCGCGCTGGTCTGCGCCCGGTCCAGCGACGACAGATCGATGCCCGCGCGGGATGGACCGTCGTCTGTCGAGGCCAGGAAGTAAAGATACTTGCCGCCCCCGTCGAATGCCGGATCGGTGGCGTCGCTCATCCCGTCCGTCACCTGGGTAGCTTTGTGCGTCTCCAGCGAATAAAGGAAAATGGCGTGCAACTCGTTGTCAAGGTCGCGCTGGTAGGCGACCCACTTCGAATCGGGCGACCACACCGCGTTAAAGTTGTTGCCGAAGCTGCCGTAGATTTCCTTATCCACAAGCACCGGCTTGCCCGACGGCACATCCACGTACCACAGCCGCTGGTGCTTGTCGGAATATGCGATGAGCTTGGAATCCGGCGACCAGGTTGGACTATAGAAGAAGCTCGGCTCCGGCCCCAGGTCGATGACCGTGGGCGGCTTGAAGCCGGTCTGGTCGCGCAGGTAGAGCTGGTACTCGCCCGATGCGTCGGAGAAGTACGCAATCGTCTTGCCGTCGGGGCTCCAATCCGGGTCCCGTTCGGCTACGCCAGGCGTGTTGGTAAGGTTCCGGGTGTCGCCTTTCTCGCCGGGAACCGTAAATATCTCGCCGTGAGCCTCAAAGACCGCTCGCGCGCCGGTGGGCGACAGCGCCGCGTTCTGAATTTCGTCCGGGGTCACGGTCACCCGGTGTGGCGCAACGTTGGCCAGCTCGCCATGAATCCTGATTGAAACCGTCTGATCGCTACTGGTGGCCGTATCAAACAAATGGATCGATCCGAACTGCTCGTAGACCAGCCCGCCGGGCCCGGACTGCGCCGACTTCAGGTCAAAGCCGGTATTGGGAACCACCTGGCTCACTTGCTTCGATTCAACGTCGTAGCGGAACAGCGAAACCGGCCCATTACGGTCGGAGAGAAAATAGATTTCATTCCCTACCCACAAAGGGTTCGAGTCGTTCGAGTTCTCGCGCGGCACCTTTACCAGGTCCAGCGTCTTCAGGTTCACAATCCAGATGGGCGTGGTTTGCCCGCCCGCGTACCGCTTCCATGCCTCCTGCCACTTGGTCAAGGGCTCGTAGGCCAGCGATTGGCCGTCGGGCGAGAACGATCCCTCGTAGCCCGAAGGCAAGGGCAGAGGTTCGGGAACGCCGGAGCCGTCCGCGTGCACCAGGTAGAGCCTGAAGTAATGGCGGAAGCTGGATGCCATGCTGGATATAAGCACGCTTTTGCCGTCTGGCGACCAACCCAGGGCGTAGCTGCCGCTGGGGTGCCAGGTAATCCGCCTCGGAATGCCGCCCGAAGCCGGAAGGATGTACACGTCGATGTTGCCGTGCAGGCGGGCCGAGTAAGCAATCAAGCTGCCATCGGGGGAAAAGAACGGCCCCTCGTTTACCTGCCCGCTCGATGTCAGCCGCTCGGCGTCGCCGCCCTGCCTGCTAACGGTCCATATGTCGTCCGCATAGAGGAAAGCGATTTTGTCCTGGCTGAGCGAGGGAGTTGTCAACAGCAGCGGCGGCTGGGCTGTTTGCCCGCAAACAACCATAGGGAGAATGGCAGCGAGCGCGAGCAGTTGAAGCGCCGGGCGCAGGCAAAAATGAGTCATCGAGCCTCCGGTGAGGATGAATAGGAGCATTTTGAGTTGCAGATTGAGTACAGCCAGTGTCCTGTTTCTGAAGTTCATAACAAAAATGAACTGTCATCCTGAGCGGAGTTTGGCGCTTTTGCACCAAACGCAGTCGAAGGACCTGCGTTTCCACCGCCCGAATACCTCGACAAACTTCAGAGACACCACACCAAGGTTGAGAATATCCGTACCAACCATGCTACGACGGACTCCCCACCCGAGGCCTGCGAAATTTGCCGCCTGCGCTCCCGTTTCTCGCCTTAACTGGCGCCGGCGCTGGAACCGCTCCACGAGTATTTGCGTATTCCTGAATCGAGAGAGTCAAAACAGGCTTCTCCAACTTCGGCCACTGAATGAGGCTGGTACGGTTTTCTGTCTATTCAGGTTGCGGAAAAAATCAAATGCGGAGGGAGGCGGGGCTTTCAACCCCCGCAAAAAGCCAACGGAATCATCGGGGGCTTCAGCCCCGGAGGGATGTCTTCCGCCGAATTCACACGAGATGTCAAGTTTTTCCGCATCCTCTATTGACCAGCGTTGGTTTGCCCCTACAATGGGAAAACCGGAGCAAGTCTCAATCTCATGTGACCTTCCGCACCGGCGGGGTGGCCTTTTGGCCTTTACCCCCGGCAGTGCTCGTTTATTGCCGGGGGCCCCGGCTTTTCTCACCCTGGCTGTGCGCCGGCGCGGAAAAGACGCCCGCCGCCAGGAAGCTGTATGCGCGGCCGACGGCTCGAGGCTGCGTACACTGGAAGTACCGGGCGCGCGAATCAAGGTGCACCGTCAATCGGGAAAAGACCGGCGCAACTCTCAATGCCGGCCCCTGAGAGGGATGAGGGACCATGCTGCTCAGTGAGGCGTTCAAACTCGCGCTCCAATCCCTGTGGGGCAACAAGCTGCGCACCATCCTTACGCTCATCGGCGTAGTCATGGGCGTGGCTTCGGTCATCATGGTCATCACGCTGGTGCAGGGCGCCAAGAAATATATCAGCACCAAGCTCTCAGGCTATGGAGCGGATGTTTTCACAGTGACCCGCATGTCCAGCGTCATCTTTACCGCCGACGACTACTTCCGCTTTCAAAAACGCAAGATTCTCCGCATTGAGGACTACCAGGCCATCCGCGACAATTGCACCGAATGCAGCGAAGTGGGCGCGCTGCTGGCCAAGTCGACCAATGTTGTGGTCAACGGCCACTCAAGCAACAACACCGAGGTGCGCGGCTACACCTGGACCATGGTCTCTCTCAATAACATCGATATCGCCCTGGGCCGCGGCTTTACCCCCGCCGACGAGGACAAAGGAACGCACGCCGCCATCATTGGCTATGACATTGTGGACAACCTGCTCGGCGACGGTGACCCCATTGGAAGGGAGATACGCGTGGACGGAATCCCCTACACTGTGGTCGGCGTTGGGGACCGCCAGGGAAAGACCTTTGGCCAGTCTCAGGACAACTGGGTGGCTGTGCCCATCACCACCTATCAGCAGACCTACGGCTACAACGATTCGGTGGACATCTACGCCCGCGCCACCGGCGGCGCCGCGGTAATGGAGCGCGCCAAGGACGAGGTGCGGGTGATGATGCGCACCCGCCGCCACAACGCCCCAGGCACACCCGACGACTTCGAGATTGAGACCAACGACACGTTTCTCGACATCGCCAATCAACTGCTCGGACTATTTGCCTGGGTGGTGCTCGGCATCGCCTCCATCTCGCTGGTAGTGGGCGGCGTTGTCATCATGAACATTATGCTGGTCAGCGTCACCGAGCGTACCCGCGAGATCGGCGTCCGCAAAGCCCTGGGCGCGCGCCAGCAGGACATTCTGCTGCAGTTTCTTATCGAGAGCGGGTTGATGGCCCTGCTTGGCGGCGCATTCGGTGTAGCCATCGGCGTGGGTGTCGGCAAGCTCTTCACCATCTTTGTCGGCCTGCCCTCAAGCGCTCCCATCTGGGCTGTCTTGCTGGGTCTTTTTATGGCCACCTCGGTAGGAATCTTTTTCGGTGTTTACCCGGCCAGCAAGGCCGCCAAGCTGGACCCTGTGACTGCGTTGAGGGCGGAGATGTAGGAGAGCAGTTCGTAGTTCACAGTTCGGAACTGCACGCGCTTGCTTCAATCCTTGTGCAGAGAAAGAAAGTTCCAATGGCGCAATCATTTCGAGAGTTGGCAGTATGGCAGCGCGCAATGCAGTTGACGGTGGCGATTTACAAATTGACTCAAGTTTTTCCGCGCGAAGAACAATTCGGCTTGACAAGCCAACTCCGGCGATCAGCGGTGTCCATCCCCAGCAACATTGCGGAAGGGCAGGGAAGAACAACAGTAGGAGACTTCAGGCAGTTCCTCGGAATCGCGCGCGGTTCGACATGTGAGGTGCAAACCCAGCTTGAGATTGCACGAGCACTGAACTTTGGGGACGCGAAACTGATCGATGGAGCGGAATCCTTGTCGAATGAGGTGCGAAAAATGCTCTTCGGGCTGCTCGATTCGCTCAATGCGGAGCCTCATCAAAAGCCTAAAACGAATAATCGTTCGCTGTGAACTATGAACTGACAACTGAGAACTATGAACTATGAACTGTGAACTATGAACTATGAACTGTGAACTGTGAACTGAGGCACTTATGGCGCAAGGACAAAACCGCGAATCCATCAAGATGGCCTTTGAAACCTTGAGGACAAACAAGCTGCGCTCCGGGCTTACCGTCCTCGGCATCGTTATCGGCGTCACCACCGTCATCACCATGTCTTCGGTCATCAATGGGCTCAACAACCGAGTCTCCGACTGGGTCAGCTCTCTCGGGTCCAACGTCTTCTGGGTCTTTCACATGCCCGTCATCGGCGTTCGCCCCACCATGGAACAACTGGCGCGCAAGAAGCTTAATATCGATGACGTCGTAGCCCTGCGCAGTCTACCTCACGTGGTTGCCGTCGACGGCGCACTCCAGCATGTGAAAGCACAGTTCCGCGTGGGCGACGTTGCCGTGAAATACAACGGCAAGAAGGTGGCGGGGACCATCCTGTCGGGCTCGACCGTAGAGGTGGCAGATACGCTGGACCTGACGTTCACACAGGGCCGCCTGTTCACCGACGATGAGGATCAGCGAGCCTCGCACGTGGTGGTGCTTGGCCACGACACCTGGGAGCAACTCTTCGGCGACCAGCCGGCCGTTGGCAAGGAAGTAAACATCGAGACCGGCCTGTACACCGTCATCGGCGTACTCGACAAACGCAAACAGCCCTTCGGCGGCGGCAAGAATCCAAACGACAACGCTGTCTTCTTCCCCTTGAACACTTTTCACAACCTGCATCCTGAAGACAAGGACATGTGGGTTAGCGTGAAGTACGACGATCCTAAGAACAAGGCGCTGGTTGAGGAGGAGATTCGCGAATTGCTCCGCGTCCGCCGCAAGGTCAAGGTCCAGGCCGACGACGACTTCGAGATCTTCGGCCCCGACTCGCTCTCCAAGTTATGGGACCAGCTTACCGGCGGGTTGGTGCTGTTCATGATTGCCGTCTCCAGCGTCGGACTGATGGTGGGTGGAGTGGGAGTGATGAACATCATGCTGGTGGCTGTTACTGAGCGCACCCGTGAAATCGGCATCCGCAAGGCCATTGGTGCAACCAAACGGACCATCCTTACCCAGTTCACCACCGAAGCGGTCACTCTGTGCGCCGTCGGCGGCGTTATAGGAATCGCACTCGGCGCCGTGCTCACATGGATCGTCTACCTGCTTCCTATCGGTCTGCCGGCCACGCTTTCTACCATGTGGGTGCTGATCGGCTTTGGTGTTTCCTGCGGAATTGGGCTCCTTTTCGGCATCTATCCGGCATGGAAAGCCGCCAATCTCGACCCTATCGAAGCGCTGCGGTACGAGTAAAGCAGTGGTTAGTGTTTAGTGTTTAGTTTTCAGAAGCTGGAGATCGAAGCAGTGGATCGGGAGTTAAGATGGGAATGAGCGCAGCGCAACCGATCACTAACCACTAACCACTGTCCACTAACCACTGTCCACTCGGTTCTTCATGGCAAGAGGACAAACGCGCGAATCCATCAAGCTTGCGCTTGACACCCTGAACGCAAGCAAACTGCGCTCAAGCCTCACCATTCTCGGCATCGTCATCGGCGTCACCACGGTCATCACCATATCCTCGGTCATCAATGGCCTCAATAACCGCGTCTCCGACTGGGTCAATTCGCTCGGGTCAAACGTCTTCTGGATATACCACATGCCGTTGATTGGCGTGCAACCCACTACCGAAATGCTGACTCGCAAAAAGTTGACCCTTGATGACGCCCTGGCCCTGCGCGCCTTGCCGCACGTGGTTGGAGCCGATGGGGCCTATCAGCACCTGAACAAAACCTTCCGCGTGGGCGACGTCAGCGTGAAATACAACGGCAAAAAGGTGGCCGGGACTATGCTGCAAGGTGACACCTCCGCGCTCTCCGTCACCTCTGACCTGACCTTTCGCGAAGGCCGCCTCTTTACCGACGAGGAGGATCAGCGCCACGCGCATGTGTGCGTGCTGGGCCACGACACCTGGCAGGAACTCTTCGGCGAGGAGCCCGCGGTGGGCAAGGAGGTGAACATCGAGACCAGCTTGTACACGGTGATCGGCGTGCTGGATAAGCGCAAGCAGCCCTTCGGAAGTGGAACAAATCCGGCGGACAACATGGTGTTTTTCCCGTTAGCCACCTTCCACAATCTCCATCCCGAGGATAGGGACATGTACATCGGCGTCAAGTACGACGACCCCAAGAACAAGGCGCTGGTCCAGGAGGAAATTCGCGAAGTGCTCCGTATTCGCCGCAAGGTCAAGGTTGAGGCCCCGGACAACTTCGAGATCTTTGGCCCCGACTCACTTTCCAGGCTCTGGGACCAACTCACCGGCGGGCTGGTAATCTTCATGATCGCCGTCTCCAGCGTCGGCCTCATGGTCGGCGGCGTTGGCGTGATGAACATCATGCTGGTCTCGGTTACTGAACGAACCCGCGAAATTGGCATTCGCAAAGCCATCGGAGCGACCAGGCGGACCATCCTCACCCAGTTCACCACCGAGGCGGTTACCCTCTGCGCCGTCGGCGGCGTCTTAGGAATCGCCCTGGGCGCAGTGCTCACCTGGATCGTTTATCTGCTCCCCATCGGCTTGCCCGCCGCGCTCTCCACCGTGTGGGTCCTCATTGCATTTGGCGTCTCCTGCGCCATCGGCCTTCTATTCGGCATTTACCCTGCCTGGAAAGCCGCCAACCTCGACCCCATCCAAGCCCTGCGGTACGAATAAAAACAGTTGTCAGTTGTCAGTGATCGGTTTTCAGGCCTCAAAGCTCCGGACCGGGATTTAAGATGGGAATAGATTCAGCGCAACTGACAACTTACAACTGACAACTGAGAACTGAGAACTGAGAACTGACAACTGAGAACTGAGAACTGGCACCCATGCAATACGCTGAAGCATTCAAACTCGCGCTGCAATCTCTGTGGGCCAACAAGCTCCGCTCCATCCTCACGCTCCTCGGCGTTGTCATAGGAGTCGCGTCCGTCATCACCGTCGTCACCCTCACCAACGGCGCCAAGCAATTCGTAACTACAAAGATCAATACCTATGGCGCCAACGTGATCACCGTCCGGAAGATGCCGCAGACCTTCATGACGATCGACGAGTATCTCGATTTCCAGAAGCGAAAAGATGTTTCATACGACGACTACAAAGCCATCGCTGAAGGATGCAGGACCTGCGAATCGGTAGGAGCGGACCGCTCCACCGTCGGCAAGGTCGTATACCAGACCCGAAATTCCACTGACACCACCATCCGCGGTATTACCTGGACCATGCCCCCCATCGCAAATCTCAACATCGATGAAGGGCGTTGGTTTACTGAGATGGAGGACGAACATAGCAGCCACGTGGTCGTTGTGGGCGCAGACGTTGTGGACAATGTGCTCGGCCCCGGCGACCCGCTCGGCAAGGAGATTCGCATCGACGGTTCGCCTTTCACGGTCATTGGGGTTGGCGAGCCGCAGGGCAAAATGATGGGCTCAAGCATGGATAACTGGGCAGCGATTCCTCTCACTTCTTTTATCCATGCCTACGGGGCTCACGCCAGCATGGATATATATGCAAGTGCGGGATCGGGCCCCGGCCTCATGGATACCGTATCCGACGATCTGCGCACCATCATGCGTACGCGCCGCCACCTGGCGCCCGGCACGCCCGATAGCTTCTCCATCGATTCCAGCGCAACATTCGGAGATATGCTGGGCAAGATCCTGGATAATTTCGGAGCTGTGGTCGTGGCCATCGCCGCCATCTCCCTGGTCATTGGCGGCATCGTCATCATGAACATCATGCTCGTTTCGGTTACCGAGCGAACCCGCGAAATCGGCGTGCGCAAGGCCCTCGGCGCCACCCGCAAAGACATTCTGCTTCAGTTCCTCATCGAGTCCGCCACCATGTCGCTGGTGGGCGGCGTTATCGGTGTGCTGGCGGGCATAGGCGTGGCCAATTTGGTTACCGCCATGATCTCTTTCCCCTCGCAAGTGGCGCTCTGGTCGGTCTTCATCGCTCTCCTTGTTTCCACGGCCGTTGGATTGTTTTTCGGCGTATACCCTGCTCGTAAGGCGGCTCAACTCGATCCTATTACTGCCCTGCGGGCGGAGTTGTAACCATGAGGCTAAGCGACTCGAAGGAATCGGTGAAGATGGCGCTCGAAACGCTGCGCAAGAACAAGCTGCGCTCCGGCCTTACCATCCTTGGAATCTCCATCGGCATCGCCACGGTGATCCTCATCTCGTCGGCCATCAACGGACTCAACAGCAACATCGATCAATTCATCAAAACGCTCGGGACCAACGACCTGTGGGTTTTTCGCTTCGACCCCTGGGGGCGTCGTCTCACCACCGAGGAACTCAACCGCAAACAGCTTTCCTATGAAGACGGCGTGGCCATGCGCAGCCTGCCCCATGTTCTGGCCGTCGATCCAGCGGTGACCTATCAGAATTTCAACCTGGGTATTGGCAGTGTGGCTCTCAAAGCCGGTGGCCACAAGATTCAAAACACCATCATCTATGGCAACACCACCCAGGTAAAAGAAACCAGCGATATCGAGCTCATCGAAGGACGCATGTGGACCGAGCCGGAAGAAGAGCACAATGCCAGCGTGGTGGTGCTCGGGCACGACGCCGCGGAGGACCTCTTTCCCGATAGCTCCCCGATCGGCAAGGATGTGGAATGCGGAGGCGATGTTTTCACCGTTATCGGCGTGCTCGACAAGCAGCCGCAGCCCTTCGGCACCGGGCGCAACACGGCCGATAACTCCGCTTACTTCCCGCTCGGCGCATTCCACAAAATTCACCCGGAGATCAAGGACTTCTGGATCACCGTAAAGTACGACGACCCCGCCAATAAAGCTCTGGTTACCGAGGAAATCCGTGATCTGCTTCGCGTCCGCCGCAACGTTCGTCTTGAAAAGGACGATAACTTCGCCATCTTCGGCCCCGACACCCTGACTCGCCTATGGAATTCGCTCACCGTGGGCCTGTTTTCTTTCATGGTCGCCGTGTCATCGGTAGGCCTGATGGTGGGCGGCGTGGGAGTTATGAACATCATGCTTGTGTCGGTAACTGAGCGCACCAGGGAGATTGGAATCCGCAAAGCGATTGGCGCCACCAGGAAGAATATCCTGCTGCAATTTACGCTGGAAGCTGTAACTCTGTGCATGGTTGGCGGCCTCATCGGCGTTGTGGCCGGCGGCGTCTTCACTCTCATTCTGCATTTTGCCGTGTCGTTCCTTCATGCCGCTCTCTCATTCACATGGGTCTTGATTGCCTTCGTGGTCTCCTTTGCCATCGGCCTTGTTTTCGGCATTTATCCAGCCTGGAAGGCCGCCTCCATGGACCCCATAGAAGCCCTCCGTTACGAGTAGGCCATGACTCGCCTATTCATAATTGCGATTCTGGCGGCGCCCGCCACGCTGACACCGGCATCGGCTCAAACGCAACCCCAGTCTGTTCCCACATGCCAAGCCCTTCAAGCAGGCGCGACGGCTGTCGCGCGAACTAAGCCTTATGTCGATGCACCAATCGAGCAATTGAGAAAGATGGTGCCGTCATTGAGTGGGATGAAGCTCGACGCCGGGCAGAATGCAACGGATAATTCTGTCGACAGGCTCGCGCAGGAAAAGGCGGCATCCATTCTCAGTCAGACCGGCGCAGCGGTCGCCAACATGTTGCACAGAATGCCAAATCTCATTGCCAGGGAAGAAGTCAGGCAGCCTGACGGCGCCTATCAGCCAGGCGGCGCAGGAGCGCTAAGCCGAGGGAGACCGGCGACCCAAGGCATGCCTGGATCGAATCTCGATCAATACAATTTTCGTGTCTTCAGTTACCGGATTGTACCCAGGACGAAGGTTCATGGCGGGGACGCTCTGGACGAGTTCAGGACGGATGCGCACGACCACCCGACTGACGACTCTGCTCATAAACACGACAATCCGCAAAGCGTCGGGTATGCCACGACATGGCTCTTCTTTTTCCCCGGCAATCTCAAGGAATCGACCTATCGCTACCTCGGCCAGCAGACGATAGAAAATCGCGAGACGTATGTGCTCGCGTTTGCTCAGATTCCTGACAAGACTTTCTTGAACACCGTTGTTGACTCCAGCCTCGGGCGCTGCTCCACATCGATCCAAGGCATCGCCTGGATCGATGAATCGACATTTCAAATTGTTCGCATGCAGACAGACTTGCTTTCTCCGCAGCCAGCCATACAACTCAATCAGCTTCGCTCGGTAATTAACTACAGCGAAGTGAAGATACCTGAGCGAAATCTTCTGCTATGGCTCCCCAAAGACGTCGAAGTCACATGGCAGGCCGCAGATCGTGCGGGAGAAGAACTCCATACATACTCGAAATACCGGCTCTTTGCATCCACTGTTACGATCCTGCCACCCGACGAAACTCCATCGCACTGATCCGCCTACTGCCCGATCCCCGATCCCTGTTCCCTCATCCCTGCTCTTCCGCTACACTAGCCCCTGGGATGCCGCACGCCATCGCTCAATCCGTTGAGATTGTCACCACAGTCCTTGCCATAGCCGGCATGGGCTACTTTCTTGCCGCCGTGGTGGGCGCGCATGCTTACCTGTTCACAAGGCGTGCCAGGCTCCCCCTGTTCACGCCCGGCGTCTCCATCCTCAAGTCCCTCAAGGGCATCGACCCCGGCATGATCGACGCATTTCGCAGCCACTGCCGACAGGCTTATGAGGGCGAGTTTGAGCTGCTCTTCGGCGTTTCGTCGCTAGACGATCCCGCCGTGGCACCAGTGGCACAGCTCATGAAGGAATTTCCCCAACTGGCCATTCATCTGGTCGAATGCCCGCAGCGCCTTGGAACCAACGGCAAGGTCAGCACCCTCACGCAGCTTGCTGCCCACGCGCGCCACAATTTTCTGCTCATCAACGATTCCGACATAACCGTATCGCCGCGCTACCTTGAGCGCGTCATGGCCAACTTCGCCCCTGCTCAAGCCTTGTATCAGGGCACGACTTCAGAGGCTGCGGAAAAACCAAATACGGAGGGAGGCGGGGGTTTCAACCCCCGTATGAAGCCAACAGAATCATCGGGGGCTTCAGCCCCGGAGGGAGGTCTTCCACCGAATTCACACGAGATGCCGCCTCTTTCCGCAACCTGTTTAGCCCCTGCGGGTATCCGTACCGCCAATCCTCGGCCGCAAACCGGCCTGGTCACCGCTCTTTATCGCGGCCGCGCGCACTCCACGCTCCCCTCGCGGCTTGAGGCCCTGGGCATCGCCACCGACTTCCAGGCCGGTGTGCTCCTCTCCAAAATGATTGAAGGCGGAATGCGCTTCGGCCTCGGCTCCACCCTGGCTGTCAGCCGCGAGGCTCTCGACAAGATTGGTGGCCTCGAGTCCCTCGTCGACCACCTTGCCGACGACTACGAGCTCGGTGTTCGCGTCTTCAAGGCCGGCTATCGGGTCGCCCTCAGCGCGGAGGTAGTCGAGACCGCGATCCCCGCCTATGAATGGCGCGGCTTCCTCGATCATCAACTCCGCTGGGCGCGCACCGTTCGCGACGCGCGCCCCGCTGGTTATGCTGGCCTGGTTTTCACCCACGGCTTGGCCTGGGCCCTGCTCAACGTGCTGGCCAGTGGACTAAGCCCCGTGAGCCTGTGGCTGCTTGGCCTCAGCTTCTTCCTGCGGCTCGCGCTTGCCATGACCGTCGGCGCACAGGTCCTCGCCGACCACCAGGTCCTGCCCAATCTCTGGCTCCTGCCCTTCCGCGACCTGCTCGCCATGGGAGTCTGGGTAGCCGGATTCGCCGGCAACACCATCGTATGGCGCGGCCAGCGCTTCCTGCTCAAGAACGGAAAGCTGCTGCCAACCGAACCCCCGGCACTGTCAGACGCAACCAACCGCGCCTGACCATGCAACCCGATCAATTCTCGCGCATAGCCGTCACCGGGTTGATGCGCATGGCCCTGCGAGCCGGCAGGTAACAAGCCGCGACGCCGATGACCAGCAGCAGCGCTGTGACGGAGGCAATCGTCAGTGTGTCCGTTGCCGAAACGCCGAAGAGAAGTCCGCGAAGGAATCGAGTCAGCACCAGCGATAGCGCCAGCCCGAGACCAAGACCAAAGGCCGTGAGTTGCATTCCCTGCAGAAACACCAACCGCAGCACATCGGACCTGGATGCTCCCAACGCGACGCGTATCCCAATCTCGTGCGTCCTCAGTTGCGTTCTGTACGCCACCACGCCGTAAAGGCCCGAAGCAGCCAGAATAAGCGCGAGAATCCCGAACGCGGTCGCGAACGTGCTCTCAATCGTCTCAAATATGCTGGCCATTTGTGTGCTTTCTTCGAGGGTGCGCACATCGAAGACCGGCAGCCTCGAGTCGAGTTCGTGAACTGCTCGTTCAACGGGCCCTGCCAGGAATTCCGGGTTGGCTTTGGTGCGCAAATGGAAGATCACCTGCGGCCCGGAAAACTGAAAGTAAGACTGATAGAGAATCGGCTCCGGCAGCTCGTTCACGCCCTGATGCTTGCTGTTCTTCACCACGCCAACAACCGTGAACCAGTCGCCATGAATGCTCAGCCGCTTCCCCACTGCATACTGTCCCGGCCAGAAATGTCTGGCCATTGTCTCGTCGACGATCGCCACCGACGGCGCGCCTCCCGTGTCGTTCACCGTAAACTCTCGCCCCTCAAGCAACGGAATTTTCATCAACTGAAAATATCCATCGCTGACCGAAGCGCGCCGCACCTCCATCGATTCGTGCGGCTTTGGCACATAGCCCTCTGGTAGAGCGTCTGCCGATCCACGGGTTAAGCTCAGCGGAACCCAGTCCGACAATGCAACTGAGCTGACTCCGGGAAGGACTTCGAGCCGGCTGAAAAGCTTGCGCTCGAATATCTTCGCATCCGCCCACGAGTATCCTGCCGATTGAAGGTCGATGGATGCGAGCAGCACATGCGTCCGGTTGAATCCCGGATCGGCCTCGGTGGTGTTCCTGAGTGTTTGCAGAAACAGCCCTGAGGTGACCAGCAGCGCGAGCGAGAGCGCAATCTGCGCCACCACCAGCCCGCTGAGTAGCTTGCGATTGTGTGCGCCGGAAGAGACGCTGGCCGCCTCTTCTTTCAGCACCTCGGCCGTTGCGACGCCCGACGACCTCCATGCCGGCAGCGCGCCGCAAATCAGGCTGGCCACTACGGAGAGCAACAGGATGGCGCCAACCACGTTGTGATCTACGTAGCCGTTGAGCACGATGGGGCTTGCGTTGGGAGGAATGAAGCGGGCCAGCGTCTTCGACGTCCACAAGGTGAACAGAATGGCCAGCCCACCGCCCCACATCGAAAGGATCAGACCCTCCAGAATCATCTCCCGCATCAGTTGAAATCGGCTTGCTCCCAGCGACTGGCGAATGGCCATTTCGCGGCGGCGCGAGACAAACCGAACCAGCGCCAGGGTTGCCACGTTGGCGCAGGTCAGCAGCAGCACCACGCCCGCAATGGCCAGCAGAATCGGCAGCGAGGCCGCCAGGTACACGTTGGCCCCAAACGGCGAGCGCCATAGCGGGTCAAGAGAGATGGTGTTTACACCCAGGTGGTCGTTAGGATATTGCGTCACCAACTGCGTCATCAGCAATTCAAGGTCCTGCGCTGCTCGTGCGCGGCTCACGCCCGGGCGCAACCTTCCCATAACGTTGAGCCATGGGATGCCGCGCTGATCGATTTGCCAGTTGGGGCCGTTGCGGCGGAGGGGCGAGAGCGGCACCCACGCATCGGTACGAACGCCGGGCATGCATCCGATGAATCCCTCCGGTGCGACGCCGATCACCGTCCCTGTCTGCTGGTTGATCTCCACCGTCTTTCCCACGACGTCAGGATCTGCGCCAAAGCGTGTCCGCCATAGCGCGTAACCCAGCACCAGGAAAGGCGCGCCGCTATCGCGCGCTTCTTCGTCGGGAACGAAGAACCGCCCAAGCAGAGGCCGGATGCCCAGCACGTCGAAGTAATTTCCGGAAACATTCGCCGCGTAGATGCGTTGCGGCTGATCGCCCCCGGTCAATGTCAACCAATCGCTGTGATAGGCCAGAATGCCGCTAAAACTGTGATTCAGCTCACGCAGGTCCCGATAGTCGGGATAAGACAGCGGCGGCGACGGCGAGGTGTTCCATGCACCGCGCATCACGGTCACCAGCTCGCCTGCGTTTTGTGCGCCGGGAACCGGGTGAAGCAACGTTCCGTTGACCCAACTGAAGATGGTGCTGTTGGCGCAAATTCCAAGCGCCAGCATAAGGACGGCAGTAATCGCGAACCCCTGGCTCCTGCGAAGCTGCCGGAAAGCGTACAGAACATCCCGGAGTAAACCAGCCATTGAGACGCCTCCTCAGGCTTTTCTCTGGTTCAAAAGAGTAAATGCCATGGGTATTGCATCTGCCGTGCCAAAGGTCACACTCGATGGAATGCAGCCATTAACGCACGAAGGACAGCTCTGCGACCTTGCCCCTGCATCGCTTTGGTGTCCTTTGTCGCACACTCGCTGTCCGATTTCGAACACCTCAAAGGCCTCGGTTTCATTCAGCCTTTAACGATGTGTTCGACATTGCCGGTTCCGCGGGGAACCGGATTAACAATCCGGGCGTATGATGCTGTGTGGTCCTCTACGCGCGGCCTGGGGGCGGCGCGTGGAATCGCGGAATGAGCCATGCGATGCAAGTGTCCGGCGAACACAACCCCATCCTGCCGACGCCCGATGTTCCGGCGCCATCCCGGATCACGGACCTGATCTATGACCTGCGCCTGAATGAAACCAATTCCAACGCCTTCTATTCCGATGTGTCCGCGTTTGCCGATAAATTAATGGCGGAAATCGACTTCCGCGCGGGAGCTGCGATCGCCGGCTATGGCCGCTATGTGCAAGCCATCCTGCGCGAGCATCCGCGCAGCCCAGGCGAGCATTCCATCGAATTCCTTACCCTCGGCCTGCTGCTGTCGCGCTATTCCGTCGCGGCTGAAACCACTCCCGGAGCCGTTGTTGCCCTGGCGCGCGAACTCTTCTGGCTGCGCCAGAGATCGCCGGCGCTGAAGCCGCTGGCCGACCGGATGCGCGCCAGGCTCACACGCGCCTTTCTGGTACCGCGAATCTCCCGCGAGCCGTTGCGGTGTTCCGACTCAACATCGTGCCGGAGAGCAGCTCCCTGCGGTCACTTGAGACGCAATGAGAGGGTCTGCCCCCGCTACGAATTTCGATATGAAAGCAACCGTGCGCAGTCGATCGCGGCCACGCCCAGCAGGCCCCAGGCCGGCAAAGGTCAGCAAGCGCTCGACGGATTGCCCAACCTGATCGAGTGGCTCCAGGCTACCGGCGAGTTCGAGCAGGAAGCGATGCGCCTCAACAACTGGCGAAGTTTTCTCTGTGCGCTTCCGCCGGCGGAGGCCGCGCACTCCATCGAAATAGCCGCGCAGTCATTCCGCTGGTTCAAGCGCGAGGCAAATGCTGCGCTGGGAGCCTATACGGCCGGGGTTTCCAAGTTCCTGGCCGGCGAGTGCGCACAGCGCCCTTGCCGCGAAGACCAGATTTTCTGCGGCAAGGAGCCGGTGGAGTACCACCTGTGCATGGTCGCTGCGGAGATCATGAACCGCGGGCTGCGGGCCGAATTCGAGCGCACCACGCGCAAAGTTGTACTGGTGCCCGCCTGCATGCGAGGCCCCTACGCCACCTTCTGCCGTGCAAGCGTCCGGGACGCAGTCATCCAGTGCGCCGCCTGCAGCAGAGACTGCGCGGTAAACCGCCTCACCCGCCGCATGAACTCCATGGGGATAAAGGTCTACATCGTGCCGCACTCCGCGGGATTCAGCCGCTGCCTGATGCGCTGGCAGCGCGAACCGGATACAGGAGTAACCGCGGCAGCCTGTCTGCTGAATATTTTGCCCGGCGGATACGAGATGCGCGCCCGCGGAATCGCCTCGCAATGCGTGCCCCTGGACTATCCGGGATGCCAGAAGCATTGGCGCCGCGAGGAGATCGCCACCAGCTTCAACCACGACCAACTCGCCCAGCTCGTCCAAATCCTGCCTTCGCCTCAACGCTGAAACTGGGACATGAGCAAAGAAAAGCTTCAAATCGATTCAGGCATAGTCGGGTTGCTTTTGGGGATGGCTTGTCTGATTGGGGCCGTCTTTGAAATTGTCTGGATTATTTCGACAGCTCGCAATTGACAGCCAAGGCGGCTGGCACCGGAGGCACCCACAATGCTATCGTGAGTCCCAAATGCCCTTCGCAACCACCACCGAAACGGGTGCCGCCATCCAGGGCCCCACCGCGACGCTGCTCTACGACGACTGGTACCCGGCCCTGCGCGCCTCAAGCCTCCGCCCTGGCAAGCTGGCCACCGCCATGCTTCTTGATATCCCACTGGCTTTGGGAAGGTTAAACAGCGGGAAGCTGTTTGCCATGCGCGACAGTTGCCCCCATCGCGGCATCCCGCTGAGCTATGGCTGGTTCGACGGCAGCCATGTTACCTGCCGCTACCACGGTTGGGAGTTCGAGCCGTGCAGCGGCCAGTGCGCCCTGATCCCCTCGCTCTCCACCTTCGACAAGCTGGACGCAACCCGCATTTACGCCACCGCCTTTGCCTGCGAGGAGCGCGACGGCCACGCCTGGGTATTTATCCCCAGCGCAGGAAGCGGAAGGCGTTCGCCGGGAGCGCAGCCCCGCGAAGTACCCCAGCCCCGCGAAGTACCCGAGCTGGCAAAGTTCGGCCCCCGCTACCGCACTGCCCACCTTGCCGCCGACCTGCCCTGCAACGTCGATCACGGCATCATCGGCCTGATGGACCCCGCCCACGGCCCCTTCGTCCATCAGGCGTGGTGGTGGCGATCCCGCGCCAGCATTCGCCAGAAGACCAAGCGTTTCGAGCCCATCCCCGAAGGCTTCCGCATGAGCGCCCACGCTCCCAGCGGCAACTCCGCGCCTTACAAACTGCTCGGCGTATACGGCCATCCCATCGAAACCACCATCGACTTCACCCTGCCCAACCGCCGCACCGAGGTTATCCGCTGCGGTGAGAAGTGGTTCTCCAGCCTGACGACGGTGACACCGGTAACTGCATCCACCTGCCGCATCGACGTCGTCGCCGCGTGGAACGTCTTCTACCACGTTCCATTGGTCAAGCCCATCGCAAAATTCTTCGGCGCGAAATTCGTCCGCCAGGATCAGGTGACGATGATCCAGCAAGCCCAGGGCTTAAAACACAATCCCAGCCTGATGCTCATCGACGACGCGGATAAGCCGGCCAAGTGGTACTTCGCGCTGAAGCAAGCGCGCCTTGACTCCGCAAACAGCAACGCCGCGCCCAAACATCCGATGGAGGGGCCGGTAGACCTGCATTGGCGGAGTTAGCAACGTGATCGCTCGATTTTGTCATTCAATCTACAACGGTGGGTGCCCCAGGTTTGGAAGGTGCTTCAAGCTGAACAAAATGAATGCTTTGAAGAATCAAGCTGAGCTTTTGTGCTAGTTCTGTGCTACACCATCAGCGGGAAGTTCTGATTTAATTACCGCGAGGCAACGTACTAGGACTTAATTGACAGCCACCGTGGAACAAATCGGCTAAGCGCGGTGTCTATTCCCAAGGAACGCCATGAATCCGATCCGGACCTCGCTTTGCCTACTGCTTCTTCTGTTTCCACTGCGCACCCTTTCGAGGAGTCAAAGCAACAGAGAGAGCGCAGAGAAGCGCATCGCGTCCTGTTATGCCACTGACCTGAGGGGTAAAGGCTGCACACCGCGATCGCTTCAGAGGGACGGAACAATTCTCCTGACTTCATACAAAGCTGGCGACACATCTGTTTTGGCCTCGCTGATGCGGGTCAACGCGCTCAGCATTGGATTGTACAGTCTTGACGGCAAGTTCTTTGCCCAAGCGATGCTTGACAACCGAGATCGATTTCTATCGGCCTTGTCGTCGACACAGGATACGAAGGATACCTGGCGAAACTCAGAGGCGGTGGGAGCAGCTTGCGATTGCCCCGGACTAGAATCTCGCGAGTTTAATGTTGTCCGAGAGAAACTCAGAAACGTGCAGGAAGGGTCTGCGTCATTTACCCTGGCGCAGCAATGTCGGGAGGACTTGGAGGATACGAATGCAACACTGATATTTACCTATTTCCCGCCAAACACTTTCCATGGGCGAGCGGGAGACTTCATGGTGCACTGGTATTCCAGCGTTCTTTATGGGCTGGAGGAAAAGCCGCTATGGCCGCCAAACCCAATGCAGGTGACCTATCGCTTCGCTTGGATGAGGTCATTTCACGATCAAGTAAGCATCACGATGGACGTACAACCGAAAGGCGATGGCCAGCTTGGTCTACATATTTACAGACGTGTCCCGCAACATCTCGAATCAAGTACACAGACGCTGAACAAAGAGCAAGTTGCACGGGTTGTTTCTCTCATCGAAGAGGCTAATTTCTGGAAGATGACGACGGAGGGGGAAGGGCCACAAGGCACGGACGGGGCTGAGTGGGTTCTAGAAGGCGTGCAAGACGGCCGATATCATGTCGTCACGCGATGGGATGCTCGTGGTACACCCTTTGGGAAAGCTCTACTGGAGCTACTGCAATTGTCCAACTACAACCCGCCCAAGAGCGAAATCTACTGAATTGCGCCGATTCAATGCCCGAAGAAGGTTTTGTGCTAGTTTGTGCTACTCCCGTGCGCTTTATGGAGTTCTTGGAGATTTAGGAGATTGTAGAATCTATAACTTACATGTTTTCAACAGCTCCCATTGTCGGTGCCCCATCCATTGCGCATTCTTTGCGGAATGGGTGGGAAGCATGAAGCCCGTGCGAGCAGATCCAGCGTTTCCCGCAATACATCGGAC
>Ga0302319_10006928_pt1 | contig 22387 bp, 22 predicted proteins | sample Bog_T0_2_FD_203319 | JGI IMG/M metagenome (GOLD analysis project Ga0302319, IMG submission 203319) | Peat permafrost microbial communities from Stordalen Mire near Abisko, Sweden - Bog_T0_2 | ecosystem: Environmental > Terrestrial > Soil > Wetlands > Peat | place: Sweden: Abisko, Stordalen Mire... | reverse complement strand
CGTCGCGATCAGCCCGCTCTGCAGGCCCAGATCGCCCTTCATCGCAGTCATCGCAGCTTCATCCGTCTGCAGCTGCGTCTTCGTGGCGGTCAGATCCGTCTTCACGCCGCCCACGTCCGTTTTCACGCCGGAGACATCGCTCGAAACCGAACTGATCTGCCGCTGCGCCTGGTCCAGCCGTTTCGCGTCCGCCTGTTGGCGGCTCAGCAGGTCCTGCGCCTTTGCTTCCAGTTGTTTCTGCGTCATCCCCAGCGACTGACCGAGCGTCTCCGTAGTCACCTTCAGCCGCGCGTTGGTCTGGTCCAGCGCCGCTGCCAGCTTCTGATTCTGCTGTTGTGCCGAACTCAGCTGCGTCTCGGCGTGCGTCAGGCGCCCGGCGAGCGTATAACTCCACACCAGCCCCGCCAGCGCGCAAATCACGGCCAGCGCCAGCACCCCGATCAGTAGTCCTGAATAACTCCTCTGCACCGGAACTTCTGTTGTCTCGTCCATAACAGCCTGGGTTTTCCTTTCCTGGGGAACCGCTGATGGAGAAATGTATCGCAGCTTACGGCCCACTGCAACGCCAAACTGCACTCTATTCGCTCGGAGTGCATCTCTTTGCATCGGCGGATAATCTAGAAACTATGCCCCGCTATCAATACCGCGAGATTGAGCCGACCCGGGAAGCCAAAGAAGTCTTCAACCGCTGGATCGAATCCCTCGACGACGAGTTCTCGCGTCACCAGAACATCGCTCTGCGCGGCGAAATTGTTCGCGACAATCTGCACCAGCTCATGCTGGGCCGGCCGCACGGCGGGCGGCTCAACTTCACCCTCACCACCGAGTTGCCGTTTAACGTGCTGCAACTCTCGCTCGACCCGGCGAACGTGACGCTCGAGCCCGAGTACTATGGCGACATCGACGTCGAGCGCTACGCCCTCATCAAGCCGCTGGTCTGGTTCTGGCGCATGTTCGACCGCTCCCCGGTCGCCCTCAACCACTGGCTCGGCTTCCGGCTGCGCGCCATGCTGGGCAAACATATCTTCAAAAGCATCGGCACCAACGTGAAGATCTATCACGGCGTCGAGTTCACCTTCGGCTATAACCTCACCCTCGAAGACGACGTCATCATCCACAACCACGTTCTCCTCGACGATCGGGGCGAGTTGATCATCCGCAAAGGCACGTCCATCTCAGAACAGGCGGCGGTTTTCTCGCACGCGCACGATCCTGTGGAGGCGTGCATCATCGAGCAGCGCCGCACCGAAGTCGGTCCAGCCGCGCGCGTCACCTATCGCTCCCTGGTCATGCCCGGCGTATGCGTCGCTAAAGGAGCCATGCTCGGAGCGCAAGGCGTGGCCACGCACGATATCGGCGAGAACACCATCGCCGGCGGCGTGCCCGCGCGCAAAATCAAGACCACGAGCGAAGCGCATCGCCTCGACGATCGCACTGGCGAAGGACCCTGCGTGGAGCTACCGCCCAACGACTAAGTCCTGAGCAGGTTCGAGGCTTGACGCGCTGCCCGTTTTTTTGTCGCTGACGGCCTCTTCACCAACCGCTCCGGCTACCGGCTACCGGCTACTGGCTACTGGCTACCGGCTGCACTCCTGATACCATCGAATCGACTTCCGATGGATCAAACCCGCGTCATTATTGCGATCTTCGAGTTTGCCATACTCCTCTTTTCGCTCAGCCTGCACGAAGCTGCCCATGCGTGGATGGCGAATCGCCTGGGCGATCCCACCGCCCGCATGCTGGGCCGCATCACCCTCAATCCCATCAAACACATCGATCCTCTCGGCACCGTGATCCTGCCGCTCATCATGCTCTTCGTGAGCCCAGGCTTTCTTTTTGGATGGGCGAAGCCCACGCCCGTTACGCCGGGCAATTTCAAAAACATCAAGCGCGACGACATCCTCACCACAATCGCCGGTCCCGCCAGCAACGTCCTCGCCGCCATCGGCGCGACTCTTCTGTTGCTCATCCTCTCGCGCACCAGCGCGAACGGCGCCAACATTGTTCACCAGATCGCCGCAACCGGCGGCCTCGATCCCGCGCTCATGGCCTCCAGCCCCACGCTGGTTCCGCTGGTTCTGCTCTTCTATCTCGCCATGATCCTCAACCTCTTCCTCGCGGCCTTCAACCTGCTCCCTCTGCCCCCGCTCGATGGCTCTCACGTCTTCCGGCACATGCTGCCCTACAAAGCGCTGCGCGTGTACGACTCGCTGGGGATGATCAGCATCTTCATCATCTTTCTGGTCGGAGGCCGCGTGGTTGGCTTTATCGTTGGCCCCGCCATCGCTCTTCTGAAGACCGTCCTTCTCACTTTCTAGGCGGATGGGCAGACCATTCGCGTCCGAGCGCCTTTCGGAGTACAACTTTGAACGACCCGCAATCCCGAAGGCAGCAAGTCATGAACAGAAAAAGCTCTTCATTTCTTCCCCTTTGTGCAGCTCTCACATCCTTCGCAGTGCTGGCCGCCCTCGCTCCGCGTTCAGCGCCTTCCGAGCAGCACTCCTTTCGCGCGGCCGACGGCCAGTTCCTGCTCGATGGCAAGCCCTTCCGCATCATCTCGGGCGAAATTCACTACGCGCGCGTGCCCCGGGCTTATTGGCGCGATCGTCTGCGCATGGCCAAAGCCATGGGCCTGAACGCCGTCACCACCTACGTCTTCTGGAACGCGCATGAGCCGCGCCCCGGCGTGTACGATTTCTCCGGCAATCTCGACGTGGCGGAGTTCGTGCGCGAGGCCCAGCAGGAAGGGCTCTACGTGATCCTGCGTCCCGGCCCCTACGCCTGCGCGGAGTGGGAATTCGGCGGCTTTCCCTCGTGGCTCCTCAAGGACCCGAAGATGGTCGTGCGCTCGCGCGATCCGAAATTTCTGGCCGCCGCCCGCACCTGGCTGCTGCGTCTGGGCAGGGAAGTAGCGCCCCTCCAGATTGGCAATGGCGGCCCTATCATCGCCGTGCAGGTGGAAAACGAATACGGCAGCTACGGCGACGACCACGAATACATGGAAGCGATTCACCACATCCTCATCGACGCAGGATTCACCCAGTCGCAGCTTTACACCGCCGACGGCGCGGAGCAAGTACCGCGGGGCAGCCTGCCCGAGCTTCCCGCCGTCATCAACTTCGGTCCCGGCGAGGCGCAGAAGTCGTTCGCCGTACTCAAAACAATCCGGCCCCAGGGTCCTTTCATGAATGGCGAATATTGGGACGGCTGGTTCGATCACTGGGGCGCACCCCACGCGCATACCAACGCTCATCAACAGGCCGACGAACTCCGTTGGATTCTGCACCAGGACTATTCCATCAGCATTTACATGTTTCACGGGGGCACCAGCTTCGGCTGGATGAACGGCGCTAACTCGAATGGCAGTAATTACGAGCCCGATGTCACCAGCTACGACTACGACTCGGTCCTCGATGAGAGCGGCCATCCCACGCCAAAATATTTCCTCTTCCGCGATGTGATCGCGCGCGACACCGGCGTCGCGCCTCCGCCCGTTCCAACCGCGCCGGCGGCTGTCACGATCCCGGCCTTCACCTTCAACCGCGCCGCCTCGCTCTGGGATAACCTGCCCTCGCCTGTGCACTCCGAATATCCGCTGACGATGGAGGAGATGGATCAGTCCTATGGCTATGTGCTCTATCGCACGTCGGTTGACGGTCCAGTGAGCGGCGACCTCTCCGTTGGCGCAGTTCACAATTACGCCCAGGTTTATGTCAACGGCAAACTCGCCGGCACGATCGACCGCAGGCTCAACCAGCGCACTTTGCCGCTGACGATCGATACCCCCCATGCGCGCCTCGACATCCTTCTTGAGAACACCGCGCGCGTGAACTTCGGTCCCGCGCTTCCCGGCGAACGCGTGGGCCTTCTCAACGGCGTCAAGCTGGCCGGCCATCCGCTCATTGGCTGGGATAACTACTCCTTGCCGATGCTGGCTCCGGACCAGCTTGCCTACTCCGATCAGCCCTGCTCCGGTCCGTGCTTCTACCAGGCGACATTCACAGTCGACAACCCGAGCGATACTTTCCTCGACACCAGCGCCCTTGGCAAAGGCGAAGTCTGGGTGAACGGAAGTCCGCTCGGCCGCTTCTGGCATGTCGGGCCTCAGAAGGCGCTCTACCTGCCGGCACCGTGGTTGAAGGCCGGACCCAATCAGGTTGTCGTTTTCGATCTCGAAGGCCAGCCTGGCCGCAAGCTCCAGGGCCTCGATCACCCCGTCCTCAACGGGCCCGTCGAAAAGGGACCATAAAAATCGAGGCGAGTCTCGCCTGGCGAAACTGCCTCTGAATCCCATCTGCAGGGTCACGCATATTAATTCTGAGGAGCATTACGAATGACACAGTCTCACGGGTACGCCGCGCAAAACGCCACCACTCCGCTGGCCCCTTTCAAATTCACCCGCCGCGAACTCCACGACCACGATGTCCACGTCGATATCCAATTCTGTGGCGTCTGCCACTCTGACATCCACTCCGTCCGCAATGAATGGGGCAACGCCCTCTATCCCATGGTGCCCGGTCACGAGATCGTCGGCACCGTCAAAGCGGTCGGCTCCGCTGTCAAAAAGTTCAAGCCCGGAGACCTCGTCGGTGTCGGCGTAATCGTCGATTCCTGCCGCACCTGTCCGAGCTGCAAGGCCGGAGAGGAGCAATACTGCGAGGTTGGTATCACCCTCACCTACGGCCAGAAGGACAAGTACGGCGAACTCACGCAGGGCGGCTACTCCAACAACATCATCACCGACGAGCACTTCGTTCACAGGGTTTCGCCAAAGCTGAATCCAGCGGGCGTCGCGCCGCTCCTCTGCGCCGGCATCACGACGTACTCACCGCTGCGCCACTGGAAAGTCGGGCCCAACAAGAAGGTCGGCGTGATTGGACTCGGTGGCCTCGGGCACATGGCGCTCAAATTTGCCCATGCCTTTGGCGCCCATGTCGTGCAGTTCACGACTTCAGAATCGAAGATCGCCGACGCCAAGCGCCTCGGCGCGGACGACGTCGTCATCTCGAAAGACGCCGATGCGATGAAGAAGCAGGCGAACAGCTTCGACTTCATCCTCGACACGGTCTCCGCTCCGCACGACATCAACCCCTATCTTGAAGCGCTCAAGCGCGACTGCAGCTACGTTCAGGTCGGCCTGCCCGACAAGCCGCCCGTCATTAACCCCGGCAATCTCCTCTTCAAACGCCGTAGCTGGTCCGGGTCGATCATCGGAGGCATGGCCGAGACGCAGGAAATGCTCGACTACTGCGCCGAGAAGAACATCACTGCCGACGTCGAGGTCATCAAGATCCAGCAGATCAACGAAGCCTTCGATCGCGTCGTTAAGGCCGATGTGAAATACCGCTTCGCCATCGACTTGACGTCGCTCGGCGCATAAAGCAAGACGGGGGAGAAGCGCCAGCTTCTCCCCCACACTGTTGCCTATTGCCTAATACTTAAACTGCCGCCCCATCCGGTACACCACGCCGACCGAGATGGCGAACTGCTCGGCGAATCCATTGCTGCCGAAGTCGGTCATCGTCGCATCCGGGGCGATGCGGAACACCAGCCGGGGAGAGCGGTTCAGATCGATCGATCCGCCAAGAACCGCCGCGACCGTGAACTGATTCGAGAACAGCCCCAGTGACGCGGGACTTATGCCGCCAAGCCCGCTCTGGAAGTTTCCATAGGCTCCGCCCACAAAAGCGTGGAGCATCATCGCAGCATGTTCATTGGCGGCCAGGCGGTATTCCGGTCCTCCCACAAATATGTGCTCGCTGACGAAGGGTCCGGTGATCGGCCCCGCGTTCGATCCGCTCCCGGTGCAGCTTCCGCAGTTGGGAGCAACGCCCGTTGTCCCGTAATATCCTCGCACATTCACGCCCACGCCCCAGCGTGTGTTCAGCTCGCGCACGGCCCGTGCGTCGAATCCGCCCAGGTTGGCGCCCTGCAGCAGATGCGGGCCTGCGTTGAAGTGCGAATAGGCAAAACCACCGTACATCTCCCACGGATAGTCATAACGCACGCCGGCCAGCGGCGTTGGGGCCGGCAGCTGAACATTCGGTGGCGGGGTCTGCACCTGCGCCTCTGCGCCCGCTCCCATCATGCCAATCACGGCGGCGATCGCCGCTACGGCTGCACGAAAACCCCACCTGCTCTTCAACAGACAAATCCTCCGGCTGCATCAGGAAAGATCGAAATTCTCAATTGTCCTGGCAAACTTCAAAGATACATGGGCAGGGCGCATTCTGTCCCGCGCCGGGCAAGCACCGCCGCCTCCTGTACTCTGAGGAAGCATGAGCAGCCTACCGGCTTTCTCCCAACAGGAATTCGATTCCCTTGATGGGATGATGCGCGCCTATGCGGAACAGGCGGTACAGCTGGCCGCGCAGGATCACGGCATGACCCTCGACTACTCGCCGGAATCGATCCCGCGCCTCGAAACCGTGCTCAGCGCGCGCAGCCCCGTTCCGGAGGCAGAACAGGAACAAGCCACGCGCCTGTGGGGCGCCTATTACGGAGAAATCTTCCGCCGCAGATTCCCCGCGGACTGGATCATGGCCGTCTATCCAACTCCCCAATACGCGGGCCGCCAGGATGCGGGCAGCGACGTGGCCATGCCCGCGCTCGACGTTGGCGGATCCCAGGTCTATCCGTTGCTGAAGATCTTTCGCCGCCTCACCATCGGACCCACCGAAGACCTCGCGGCCTTTTACGCGAAGGTCGCGGGAGCGCTCGAAGCAAGAAAGGGAAGGGAAGCGTGAACCGGAGATAATTGGCTGGCCCGGGTCTCGATTCTGAGTCTGGGAGGGCAAAGCACCTAACCAGAAAGTGCGTCGTTCGCCTTGCACGCCGCACATCCGCAGTGCCGTCTCAAATAATCCCAGGAATAAATTCCGCTCGAGTGCCCATCGTTCCACTTGAAGCTGATCGCGTAGTTGCCCACCGGGCTGGCTGAATCCGGTCGCGCCGGCGCCTGATACATCGGCAGCAGGCCAGCCGGCTTTGCCTTCGCCTCGCCCGGCTTTCTTCCCTGCGCTTCGCGTTCCTCGTGGCAGGTGGCACAAGGGCAGGCGTTGCGCAGCCAAACAAAGCCCCAGCGGCTGCGATGCCCATCTTTCCAGTCAATCTCAAGGCCCTCACCGGTCGACTGCTGCACGCGCACCTTCGCCGGGGTCACCGCATCGCGCGGCAACTCGGGCGCATCGGCGCGCCGCGCTTCCTCCGCGCTGACCAAACGAATCCCTTCGTGACTCATACACCCGCTATCCGGCCTTCAGCAACCGGCTACTGGCTCCCACTATTGGCTGCCAGCTCCCGGCTGCCTTACTCACGCCGACTGCAAAAACGCCACCGATTGCAGGCTCGTGACCTCGAACCGCTTCCGGCACCGGATATTCGTGCAGGCCACCAGATCGTCCTGCCGCACCATATACGACTGCGCCTTGGCAAACCGCGCCCGGTCGCGCTCGTCCGCATTCCGCGGCACCGCAGCCTTCCTCATGCGCACCAGCCACCGCACCTTGTACTCGCCTGCCTGACCGCAGTGCGGACAGGTCAGCGTATGCGTCCGTTGTTCCGATTTTTCATCGAAAAACTCACGTTCTTCCATTGGCCCCACTCCAGTACGAAGATTTCAATGAAAGTATTTCACATCCCGCTGCGAGGAATGCTACTTTGTAGGTCAACGGAAAGGCGAAGGGAGCCGTGAGCCATTCCGCCGGCCGCGGGGGAATTCGTAGCCGTCGTACGCACAAATGCCGGGAAAGCGCGCCAAAAAGAAGACCTTCTCCACCGTCAAAGCGGTCAAAGCCAATGCCCGCGCGCGTGTGGGCCAGCCGAAGCCGGAGCGCGTTATCCCCAACACCGCACGCGAAACCAAACGAGGCCAAAAGCACCCTAAATCCATGAGCGATCTGCTCACCGAGGAAACCTAGAATGGCAAAAGCCACCGGCATCGGCGGAGTCTTCCTCCGCGCGCGCGATCCCAAAGCCCTCTACGCCTGGTATGAGAAGCATCTGGGCCTCCCTTTGGCCTATGGTTCCTTCGCCATCCCCGCCGAAAACGAGCGCGCCATGATCGCTTTCTCCTTCTTCTCTGAGAAGAGCGATTACTTCCCGACCACGCAGCCTGCGATGATCAACCTCCAGGTCGACGACCTCGATAAGCTTCTCGACCAACTCACCGCCGCGGGAGTGACCGTCGACCCCAAACGCGACTCCGCCGACTACGGAAAGTTCGGCTGGATCACCGACCCTGAGGGCAATCGTGTCGAGCTCTGGGAACCGGCCGACGAGAAGAGCTGATCGAGCGAGCAGGCTGATACGCTGGACTACTCGTCCACTTCCAGCCCCACCGCCTTCATTAGCTTGAGAGCGTTGCTGGTCTGGACGATGCCGGGCTTGAGCCGGTAATCGAATTGCAGCTTCCCGTCTTCGACCCAGTCTTCGAAATGGCAGTTGTGTCCCATTCCTTCCATCGATTCCGGAATCGCGGTCAGCGCCAGATCGTGCGTCGTCACGAGGCCGATCGCCCCGTGCCGCACGAGCTCCCGGACTACGAACCGCGTCCCCTCTGAACGATCGTGCGAATTGGTTCCCGAAAGCAGCTCGTCCAGAAGAAACAAAAGCGGAATGGGTCCCTTCCCCAGGTCCGACAGCGCTTTCAGGCGCTGGATCTCCGCATAGAAACGAGATACGCCGCCCTGCAAAGAATCCAGTACGCAGATGGAAGCGCCTACCGCCAATGGGGACATCCTCAGCCGCTGTGCCCGCACCGGAGCGCCGCACTGGGCCAGCACCGCGTTCAGCCCGACCCCGCGCAGAAACGTGCTCTTGCCCGCCATGTTGGGCCCGCTGATCACGATCAGCTGCGCCTCCGGTCCCAGCTTCAGATCGTTGCCCACCGCCTTACTCGCAGGCAGCGACGGATGCGCCAACCCAGCCGCTTCAAAGGTTCCAGGCTCCTCAACAAACTCCGGCATCACGTCAGCTGGATGCTCCAACGCATACCCCGCCAACGCGGCGAGCGCCTCAAACTCGCCGACGGCGGCCAACCATCCTCGAATCGCCGGTCCAAACTGCACGCGCCAGCGCTCCGCTGCCATCGTCAGCTGCGCCGCATAGAACACAAAAGGATTGAATAATGTGACGAAGCCGTTGCGCCGATCGTCCAGCCAGTCGTAGATACGCTCCAGCTTTTTCACGGCCGCGGATGCAGCAATGTGCCGCGTGTCCAGCGAAGCACCGAGCCCCCGCAGCCGTTCCGCGGCGAAGGTCTCCCCCTCCATCACCTCGAGGATTTCGGCCAGAATCTTCAGATCGACCGCTGCCTTCTCCACGCCTTCGATCGATGCCTGAACCCTCCGCTGCATTTTGTAGCTCACCGCATAATTGATGAGCGAAACCAGCAGCAGCAGGTCCCAGTTGCGGGTCATCACCCAAATCACAATCGCTGCCAGCCAGAGCGCCGCAAGAACCCCGAGCCCCCATGGCAGCCAGCCCGGCGAGCGCAACGCCTCGGCGTCGCCCCACGCAGCCAGCGCATTGGGATGAACGCCGATCCGCACCTTTTCGCCCGCCGTGAACAGGCGCTCGCGGAGCCCGATTCGATCCTTCATCTCGGTGATCGCCGATTGGCGCGCGTTGACCTCAGAAGGCATCGCCGGGGCCAGCAGCCAGCGTGCCAGCGTTTCCTCGCCGGCCAGCGTGCGCGCCGTGCACAGCAACTCGAACAACGATCCCTTTCCGAACAAGTCGAGATCGCGCGCGTAGGGGTGCGCCGCATCAAGATACCGCTCCCCGGTCTCGCCCGTTCCTGCCCATTGATCCTCAAGACGCGCCAGTCCGCGTGAATAAAATTCCGTGACGCGCCCAAATTTTTCCAGCCGCCGGAGGACGCCGGCATGCATGACGATCAACGCCGCGAAAATTGCAATGGGAATGAGGAGGAGAACGTAAGGTCCGTGCGTATGCAGCAGAATCCAGGCGGCAATCGCGCCTGCGAGAAAACCCGCCAGCTTGGCGTATCCAAGCCAGAAATGCCGCTTGCGCTCGCGCTCCACGCGCGCGTTATTCTCGACAAGCAGGCGCCGATAAACAGCTTCAACAGACTCCACGCATCAAGAATCGCATGTCTTGGCGCGCCGGGCTGGCGTCAGCCGCAGTCGCAGGAAGGAAAGTGTGCGTTCAATTCGCTGAACGCTGAACGCTGAACGCTGCTCTACCTCTCGACCTTGGGCTCGCCGGCGGCCTTGTCGCTGTTTACTTCCGGCGGCATGCCTCCCTGCAGATACACCTTGTACTGGGTATCGATAATCCCCAGATTGCGCGCCAGCCCCAGACGCGCCTGATTCAGCTGATACACGCTGCTCACGTATTGGGTCTGCGCCTGCGCCAGCGTCGATTCCGCCTGCGCCACGGGCAGGTTGTCGCTTACACCCGCGGCGAAGCTCTGCTGCGATTGATCAAGCGCCGTCGTGGCAAGGTCGACATTGCTCTTTGCCACCTTCACTGTCTCGGTCGCCGTCTCCAGATCGAGCAGGCTGTCGCGCAGTTGCTGATCGATTCTCTGTTTCAGATCATCGAGCCGGGAACGAATCTCGTCGAGCTGAGCCTCAGCCACGTCATGATCACCGCGAAACTGCGCTTCTTTGAAGATTGGAACGCTCAGCGTGCCCACCGCGGAAAAGGTCTCGTGATAGACTCCGCCCGAAATTCCCGTGACCCCCCAGTTGCCGCCAAACGTCAGGGTCGGGTACCGCTCATGCGTAGTGGCTCTCCGCTCCAGCTCCGCCACCCGCAGCTCCTGCTTCAGCATCTGGAAGTCCTGGCGATTGGCATAGGCCTCGATCCGCGCCCCGTCCAGATCCATCGGATGAAGTTCGGCGTAAGGGGCAGAATCTGTCAGCGCGATCGATTGCTCCGGGGGCAGCCCAATCTCCCGGTTGAGCGCAATCTTCATTTTTTCAAAATTGTCTTCGTCCGCGATCACCACCTGCTGCTGTTGCTGCAACTGCACACGCGCCCGCAGCTCGTCGAGGTTCGCCGCAGTCCCCGCCAGGTGCTCTTCGTGCGCCTGGTTGAACACCGTCTCGTCCGATTTCACCAGCGCCTGCGCATAATCCACCTGAGCCTTCGCGGCCAGCGCCTGCAAATAGGTATTTCCGACGTTCAGCACCACCAGCCCGCGCGACGACTGCGCGTTGTAGTACGCAGCTTTCTCCAAAGCCTGAGCCGCGCGCCAAACGTCGTAGCCCGCCCAGTTGAACAAGGCCTGGGAGAAATTCACCTGCGCGATCGTGGTGTCGACCTTCGTGATCAGGTGAAACGTCGACGCCGGTGTTCCCGGCGGCAAAAGCTTCAGGAAGTTCCCGGCGATCGATGGCTTGAATCCCTCAGCCTCCAGGTTGTACTGGTGCACGCCCGTTTCCGCATGCAGGGTCAGATTCGGCAACAGCACGTTCACCAGTTGCAACTTCTCTGCGCTCGCCGATTTCTGCTGCTCGCGGGCCACCGTCAGCGCCAGATTGTTCTCGATCCCCAAACGGATCGCTTCATCCAGCGAGAGCGGCTTCGTCTCCGGCGTATACGCTACCGCCTGCACGCTGCCGGCGTAAGGGTTAGCCGCCGAATTTTGAGGATTGCTCTGCGCCGCGGCTGCCACGCCCAGCAGCACCGCGCCCAGACCAGTTACCAGGTTCTTCATCGTTCCGGAATCCATCGAATGACTACTGTTAGATCAGAATACCTGCTCCGCGTTGCCGAAAAATCCCGGCGCATCGCTGAGGGCTGGTAAACGCGCCTCGGTCGCCGGAAAATCGGCCAATTATCCACATTTCCGTCCGTCCTGGTCTTAACTCGCTAAGCAACACCCCCGTAAAGTGTTACATCCCACCTTGTAGGGTACTGCGAGCTCCGTAGCACAAGAACTTCCGCCTGCCAATTTTCCGAGGATTGACTGGCCGGTACTGAAAGCAACGGAAGCTGAACGATCGGGAGGCTCGTATGGCAACGCTGGAAGCTGAGATGCTTCCGGAACGAAGCGCAAGGAATTGGCTGCGGTCTCGCTTGGCTGCGGTCAAATTATGGTGCCGCGGACATGAGCCGGTCCTCCATCCCGAATGTGTTGATGTTGCGGTGTTCGGCATTGTCGCATCACGCAGTGCGAGCCGCTGCGCGCCAGGCCGGTCTTTCGCTTGCCGTCGAGTTTGCGGATGGGCGCAGAGAGGTTCTCGACGAACTGCGCCAGGGTCACACCGATCTGATCATTGCCGGGCCTGAAGGTCTGCCGGACATCGAAATCCGTGAAGTGATCGAGCGCGCTCGATCTGCCCAGCCCCCGATCCCGGTCGTTCTCGCCGGGGGCCGGGTCCCGGAAGGCGAAGTGATCCGCATCCTGCGCGACGGCGCCACGGAAGTTTTACAGCAGGGCGATATGGAACGGTTGCCCTCCGCCATTGCCCGCGCTCTCAAGGTGCGCCAGTCGGGAGTTGTTCAGACCCAGGCGCAGCAGGAGATTGACCGGACGGCAGGCGTGTTGCGCGAAAATCAGAAACTCATCACCCTCGGGCGTCTCGCCGCCTCCATTGCTCACGAAATCAACAACCCGCTGGAGTCGATCACCAATCTTCTCTATTTGCTTGGCGAAGAAAAAGGCCTCACGCCCGCTGTGCAGAATTATCTCTCTCTCGCCCAGCGTGAACTCGAACGCGTCGCTCAGATCAGCCGCCAGACACTCAACTTCTCCCGCGAAACCGCCGGTCCTGTGCGCTCTCACATCGATGCCCTTCTCGAGGAAGTAGTCTCTCTTTACAGCCGGCGCATCATGGAAAAGAACCTCCGCGTTGAGCGTCAATACGACTGTCCGGTGGAAGCCGTGGTTTATCCCGGCGAGATGCGCCAGGTCCTCTCCAACCTCGTTACCAATGCCGTCGAGGCTTCCTCGCCCAACGGGCGCCTGCGCCTTCGCATCCGCTGCACGCGCAATTGGTCCGACCCCGGCGTGCGCGGCATCCGCATCTCGGTCGCCGATACCGGCACAGGGATCCCGCCCGATGTCCAGCGTCGTCTCGGGCAGCCCTTCTTCACCACCAAAGGGCAGCGCGGCACAGGACTGGGGCTGTGGGTGACCCGCTCCATTATCCAGCGCTATGGCGGCGAGATTCAGCTCCGCTCTTCCGTCGATACCAGGAGGCATGGAACCGTCTTCAGCATCTTCCTGCCGACCAACCTGCGTCCCCAGAAGGTCAACCGCACTCCACAAGGCCTGGGGGGCGCCACCGGAGAACCCACCGGCGAACCCGCCGCCGAATCCGCCGCCGAACCAGGAACGATCACCATATCGACCAGTCCTGCCTCCGGCTCCGCCGTCCATCTATCCGCTGATCACCTGTCCGCCGATGACCCATGCCGCCGCAAAATGGGCGCCTGATTCGCCTCGCCTGCGTAAGCTCCGTGGTGTCCTGGAACAGCGCTCCAGGCGCAGGCCCATACCTGTGTATTCCCGTGCGCATCCCGCTTCTGTATGTTGGGGTCAACCATGGCCTCTCAGGACGACGCGCGCACGCGTCCGCAATTGTCATTCCCCATGCGGCTCACGCTGTTCGTGGTGCTCGTCTGCGCGGTCGTCCTCGCTCCGCTCGTCCAGCTCCACTTCGTCGCGCAGATGGATCCCGACACTTATTCCGATTTGTACTCGCCCTGGATAGGCGCGCGCGCCATCCTCCATCGCAGCGACCCCTATTCGCCCGCGGTCACCGCGCAAATCCAGCGGGCGATCTACGGCCACGCGCTCCAATCCACCGACGCCCGCGACCCCGAAGCCTTCGTCTACCCCGCCTTCATCGCCTTTCCTCTTGCGCCTTTCACGCATCTCCCCTGGCCCACGGTCGAGCGCCTCTTCGCGTGTCTCGCGCCGTTCGTGATCCTTGCTACTGGCTGGGCCTGGCTTTGTTTCTGCCGCCCAGGCATGGCCGACGCGGGGTGGGGCAGCCTGGCCACCTTCGGAGTACTCGCTCTCCTCTGCGCCAGCTGGGCCGCCGTCTGGGGAAGCTACCAGCGCCAGCCGTCCATCTTTGCCGGCGCTGCCGTGGCTGTTTCTCTCCTCCTCTTTTGCCGCGGGTCCGGCGTGCGCTCCAGTATCCTGCTCGGCCTGGCTACCGTGAAACCGCAGCTTGTGGTTCTGTTAGCCGCCTGGATGCTCCTGGCCGCCATCCGGCTGCGCCGCTACCGCTTCGTGTCTGGTCTTTCGCTCACTCTTGGACTGCTGGTCGCCGGCGCCGTCGTCCTGGTTCCCGATTGGATCCCCCACTGGATTCACGCCGCGCTCGCCTATACCCATTCAGCGGGCAAAATCTCGTTGCCGACCTTCGTCTTAGGGCCCAAACTTGGTCTTCTCGCCGACGCGGCCCTCCTGGCAGGTCTGTGCCTGCAGCTCTGGAAGCTGCGTTTCGCGCCTCCTGCTTCATCCGCGTTTGTATATTCGGCGGCACTGATCCTTGCCGCGACTACTTGCCTGATTCCCGCGAATCCCTGGCTCATCTTCAATAACCTGCTGCTTGTCCCCGCCATCCTCATCCTGCTGGTTCATCGACCGGCCCAGGCGCTTCCCCGGCTCTTTCAGGGACTCGCCGCAGCCGCCGTCCTGCTCGCTCTTCTGGTCACACCGCTGTGCGCCGCTCTGGCCCTGCGTTTCGGATTCAGCACGAATCTGGTCATGCCGCCTTTCCTCGTGAACTATCTGCTCCCGATTCCGGTCACGGCCGCTTTGCTCTTCCTTCGGCCCATAGAGGTAAGGCATGAAACGCAAATCGTGAAAGGCGAATGCTGTTAGCGGTCCTGAAAGCCCGATCTCCGGTTGCATTTTTCTCTGACCAGTTGGGGGATCAGCGCTTTTCGGGCCATCGTTGCCTTAGGCCGCCATCCTGACCGCCGAATCCTGCGGGCTCGCCGGCGAAAAAAAAGGAGGGGGGGAATCGGTACATACAACACTACGTGTGTGTGTAACACGCTACCAAGATACCAACATGCAAACCTACGCCAGTTGTCATTGTCTCCTGTTACTGCCCCCCCCGTTACTGCCACCCCTGTTACTGCCCCTTTGCCGGCTGCGCTTTGCAGGCCGCTTCGACCGCCGCCCGGATTTGCTGAAACAGCGGCATCGATCCGCGCAGCCCATCGTCCATCGAACGCTTCCAGATCAGCGTGTCCCGCCCCTCGCCGTTCTTCATGTAGATCCACAACAGGTCGTCCGGCGGACCCAGCTCGCCGCCCATCCCTCCGTGGCTCCCGCCCTGAGAGCCTCCCATGCCGGGAGGCCCGTCCATCCCGCCCGGATCCTGTCCCATGCCTCCCCCGGATTGCCCCGCCGCCCCCGGACTCCGTCCCTGCCCCGCGCCGATCGGCACTCGAACACTCGAGTCGCCGCTGCCGACTCCGCCCGCGTTCGTCCCTCCAACGCCGCTGACAACGCGTCCTGTACGCACCACCCACACCAGATCGGCCTGATGCCGCTCGTTGACCAGCGTGTAGTGACGCCAGTCCTGCAGATTATCGAAAAGTCCGACGGCCGCGGTGCGATCCTCCGGCAGAATATTGGGATTCGCGGGGTCGCCATCGACTGTCGTGACGTACACAGATTGCGCCTGGCAGAAGAACTGCGGCAGAGGCGCATCTTTCTTCGACTTCGCGCAGGCGGATCCAGCCATGGCGCCCGCCATCAGCAGAACACTCAAGCCCGGTCTTCTCATCGCATCTCACCTCTCCCGGCGATTCCCGGAACGCCGGAAATCCGGCGCTATGTCTGCGCCTGAGTCTAGTCCTGCCCACCCACCCTCGGCCACCTTGACGCCAGGGCACGATCCTCAATTCCCCAACCTGAAAGTCTCCTTTCCAATTCCCTTGGTCGGGAGTATCTTCTTGCTTATCTCCCGGATCAGCAGCCCCGCGTGCTCAGTGCTCCGGGAAAAAACCGCTTAGGGGATTGCGCCCATGACTCGCTTTATCTTTGCGGCCGGTATTCTTGCGCTCCTCGTGCCCGGCGCCTTCGCTCAGGGCGTCACCGTTTGTATCTTCCCCGCCAAAGAACTCCGCGGCGTCAATGCAGACTCCGTTCTGGATGTTAAGGCTCTGGCCAAAGAGCTGGTCGACCGCACCCTTCCCGGAGGCGCAACCTTCGACGTCGTTCCCGTCGCTGGTGTCGGCCCCAAAGACATCGATGCCGAAGCGGAGCGCCGCCACTGTACCGACATCGTCACGACCTGGCGCATGGAGTTGCGTCCCGATACCCCAAACTTCGCCGGCACCCTGCGAGGTTCGCAGCAGAGCGAGAGTCAGGGGAGCGCCCTGATGCTCAAGGACACAAAGATACCCGGTGACGTTCTCGTGCAATTCTCAATGCGCAAGGCCGATTCCAAAAAAGCCCTGGCCCACGGCGAATCCGACAACAACTCCGCTTATGCATCGTTCGCTAACGCCATCGTGAAAAAACTCAGCCCGTAAGTTACGCCGCTGTGATCGGGCGGCCCAGCCAATCATAAGAGCGGGCCAGGGTTTTTGGGACAGGTGCCAGGGTCGCGCTGATTGGTGAGAGCGCGTGGTGATTCAAGGCTGCTCGTCCGCCGCTTCCTGCCTGGAGGTGGGTTTGAGGAGCGGGAAGAGAATCACGTCGCGGATCGACTTTGCCCCGGTCAGGATCATCGTGAGGCGGTCGATGCCGATGCCTTCGCCCGCCGTGGGCGGCATCCCGTAGGCCAGCGCGCGCACGTAGTCGAGGTCCATCTGATGGGCCTCCTCGTCGCCACGTGCGTGCTGGGCTAGTTGTTCCTGGAATCGACGGAACTGCTCCTCGGGATCGTTCAGCTCGGAGAAGGCGTTGCCCAACTCGAATCCGCCAATGTAGAACTCGAACCGCTCGACCCAATCGGGCTCGTCGGGCTTTTGTTTCGAGAGGGGCGAGACGGCGAGGGGGAATTCGTAAATGATGGTGGGCTGGATGAGGTGCTCCTCAGCGACAAACTCGAAAATGTTGGCTATGACCCTGCCAGCGGATTGATTCCTTCTGACCTCGGCCGGATTAGTACCGAATATCTCGTTGACAGTGCTCCCGGGATTCGCCAATGTGTATGCTGCGCTGGCCCTGTCCAACAGATCCGCAACTGAGTCGGCAGTGAGAAGGTCGCCCAATGCTGGTCCGCGACCGAACAAATCTTCCGGCCACCACTTAACAATCGCCTCCCGCATCGTAAGCCGTTCCCACTTGCTCAGATCAATCTCCACGCCACTAAAGTGCGTAATCGTAGTCCCATTCACTTCCTGCGCCACGAACCCAATCAGCTCCTCGGTCAGCGTCATCAGATCGTGATAATTCGCATACGCCTGGTAAAACTCCAGCATTGTGAACTCGGGATTGTGCTGCGTCGAAATCCCCTCATTGCGGAAGTTGCGGTTGATCTCGTACACGCGATCGAAACCGCCGACGACCAGCCGCTTCAGATACAATTCCGGCGCAATGCGCAGGAACAAATCCATGTCGAGCGTGTTGTGGTGGGTCACAAAGGGCCGCGCCGCGGCGCCGCCCGCGATCGGCTGCATCATCGGCGTCTCGACTTCGATATAGCCGCGCCCGTCGAAGAATTTCCGCATGGCCCGCAGCACCTGCGCCCGCTTGATGAAGACCTCGCGCACACGAATCTCCGGCGCTTGACTCCCAGCCCCCGGCTCCCGGCTCCCAGCCCCCGGCTCCTGGCTCCCGCCCTCGTTGAGCACCCCGTTCATGAACAGGTCGACGTACCGCTGGCGGTAACGTAGCTCGACATCGGCCAGGCCGTGGTACTTCTCCGGCAACGCCAGCAGAGCCTTGGCGAGAAACGTGATTGTCTCGACGTGAACGGTCAGCTCATTGGTGCGGGTGCGGAAGATATACCCCGTCACGCCGATGTGATCGCCGAGGTCGAGCAGCTTGTAGAGCTCGAACGCCGTATCGCCGACCGCGTCCTTGCGCACATAGATCTGCAGGCGCGCACCCTCCTGTTGCAGCGTGGCAAAACCGGCCTTGCCCTGCTGGCGGATGGCCATGATCCGCCCCGCGACGGAGACGGGAATGCGCGTGGCTTCGAACTGCTCGCCCGTCCACGGGTCGTAGTCAGCGCGAATCTGCGCGAGGGTAAGGGTGGTAGCAAAGGAATTGGGGTAGGCCTGCTGGCCGAGGCCCGTAATCTGCTTCAGTTTTTCCTGGCGGAGCGCATACAGGCTGCGCTCAAATTCGGACTCGAACTCTTCCATCACGCCTCAGTCAATCGGTCTGGATCGAGTATAACGATGGCGCCGGACGTTCACGCCGCGCGATACGAAAACGCTGCATCACGGGTGTATAACGAGAGCTTCATGCCAAACGATTCGGGCAATCGCAATCAGACACCCACGAAGCCATCCGGCATGGTCGGGAGCGTGGTGCGCGCCGAGCGTCTGACGCAGATCGCCTTTATCCTGCCCGCCGCCGTTGTGGTGGGATGGCTCGCGGGCGCCGGGCTCGACAAATGGCTGCACCAACATTGGATCTACCTCGCCGGCATCATCCTTGGCTGCGCCGCTGGCTTCGTGCAGATTTTCCGCATCGTCCAGACCAACGAGAAACAGATGGAGAAGGACGACCAGTGAACGCGGAAAACGGCCCTGTTTCGAATCTGACCGGGTCGATGACCGACGACGATCTGCGCGAGATGCTGCGGCGGGCGCTGCGGACGGTCGTGGTCCTGGCGCTGGCCCTGTTTGTCGTGCTGACGGTGACCCTGGGCTGGCAAACCGGGCTGCTGGAGATGGCCGGCGCCGTGATTTCCTACAGCGGCATCCGCGAGTGGCGCAATCTTTCGCTGGCGATTTTCGCCCAGATGGACAATCAGCAGGCCGCTCGCCCCATGGGGCGCACTTTAGTGATGTTTTTCCTGCGCCTGGGGGTGGTCGCGGCCATCCTGTATGTTAGTCTAAGGTGTTTGCACGGCAGTATTTACGCGCTGGTTGCGGGTATCGGGCTGGCGGTGGTCGCACTTTCGATCGAGGCGCTTCGCCTCCTGCGGAACTAAAAACTTACTATGCTGGTCTGGATCAACTTCCTTACGCACCTGCTGAACCTCTGGTTCGCCGCGCCCGTGACCGCGCTGCTGGAGAAGCTGGGTATTCACCCCGCGCATCCGGCTCACCCCATCAACAACACGCTGACCCTGGAGCTGATTGTTATCGCGGGTCTGGTCCTCTATTTCGCCTTGGTTCGTTCTCGGTTGAGCGTGGAGAAGCCCGGTCCCGCGCAGCACCTGGCGGAGATGGTGCACGAATTCGTGAATGGGCAGGCCGAGCAGGTCATGGGGCACAATTACCAGCGCTTTATCCCGGTTCTGACCTGCCTTCCGCTCTTCATCCTGCTGTGCAACTGCTTCGGGCTGTTTCCGGGCGTCGATACGCCGACCGCGAACCCGTCGGTCCCGCTCGGCCTGGCCCTCTTTACGTTCGTCTACTACAACTGGTACGGCGTCCGGACGCAGGGGCCCATCAATTACGTGAAGCACTTCATGGGGCCGGTGCTGTGGCTGGCGCCTCTGATGTTTCCCATCGAGATCATTTCGAACCTGGCCCGGGTCATGTCGCTCACGGTTCGTCTTTACGCCAACATGTTTGCCAGCGATCTGCTGACGCTGGTCTTTTTCTCTCTGATCCCGCCGGCGATTCCCATCATCTTCCTGGGTCTGCATTTTGGCGTGGCGGTCATTCAGAGCTACATCTTTATGCTTCTGACCATGATTTACCTGGCAGAAGCCACTGCGAAGCCGGAGCATCACTAGAGATCCTGCCGCAGCACCACTAAAGATTTCCCGCCGGAGCACCGCTTCCACTCCGGTTGGGAAACGCCGTTCAGCGTGAGGGGGCCAGCACGGTGAGCCTCAACCACCCACTGGCGGCAATCTTACGGAAGCAGGCCCGATTTTGCTGTACGACTCGACCGAAACCATCAGGCTGGACGCAGCCGGCAATCAAAGGCCGGATGTACATAGCTGAAGATGGAGACGCCGCGTAGCAGCAAAGCGGGAAGGAGAAACAAATGCGTAAACTGCAATATCTCTTCATGACGCTGGCCGCGCTCTTTATGGCGTCCCCGGCATTTGCCCAGGGCACGGAGGGCGGCAACGGCGCGCCCAGCTGGGTTCCCATCGGCGCCGGTATCGGCATGGCCATCGCTTCGGGGCTTTGCGGTCTGGGACAAGGCCGCGCCACCGCTTCGGCTACAGAAGCTCTCGCCCGGAACCCTGGCGCGCGCGCCGGAATTCTGACCATGCTGATGCTGGGCCTGGCCTTTATGGAATCCCTCGCGCTTTTCACTCTGCTCATCATCTTCGCGAAGGTGAAGTAGCGGGGACGTCGATCCCGGAAACAGAAACTCCCTGCTGAGTGCAGGGAGTTTTTGTGGGTTGGGCTGCTACTGCTGCTGAATGGACTTCAGGTAATTCGTCAGATTCGCAAGCCTCTGATGTTCCGCCATCTCAGGGGACGGACTTCCTTTGTCGAGCGACCGGAGCGCGGGACCCCAAACGGGCATGTCCTTCGATCCGTGCGCGGGCGTGTCCATTCCGAACTGCAACACAGAATAGATGTGAGCATCCGGGAACTTCCCGCCATTGTCTTTGGCCAGCTGTGCCAGGTTGGTCGGCTGGTCCTTCAGAGCTGCCGCGGCAGGTCCGTTCCCCTTGCCGTCCACCCCATGGCATGCGGCGCAGTACGTTGCGTACATCTGTTTCCCGGATGCGGGTGAAGTTTGCTTCACCGGCACTTCTTTGATTATCGGCGTTGTCTGGGCTATTCCGAAAGCGGCGGTGGCCAGCAGCCCCGCCACGAATGCGACGTGGATTCGATTCGGCATAAAACCCTCCTTTCCGAGAACTAATGCTCCTCTCTTCTCGCCATAACTGTATGTGATGGCGGGCACAAGAAAAATTTATGGATTACCACAATAGGGGCAGTTTGTGCCGAAAACGGACATAATTCCGGATCGATTGCCCCGACAAGGGAGCCATGGGAGCTCGAGGATCGAGGGCCAATTGTCATGGCAACTTGAAAATTTCTCAAAGCTGTGACAAGAATGAAGGACCATACATGTTCACCCGTCGCCTACCGTGGATCACAGAAATGCCTTCCCTGTCAGAATGGCAAATCCAGCGCGACGGCCTTCCTTGTCGAAGAATCCTTTAATTAAAAAGAGCTGAATGGCTTCGACGCAGCATTGTGGCTGCGCCAGTCAGTATCGCCGCATCATGGGGCACACCCGTGGCGGGCTCACTTTCGATTTGGAGGTCGTATATGAAGTTGTCCTCAGTCCTCAAGGTTCTTCAGGTCCTTTTGTCGCTGCTGATCGCAACCGCATGCGTGCACGCGCAAACCTTCCGTGGCGGCATTAACGGCACGGTCACCGATCCCTCCGGCGCCGCCCTGCCCGGAGCGCAGATTCTGGCTGTCGAAGAATCGACCCAGGTGTCCCACAGCACCATTTCCTCCAGTGCGGGCGAATTCACCTTCCAGGATCTGCCCCTGGGTCCGTATACCGTCACGGTAACGGTTTCCGGATTTGAGAGCCTCAAATACGATCACGTCCCTGTGACGGCCGGCGTTATCTACAGCCTGCCTCTCAAGCTGTCGGTGGCCAAGACTTCGACCACTGTTGAAGTAGCCGCGTCGGGACTGGCGCTGGATACCACGACGGTCACGCAGATTACCGATATCCCGGAGACGACCGTCCAGGATATTCCTCTCAATGGGCGTGATTTCACCCAGATGATCGGCCTTGCCCCAGGCTTCGCCGGATACTCGCTGGGCGGCTACGGATCGGTCAATGGAACGCGCGCCAACCAGGTCAACTGGCAGATTGACGGCTCCGACAACAACGACTGGTGGCACAACATTCCGGCTGTGAACCAGGGCGGCGTCGAGAACATCGCCGGAGTCACGCTTCCCATCGACTCCATTGCCGAGTTCAGTTTGCAGACCCAATCTTCGAGCGAAGTAGGCCGCAATCCTGGGGGAACCGTCAACCTGGTCACGAAGTCCGGAACCAACATGCTCCACGGGAGCGCCTACTACTACGAACGCAACCAGGCCCTGGCGGAAAGCAATCCTTTCAACACCCTCGGCGATCTGCCTCTCTCGAACATTCAGTGGGGGGCGTCGCTCGGAGGTCCGTTCTGGAAGTATCACACGTTCTGGTTCGCGAACTTCGAAAAACAGAAGTTCAACATTGCGACAGGGAACACCGGGGTGGAGCCCAACCAGGGGTATCAGGCGGCGGCTCAGGCGGTACTCACCAAATATGGAGTGCCGGTGAATCACTCGATGGAGAATCTGCTCTCGATTCTCTGGCCGACTTCAC
>Ga0302319_10006927_pt1 | contig 22392 bp, 19 predicted proteins | sample Bog_T0_2_FD_203319 | JGI IMG/M metagenome (GOLD analysis project Ga0302319, IMG submission 203319) | Peat permafrost microbial communities from Stordalen Mire near Abisko, Sweden - Bog_T0_2 | ecosystem: Environmental > Terrestrial > Soil > Wetlands > Peat | place: Sweden: Abisko, Stordalen Mire... | reverse complement strand
ACCTCGTAGATTTTGATCTCGTGACCGGGATCATGGAGATACCAGAACGCCCTGTCATTTTGATAATAGGGCCCGTTGATACCCATCCACAAGTAGGGCGAGTAGATTCCCGCTTCGGGCTTGCTCGGCGCTTTGCCAGCGTTCCAAGGTCCAGACACCGGCTCAAAGTTCCAAAGCTGGAGTTCATTCCAGCCCTCAGATTCGCCGACCTCATCGAACACTTCCGGGTCGACCATGATCGGATACTGATAGCTCGCCGTTGCGACTTCTGCATTGACGGTAAGGGTGGTCCCCGAAACCGATGTGGTCACAGGCACGATGGTTCCGGCGGCATCGACAGCGTGCGGGGCCGGTATCAGGCCGAGCGTAGCGCCTTCTTTTACGATGTCGACTGAGTTCGGTTCCTGGGTCGACTCCTTGAGGATGGCTCCGACGGGCACCCCTACGCGGAAATGAAGTTGCGGGGTGCTTTCCGCTCCGCGCAGGATCGTGCTCTCCTCGACGCCGATCGGAGTGGGCTTGACGACGGTGTCGGAATCAGTTTCCGTGTTGGCGTAGAAGACGCTCGCGCCGTCAAGGACACCTTCGGCCCCGGTGAGCGGCGTTCCTTGCCCGTTGACCGGGGTAACAGATATTTCAGCCGCCGGAAGTTCGACACCTTCTTGTAGGCGCTTTGGTATCCGCGTGTTGATCGGTGTATTGGTCGGTTCATACGCCGCCCCATGGCTTTGAAGGGCGAGATTGACGGGAGTCCACGCCCCCGGCGACGTTTCGGTGGCCATCGGCACGGTGGACGCGATCACGCCGTGCGCGCCGTGGGGGAGTTCGGTCGTCGCTACGTCCGCGCCCTCGAACCCCGTGATCGTCTGGCCCGGGGGGAGCGCGGGTGGGCCTCCGGCCGGTTCTTCGATGGCTTGCGGGAAGGCTTCACCCGCGACGGCAGTCGCCTGTTGAGAATTGAGACCCTCGAACTTCGTGCGCGAGGCTTCTCTGACGGCGATCGCTTGCGGGTTGGCGCGCTTTGCTTCTTCGGCCGCGATCGCCTGCTGGGCTTCGTCCAGTCGCTGAACGCCGGCCACGACCAAGGGGCTTTCGTGTGTCTCGCGCACGGCGGTGTGAGCGGTGGGTAGAGTTCTTTGAGCACCGACAGAGGCGAGATGGTCCGTGCGCCTGGGCGTCGGCGCGAGCTCGGCGCGCGGCGCTGTTGCAGTTCGGGTGATTGCCTGCCGTGAAGCGGCATGCGACTGCTTGCGGCGGAGTCGCTGCGGTGGCGCTCGAAAGCTGGTCACGATGCCCAGCGTCTGAGCCCGGGTCACGGTCCGAGCGTCTACCTGGCGCCGCTGGTTAGCGCCATGGCCTCCTACTCCAAAGGTGATTGCGATCGCGAACCACAACGCCCCGCCTGCAGCGAGCGATGCCAGCCACAGCGCCCACACTCGCAGATCACGCCTCATCCCGACCCCCTCGGTAGTCATTTGGTCGCGCAGCCCCCGGGCGCCCTCCAGGGAGGACCGGAGAGCGCCCGGGGCAACGCAGGCCAGAACGAGCGGGAGTGCGCCCGCGGCCATGCCGATCCGACAGAGCGGCGCGAGAGGATCGTCCGCGCCCTCCGCTGCGATCGGTCCGGTCAACCGTCTCTGGCCCTCTGCACGTGCCGGGCGCCGATTCCTCGCGGCGCCCGGCACGGTCATAGGCGGAGGCGCGACGTGAACCTAGGGCCGCCGCGCCTGCCTCCGATCGTGGCGTTCTCAGTGGATAACGCTGAGAGCGCCACCACGCGTCGCGGCCATGGATCGAACCGCGACACACCTGCTGCCACAGACCCCGCTCGCGGGCGCGCTCAGTGCCCGCGTTGCAGAATCCCCTCGAGCCCCGCTCCGGAGGAGAGGGGCGGTGCTCAAGCTCTCTTTGGCCGCTTGCCCCGCCTGAAGGAAGACCCTGCCCGACCGAGTTTACATTGCGATGTGTCATGTCGGTGAGCGGTCTACCCTCGCCGCAGTACCGGGGTCAATACCTGTTAGTAGGTATTTGTGTGAGCAGCCGAACGGTTCCGAGCGCGCTTTGGTCGGACGTTCGCCGACGCAAGCCGCACGAAAGGACCTCGCGAACGCAGCTACCGCGGGGTAGCGGCGGTGAGCGTCGTCACTCCCGGCGCCGCTCGAGACGGGGCATCGAAGGGCTGGGTCGCGACACCCTTTAAGTAGGCATTCGTCGCCGGGATCGCACGGTCTCGGTGGGCAGCGTGCAATGTTCATCCTGAGGCTGATGGCCCAAGGGGATGCCAGCCCGCGGGCCGGACCCCTCCGAGGGAGCGTCTGGGAGTGCGCGGACCCGCGTGAGCCAGGCCGAGCGCGTGCGCTCGTGACCACGACGACTGATCGGAGATACGCGGCGGGTGTGGCCGCGTCCTCCAGACTCCTCATCGTTGGCGGGCACGTATATGCCGAGGAGGTGTGCCGAGAGCCGCATTGCCTCACCGAGCTCAAGCGCTCCAATTGAGCGCCGCCAGCTTCCACTCTCAACGCGACGACGGTTTCCGACGGGCCCGCTCCGCTGTTGACATCGGTACGCATGGTGAGCAGCCTGTACGACTCCCTAACCGCCAACAAGCTCATTTGTGAGGTCTCAAACTGTGAGCCCTCACAATGTGAGTGTTCTGGACTCGACAGCGTCGGGACTCTCGATTACGATTCCCGGTATCGAAGCGGGGGGATGGTGATGTCGGTCGAGCAGAGCGCAAGGAGCTGGGAGAACGTTCGCTCCCCGATCTACTGGGCTCTACTCGGCCTCGTGATCGAACGCTCCGGATACGGCTATGAGCTGCTGAAGCGTTTCGAACGCAGCTACGGACCGACGCTCCCGATCAAGAGCGACTGGCACATCTACCGGGCGTTGAACGGGCTACGCGAGAAGGGGCTGGTTGAGGAGATCCCCGTTGACGAGGTGGCGCAGGAGAGCGCCGGACGCCAACCGAAGCCCCACTACCGAGCCACGCGCGACGGCTTCAGTCTCTATCGCGACTGGTTGATCGCGCAGGCGCCGCCGCAGCGAAGCTCGTCGCTGTTGGTCCGCCACCTGGCCGCGCTCGCGCGCAGGCCACGGGTCGCACTGGAAATCATCGACCATTACGAGCGCGCCTTTCTGACCGAAGCCGAGCAGGTGACGAGCGCGGAGGGCAGGCTCGACGGGGGGCCGGCGCCCACGCTTGCGGACCGCCTCGCGATCAAGGAGGGCCACCTGGCAAGTGCCGTCAACATTTCGTGGCTCGAATATGCTCGGGCCGAGTTTCTTGCCCTCGCGGACAGTATTGGAGAGCCGGATGAGCCTGCTTGAGCTCACGGATGTTGAGAAGGCCTATGGTGGACGGGTGGCGCTCCGCGACGTCTCCCTCGAGGTCGAAGCGGGCGAAGTCGTGGCCATCTGGGGTCAGCGACGCTCCGGACGCTCAACGCTCATGCGGGTGGCAGCCGGCGTCGAGACGCCAGACCGGGGAACGGTTCGGTTCCGCGGCCAAGACATCTCCTCCTGGCACTCAGACGGCCGCGGTGGAGGCGTTGCCTACTGCCGCAAGTCGTTCGCTCCAGGGGAAGGCCGGTTCGTGCTCGACCATCTGATGGGCGTTCAGGAAGTCTTCGGCGTCTCACCCTCTGAGGCACGCGGACGGGCTAGGCACGCGCTTCAGCGCGTCCACTGCGAGCACAGTGTCGAGCGGCGGCCGAACGAGCTCGACGGCGCCGAGACCATGCGAGTGGCGATTGCGCGATCGATCACGCTCGATCCGAGTCTCTTGGTGATCGACGAGCCCACAATCGGTGTCGAGCTCCTCGAGCGTGACTCGATCCTCAGCCTGCTGCGATCGCTCGCAGACGACGGCGTAGGCATACTTATGAGCGTGACGGACGCACCCGCCCTCAGTGGTGTCGACCGCGCGCTGGCCATCAGCGGCGGCGAGCTACGCGGACGGCTCACACCTGACCTCGCTCCCGTCGTTGAGTTGGCAAGCGCCCTGCGGGGTGTTGCGTGACAGGCGCGTGCTTCAGTCGGCGCCCGATCCGCGACCATGCTTGAGCTGACAGACGTAGTCAGGTACTACCGCGGAGCCGGAGAGGAGGTCCGCGCGGTCGACGGCGTGAGCCTCACGATCGCCCCCGGTGAGATGGTGGCCCTGCAGGGCCCAAGCGGCTCCGGAAAGACGACGCTGCTTCTGCTCATCGCCGGGTTGCTGAAGCCCGATCGGGGCACGATCCAGTTCGAGGATCGCGTGGTCTCGAGCTTCACAGACGACGAGGCGAGCGACTACCTGATGCACGATGTCGGCTTCATCTACCAGAGCTCGCACCTCATGCGCGGCGTCTCGGCACTCGAGAACGCGGCGGTCAAGCTCGAACTCTCGGGCCTCGGACTCCGTGACGCGAAGGCCCGCGCCCAACCATGGCTGGAGCGCGTGGGACTCGGAGATCGTCTGCACCGCCCTCCCGAGTCCCTCTCTGGCGGCGAGCGCCAGCGGATCGCGATTGCCCGAGCGCTCGCCGGGGAGCCGCGACTGATCCTCGCCGACGAGCCCACGGGCAGCCTCGATACGGCACGCAGCAGAGAGGTGGTCGAGCTTCTGCGAGCGATCGCGACCGAGCAGGACGCGGCGGTCCTGCTCGTGACGCACGATGCAACGGCCGCCGCGATCGCGAACCGGCACTTCGTGCTGAGCGACGGCCGACTCTCCGATGCCAGTGGGCATGGGTCCCTGGCGGATAGCGCCCCATCCACCGACGCCGGTGTGGCCCGAGCCTCGTGATCGGGCCCAGAGCCCGGTCGGTGATCGGGCGTCGTCCTGGTTCGTGCGGCCGCCGTGCGACGGCCCTCTATGATTTATGCAGCAGCGCCACGATGAACGCTCAGAGGATCGAGGGATGAGGATGCACTCGAAACGCGGCGCACGCACGGCGGTGTTTCTGGTTGCTGCGTGGGTTGTAGGCGTGGCGATGCTGCTCGCTGGTTCCGCGGGCGCCGCCGGTCCGCGAGCGCACGCAGCACACACTCTGAAAGGCACCGTGACGGGCCATCTGCATCTCCTGAAGAGCTCGGGATCAGAACTCATCGAGGAAGGCCCGGCATCTGGGCCGCTGTCAGGTCACATCAAGGCGCGCCTCAACGTCGGTGCGACGTTCAGCGGCACCTTCACCCTGTATACCGCCCATGGCACGATCAGCGGTTCCGGCAAAGCGGTGCCTCACGGAGAAGGCATCTATGAAAGCTTTTCGGGGACCTCAACCATCAACCACGGCAGCGGCCGCTACGCACACGTGCACGGTCACGGAGGTCTGTTCGGCACGTTCGATCGCAAGACCTACGGTGTCGTCCTGCAAACGACTGGAACCCTCACCTACTAATCGGTGAGGCCGGGTGAAACCGAGTGCGTCGAGTCCGCACGATCCTCGCCGTCGCGATCACATGCGCGGGCTGGCCGGCGACGGCACATGCTGTAGAGACGGTCAAGTTCTCCGCGTCGCTGACCCCCGAGCACCTGGATCGCGGGACGACGATCGGCTTCGGGCTCGGAATCGGCGCGACAACGGGACTGCCCTCACCCCTGACGTCCGTGGACGTCAGTTACCCCGAACACCTCGGAATCGCCCTGAGCGGCATCGGGATCCGGACCTGTCAGCCACGCGCACTTGAAGTGTTTGGTCCACTCAGCTGTCCGGCTGATTCGCGGATGGGTTTCGGAAGAGCCACCGCGCTTGTCCCGTTTGGGCCGGAAGTGGTGCGAGAGCAGGCGAGCATCGGCGTGGTGCGTGGTCCGACCCGCGAAGGCCATCTGACGCTGCTCTTCTACGCGGTTGGCGAGGATCCAGTCAGCACGCAACTGATACTGCCGGGGACGCTGGACGAAGCAAGGCCTCCGTATGGCGGAGAAATCATCGTCGGCGTGCCACTCGTCCCGACGCTGCCCGAAGCGCCGAACGCGTCGCTGGTCTCGCTCAAGTCGACGATTGGACCGCTGCACCTCACGTACTTTGAAGAAGTCAACCATCGCGTGGTTCCATATCGGCCGGCCGGGATCCTCCTACCGCAGCGATGTCCCCGCGGAGGGTTTCCGTTTGCCGCGCGGCTCGGCTTTGAAGACGGCTCCGATGTTGCCGCTCATACCACCGTGCCGTGTCCACGCGCCGCGATCAAGCGTCGGCGGCACCCTTAGGCTGAGACATGAGGACAGCCCGCCACAAAGCCGGCCCACGCCAGCTCGGATGGTGGCTTTACCACCGTGGCGCCTGGCAGCCCATTAGGCTGCGCGCCGCGATGGTTGAGCCCGGACCGGTGAGCCCGGTATGAGCACATCGGCCAGCCGCGGTCGATCACGACCCCGGCGTTTCATCGGCCTGAGGGCGCTGCTCAACATCTATCGGCGGCGTCTGCGTGTGCAATTCGTCCCGGAGCTGCTTGCGGCCGCCGGCGTCGCGGTGGCGGTGGCGCTGGTCTTCGCGACGCTGGTCGCCAACACCGGAATCGTCGGCTCGGCGGAGGCCGTCCTACACGAGATCGTCGGCCCGGCGACGCTCCAGCTACGAGCACGAGGCTCAGAAGGCTTCGATGAACAGCTTCTGGCTCGCGTCGAAGGGCTCTCGGCGGTCAAGGCCGCGGCTCCAGTGCTTGAAGAAAGCGCACGCGTTCAAGGCCCACACGGAAAGAAGGTCACCGTGCTCATGGTGGGTGCCGAGATCAGTCTCGCGACGCTCGACGGGCTTGCCCACACCTTGCCGATTTCTACTCTCGAACCGTTCTCGCTCGCCCTCACACGGGAAGCCGCCGCCGCGGCCGGTGTCGCGTCGTCGTCCAAACGGGCTGCGGGAACGATGATCTCCGTGGACATGCGCGGCAAAGCGGTCCGGCTCAAGGTGGGCGCCGTGCTCGGTCAGGAAGGCATCGGCGCGATCTCTGAGGCTCTCGTAGCCGTCCTGCCGCTCAAGGAACTGCAGCGAATCTCTGGCCTTCAGCATCGGATCTCCCGAATCCTGATCCAGGCCAAGCCCGGTCAGGAGGCGACTGCGCGCAGCGAGCTTCAGGCGGCGGCCGGAACGCGTCTGACGGTCACCGGGGTCGACCAGGACCTGAAAGCACTGCGCCAGACTCTCACCCCCGGTGAGGAGGCCGGAGCACTGTTCGCCGCGATCGCCATGCTGCTGGGCTTGCTTTTTGCCTTCAACGCCATCCTTCTGACGACGCCAGCACGGCGAGCGGCGATTGCCGATTTCCGCCTTGGGGGCGCGAGGCGCAGCGTCATGGTGCAGATGGTGCTCTTCCAGGCCGTGTGTCTCGGCGTGGTCGCATCGCTCGCCGGAGGAGTCGCCGGATACGTGCTCCTGCGTACCGTCTTTCATCAACGGCCCGGATATCTGGCCCAGGCGTTCACGCTCGGCGGTGGAACAGTGATCAGCGTCGGACCCCTCCTCGTCGCGTTGGGCGCGGGGATCGTTGCGACGTGCCTAGCCTCCGCTCCGCCGCTGCTTGATCTGCGCAGCGGCCGGGCGCTCGACTCGGTGTATTTCGAGGGCGGCGAGCCCGGTAACACGATCAGCGGCCGCACCGTGCGGATCGCAGCGGCGAGTTCGGCGACACTGCTGGCGCTGGCAACAGCCCTGTTTCTCCTGGACCCCGCCCTCACGCTGCCGGCGACCGCGCTGCTCGCGGTTGCGAGCATCCTGGCCGTGCCACTGGTGTTTGCGGGTGTGCTTCGTATGGGTAGCGCACTCGCGAGACATTGGGAGCGACTGACAACGCTGTCGGTGGCAATCAGGGCGCTGCGGGGCACGACCCTGCGCTCACTGGCGCTCGTGGCCACCGGCACCGTCGCGTTGTTCGGTGCGGTGGCGCTCGGTGGCGCACGAAGCGATCTCTCTCGCGGCCTGCAGCGGGGCGCCGAGGCCAACATCGCCGATGGCGACATCTGGGTGGCAAATCCCGGCTTCATCCCGGAAACGACACCGTTTTCGCCCGGCGACGATGAGAGCAAGATTGCCGGCCTACCGGGAGTGGCTCGGGTCCGCGCCTTCCAAAGCAGCTACCTGGACATCGGCTCACGCCGAGTCCTCATCCTCGCCCGACCAAGCGGAGCGGGGCAAGAGATCGTGAGAACACAGATTCTCGCCGGCAATGCTCCCAAGGCAATCACGGAGATATCCGCTGGCGGCTGGATCGGCGTAGCGCAGTCGCTGGCCGGCGAGCTGCACGCCCGCGTCGGAGGGACCGTCACCCTTCCAACCCCGTCTGGAGACGCGCGCCTGCGTGTGGCGGCGCTGACGACGAACCTCGGCTGGCCGGGCGGCGCTCTGTTCATGAACACGAGCGACTACAGCCGTCTGTGGGAAACGAGCCTCCCAGCCTCGCTGGTCATCCAGACCGCTCGCGGCGCGAGCGTGTCCTCCGTGCAGCACTCGATAGTCGCCGCACTCGCCGCAAACGGTGGCCTTGAAGTGATAACCGGGGCTACATGGGCTGAACGGTTCCACTCGGCGGTCGCAGAAGGCCTCGGCCAGCTCGGGCAGATCTCGGATCTCCTGACGGTTGCGGCGATTCTTGCGATGGCCGCGGCCTTGACCTCGGCCCTCTGGCAGCGCCGCCGGTCGCTGTCGGGATTGCGCCTCTCGGGCGTCAGAACGTCGCGCCTGCGACGCGTGCTGCTCGTCGAGGTGGTGCTCGTGCTCATAGCCGGCTGCGGGACGGGTGTGCTCGGCGGCGTCTACGGCCAGGTGGTCGTCGACGGCTATCTCAAACACGTGGCCGGGTTCCCGGCCGCCGCCCTGTCGGCCAGCTGGCTTCCCCTGGAGATCCTGGGGATCGTTATGGGTGTCGTGCTGGCGCTTGCGGCGATTCCGGGATGGTCGGCATCTCGGGTCTCCCCCGCGTTGGCATTGGATGAGGAGTAACCGAGCCGCGAACGGTCAGGCTTGAGCCCGACGCTACCCTCGAACGACCATGTCCACCCGATCTGCCGCCCCAATCCCCCCCACACCAGACGACGCCACGAGACCGGCCCGCTCTCTGGCCATCATCGCCGACGGCAATCGCCGCTGGGCTCGACGAGAAGGCCTCTCGATTACGGACGGTCACGAGGCCGGCCTGGACACCGCCCTGGCCCGCGCGCGCGACGCGATCGAGCTCGGCATAAGGGAGCTGACGATCTTCACCTTCTCGACCGAGAACTGGGCACGTCCGCAGGAGGAGATCGACGGGCTGTTCACGATGGCAACCAGACGCATCGCCGCAGACGCACCGGGGCTCGGCGCCGACGGAGTGCGCATGCGGTTCATCGGGCGCCGTGACCGCATACCAACCGGTCTGGCAGAAGAGATCGGCCGCGCCGAGGAGCTCACGGCGGAGCAGGAGGCTTTGACCCTGTATCTGGCTCTCGACTACGGCGGGCGAGCAGAGCTAATTCGGGCCGCCAGCCGCTCTGATCCGGTTGAGGAATCGGACTTCCGGGCAGCCCTTTACGCACCGGAGATGCATGACCCCGACATGATGATCAGAACTGGAGGACAGCGGCGACTGTCCAACTTCATGTTGTGGCAATGCGCCTACTCAGAGTTGGTCTTCCGTGACGAACTCTGGCCCGACTTCGGTCGCGAGGAGCTTGAAGGGTCGTTGGTCGAATTCACGACGCGCCAGAGGCACTTCGGCGGGCAGTGAACGCTCGCGCGTGCTTGGTGGTTGCGGCCGCGCTCGAGAGACCGCGTCCAGCGTCTTGCGTCACCGCACCCTTTAAGTAGGTATTCGTAGCCAGCAATGGCCGCCCACCGCCGCGTGCCGTGTAGAGTTCAATCCTGAAAGCGACGGTCCAGGGGGATGCCAGCCGGGAGCTCGGACATCCCGAAGGGGGGAGCGGAATGTCGGCAAAGCACGCGCTGCTAGGGCTACTGCTCCATCGCTCGGCCTACCCCTACGAGCTCGCCGATCGCCTCGAGCGCCACCTCGGCCCGGCCTGGGCTGTCAACTCCGGCCAGCTCTACCAGACGATGAGCCGCCTAGAGCAGGACGGCCTGATCGAGCGCGTCGATGAGCGGCAGGGGGCGCGCGATGACCGACACGTGTTCGCCATCACCGGTGAGGGAGTCGAGGAGTTCGAGCGTTGGTTTGAGGGTGTGAGCGCTCGCGCGCGGCTCTCGCGACGTCCGCTGCTGGTGAAGATCACGCTGGCCGGTCCGGAGCGCCTCGAGAACGCACTCGTCCAGATCGACGACTACGAGCGCGACTGCGCGATACAGCTGAAGGAGCTCGCGCAGAGGCGGGACGCTGTGGGTGTCGATGGATCACGTGTGCGCGCCGACCACGTGCTGCTGCGCCTGAACCTGAGCGCCGACATCTTCCAGCTCGAGGGAGAGCTCAGGTGGGCTACCCATGCGCGTCAAACCGTGTCGTGGCTCTTGGAAGAGGATGTCCTCTGGCCCTCCGCACAAGGACGGGCCGAGGCGGCGAGCGACCGCGAGCTCGAACGCCGCGGAGCTCGAGCAGAGTTGTTCGGGCGGATGTCCCACACCGGTCTGCAGGCCGCTCCGGACCCCCAGGATCGAGGCGACGGACAGGATGACGGTTCCAGCAGGTAGGGCGCTCGGATGATCCTGCACATCGAGCACGTGAGCAAGCGTTACGCGCGTCCGGGCAAGAGCCGGGTCGCGCTCGACGACGTCTCGCTCGAATTGCGCCGCGGCCAGCTGATCGGAATCTTCGGCGCCAGCGGCTCGGGCAAGACAACCCTGCTTCGGATCGCCGCGGGACTTGAGCAGCCGGACAGCGGGGTTGTGAGCTACAACGGCGAGCGTCTGGACACGATGTCGGCGCGCGAGCAGAGGCGCCACCGACGACGCGAGGTCGGATGCATTTGGACGGGGCAGCCGTGGCCTGCGGGCCTGAGCGTGTTGGAACACGTGTCACTGCCTCTGCTTATCGATGGCACCGACCGCACTTCAGCCGAGCGACGCGCGCGCGCGTCCCTGCTCGCGTGTGAGGCAGAGCAGTGCATCGGAGTGGAGCCGCGAGAGCTTTCCGACGGGGAGCGCCAACGCGTTGCGATCGCGCGCGCACTTGTCAGCGAACCCCGGCTGATCGTCGCCGACGGAGCGACATCAAACCTGTCGCTGGTCGAGCAGGAGGGCATCATGTTGCTGCTCCAATCGCTCGCTCGAGAGGCGAAGGTGGCGGTGTTGATTACGGACACCGACGCGAGCGCGCTGCTACGAGCAGATCCGATCCTCTACCTACGTGATGGTCGGCTCACCAGCGTCGAGACCGTCGACGAGATGGGCGAGGTCGTCTATCTGCCCTCGGCTGCGTCGCGTCGCGTCGCGCCCGATGGTTGACATCGGGACCGCCCAGGAGCACAGCCGCGGTGCCGGCGGCGACGGTGCACAGGTCGAGCGCTACACGCACCTCCAATGATCAACTTCCGCACGTTGCTGATGTTCTACAGGCGCCACCTGCGCGTCCAGCCCCTGCGCGAGCTGATGGCGGTGATGGGCGTGGCGGCAGGTGTTGCCCTGTTCTTCGCCGTGCAGGTCGCGAACAGCAGCATTACGGGCTCGTTTGAACAGCTCGTCCACGGCGTGGCGGGTCGCGCGACAGTCGAAGTTGCGGCGAGGAGTCCAGAGGGTTTCAGCGAGAGCATCTACGAGGAGATCGCTGGGACATCGGGTGTCAGGGCGGCCGCCCCGATCCTCGAGCGGCGGATCGTTGCGAGCGGGCCGGCCGGCAGCCGCGCACTCACTCTCGTGGGTGCCGATCAACGACTCACCGCGCTCGGAGGCACGCTGGCGACGCAGTTTGACCGCGTCGGTGAGTCTTCGAAGCGGGGATCGCTCGTAATGACCGAACCGATCGCCCGAGCGATCGGCGCTATGCCCGGCGGATTGGTCTCGATCAAGATCGGTGCGCTCACCGATCGCCTGGCGCTCGGTGCGATGGTGCCCGACGACAAGGTAGGCCCGTTGGCCGATAGTCCAGTTGCCGCAGCGTCGCTTGCGGTCGTGCAGAGCCTCGCGGGTCTGCCCAATCGGTTGACGCGCATCCTGATCGAACCTCGGGGAGGACGCGGAAGAGAAGTCGAACGGGCGCTCTCCCGCCGGTTCGGCACAACCTTGAACGTACGCCCGGTTAATACAGAAGCTCGCCTGCTGTCAGATGCCGCGGGTCCCGAGGGTCGGCTGAGCGCGTTGTTCAGCCTCATCAGCTTGGCCGTGGGGATGATCCTCGCCTACAACGTCGCGAGCGGCGAGCGGCGAGCCTTTATCGGCCATCTGAGGGAGTCAGGCATGCCGGAGCTTGCAATCGTGGCTTCGCTGGTGTTTGACGCGTTGATCCTGGGGGCCGCCGGATGCGCGCTTGGGCTTCTACTCGGGAGCGCCGTATCCGAGCTCGCCTACCGAAGCGTGCCCGGATATCTGGCGGCGGCGTTTCCGATCGGCGATCAGCGGATAGTGAGCCTGGAAACCGTGTTCATCACGATTGTCGCAGGCATGCTCGCGGCCTTTGGTGCAGGGGCTCTGCCGTTCATTGGACCGTTTCGCGGCAGAGCGACTCGGGGCGCACTCGCAGGGGCATGGATCTCACCTGCAGACAAGCCGCGCTGGGCGAACACGACCGTCTTCGCGTTTGGAGTGGCGCTGGCTGCGATGGGGACGACAATCTCACTGCTCACGCCGTCGACCAGCATCGTGGCACTCGTCGCTGTCGTTGTCGGACTGGTGAGCTGCGTCCCTATGTTCGTGCGACACATGCTGAGGCTCGCAGGCACGGCGGCTCGTCGCTCAAGCGACGCGGCGGCCCGACTGTCGACCGGCGAGCTTCAGGCCTCACCCACTCGATCGATCGCACTCGTTGCAGCCAGCACGGTCGCGGTGTTCCTGTTGGTTACGATCGGCGGCGCCGTCGCCGACGTTCAGCGAGCGGTGCGTGCGGGCGCCGGCGCCACGCTGTCGAGCGCAGAGCTGTGGATCAATCCTGGAGGATCCGCGAACATCTACAGCACGGAACCTTTCTCCTCTGGCGCCACGCAGAGCGCACTGGAGAGGGTGAGCGCCGTTCGCTCGGTATTGCCATTTCGTGAGTCGTTTCTGGACCTTCGGACGCGACGAATCTGGGTGATCGGAGTACCGCCACAGGCGCCGAGCATGATTGCGCCGAGCCAGCTCGTGACGGGCGCTCTCGCGAGTGCGACGAAGCACCTGCGCGAAGGAGGGTGGGTGGTAATGAGCCAGACGCTCGCAAACCGGGATCATCTGCGTATCGGCGAGAGCTTCAGCCTGCCGACACCATCGGGCGCGGCGGCCTTTCGGCTCGCCGGAACCATCTCCAACTATGGCTGGTTACCGGGGACGGTGATCATGAACGGAGGCGAATACGGGAGGCTCTGGGGCGAGGCCGAGGCGAGCCAGCTCGCGGTCACGCTCAGGCCGGGGGTTCCGGTTGCTCGGGGCAAGCTTGCCGTTGAACAGGCGCTCCCGAGCGGCTCCGCGCTGACGGTGCAGGGAGATGCCGAACGGCAATCGCAGATCACCTCGGTCCTCGGCAGCACTCTCTCGCGCCTGGATCAGACTTCGACCATTGTGCTCATCGCGGTGATAGCCACCGTCGTGGCGATGATGGTTGGAGCCGTTTGGCGACGGCGCTCGAGACTCGATGCACTCATGGCGATCGGAATGAGCTTTGCGCAGCTCGCACGTCTCGTCTTCTACGAAAGCGGATGCGTGCTGCTGGGCGGATGCCTTCTGGGCCTGGCGGGCGGGATTCTTGGCCAGGACCTCGTCGATGGGTGGATCCGCCACACAACCGGTTCTCCTGTGCGGTTTTATCCAGCGTGGGAGTTGGGGCTACGTACGGTCCTGATTGCGAGTCTCATCTCCATCGGGGTCGCGGTCCTGGCCGTCCTGCGTACTGTGAGATTCCAGCCAAAGGCCGTCCTTTCGGCAGGATGAGGCCATATGCCGTCTCGCGCCGCCCATGCTCGTTTACTCGATGACCAGCGAGCGACCGTCACCTGCACGAGAGCTGGCGCAGTTCCTTGGCGGCGTTCGCTGTGACCGTGTCGGTGATGTCCCTCGTTTCGGACGCTGCCGGGATCTGCACCGCCGGCTCGGGCCCGAACTTGAGGATTTCAAACTCCGTGGTGTCCTTCACCCGCCCTTCCGGTGACAGAGCCGTAGTGTGCTCTGATATCGCCTGATCCGGTCGTGTGAGCCGACCCAGACGTCGACCGGCACGACGCTTGTTCCGGTCGCCTACTGCAGCATGGCGGAAAACCTTTCGGCGGCGACACGTTCCCTCGCACAAACGGTGGTTGCGTAGTGCTTGAGGTTGACGCGGGCGTGGTAGTGGGTGGTCGGTTCGCCGGCGACGCTTTCGTGACCAATCAGCGTCGCGTTGGCGGCTGAGTTGAGGGAGGCTATGAACCGGCGTGGCCCGTCGCTGCCGTCCTCGGGTCCACCGCTCTCACCCAAGGCTTCCTCCAGCGCGTCGACGTCGAGTCTAAGCCAAGGCTTCCCGTCCGCGAGCCTTCCATTGGGAGTGCGAACGTACACGTAGGCTGGCCGGTAGATCTCGGCGAGCTGACGCCCTGCGGCTTCGAATGTCATTGCGCCCTGCTGGCCGCGTTTATCGACGGTGCCTTCAACGCCGAACGCAGAGGGCTTTTCATCTTCTTCGAGCGTCGCGGTGATCGTCATCTTGAACTGGTACCCAGGGCCGTGCGTGACGATGTCGGACGCGTCGAGCAGTGGAGTGACGGGCACCGACTCCGGGCTTCCGCCTCCGCCGGATGTGGCAACCAAGATCGCGGCGAGGGGCACGGCGATGCCCAGCCCGGGAAGAAGGACGGTCTGGCACCGTGAGGCGCGCCTCACGAGTGTGAAGCGTGTTTGCTCACGCGGGCGAGCCAGCGACGAATACGCCGTCCACCCTTGGAGCCTCCGATGAATGGATTGGCAAGGTCGCCATCGGAAAACGGTCCGGTGAAGTCCGACTCCTGTGCGTAGCGGTAGACCGCAAGCGTGAACACTGCCGTGGTTGCGTTCGCGTACACGACGACCGGCACCACCGCGACGACGCCCACCGCTATGAGTATGACCGCGCTCGACGGCTGCGTGGCATAGGTCGCGTATCCGGCCATGCAGATCAGCACTCCCGGGAGTAGCAGGAGACCCGTGGCCGCACCGATCGTAACGGTCCCGGTCGCGCCCTCCGCCCAGCGGTGGCGCACGGTCTTCACCGAGCGTTTGAGCGCATCTCGGGGACCAACATTGTCGGCCGCAAGTGCCGGGATCACGAAGAAGGTGGCGGCACCCCACGCGATGTTGAGAAGCACTGCGACGAGGCGCTCGATCCAGGCGAGGTGGTTGATGCGCTCGGCGACCGAGAGGACCGTGCCGAGGGTGGCCGCGACCAGCGACCAGGCGAGAATGGCGCGCCAGCGGCGGCGTGCGAGGGCGAGGCCGTCGCGCACACCTGCCGGTTCGCCGTTCCAACGCCGCGACACCGTATTGAGCATTGCGACGTTCAGGAACGTTCCGACGACGGTGATCGGATACGACGCGGCCGCGAGCACCGCGATAAGAACGGTGCGCCGGTGAAGATCACCGGCGAGCGCGGAGGCAAGGCCCAGAAAAGCACCGGCGATCGCGAGGTCCGCGAATACGGCGACGGCCATCAGCGAGAGCAGGCCACGATCGCACTTGATGACATTGAACGCCTCGCCCGTGAGGCGCGTCCCACGAGCGATCCGGCCCTCGCCGGAAGGACGGTTCGGGGGCGTATACCCCGGTGCCTCGGACGGCGCCGGCGGGCCTGAGTACTTGGACCCGCTTCCCAGGCCGCCCGGTCGCCTCTCTGCTGAGCTCATCCGCACACCTCCCGAGTATGAATCCTACCCCCTGCCCTTCTTGGCCTTCTGCAGCGTCAGGTGAACCGTCTTGTCCGTCGTACTGCCCGGGCCGGGCGATGTCCTCGCCAGTGCAAGCGTCGCTGCGAGGTGACCGTGCGCGGCGTTGAGCTGCGCTCGCCCGGCGCCGTTGAGCTTGACGTTGACGGTCGCGGTGGCTCCGGGGGCGATCGAGAAGCTCGCGTGCCCGATCGTCTCGAGCTTGGTCTGCTTCTTCCTGCCCTTCCTGGTCGTGACCCTGGCAGTCAGGGTGAGCTTGCCCACGCAGGTTGTGTTGCCGGCGCAGGTGAGCTTCACGCCCGTGCCGCCGGTGCTCTTCACAGCGACCGCCGAGCCATCGAGGGAGATGACTCCCACCGGCGCCGGGGGCGGGTTGGCGGTGAAGGTGGCCACGACCGTCCGATCTTTGGTGAGTGCAGTGGGACATGTAGCGGTGCCAGAACAGGTGCTCCAGCCCGTGATGGTCGATCCGGGGGCAGCTTTCGCTGAGAGGGTCACGATCGTTCCGCTGACGTACCTCTGCGAGCAGGTGCCGGGGCAGGAGATGCCGGAGCCGCTGACCGTGCCGGAGCCCGTGCCGGCGATGGAGACGCTCAGTGCGTGCAAAGCCGTGGTGGTGAATGGCACCTGCGCCCCGAGTTCGCTCCCTCCGCCGCTGATGGCTCCATCCGCGAGTCCGGAGGCGTTCTCGGCGACCACCTCCACGCAGTATTCGGTCCCGGGAGTCAGGCCGACGAGGTGGATCGCAACTTCATGGAATTCTGCGTCGAGGAAGCCGAGCGATTGAAACGGAAGCGCGTTGCCTGGCGCGCCGGCGCTTCCTTCGCTCTTGCACCATTCTGAGCTCGCAGGCCCGTACTCGGCTCGGTATTCGGTCGCCTGGCCCGCCGGGTCGATCGCCGCTTCGATCGTCGCCGTGGTTGGGCCCGTTGCTTCGGCTTCAGCTGTATGCACGGTCGGCGCTCCCGCGATGAACCTCACCTGTTGACCGGCTTCGGCGGTCGAGGAGCCGGAGCCATTCGTCGCAACGACCTCCGCACAGTATTGGTCGCTGCGCGTTAGACCGGAGACTTCAACTTCGACGGCCCGGTATTTCGGTGCGGTGACGCCCAGGGGCGCCGAGGGTTCCGTCTTCTTCGTTGGAGAGCCTTCTGCCCCCCGGGTCACGCACCATTGCGAGCTGGCCAGTCCGTAGGCCACGTAGTATTCGGTCATCTGGCCGGCGGGATCAACGACCCCTTCGATCACAGCAGTTTCCGTGCCGGTCGAGCGCTCTTCGAGCGTGATCACACTCGGCGCCCCAGCGATGAACGTGACTCTTTGACCCGCTGCGCTACCACTGGGGTTTTTGGCGACGAGCTCGGTGCAGTAGGCGCTTTCCGCACTCAGGCCTTTGAGTTCAACCCGCGCAAGTCCGATGAATTCCCCGGCGCCACCGAGTGGCGTCGACGACGTGGTCACTTCTGGGGAGCCCGAGCCGTGACACCATGACGAGCTGGAGAGCCCGTACTCGGCGTAGTATTCCGTCGCTTGGCCGCCGGATTCGACGATCCCTTCGAGCTCAGCCGTTGTGGGACCGGTGGAGAGTGCGCGAAGCGCGAACACAGATGGCGACGAGGCGAGTGCAGAGGCGGGCATCATCAGCCACGCGACGAGTGAGCCGGCAAGCGCCGCGAGCCATCCTCCGTACCTTCTGCGATGCGACTTCACCAGATCACTCTCCCCCAGTCGTTTGCAACCCTGCGCCGAAACTACCAGGCGTCGAGCGCTTTTGGTAACACATATGCCTACTTAAAGGCATTTGCTGTCACGCGATCGCATCGGCAGGCGTTGGCCCTGTAGGATTGCCGAGTGAGGATGAGCCCGTCGGCGGCACCGATCACCGTGAAGCTTCGGAGCACCACGGTTGTTGTCTAGGTTCGTCAAGGCCGCCCGCGACGTGAGGCGGCTCGGCTTCACCGTCGTTGCACTCATCGCGGCGATGGCTTTCCTCGCGCCATCTGCACTCGCTCGGGTGAGCACGAGCGACGCGGCCGCCACCCACGCCTACCTGAAGGCGGTGATCGCTTTGAACCACGCGTCGGGCGAAGCGGCGCCTGCCGGGATCAAGGCGATCGAAGCGCTCGCGACTCAGGTTCAGAGTGAATGCCCAGACGTGCTGGCAGGCGCGCCACCCCATGTCAAAGGCGAAAAGACGAACAAGTCCCGGAGCGAAGCGGTCGAGGAGATCGCCGCAGCGACGTTCGGTGTGGCCGAACATCTCGAGCACCCGGCTCATTCTCGGTTTGCAAGCGCTGTGAAGCGCCTGCACTGGAGCAACCCGAGGCTGACAAGACTGCTGCGGTCGCTGGCAAGGGAACAGGCCGACCAGTCGGCGATCCCCGCTCCAGAACTCTGCCCAGACATGAAGTTCTGGGTGGCAAGCGGATTCACCGCCACCTCGACAGGGACCCACGGCCTGCTTCACCGCCTGCAGGTGGTCTCGTCAATCACGCAGATCGAAGTCGAACCACACGAACCGCCCGGCAACGCCTTCAACCTGACGGCACTCGTGGCCTACCGCCTGAAGCCGTATGAGGATCAGCGCGACCGGGCGCTTGCCAGAAAGGCACTGCCGCCGGAATCGAGCCTGACGCCGCCGCAGGTCAAGCCATACCTCGAAGCGCTGGCCAAGGTCGAAGCTGCGCTCGGGTACGCGCTTTCGGGGTAGCCAAGGCGGAGTTCATCGGTGCCGTGCCCGGTGAGAGGCCGTGTTGCTCAGCTTCGCATCTGCGCTCACTGTGTCTGTCACGTAGACCCAGCGCCTGGGCGCAACCCGTAGCCACACTGCGGACATACGGCCAGCTGCCCGACATCGGGGTGATGCTCTGCCCGATCTGCAGTGACCGATAAAGCATCCCCACGCGCCTCTCGCGCTGTCCTGAGTGCTGCTCGGACGTCCGCGACTGACATCCTGGCGGCGCTCGCCTGATCCAGCCAGGACTCTTGCACCTCAGGCGCCAAGCTCGCCACAGCTGCATGATGTGACCATGTGAGATTGTCACGACGTCGTGATGAATCGAACTGCGAGGCCAGCGACGCCATATTGCGGAGGCTGCCGACGTCATACCCCGTGATCTTCGCTGCCTCTGCGTACTTCTCGCCCCATCTCGCATTTCCATAGAGGAGCCAATCGCCGATCCACCACTGGCTGGCGCGGCCAATCGCGCCCAACTGCCTTCCGGCTGTGACCCAGGCTGGATGCTCAATCTCCTGCTTCGGCACCCACGCAACCTTGGTCAGACTCGAGGCGTCTGACAGCGTGCGCCCGCGAAGGACGGGAGTTCGATCGGTCATCGTCGTCACGCCCATTGAGCTATCGGCGCACGGAACCGCCGTGAGCGCGCGCTCCAGACGCGCAGGCGATCGCGCCGGATCGCCGCGAACTCGCTCGGCGCCGGTGAGTCGCGCTCGGACTCGAGAATCGATCGCTGGCGCTCAGGGGGCGCGGCGCCACCCGCGCGCGGGGGCCACGATATCTCGGTCCTCCTGCCCATGCTCATTACTTGGCGGGTTCGGCTCAAAGCGTTACACGGCCGGCTCAGCCACGGTCGCCTGACGCTCAAGGACGGGAGTCGGAGCGACCGCCGCGGGGGATCGTGATCTCACGACATGCGTCACAACCTCGACCCCGCCCCCAGGCCGCCGTCAGCGTATGACGGGCTCGGCGACGGTTACAAGAGTCAGCGGGTCCGATCGGGCACGAACACCTACTTAAAGGGTGAACCGGGCCCAGACCGTTGGTAGATTCCCTCCTCATGGCGGGGTCCTCGTTCATGCTGGCTCGCGTCTTGAACGTCGTTGGCGTATTCGGAGGCAAGAGCCTGGTGGCGAGGGAAGGGGCTCGGACACGGACCGCTACATGGCCGAGCCGGTGGGTCGTCGTGGGCATGCTCTCGATCGCGCTTGTGGCGCCGACCGGCGCGCTGGCGGCAGGTAGTCCAAGCGGACACGCAAATGTCACGGCGACCTCGTCGCCGAGTGACCGCGCCGCCACCCAGGCACTCCTAAACGCCGACTACGACCTTGAGAAGGCAATCGTCAGCCGAGCCACCGCTGTGGTGGCAGCGTCGGCGCGGGCCGCCGGCGCCCTCGGCGAGGAATGCAAGGGGGTCCTTCGCGGAGTTCCCGACCAAGAAGCGATCGACGAAGAAGGCCCGCTGGCACCAACTCCCAAGCTTTCGGGGCGCGTCCAGGGCGAACGGGCACGCAGCGAGCAGGAGAAACAGACGATTGAGCTGGAGATCGCCGAAACGATCTTTGCCGCAGGCGACCGCGTGCTGCGCGGCCCTTTCGACGCATACATCGCCGAAGCCAGCCGGCTCACCTGGAGCAACCCCACCATCGACGCGCTCGTCCACCAGAACACGGCGCGGCTCGGGGAAGAGCTCGGCGGCCCGCCTGTCGCGGTCTGCTCCGAGATGAGGGCCTGGGCCGCAAGCGGGTTCCACGTGCTGCCACCTGCGAGCAAGAGCCTTGAGGAATCGAGGGAAGCTCACAGCAAGCTGATCGTGGAAGGCAACCTGGCGGTCCTGCTTGGACCGTATGAGGGGCCCGCTCAGCGGGCGACCATCCGGCACACCGCTGCGCTGAAGGAAAAGCTCAGGGCCCAGGAGCGCAACGACGAGCGGTTCTCGCGCGCCGAGGACCGCATGGAGTTGGCACTCGGGGAGAAGCTGCCGCGGTACGCCGCGGAGCAGCTCGCGCCGGTGATTTCGAAGGGACGGACATCTGCTGGCACGACCTTCGTGATCCGCCGAAGCGTGGGCAGAAGCTTCTCCGGCTCATGTAAGCACGAAGTGGAGGTTGAAGTGCACGAAGGCAACGGCGGACAGAGTGGCGGCATCTGCCTGAGCGAAGGTGCCCACTCACGCGCGTCGAGCAGTTGCTCGGGCTCGGTGGAGACCATCGAGTTCGCCACGCCGGCGAACGTGACCGGAGCACGGGTGCGGTTCAGCGACGGTCGCACCGCAACCGTCTCGGTCATCCAGATCCCAGCCAAGGATGGAGGGCCGGCGGGAGTCTTTATCGGCGCCTTCCGCGGCTATGAGCGCTACCCGGTCTCGTTGCAGGAGCTGGACCGCGACGGGAGGGTTCTGCACACCGTGCGTCTCGGCCCACTGCACTGCACGAAGAAATCCGCCGAGGAAGGTCCGAGCGGGCCTCAGTTCGTCACTCTCGCCACGACGGTCGCGCCGGGCGGTGAAGCGTTGACCATTCAGGGAACTCTGCTCCGGTTCGGCGGAAAGACCGAATTCTCCCTGGGCCCACAGCCCGGAACGCGCAACACGGAAACCCACGAAGAAAGGACAAAGCCGGGGCCATTCCGCTGGGACCTGTCAACCGAATGCGCTCCACATCCATACTCGCTGCTGGCCGGCATTCTCCTGACGCCCGGCGCAACTGTCCTCGTGCGAACCCCGGCCGGGCTCATACCGCTGACAAAGGTCGAACTGGCCGCCTCGTTGCACGCGGAAGGACCTCTGTTCTACGGCGCCTTCGCGACCCCACCGACGGAAATCGTCGTCGAGCGCGCCGACGGGTCGGTCCTTCACTCGGAAAGCCTCGCCGCGAAGGCAACCGAAGAAACGGAATTCTGCGAAGGCTATGCCGAACCCTGAGGTCTCGGCGTCGACCCAGATCCGACCGCAAGTCACCACAACGAGTATCTGCGCGCGCCGACGGCTCGACCTTCTCGAAGTATCGATCCGCACGATGAAGTTGCGTCCGCCCGGCGCCTCGCACTGCAAGTCAGCGCCGCCAGGTTCTCGCTGCCCAGACTAATGAGCCAGCACCCTCCGCACCGTGGCCCCGACGCTCAGCCCCGGCACGTCATAAAGACATCCCAGCCACTCAGCGTCGCTGCGCTCCGCTTCGCAGCACACAGTTGCACCTAAAGGATGCTCATTTTGCTAGTTTGGCTAGCAGATGCTCTCCATCGGCAAGATCACGCTCGGCCAACACCGCTACTACGAGCGCCAGGTCGCCGACGGTAGGGACGACTACTACTCGGGGCGCGGAGAGGCTCGCGGCGCATGGGTAGGCGAGGGGTCCAGGGCACTCGGGCTGAGCGGGCCGGTCAGCGCCGAGCAGTTCAACGCACTGATCGGAGGCTTGGATCCGCGTGATCCGGAGACACGTTTGCGCTCCTCGGAGGTCGACCCGAAGGTCGCGGCGCTCGACCTGACGTTCTCCGCTCCCAAGTCGGTGAGCATCCTGGCCGCCGTCAGCTCGAATGAGATCGCCGGTGAGCTGATCCTGGCCCACGAGGAAGCCCTGCGCGCCGCGATCGCCTACCTCGAGGACAGCGCCGTCCTTGTGCGACGCGGCCACGGCGGCGAGCAGGTGCAGCCGGGAGAGGGCCTCATCGCCGCCGCCTACCGCCATCGCATGAGCCGCTCGCTCGATCCCCAGCTGCACACCCATGTCGTCGC
>Ga0302319_10006925_pt1 | contig 22394 bp, 15 predicted proteins | sample Bog_T0_2_FD_203319 | JGI IMG/M metagenome (GOLD analysis project Ga0302319, IMG submission 203319) | Peat permafrost microbial communities from Stordalen Mire near Abisko, Sweden - Bog_T0_2 | ecosystem: Environmental > Terrestrial > Soil > Wetlands > Peat | place: Sweden: Abisko, Stordalen Mire... | reverse complement strand
TCCCGGACAAGAGGCTGTCGCCGTCGTCCTGAAGGCGAGCATCGTGTTTCCGGAACTTGTCGACGCGACCCAATCTCATTCCGGAATAGCATGCCACCGCACCTATTTATGAATTATCGTTTATTCTGCTTAGGTTACGCGTTTGATTCGAACAAACGTTGATCGGACCGATGGTAAGATCGGTCCAATTAGCTAGGCGCGAGAACGGACTCGGCCCGCATGGTGCGGTCGATGCATGTTCCACGTCGGCCTGAGTAGACGTATGTTCAATGTGATCTCACCAAAGTCGGTGGTACGTTCCGGCGCAACCCTTCTTTTTCTTGGCGTCCTGGCCGCAGCCTTTACGCCCGCACGTAGTTCGGCGGTTCCGTTTGTCTCAAGCGGAACGCAGCGGACGAAGACCCTGATCGATGCAGGTTGGCGGTTCCGACCGCTCGACTCGACTTCAACGAATCCGATTCCCGACGAGGCGGGGGCTTCCTACGATGACTCCTCATGGCGCACCGTGCAGTTGCCCCACGATTACGTGGTCGAAAACAAGTTCAGCCCCGATGCGGACTCAGACCATGGTTTTCTGCCCACCAATGTGGCCTGGTATCGCAAGCACATTCATGTGCCGAGCGTGGCGCCGGGAGCTCACCTTTGGCTTGAATTTGATGGCGTGTATCGCGACAGTAAGGTTTGGCTGAACGGCACGCTCCTTGGCGAGCACCAAAGCGGATACACGAGTTTCTATTACGACGTGACCGACACCGCCAAACCAGGCGCCGACAATGTGATCGCGGTGCGGGTCGACCCGAGTAAGACCGAAGGCTGGTTTTACGAAGGTGGCGGCATTTACCGTCATGTATGGCTCACCACCGTTCCTCCGATCCACGTCGGCCACTGGGGAACCTTTGTCACCAGCACGGTCGAGGGCCTGTCCAACGGAACCGCCTCGTCGGCTTCGATCTTGGATCAGACGGACATCGTCAACGAAACCTCTTCGCCGGAAACGGCCACCGTCGAGACCGACATCATCGACGGAACCGGCGCAAAGGTCGCCAGCGGAACGACTGACGTTAATCTGGGCCCGGGCCTCACTCCTGCAGTGCCGATCAAGTTGAGCGTCACGAACCCGCATCTTTGGTCACCCGATTCACCGAACATGTACAGCGCCGAAACGACCGTTCTTGTAGGCAACAAGGTGGTTGACAGCTACGACACCCCGTTCGGTATCCGCGACATCAAGGTCGATCCCAATCTGGGTCTCTTGGTGAATGGCTTGCACGTCAAGATTCAGGGAACCTGTAACCACCAGGACGTAGCCGGCATCGGCATCGGTGTCCCGGACAACATGCTTGCATGGCGCGTCAGCAAGTTGAAGGCGTTCGGTTGCAACGGCTACCGAATGTCGCACAACCCTCCGGCAGTTGAACTGCTGGATGACTGTGACCAACAAGGACTGCTCGTTCTCGACGAGAATCGCCACTTCGGCACCACATACATCAAGAAGTCTGACCTTAACACCCCATACAACGACCTGACCGACCTCAAGGACATGGTCCTTCGGGATCGTAATCACCCGAGCATCTATGCTTGGTCCATGGGCAACGAAGAAGTGGCGCTGGAAGGCACCCCCCACGGCTACGAAATCTTGAAGGCGATGCGGGATACGACAAAGTCAATCGATCCCTCCCGACCGGTCACCATCGTGAACGTCTCGTGGCGGCCCGACCTGGACTTCACCCACGACCTCGACATCATCTCGCTGAACTACAATAGCTGGCGATATGACACGGTCCACAAAGCAAACCCGGCCCTGCCCATCGAGTCGTCCGAGTTTGCCACCTCCTATTCCACTCGCGGCATCTACGCCAACGATGCGAAGAACGCCTACGTGGCGGCGTACGACACTGAGGCCCCTTCATGGGGAAGCGTCATCCACGAGGCGTGGGCGGCGATTGCGTCGCGCGAATGGTTCATGGGTGGATTCATTTGGACCGGCTTTGACTACCGAGGCGAGCCGACCCCGTACAAGTGGCCTGCGATCAACTCCGGATTCGGAGTGATGGACACCTGCGGCTTCGCTAAAGACAACTACTACTACCTTAAAGCGAACTGGGTGGCCCCGACTACTCCCGTCGTGCACATCCTTCCGCATTGGAATTGGGCCGGACGTGAGGGCCAACCGATAAAGGTATGGGTCTACTCCAACGGCGATGAGGTTGAACTCACAGTCAATGGGGTAAGCCAAGGGCGGCAGAAGGTTCCACAGTACGGCCACGCTGAGTGGACGATCCCCTACGCGCCCGGCAGCCTAACCGCCGTGGGTTACAAAGACGGTAAGCCATTTGGGAGCGACAAAGTCGAAACTGCGGGCGCGCCTGCTGCCCTGAAGCTACGGTCAGACATCACCAAGTTGAATGCCAATGGAGAGGATGTCTCGCCCATTGAGATCACCGTGGTGGATGCTAAAGGACGCACCTGCCCCACCGCCGACAACAACGTGGTCTTCACGGTGTCCGGCCCCGGCGTGGTCGCCGGCGTGGGTAACGGCAATCCAAGCAGCCATGAGCCGGACTTCGCCTCCCAACGCATGGCCTTTAACGGCAAGTGCATGGTGCTTGTCCGCGCGACGACCAACGGAGGCAAGATCGTCCTCCACGCCAAAGCAGACGGTCTGCCCGAAGCCACGATCACGATCCGCTCGCACTAAGCGGCGATGCTATCCCCCAATCGCTTACCGCGGTTGGGGGATCTTTGTTGATCGACGGTTCAGGGTTCCAGGAACCGGTACCATCAACAGACCATGAATGAGCCCCGGCCCAGTTTCTCCCTGTATCCCCTGCGCTTCGAGCCCATTTTCCAATATCGGCTTTGGGGTGGTCGGCGGCTCGAAGAACTCGTTTCGACTCCCCTGCCTGACGGTCCGGTGGGAGAAGCCTGGATACTCAGCGACCGAGACGATCATGCCAGTGTTGTCGCAGATGGCCACCTTAAGGGCACCACATTGGCGAAGCTCACCCAGTCCATCCACAGCCGAATCTTTGGGAGCCAGGCGTCAAAGTTCAAGCGATTCCCGCTTCTCCTTAAGTTCCTTGATGCGCGTGAGGACCTCTCCGTACAGGTTCATCCTTCGGATTCCCAGACAAATCTCCTGCCACCCGGTGAGCACGGCAAGACCGAAGCCTGGGTCGTCCTGGAATCTGCCCCCGGAAGCCTTATCTATGCAGGCCTCAAACCGGGGGCCAACGCTGAGGCGATCCGGAGCCTGAATGCGCAAAACGCCTCGGAAACCCTTGCCAGCTTCCATCCGAGCGTCGGCGATGGTGTGTTCATTCACTCGGGCACCGTCCATACCCTTGGCGCCGGCGTCGTGGTTTTTGAGGTCCAGGAGAACAGTGACGTCACATTTCGAATCTTCGATTGGGACCGTGTGGATGCCAAAACTGGGCAGCCACGCGAACTTCATATTGAAAAGAGCCTGGAAAGCATCGACTGGAATCAGGGCCTGATCACTCCGGTTCAGCCGATGATCGAGTCCACCGAACCAGTCAAGCGGGAGCTGCTCTTCACTTGCGAGCACTTCACAACCTGGCGGGTTACGGGAGAGCACTTCTTCAATGTGGGCGCGGTTGGAGAGCCGCGCGTCGTTATCGCCCTGGACGGTGTGGCCAGTCTCGATTCTGAAGGTAAGCACTACCCCATCCATAAGGGCGATGTGATGCTCCTACCAGCCGAGATCGGAGTCTGTGTCTGCAATCCGAACGGTCCGTTCACCTGCCTTGAGGTGGCGATTAGGGAAGTCTAGAACTTTGCCTTTGCCCAAGGAGATTCTGTGTGGGCGATGACTCCCGGCAGCTTTTCGGACGCAGCGACTTGGGCTGCCGTTGCCTTCGATACCGTGACCTGAACAATCGCCCCAGCCTCGCCGTCCGGCTTCGAGAACGTGAAGAGCGAGGTCGGCTTCCCTTCCGTTGCGGTCACGGAATGAACCTGACTGAGGTCAGGAAGGCCAACAAAGGGATTTCGCACAAGGTGGCTCGATACCAGATCACCGCATGAGATGGCATAGCGCATCCTTCGGGCCTTAATCAGTTCGCCCGAATCAACCGGACGCAGGGCGATCTGCAGATGAACCGGTCTGGCAGCCTTGGGCGCTCCGGGCGCCCCACTCCACGTCGCTACGAAGGAATCGCTGTAGACCGTCTGAGTACCGACATGGACCTCAACCAAACACTCTTGGGGCGTGCTTTCATCAAAGTTCACCACGCTGTAAGGAGCGTCGAGCAGAGTGTAAAGCAAATTGGTGCGGTCAGCCGTGTCGCTACTTTCGCTGGAAGCGACCTTCACAGGCTCGGACGGGACCGCAGGAGGCGTGACCGATTGACATCCGGCCGCTAAAAGGGCGACCGCCAACCACGAGCGTTTGGTGGAGCTCATATGTTCAAGGTACCCGGTAGAATCAGCGGATGCCAAAGTCGTCATCGTGGGTGTTAGCGGCGCTGCTTCTTCTAGCTTCCCCCGCGCAGGCCAACGGTCAACGGGCCGTGCCGCGAACGCGTACACTCATCGATAGCGGCTGGTCCTTTCAGCTTGATCCCACCGGGGACGCCGACCACTCCGGACCCGTTGAAGACGACTCGCTATGGCGTCCTGTACAACTTCCGCATGACTTCGTTGTTGAGGGCAAGATCACCCCAGGCGGAGACTCATCGCACGGTTTCCGCCCGAAGGGCGTTGGCTGGTACCGCAAGGATCTGGACATTCCCGCAAACCCAGATGGACGCACCTGGCTTGAATTCGACGGCGTCTATCGCGACAGCAAGGTCTGGCTGAACGGGGTCCTTCTTGGCGAACACCAAAGCGGATATACGAGCTTCTATTACGACGTCACGCCCTACGTCATTCCTGGAAAGCCCAACCAATTGGTGGTTCGAGCCGACGCGAGGAATAGCGAGGGATGGTGGTATGAGGGAGGAGGCATCTATCGCCATGTGTGGCTAACGACGGTTGCCCCGATTCATGTAGCCCATTGGGGCACCTTTGTGACGACGCCGACGATCTCCGCCAGTCATGCAGATGTCCATATCGCAACCGAAATTGAGAACGAAACCGGGGCTCCGACCACGGTTGAACTCGAAAGCATCCTTCTTGACGGGAACAGGCAACGAGCTGCCCAATCAACGATATGGCAGGCGCCGACAGGCGTCAGCACGGCAAACCAGGTGGTTGAACTTTCATCGCCGAAGCTTTGGTCGCCCGATACCCCCCACATGTACACCCTCCGGACGCTCATCAAGCAGGGTTCCGTGGTCGTGGACCGCTATGATACGCCCTTTGGGGTCCGGTCGATCCAAATGGATCCCGATAAGGGACTCCTTCTGAACGGCCAACCGATCAAGATCAAGGGCGTTGCCACCCATGACGAATTCGCTGCCGTCGGCTCAGCAGTCACCGATAACTTGAACCAATACCGAATCGAGATCCTGAAGTCGATGGGATGCAATGGGTATCGGTGCGCCCACAATCCACCGACCCCGGAGCTTCTTGATGACTGCGACCGCCTGGGGATCATGGTGATGGATGAGAACCGCCACGTCGGCGATACATGGCGGCAAAAGGCAAGCCCAAGGACGCCCTACAACGACTTATCGGAGATTGATGCGATGGTACGACGGGACCGTAACCACCCGAGCGTCATCTTCTGGTCACTCTGCAACGAAGAGTGGGGCCTGCAAACAAGCCAAGCAGGACTGAACATCTTGACGGCGATGAACAGCCACTTAAAGGCCCTTGACTCCAGTCGACCCACAACGCTCGCCGAGGGGGGCGGCGCCTGGGACGCAGGCAGCCCGAATTTACGCGACGCCGTAGACGTGGCAGGCGCCAACTATGCAATGGACAAGTACGACGACTACCACGCCCGGTTCCCAAATAAGCCGCTCGTTGCCACCGAGTTTGCGTCCTTCATCTCAACCCGCGGCATCTACGCCGATGACACCGCGCATGGCTACCAAACCTCCTACCCTGACGTCCGGCCGGGCGAGTTCGGTTGGATGACCCCTCCTGACGCCGCATGGGCTGCCATCGCTCTACGACCCTTCGTGGCCGGCGGCTTTGTTTGGGCTGGCTTTGAATATCGGGGTGAGCCAACGCCCTACCAGTGGCCCTATGTCTGGCCCGATGCCAACGGAGGCTGGGGTCAGATGGACCTCTGCACCTTCCCCAAGGATGCTTTCTACTACTTCAAAGCCGTATGGGGCCCTCAAGACCGACCGGTCGTGCACGTGTTTCCCCACTGGAATTGGGCCGGCCAAGAGGGACAGCCCGTTCGCGTTTGCGTCTATACCAACGCTGACGAAGTACAGCTTTCGCTGAACGGCACTCCGATTGGGCCTCCCAAGTCGGTCACGCCTTACCTTCATGTGGAGTGGACCGTGCCCTATGCTCCAGGTGTGCTAACTGCCCAAGGCTTCAAAGAGGGCAAGCCATTTGGCTCAGACCAGGTGGTGACAACCGGCGCCCCTTTCGGCATGGCGATCCAAACCCGAACGAAGGCCTTCAAGGCAAACTTGGAAGACATTCTCCCGGTTGAGGTGGACATCATTGACGCCAAGGGACGCATCGTGCCGGACGCCAATCCTCACCTAACCTTCTCAGTCACTGGAGCGGCCACCATCGTTGGTGCAGGCAACGGAAACCCAAGCGACCACGACATCGAGGCCGCACCGAATGTCAACAATCGTCAATTCGAACGAAGCGCTTTCAATGGCAAGGCGCTGGTGCTCCTTCGCTCAACTGGCGTACAAGGCACCGTCGTCCTCACCATTACTGCCGACGGCGATCACCTGAAACCGGCTTTTCTTAAGCTTCGGACGCGGTAAGGAAGCTTATTGCGCAACTTAGGCAGGCAACGGCTTGAGCTCAGCATACGTTAGATTCTAATATGTCATCCATGAGCCCAGTCATCAAACGCATTGCCCCCATTCTGCTCGTGGCTGCCGCGTGCCTAGCCTCGGCCGACGGCCCCACCGCATCAAAGCCGGCCGCGGCCGATCTGCTCAATAAGGCGGTCGCCCAAGCCAAACAAGAGCACAAGTTCGTGTTCGTCGAGTTTCACGCCTCATGGTGCATTTGGTGCAAGCGCTTGGGTCTTGTCCTGAATGACCCCAGCGTGGCCCCATTCATGGATGCCAACTTCGTTACGCTCCCCATCGACGTGTTTGAGCACGACGCTGCCCATGCCGCTGACGAGACGCCTGGCGGAGTCGCTTGGATGGAGAAGCTCGGCAACGCCTCCAAGGGCCAGCCCGGAGGTATTCCCTTCTTTGTGGTCATTGATGACAAGGGGAACACCGTCCTCACGTCCACTCTGGACGGGACCGCCGACGGAAACATGGGGTACCCATCTGAGCCCAAAGAGCTTGATCGCTTCTTTGCGATGCTGGCCGCGCCGGGCGGAACGGTCACCGACGACATGAAGGCCAACATCATTTCCCTTCTGAAACAAGACATGCACATCAAGTTCGATGGCGACAAACCCATTCCGCCGACGCCGGCTGGAGCAGCTCCCGCAAAACCAGCAGCAAATCCGCCTTCGCCGGCAGGTTCCTAACTAGGGCCCAGTGGGGCCATAGCGCAACGCATAGGCGCCTAGGTTTGTCGCCGCAGCCGCGCTCGTGAGTTCGGGATAAGGAACATCAACGACGCTTACCAACCCGATGTTATAGTTTTCGCCGTCGTAGGCCCGGCCAAGGGTGGGCTCATCGAGATACTGGAACCACTGGCAACCTATGAAGGCAGGATTCCGTAGGACGGAGGCCACATACGTCTGGTAGGCCTTGGCGCGAGCACTTTGGCTTGCCGTAGGCCCAAGACCTGGAGCGAACAACCCGCGATCGGTGGCGCCGAAGTCAAACTCACCCACGATGAGGGGCTTGCCCAGTGCGGCAGCGCTGGCCCAAACCGTTGGATCGACCTCGGGCTGATAAATGTTGTAGGAAAGGACATCGCAATTCTGGGCGGCCTCCTGAGCCACTTCGGGAGGCGGCGTGCCCGCAAATCGGCAACCCAAGTACAAGGCGCCGGGATCGAGATTGCGCAGTTGAGCGGAGATCACGCTGAAGTAACGGCCTGCGAACGCCTCGCAGAAATTGACCAAATCTGGGCGTCTGGCTTCCGGCGGACCGCTCAACTTTAGGATAGGAGCCTCCATCGATTCCCAGGATGGAAACGTCGTGCCCCACTGACGATTCAGGGAATCGATCGTCTCGTAACGCTGCGCCAACTCGGTAATCAAGGCTGCCTTGGCCGGCGATCCCGCATCCGCAGCCAATGCGCCATAGGCCAAACCAAAACGACCATTTTCCTCCCCTGAGCCAGCCGGCCCGGTCCATGGCAGTTCGTTGTCGACAAACCAACCAACGCACCAAGGATCCTTCACAGCTCCCGATGCTTGTTCCTCTAACTGCTGGCTCACGAGGGCGGCGAAACCCGGTGCAAATACGTCTGGCACGGTCCCAGCGCCCGTGTTGACCGTTCTCGACAGACCTCCTAGCGAGATCGTGCTGACATAGGGCAATTGCCGTAAGCTCTTAATGTCGTATCGCGACCAGTTGCCAAGCGTATTGAATCCCCACGCGTCGAGCCGATTGATGGCAACCTGGGCGGCCTGGGCCTGCCAGTTCGCCCCATATTTTTCCATCCTGTTCGCACCGAAAAAGTCATAGGTCTTCGCGGTGAGCCCAGCATAGGGCCCCATCACGATGTCGCTATCCGTGTCGTAAAATGGCGCCGACGATCCCGTATCTGCGGGTCGGTCGGCAAACATCGACTCGCGACCCGTCACGATCGTTGGGTTCGAATAGTCGACGCAGTCGCAGCCCAGCGAAAAGAAAAGGTGGCCTTGTGGGGAAACGAACCACCATTTGCCCGCCACCTCGGCGGTCCTGAACCGACCGGTTGCAGGTAGGGATGGCCCTCCAAGCCACCCTCCGTAGGCATCGACGTTTGACCTTGTTCCCTGCTGGGCGTCGTTCGCGGCTGACGCCTGCAAAGCGCTCACGCTTGCCATCTTGCCCGACCAGGTTGAGCCTGTGAACTGGCCAAATCGGTCAACGACACCCTCGAGGCGGCCAGCGTCGGGCTGCAGTCGAACTCCAGTAACGATCAACTGCGTTGGCGATGGCGGCGAGTCAAGAAATATCTGCCATCGAACGATATGGGTCGCATCAACTGAGTTATAGCCGACAAGCGCCTGCCCCAGCGGACTCGGTGGCAATGTCCTCATGCCATAAGACATCGGCGCCCCCAGCAGGCTGCACACGAAGGGCTGAGCCGGGCCTGGCAGCGCCATGCCGCTAAAGGTTTCGCAATGGTGAGTTCCATCCGCCAAGGGAGAGTCGTCGATGCGAACATTGAACGCAACCGGAGTGCTGCCTGGGTTGGCGATCTGAAGCGTAAACGCCAGATTCGTCCAATTCTGAGGAGCGTCAAGCACGCACCCGAGATTGGGCCATGCCGACGGCAAAAAAGTCGCGCAGAGGTTTTCGCCAACATAGGCAGACTGGCACCGGTTCGTCTTATAAACGCCCGCCCAAGGACTTGCCGCGCTCGTTCGCGCAAGCAGTCCCATCAGTACCATCCCCCACGCCATCGAAGTTAAAGTACCATGCTTACGGCTCAGGGCCAAGGCTTGTCGCGCACATCCGGTGCAAGTACGGTGGTGAGACGAGAGCCCGTTCAGCGGCTAAGGTGCTTTCGCCGCAGGGGCCGTCCCATATCGAGTGGTATATGCGGCAAGGTTCGTGGTCATGGCTGCCTGGATCAACTCAGGGTAGGGCTTGTCGGCAACCGATACAAGGCCGATGTTGTAGTTTTCACCGTCTTGGGCCCGTCCGAGGGTCGGCTCGTCTTCGTATTCGAACCAGTGGCATCCGACGATGACCGAATTCGTCAACACCGACTGCAAGTACGCCTGATACGCAGCCGCCCGGGCGGACTGGCTTGACGTCGGCGCCAAACCCCCGGAGAACATGCCATCGTCCGTACTTCCAAAGTCGAACTCGCCAATGATCAGCGGCCGCCCCAGGGTGGAGAGCCAACTCCAGTCCGCCGGATCGATGGAGGGAGCATAAATGTTCAAGGAGATCACATCGCAGAAAAGGCCTGCGGCATGTTCCGCCTCGGTGGTCACCACGTTCGTGAAGCGGCATCCAAGATAGAGGGCTCCCGGATCTAGCGCCTTGAGGGACGAGTTGATGATCTCGAAATACTTGTAGGTGTACGCCTGACAGAAAACCAGCAGATCGGGCTGCCGAGCTGAGACGGACGCAGGAAACGTCGTAATGGGAGCATTCATCGCTGCCCAAGAGGCGAAGTTGGAGCCCCATTGTGCGTTCAGAGCGGTGATCGTGCCGTACTTGTTTTCCAGTTCTCCAAGCAGTTCATACTTGGCTGGCGTGCCAGCGGGTGCGGCAAGCGCGCCATAAGCGAGACCATACCGACCGTTTTCCTCGCCGGTACCCGCGCTGCCGGACCATGACAGCTCGCTATCAATGAACCAGCCGAGGCACCAGGGATCGCCAATCGCACCCGCCGCTTGCGCCTTGAGCTTCTGGGTGACGGTAGCCGGAAAAGATGGGTTAAACACATCGGGCATTGGATAGGGACCGGTGTTGATGCTGGGGATGCTGGCGTTGACCTGAACCGTCGCAACATAGGGCATCTTTTTCAGTACGATCACGTTGGGATCGGTCCAGTTACCCAGCGTGTTGAAGCCCCAGGCGTGAAGGCGATTGACCGCCGAAGTGGCCGAGGATGCCCCCCAGCCGGTGCCGTACTTCAGATAACGATTAGCTTCGAAGTAATCAAAGGTCGTTGCCGTCTGCCCCGTGAGCGGCCCCATGTAGATGTTGCTGGTCTGGCCGTAGAAAGACGAGGTGGGCGCCCCCGTGGTGGCGGGAAGACCTCCAAACATCGCCGAACGGTTGGTCACAATCGTCGCCCCGGTGAAGGCGACGGTGTTGCATCCAATGGAATAGAAGAGGTGACCCGACGGCGTCACGAAATACCACTTGCCATTAACATCCTGCATTCTGAAGCGACCGGAGGCGGTCAACTGGGGCCCAGCTTGCCATCCACCGTAGGAGTCCAGACTCGGTATCGTCGTCCAGGATTGCGGATCGTTCGAGCCGACTTGCTGAAGTTGGGCGATGGACGAAACCTTGGTATTCCAGTTCGCCCCCGTGAATTGGCCAAACGCATCAACCGTGTTCACCAGCCTATTGTCCGGCTGGACCTTTACGTTGCTGATCACGAGTTGGGTCGCAGTCGTGGGAGACTGGAGGAAGATTTGCCATCGCACGATATTCGCGGCATTGGCCGAGTTGTAGGAGGTCAGGGTCGTGCCGAGTGGGCTTGGCGGCAAGTCGAACATGCCGTAGCTCATCGCCGAGCCCAACAAACTGCAAACGCAGGACTGGGTCGAGCCCGCTGCTGCATCAATGCTATAAGTTTCGCTATCGGTCGTCCCTGTTGCCGTGAGGCTGTCATCGATGCGAACAAACACTGTCACCGGGGAAGCTCCAGGATTGGTCAGCTGAAAGGTGAAGGCATCGTTGCTCCAATTCTGCGGCGTGGTCAACTGACAGCCTAGACTCGGATACGGGTTCGGCTGATAGGTGGCGGTAATCGCAGATCCAGACGCCTTGGCCGAGCAAGCGTAAGTGAACCAATTGCCAGCGCCAGGATTCACGATGGAGGATTGGGCCAGCAGGCCGATAAGCAGAGGTCCCCAGGGCATGCCTCACCCGCACCAATAACGGTGCCACCGACGCGATGGGCCCAAAAACCAAGTAATCCGCGGATCACTGGCACCGCCTGAGTGTTAGCGCGTTCTGCCAATGAGCATTCGCTCATATTCCGTCGCGTAATGCGGCGTGAAAGCAAACCGCACGATTCCGTATACGACAAAGATGTAAAACACGACGGTAGCCGTGGTTTGAAACCAGCGAGCATCCGTTCGAAGGCGCTGCTTCCGCACAAATCCGAGGAGGGCCAGAACGCTTACCGTAGTGAAGCAGATATAGAGCAGGGGACCACATGCGTTCGCCGCGAACGCCATGGATAGGTTGCCGTGAATCAAGGCCGTCCAGCTCGTCGTCAGCCCGCAACCTGGGCAGGGGCGGTCAAGGAATAATGCCACCGGGCATGGAGGCAAACCAAGCTCTTGGTGCGTACCATGCAATTCGGGCCGAGGGGTTAGCCAAGCGCCGATAGCGGTTACCGCCATCCACCCCAGAAAGATCAACGCCTGCACGAAGATTTGAGATCGCTTCTGGACCGGCTCGTAGACCCAGCCAGCTCTCGGCATGACAGGAGGCGGTTCAAGGGTGGCGCTCGTCATAGTTTGGATTCTTGCGTGACTTCTGCCGGTATGACGCATTCCGGCTTCAAGAGGTTGCCGTCGACCCGGGCAATGCTGAACACGCTGCCATTTGGTGACAAGAAGGCGACCAGGGGCTCGTGGGGTGGGTCAGCAACATACAGCGGTCGCCCCTCTCGAATATCATGTGTCTGGCTCTCGCTGAGCGTGATCATTGGCATGGGGAGCAACGCATCACGCAGGGGCAATAGGTGCTGAGGGCCCGCCTCCTCAAGAGGTCGCGCATCGCTGATTGCAAAGCGCCCTACCCGGGTTCTGATGAGACCGGCCAAGTGGGCGCCGCAGCCAAGCGCCTGGCCCAAATCGTGGGCAAGCGAGCGAATGTAGGTGCCACCCGAGCAGACAATACGCATCTCTAGCCAATCGTCCCCGCCGTCCATCACATCGAACGTGTCGATGTGCACCGTGCGAGGCTGACGGGCCACAGTGGCGCCCTGCCGGGCGTACTTGTAGAGAGGCTGGCCCTTCACCTTTACGGCGCTATGCATAGGAGGCAGCTGGCTGATGAGCCCGCGGAAGCTCGGGAGTGCGGCCTCGACGCTCGCACGAAGGTCCTCAGGCACTGGCTGTTCAGCGACGACGGCCCCTTCGACATCGTAAGTCTCGGTTTCTACACCAAAGCGAAATCGGCCGCGATACTCCTTTGGCTCGAGTGGCAGATACTGGAGGAACCGCGTCGCCGGACCGACGGCCACCACCAGCAAGCCTGAGGCCTCAGGATCAAGGGTACCTGCGTGTCCGACGCGCCGAGTTTGGAATCGCCGGCGGACATCATTTACCACGTCATGAGACGTGCATCCCACCTCCTTGCGAACTAGGAGGATTCCAAGCAAAGCTCCAACCTCTTTACGACTCTGGAAACCGCCTGGTCAAGCGGGGCCTCTACCGTACAGCCGGCGGCATTGCGATGACCGCCCCCACCGAACTCCCTCGCCACCGCGCTCACGTCGAAGTCGCGCCGCGATCGTAGGCTCGTACGAATGCAATTCGGCTTCGTTTCGCGGAAGAAAGCAGCGATTTCGACGGTGGCCACGCAAAGAAGGTCGTTGGCGAATCCCTCGGTATCCTCGTCTGCCGCTCCTGTCTCTCGGAAATCGGAAAGGCCAAGGGTGCTCCAGCAAATCTGATCACTCTTCGTCAATTGCATATGCTGAAGGACTCGACCGTAAAGCCGCTGTGCGGAGAGAGGGATGCGCCCATAGATCTCATCACTCACCAGATTGATATCTGCTCCGCTCTCCAAAAGGATGGCCGACAAGCTGAGGGACTCGGGAGTGGTATTTCGAAACCGGAAACTGCCCGTATCCGTGAAGATCCCCGTCAAGAGACAAGTGGCGATGTCGGGGGTGAGGGGAACACCCAATTCTCGAAACAATCTCGTGAGGATAAGCGCTGTTGCGGGCGCATCGGTATCCACAATCCGAAGATCGCCGGGGGCGGCGTGGGGGACGTGATGATCGACCACGATCATCCGGGGGCATGCGTCGAAGGCCGGTCTCACCGAACCCAGTCGATCAAGGGAATCTAAATCCACGACGATCGCGAGGTCATGCTTGGCTCCGGATGGCGTCAAGCGAATCCGGTCCACCCCAGGTAGGAATTCTAAGTTCTTGGGTGCGCGATTGTTTGAAAGAACTTCGTTGGGTACCCCCAAGCCATCGAGGTAGTGCGAAACGGCCAAGGCGCTGCCCAACGCATCCCCGTCCGGATTGAGGTGGCTTCCCACGAGAACCGAGGAAGCCTTCCTGATTTCCTCGAGGAATTGAGCGGCTAGGGGAAGAACGTTCACCATGTTTCTGAGTCCAGGCGCGACGCGATGGGCGCGAGTGTACCAGCGTGCGCCCAGACCGGTTGCAGTTCGGATCCAGCCAAGAGCCCGACAGGCGGCTGGAACCTCCTAACCGCTAAGCCAGCTTCTTTTTTTGCCCTTGCCTCTTAATGATCTCATCGGCAATGACACCAAGGAGAATCACGGCCCCGACCACTGCGAAGTTCAACGAACTTGGGATCCCGAGAAGGTTGACAAGGTTCTGCAGCACCTGCAGCAGCGCCGTTCCCAAGATGACGCCGATGACCGACCCTTCGCCTCCTCGCAAACTGCAGCCACCCAACACGGCGGCAGCGATGCCGTAGAGCTCAAACGAGTTGCCGTGAGACGACGGGGATATGGAGGTCGTGTAAAAGGCAAGCAGAATGCCCGCAATGCCCGTAAGCAAGCCGGCCACGACATAGGCGCTTGCAACGATCCGCTTGGCGTTGATGCCCGAGTAACGAGCGGCCTCCTCGTTTCGACCAACCGCCAACAGGTAGCGCCCATAAACCGAGCGATGAATGACAACCCACATGATGGCGGCAATGAACAGCATCACGATGAAGGTCATGGGAATCGTATAACCAGGATGCCAATTCAGCGGATCGCAGCGCACCTCGATCTTCGCAGTGGCAAAATTGTTCAGCGCCTCGTAACCCTGGGTGGCGGGGGTCGATTTTGTCGCCGCGTGGGCGGCGTAGTCCTCAAAGCCCTCAGTATCGTCACCGCATATAAAACGCGCCAGGCCACGGTAAATCAGCAAGCCACAAAGAGTGACCACGAAAGGCTGAAGCCGCATTCTCGTGATGAGAACGCCGTGTATAGAACCCAGGAACATGCCAATGGCAATCGTTCCCAGCACCGCCGCCCATTGGTTCATGTGCCAGTTGTTCAGAGCAATCGCGAGAATGACTCCAAGCAACGCAAACATCGAACCGACCGAAAGGTCAATTCCGCTTGTGATGATGACCACGGCTGCGCCGATGCTGAAAATCCCGTAGATGCCGATCAGATTGGTCAGATCGACAAAATTATCGGGACCAAAAAAGTTGTGATTCTTGAGCGCGGTCGCAATGCACACCGCCAGCAGAATGAAGAAAATGCTCAGTTCCTTTCGGGATCCGCTGAGAAGAGACCGCTTCTTCGGCCTTTCAAGAGTTGCTGTTGCTAAGCTATCCGGCTGCATTCGTTTTTCCTACCGCTAATTTCATCACTGCCTCTTCACTCGCTTCGGCCCTCGTTAGGATTCCAGAGAGCCGGCCCTCATGCATGACCGCAATTCGGTCGGAGAGCCCGAGAACCTCCTCCATGTCGGAACTGATCATGAGGATGGCCACGCCCTGCTTGGCAAGGGTGTGCATAAGCTCGTAAATCTCGGCCTTTGCGCCAACGTCAATGCCGCGCGTCGGCTCATCGAAGATGAGCACCTTGGGTTCGAGCGGCAGCCACTTTGCCAGGACGACTTTTTGTTGATTTCCACCCGAAAGGTTCTGGACCGCCGTCTCCACCGAAGGCGCCTTGACATGAAGAGACGTCACCGCCTTGGTGGCCGCCGTGACCTCGGCGCCATGGGAGATGAGGCCCATCGACGAGTAGCGACCCATTGCGGCGAGGGTCACATTTTCGCGGATGGGCATTTCGACGATCACTCCGGAGCGTCGGCGATCTTCCGGCGCCAGATAGATACCCCGATCGATAGCACTTCGCGCCGAAGTCACCGCGACAGCCTCTTCGTCCAGAATGATCTCTCCCCCAATCGCGGCGTCAACGCCAAAGATCGCCTGCGCAATTTCTGATCGGCCGGCGCCCACCAACCCCGCCATACCCAAGATTTCGCCCCCGAAAATATCAAAGGAAACCTCGGAGGAGGGAAATCTTCGCGTCCGCAGGTTTCGGACCTTGAGCCGCGCCGTGCCAGTCGAATACGACTCGGTTGAGGATCGAGCGATGTCTCGACCCACCATGAGCCGCACCATGTTTTCATGGGTGATCTCCGTAGGCCCAAGATTGCCGGCGTTCCGGCCATCTCGCAGGCCTACGACGCGATCTGCAAACCCGATGATCTCGCTGAGACGGTGCGAGATGTAAATTACGGAGACCCCTTTTGTCCGTAAGTGCTTCAGCAGTTCGAGAAGCTTTTCCGTCTCGGACAGCGTGAGAGAGGACGTGGGCTCGTCCATGACAATGACCTTGGCATCCAGGGAAAGCGCCTTCGCAATCTCCACGAGTTGCTGCTGGGCAAGTGAGAGGCAGTCGAGGCGCGTGTCGCAGGCCACCGAAAACCCAAGTTGATCAAGGTAGGGCTGAGTGTCGGCCCACATCTTCTTGCGGTCGATAATGCGGAATGGGCCTCCCTTCAGTGGCTCTCGGCCCAAGAACACGTTGCCCGCCACATCAATGTTATCAAGCACGTTTAGCTCTTGATGCACAAAGGAGACCCCGCAGCGAATCGAGTCTGAAACGCTCTGAATGCGCACCGGTTGTCCGTCAATGCGGACCTCGCCCTCGTCCTGGCGGTGGACGCCGCCCAAGATCTTCATCAGGGTGGACTTGCCGGCGCCGTTCTCGCCGATCAGGCCCACGATCTCTGACGGGTAGACCTCGAAATCAACGTCCTTTAAAGCTTGAACGCCCGCAAAGCGCTTGCTGATTCCTACCATTTGAAGGATAGGAGACGGCGGCGCATTTGCGGGCGTACTCATGGGAGAAGTGGCTGACCTGACCTCCTGAGAGGTCAACGTTTAGCTAGTCGCCTTCTCCTTGGCCAACCCGGCCTCAAACGCGTCAAGGTTGGATTTATCGATTGCCCTCGGAGCAACGTTGTCTAGGCCATTGGCGGGAATGACCGACTTGTCGCCATGGAGCAGTTTCTCAAGGATCTTCAGCCCATCGTATCCGAACTGATAAGGGTGCTGAACGACAGTGGCGTAGACCGCGCCGGACTTGATCCCAGCAAGGGTTCCTTCCTCCTCATCGAAGCAGATGATCTTGATCTTGCCAACCTTACCGGCGTCTTTGACCGCGGAAACGATGGCCGGGCCGTTGTAGCTCCACAGACCCACTTCAGCAGCCAGGTCCGGGTTGCTTACGAGGGCATCGGCTGCATTGGACTTGGCTCGGGCGTGATCGCTGTCATCGGTGCGAATGTCCACGATCGTTACGTTGGAACCCTTGAGCGAATCTTCGATTCCCTGGGCACGATCCTTCGCATTCTGAGCGTCTTTCTTGCCGACAAAGAGCATGATCTTTCCGCCCGCCGGACCAAGCGCCTTCTTGATAAGGTCACCTGCCATCATGCCGGCGGCGTGGTTATCGGTGCCAATGTAGAGCACGCGCTTCGAGTCGGCCGCGTCGGAATCCTGGGTGATGACGATCGCCTTGTCGGCAACCGTATTCAGCCACTCAGTTTCGTTCTTCGGATCCACCGGGCTGATCGCGATGGCCTGAACGCCGTTGGCGATCTGATCGTTGACCATCTGCTTCTGGGTGTCGGCAGTGCCATCGGCCGGCATGATGAACTGGACGTCCAGATCGGGCAGCTCTTTGGCAGCGGCGTTGACTCCGTTATGAGCAAGAACCCAATAATCGGATGGGTTGTTGGTCACGAAGGCAACCTTGTATTTCCCATCCGCTCCTGGCTTGGCGGTTGGAAACGACACCGGTGTGGTCGCTGCCGGCGTAGTCGTGGCCGGCGTTGTGGCCGCTGGTGTGGTGGCCGCGGGCGCGGTGGCGTCAGGGGTCGTGGCGGGCGTCGCCGTAGTGGTGGAACTGGAACCGCAGCCGGCGAGCAAGCCGACAAAAATACTCGCGCAAAGCAGCGCGGCGCTGGATCGACGAAACTTCACTGTTAGCATTCTCCTTGCACAAGGTTTTGGGTGATCCATTTGGGCGACAAAGTGCCCAGTCTGGATGGTGCCCGACGCAATGTCGCCCGAACCTTACCCGAACAAAGGAACGATTAAGAGTCCTATTTTTCCGCTTCAGCCGAAGTTCGGCGAAGTGAAGGGGCCCTTCTAGACCCCGCAACTAGTACCGACGTCTCACCCAAGCGCCTCCTCTACCCACTCGGGACGTTGTCGCCGAAGGCGAGTCGAGTGTCTTACGTATTCAGAAAGGTCCCTTCCCGGAGTTCGCGGAACGCCTGCTGCAATTCGGCCTGAGTATTCATGACGACCGGCCCGTACCAGGCCACCGGCTCTTTCAGCGGCTTGCCCGAGATCAGGAGAAAGCGGATCCCCTCTTCACCCGCCTCAACCGTGACTTCATCGCCGCTGCTGAAGAGAATGAGCGAGCGGTTGTCGGCTTCAACCGGTGGGGCATCGGTTTCCAGCCACTTCACGCCCTCGGTGGGGACCGCCAATGGTTCGGAGGCGTTGCAAAACTTTCCGTCGCCCGCAAAAACGTAAGCGAAGGCTTGGCGCCGGGTATCGATTTTGAGGGTCTTGCGCTTTCGCGGAGATACCGAGACGTCCAAGTAGATCGGATCGGCGGCAATTCCATCCACCGGGCCGCGAGAACCCCAAAACTCGCCGCTGATGACGCGCACATGGGTGCCGTCGTCGTCCGTAATATTTGGGATCGCGACGGCCTGGATCTCCTGGTACCTCGGCGCAGTCATCTTGAGCGCTGAGGGCAGATTAGCCCAGAGCTGAAAACCGTGCATCCGGCCCAAAGCGTCGCCTTTGGGCATCTCCTGGTGAATGATTCCACGGCCCGCCGTCATCCACTGGACATCCCCAGGCGAAATCTCGCCGTGATTGCCCATGCTGTCGCCATGCTCAACGGTCCCCGCCAACACATAGGTGATCGTCTCAATCCCTCGGTGCGGGTGCCAGGGAAAGCCCGCAAGGTAGTCCTCGGGGATGTCGTTTCGAAAGTCGTCAAGCAAAAGGAAGGGATCAAACTCGGAAGGATTCTCAAAGCCGAACGCGCGGCGCAGATGCACACCCGCGCCCTCTAGCGTCGGCTTTGCCTTGATGACTTTCTGAACTGCTCTTATGGACATCTATCCCTCATTTAGATGCCTACGGAAGTTTTTATCGCCTTGTTGCTAAATCACCAAGCATCCGCAGCACCCGGCAGGAGCCGAGCCCTCCCCGAATCGTCTCGTGGCCGATGGCCCTCGTCAAAATCACCCGTCCTAGCAAATACATCCGTCGGGTGGTAGCCTAGCGCCATGCTTCGACTAGGATTGGGAATCTCGCTGTGCTTTGCGATCTTGGGGTGCTCGAACACCGCGCCGGCGACAACGGTAACATCCACCGCGCCGAATGGGCCCGCCTTGGCAATTCCGGCCAGTCTGACCCTCACCGGTTCCCCAGCCGCAAATCTCGCGAAAGTCACTTCGGCTCGGGTCCGCACTCTGATCGATGCCGACTGGAAGTTCAGCCCCAAAGACTACGACTACCTCGGGCCGTCAACCCCCGTCAATGGCTGGCAGGTTCAGCCGGCCACTGGCATCACCAGCGGGCAGATCACCCAGTTACCCAGCTTGCCCTCGGCATGGCAGAGCTACAACGTCGGTGACGATGCCTTCAACGGCCAACCCGGCTTCGCCTGGTTCCAAGCCACGCTTCCGCCCATCACAAGGCCAAGTGTAGACATCACTTTCCTTAGCGTCGACGACAACGCCACCGTCTGGGTCAACGGGCATTACATGACCTACCACCAAGGCTGGGACTTGCCGTTCACCATCGACATCTCCTCCGTCTTGAAGCCCGGCGGCCCCAACGTCGTGGTCGTGCTCTGCGAGAACACTGGCGGAAAGGGGGGCTTTGACGCGGGCGTCACCCTGCTCGAACCCACCGGGACCTCCGGCCCTGCCCTCGCCAAGTTCGATGACACCGCATGGCGGACCGTCCACCTTCCTCACGACTACGTGTCCGAAAACGCCCACAGCCAAAGCGCCGACGAAGCCCACGGTTTTATTCCGGTCAATGTCGCCTGGTACCGCAAGAGCCTGGCCATCCCGAAGACAGCCGCCGGCAACCACTTTTGGCTGGAGTTCGACGGCGTGTACCGAGACAGCAAGGTGTGGGTAAACGGCCATCTCGCGGGCGAGCACCAAAGTGGCTATACAAGCTTCTATTACGACATCACGCCCTACGTGACTCCTGGCCAAACCGCTGAAATCGCAGTGCGCGTCGACCCGACGTTCTTCGAAGGGTGGTTCTATGAAGGCGGTGGCATTTACCGGCACGTGTGGCTAACTTCTGTTCCACCAGTCCACGTTGGCCACTGGGGCACGTTTGTGTCCACGGCGAGCCTTGCGGACCTCACGAATGGTGCGGCGACTTCGGCCACCTTGAACATCAAGACCGACGTCTCCAACGACACCGGCGCTGCAGCACCCGGCGTCGTGGTGCAATCTCAGATTCTCAGCCCATCGGGGGCGGTGGTGGCTCAAACCGCGACCAGTGTCGAAGCCCCTGCAGGCCAGACCGGAACGGTAGCCCAGCAGATCGAAATCGACAAGCCTGCTTTATGGTCGCTTACTTCTCGCAACATGTACAAGCTGGTTACAACCATCTCGTCGGGCGGTACGGCCGATGTCGTCACCACCCCGTTCGGGATTCGGACGTTCACTTATGATCCCGACAAGGGCCTGTTTCTGAATGGGGCCCATGTCGAGGTCCAGGGAACCTGCAACCACCAAGACCTGGCCGGCATTGGCACCGCCCTCCCCGATAACCTGCTCGCCTGGCGCGTTAAGAAACTGATCGGCATGGGCTCAAATGCGTATCGCACTTCCCATAATCCGCCGACTGGGGAACTCCTTGATGCCTGCGACCAGCAAGGCATGCTCGTGCTTGATGAGAACCGCCACTTGGGGAATACCTACATGGCCAAGTCGCCGGTCGGCACCGTGTTCAACGACCCAACCGATCTCAACGCGCTGATCCTACGAGATCGGAACCACCCCAGCATTTTCATGTGGTCCCTCTGCAACGAGGAGAATCCAATGATGGGCAAACCGGAGTATCCCGTGATGCAAAAGGCGATGGAAGCCGATGTCAAGACCCTTGACCCCACCCGTCCGTGCACCGCGGCCGAGTTCGGCTGGAAGAAGGGCACTGACGTGGATGGCGTCAACTACAACATTTGGGCGTACGATGCCGACCATAACAACAATCCCGGCACGCCGATGATCGCCACCGAAGATGCCAGCGAGGTCGCGACGCGAGGCATCTACGAGCGGGGCAACAATTACGAACCCGAGTACGACCAGAACGACCCATTCATAAGTTGGGGAAACAATTTGGAGGACGCTTGGAGCAATATCGCCAAGCACCCCTGGATTGAGGGAGGCTTCAGTTGGACTGGCTTTGACTATCGCGGCGAGCCCACCCCCTACCATTGGCCGGACGTTAACGGCGGCTGGGGAGTGATGGATATGTGCGGTTTCCCCAAGGCAGGCTACTACTACTACCAGTCGGTCTGGCTTCCTGCGACCACCCCGGTCGTTCATCTGGTGGCGCCTTGGAATCCGACATCAACGGGCAAGACGGTTGACGTCTGGGTCTACTCCAATGCCCCCGAGGTCGAGCTCTTCGTGAATGGGACAAGCCAAGGCAAGAAGAACGTGCCGTCGATGGGGCACGCCGAGTGGAAGGTCCCCTATGCGGCCGGAACCCTTAGCGCCATCGGCGCCAAGAACGGCCAGCGCTTCGGCAGCGACCAGATCGTCACCCCGGGCCCGGCGGCGAGCATTCAGCTTCGTAGCGACATTTCCTCGGTCAAGGCGAACGGCGAGGATATTTCCCCGGTCGAGGTCTCCATCCTGGATAACAGGGGCATTCTATGCACCACCGCCGATAATGAGGTGACCTTCACCGTATCCGGCCCCGGGCAGATCGCTGGCGTGGGCAACGGCAACCCCACCGACCTTGAGCCCGACTACGAGACGAAGCGCGCCGCGTTCAACGGCCACTGCATGGTCCTGGTGCGCAGCACCGGCAAGCCAGGAACCATCGTGGTGACGGCGAGTGCGCCGGGTCTGCCTTCTGCTTCCTACTCGGTCACGGCCAAATGAGTTTGGGGAAGATACCGGCGCTCTAGGTTCTTTGGGAGTCCTGCTCCGGCCTAGACGTCGCGCAGGTGGATAACGTCACTGCCAGAGCCCTCTTCCGTAGCTAGCCAGGCTTTGCAAGGGCT